>Ga0302231_10001897_pt1 | contig 12379 bp, 10 predicted proteins | sample II_Palsa_N2_2_FD_193522 | JGI IMG/M metagenome (GOLD analysis project Ga0302231, IMG submission 193522) | Peat permafrost microbial communities from Stordalen Mire near Abisko, Sweden - II_Palsa_N2_2 | ecosystem: Environmental > Terrestrial > Soil > Palsa > Peat permafrost | place: Sweden...
GATATACCCCTTCTCCCCCTCCATAAACAGCGTCCGAATCGCAATACACGAATCCAGATTCCCGCTGAAGTCCGCATAAAAAATCGCGCCGCCATACACCCCGCGCCGAGCCGGCTCCAGCTCCTCAATAATCTCCATCGCCCGAATCTTCGGCGCCCCACTCAACGTCCCCGCTGGAAAGCAAGCTCTGAACGCATCGATCGGTGCCAGCCCCTTGCGCAGCGTCCCCTCCAGCGCACTCACCAAATGCATGATGTGCGAGTACCTCTCCACGAACATCAAGTCCTTCACCTTCACGCTGCCAAACTCACTCACCCGCCCCACATCATTGCGCCCCAAATCCACCAGCATCACGTGCTCCGCAACCTCCTTCGCATCGGCTCGCAGATCCGCCTCCAGCGCCCGATCCTGCACCTCATCCTTTCCCCGCGGCCGCGACCCAGCAATCGGCCGATACTCCACCTTCCCCTCATGCACCCTCACCAGCAACTCCGGCGACGACCCCACAATATGCGCCTCCCGATGTTTGCCACGAAGAGGGGTGCCCCGGGTCCGGACCTTCGGACCCGGGCCGCGAAGATCCTCGCCCTCAAGCCCAAACTTCAGGAAGTACATATACGGCGAAGGATTCACAATCCGCAGCGACCGGTAAATCTCAAACGGATCCACCCCAGGCTCGCAATCAAACCTCTGGCTCAGCACGCACTGAAACACATCCCCTGCAGCGATATATTCCTTCACCCGCTCCACGCCGCGCAGATAGTCCGCCATCTTCGTCCGAGCCTTCAGCTTCAGCGCACCCTTCACCACCCCGCGCCGCCGCGGCAAAACAATCGCCGCACTCAACATCGTCTCCAGACGGTTCAGCCGCCGCTCCGCAGCTTTATACCCCGCGGCGTCCACCTTGCCCCGAGCACCCACCGTCACCATCAAGTGAATCGCCTTCTTCACATGATCGAACGCCAGCACCTCATCAAAGAACATCAAATGCGCATCCGGAACATGCAACTCATCCACCGCAATCTCCGGCAGCTCCTCAATCACCCGCACCACATCGTAAGAGAAGAACCCCACCGCCCCAGCAGTAAACGGAGGCAGCCCCGCCACCTTCGCCGGCCGCTCACCCTCCAGCGCCGCCTTCAACTCCTCAAAAATATCTCCCTCATACGTTCGCCGCTTCCGCCCCTCAACAACGGTGATCCGCCCACCCTTCGCGGTCATCTTCTTGTAAGGACGAATCCCGATAAACGTGTACCGCCCCACCTGCTCGCCGCCCTCCACCGACTCGAGCAAAAACGCCTCAGGCTCCTCAGCCGCCACCCTCAGAAACGCAGACACCGGCGTCTCCAAATCAGCAGCCACCGTGCGGGTCACCGGCACCAGCGAATACTCGCGTGCCAGCTTCTGAAATTCACGAAGAGAAGGCGTCGTTTGCGTGTTCGAGTGAGGCATCTCCAACATCATACCGAGCCGACCCAATCGCGCGGCTTGACGCCCGGCTCTCCCAGCCCCGATCTACTGCTGCGGCCGCGGCGGAGGCGGCGGCGGATTCCTATGATCCTGGTCTCGCTGTGCCTGGTCTCGCTGTGCCTGGTCTCGCTGTGCCTGATCCCGCTGCGCCTGCTCCTGCTGCTGCCGATCCCGATCATGCCCGTCGTTCTGATGCTCCACCACCACCGTCGGCGCCGGCGCCGGAGCCTGTTGACACCCCATCGCACTCACCAGCATCACGCCGCCTATCACCGCTCCGGCCCATACCTTCGTCCTATTCATCGTCTCTCCTTTAGTGCCTCTACATAGCCTCCTTGCTGAGATGCGCCTTCCCTCCTCGCAGGCCCCTCGGACCCCACAAATAACCCATCTCTTTGCGCACATTTCATGCACCTTGCGCAAGTCGTAATCGCTCGTTCTCAATGTGCCGATAAAGTCACCTGTGAGCCTTGCAGACGGCCGAAAGACAGGCCTATACTCGCCAAGTTTGGTCACAGACCGGTCTGACCAGGCTAGGAATGATTTGACTCCATCGTGCCATTCCAGCGTCTAATCTACGCTGGGCCTGCACGAGGAGACACGACGATGGCCGGAGAACGATTAGTACCCACGGAAGCCGCTTTATCCGGCCTCCCGACGCTGGGCCGAACCGGGCCGGCTGAAAAGGAAGCACCGATGCAAACCACCACACCCGCCGCTCCTACCTCCCTGGAGCAGGAGACCAATCCATGGCTCGCGCAAGCCGCGCGCTTTGATGAGGCCGCCAAACGACTCAACCTCGAACCCGGAATCTGGAAAGTCCTCCGCTACCCCTCCCGCGAAATCATCGTCCACATCCCCGTCTCCATGGACGACGGCCACATCGAAGTCTTCACCGGCTACCGCGTCCAGCACTCCATCTCCCGCGGCCCCTGCAAGGGCGGCATCCGCTACGGCCCCGACGTCTCGCTCGACGAAGTCCGCGCCCTTGCCTCCTGGATGACCTGGAAGTGCGCCGTCGTCAACATCCCCTTCGGTGGCGCAAAGGGCGGCGTCATCTGTGACCCCAAGACCATGTCCGAAGGCGAGCTCGAACGCATGACCCGCCGCTACACCGCCGCGCTCATCGAATTCATCGGCCCCGAAAAAGACGTCCCAGCCCCCGACATGGGCACCAACGAGCAGACCATGGCCTGGGTCATGGACACCTACTCCATGCACATGGGCCAGACCATGACCTCGGTCGTCACCGGCAAGCCCGTCTCGCTCGGCGGCTCTCGCGGTCGTCGCGAGGCCACGGGCCGCGGCATCTCCGTCGTCACCGACCAAGCCCTCAAGCACCTCAACATGATCCCCTCCGAGACCTCGGTCATCATTCAGGGCTTCGGCAACGTCGGATCCAACGCCGCCAAGCTCCTCTGGGACAAGGGTTACAAGATCATCGGCATCGGCGAGTACGATGGCGCTCTCTACAACCCCGACGGCCTCGACATCTCCGAGCTCCTCGAACACAAAGCCCGCACCGGCACCATCCATAAGTTCGCCGGCGCCGAGCCCTTCGACAAGGATGCCATCCTCATCGAGAAGTGCGACGTCCTCATCCCTGCGGCCACCGAAAACGTCATCACCAGCCGTAACGCCGCCAATCTCAAGTGCCGCATCCTCTGCGAAGGCGCCAACGGCCCCACCACCCCCGTCGCCGACGACATCCTGTCCGAAAAGGGCATCTTCGTCATCCCCGACATCCTCGCCAACGCCGGCGGCGTCACCACCAGCTACTTCGAGTGGGTCCAGGACCGCATGGGCTACTTCTGGACCGAAGACGAAGTCAACCAGCGCCTCGATCGCATCATGATCGACAGCTTCAACGACGTCCTCCACTTTTCCATCGCCCATGGAGTCAACAACCGCATCGCAGCCTACATGCTGGCTATCGACCGCGTTGCTCACACCACCAAGCAGCGCGGCATCTACGCATAACTGCAGAGTTCGGTCCCGGACTCAGCCACTAGGAAAAGGCCTCGGTAATCGCCGGGGCCTTTTCTTGATACCTGTTCCCTAATCCTCGACCCCTGCTCTTATGGGAGAATGACAGTATTCGCGGCTTCGCATTTGCTGCCCGGCTCACTGTCACGTGAATCTGCCCAACTCCATAACGCTGACCCGTATCGCAAGCGTCCCACTGCTGATCTGGGCACTCTCCCCCCGCTTTCCCTGGCACGGCGCGCACGGCGAGCAGGAACTCATCGCCTCCGCCATCTTCATCACCGCCTCGGTCACCGACGGCCTGGACGGCTTCCTCGCCCGCCGCCGCGGCCAGATCACCACCCTTGGCATGCTCCTCGACCCCCTCGCCGACAAGCTCATGGTCACCGCCGCCTTCATCCTCCTGGTCGCCTACAACCCCCACGTCATGAAGCCCTGGATCGCCGTCCTCGTGATCGGCCGAGAATTCCTCGTCAGCGGCCTCCGCTCCATCGCCTCCAGCGAAGGCTTCACCATCCAGGCCAGCGACCTCGGCAAACTCAAAACCGTCGTCCAGATCGTCGCCGTTGTAGCCGCCATCCTCAACCACCGCTGGGACACCTGGCTCATCGGCTGGTTCCCCATCAGCGTCAAGCTCATCGCCGTAACCGCCACCTACTGGATGACCATCCTCTCCATCATCTCCGCCTCCGACTACTTCATCGGCTTCTGGAGAAAGATCGACCACGTCTCCACCGGCACCCGCCGCCGCAGCTCCGTCCTGAGCCGCAAAAAAAAGCCCACCCCCGCAGTAGAAGCTGTGATCAGGGATTAGGAAACTCGTTGGCCTGGCGTATCTGCTTTTGCTGTCGCCTTTGCGGTTGCCGTTGTTTGTTTCACGCCGTCATCCTAGAGCGAAGCGAAGGATCCCTGTATTCTGCTCGCAGCAGCAAGAACCACAAGGAGTCCCCATCGGCGAATTCACCTACGTCTACATCCTCGCCAGCGGATTCAAAAAGCTCTACATCGGAGTCACCTCAAACCTCGAGGCCAGAGTCTGGCAACACAAGAACCACACATCGCCAGACTCGTTCACAGCCCGTTATGGCATCGAGAAGCTTGTCTACTTCGAACGCTTCGCCAGCATGACAACCGCCATCGCCCGCGAAAAGGAACTAAAGGGTTGGTTGCGCATCAAGAAGGTCACTCTCATCATCGCAAGCAATCCGGACTGGAGAGACCTAAGCTCAGAATGGGGCCAACGAATCGAACCATGGTCTGAATCCGGCAAATCGCATTCCCACAGAAGTGAAGGTTAGGCGCCGAGAAACTTTTTCCGGATCCCGCAAAAAACAAAGGCCCCGGCAATCGCCGAGGCCTTTCCTAATCCCTAACCCCTACGCGTGCCCGCGCTGCTCGCGATGCACAAAGTGATACGGCGGCCACGGCCCCGAAAGCTGCATCGCGCAGTCCTTAAGCTCGAGTGTCACCGTGCTGTACTTGTTCTGATAACGCTCCACGGTCTTTTTCTCCACCAGGTGAGCGATATCCAGCAGCATCTTGCCGGACTCCATCCGCTTGCAGGTCACTTCTTCGGCCACCGGCAGGAACATCCGGTGCATCTGCAACGAAAGTGCCCGCGCCCGCGACTGCCGCTCCCGCTGCCGTGAGGCCGACTCTCTTAGGTGGGATAGATACTCCTGTCCCGCCGCCTGGTATGTATGTTTCACACCCTTTGTCTCCGGGCAGATGTCATCCACCACGACCTTCAGGTGCATCTCCGCCATTCCCCGCAACCGCTCGACGTTGGCCATAAAGTGCCGCTGGTTCGACCGAACCGACCGCCGCAGCGCCTCATCGTCCTCGAACGTCGTGCCGAACCGGAACGGCAGCACCGTCGACTTCGCAAAGCAGCCCGAAATCACCCGGGCATGCTCCCGCGCCGCGGACTGGCCCTCCACGGTGACTAACTTCGCTGCGTCTTCAGGTAGATGTTCTGATACCACCACAGCCAGATCGGCTGCGGGAAAGAGAAAGGTTTGATTTCCGAAAAGTCCTGTGACCCCTGTAAGTGGCATCGGCCTTCTATGCCGACCGAGTTCAGAAAATGCACTACGTTCGGTGATGCAGTACGCGTACCAAGCCATAACGTTTTTGACGCTCCTAAGTCTTCGTGCAGCCACCGGTCGGCTTCTCGATTACCCTGCCGATTCCTGCGGTTTTCTTGTCTGCTTCTTGATGAACAGTACAATTCTGGACGTGCGATCTAGCCCGCTGGCAGTGCTTCAAAATTAGTGCAGCTGGGATTGATCCGACGCAGATACTATGCCCATGCAAACACGATTGGCAAGCACTCTCTGCAAGAACCGTCCCCAACAATCGAACTACCCCCGTTGCACCCCCGCGCAACCCCGAAATCCCCCCTGCGACCGCCCCCGCGCGCTGTTCCCTGCTAAACTGAAACGATGCACGGGCGGTGGGCCCGGCAATCTCTTTGTAGCTCTGAAGGACGGATCGTTCGTGGATAACGCAACCAAGCGTCAGTTGAAAAAGCAGGATCAGTTTCACGCCCTCACCGAAGCCGGCGTCCATTGGACGGAAGAGCATCGCCGCACCGCCATCATCTCCGGCATCGCCGCCGTGGTAGCGATCATCGCGATCGTCGCCGGCTATTCGTTCTACCAAAGCCGGTCCTCCGCCGCCTCGACCGCCTTCGGTCAGGCCATGGAGGTCTATCAGGCTCCTCTCTCCGCCACCGGCGAACCCCCCGCCCCCGGCGTCAAGACCTACCCCGATGCCAAGTCCCGCGCCGCCGCCGCGAACGCTCAGTTCCAGCAGGTAGCCAACCAGTACGGCCTCACTACCTCCGGCCGCCTTGCCCAGTACTTCGTCGGCCTTACCTACGTGGACCAGGGCCAGACCGGCCCCGCTCAGCAGGCGCTTGAAAAGGTCGCCTCCAGCTGGGATACCGGCCTCTCTGCCCTCGGCAAGGATGCCCTCGCCGATCTCTATCAACAGACCGGTCAGGATGCCAAGGCCATCGACATCTACAACGAGCTCAGCAAGGGCAAGTCCAGCACCGTCCCTGCCGACCTCGCCCAGCTCCAGCTAGCCGAGCTCTACCAAGCCCAGGGCAAGACCGACCAAGCCCGTCAGATCCTCGCCCTTCTCAAGGACAAGAGCAAGGACTCCACCGGTAAGCCCGGAGCCGCCGCAGAGATCGCAACCCAGAAACTAAACCCCGCCCCTGCCGGCGGAGCTGGACTACCCCGCTAAACGAACTCCACTTCTTCGCAACACAGATGCCAGGCTCGCATCCTCATGCGACTCTGGCATTTTTCCTTGCCTACGCCACTGCTTTCGCCTTTGCCTTTGCCGTCGCCGTCGCCGTCGCCGTCGCCGTTGCCGTTGCCGTTGCCGTTGCCGTTGTTCGTTTTACGCCGTCATCCTAGAGCGAAGCGATGGATCCCTGTATTTGCCTTTGCTCTTGACTTTGCCTTTCTTTGACAATTTCCGAAAGAAATTGTCATTCCGAGCGCAGCGAGCGAACCTGCTTTATCCCGTTCTTGCCTTTTCCTTTCTTTCTTTCATTCCCTCTGGGAATCTGCTTCTGCCCTTTTCCCCGCCCCTCGACCCTATCAATGATCTTCGAAATGCGTCGCCGTGGACTGGCGACTTACATGCGCCGTCAATCGATCCGCAATCGCGCTCGGAGAGCGCAACTCCGCCACTGTCGTCCATTGATCCCGCCGCTTCGTTTCATCCTTCACCGGCGGAGCCCACCCCGGCAACTGCAGCCTCAGATAGCCCGCCAGCGCACACGCGTGCGGCTCATACAACAACCGAATCGCGTTCAGCCGCTCTCTCGCCCCCCAGTCTCCGCATAGAGAAAACCCTGCCTGCGCCAAAAGGTCGCACAGCCGCGCAAACTCATCATCTCCCAACCGCTGCGGAGCTTCCGCACCCAGCCGCTGACCCTCTTTCTCCTGCCGAAACACGTGCCCCAAATCCACCAGCGTATGCCGCCCAATGGCGAACGTCAGCTGCGCCTGTCGCGTGCTCGGCCCTTCAATCGTTGTAATCAACAGCGCACACGTATCCAGCACCGCCGTCAGCGCCGCCAGCCAGCTCTGGTTGTCGTGCTGCGACCGGTAGTAGCAAAGAATCGGATACGAGATATGCGTTTCCAGCATCTGCGCACACCACTTCTCCCACTCTGCCAGCAGCGCCGTCAGCGCATGATGCCCACCATTGAAGTTGTGCCGAAATAGCAACTCCCCCGCCGTCGGTGGAGACCCCGCCCGCGCATCCAGCAGCGCCACCTGGATCTCGCGCGCCGAGAACGCCGTGTACAGCACCGGCACATACCCAATCACCAGCGCCACAAACCCCAGCCCCGTTCCCGCCTCCGCCACAATCAGCATCCGCGCAACATGGCTCGCAGGCAACACGTCGCCCAGCCCCAGCGTGAACAACGTTGTACCGCTCACATACAAGCAGCTGCGCAGCCGCTGAAATATCGTCACCGGCTGCGTCGGATCGTGGAACGGCGTAGCAATGCCGAAATACATCAGCGCATACGCCACCAGCAGCAGCGTCGCCCACACCCCAAACAGCAGCAGCAGCGCCGACGGCCCATAGATGCTGTACATCTGTTCTCGGCTGCGTCGCACCGGCCAATGCCCGGCGAGCCACTTCCACGGCCCCCATGTCGCCAGGAAAAACAACCGCGTAATCCGAAATCGGCCCACCGGCCGCCGCGGCAGAATAATCGTCTGAAACGCATCCAGCAACACTCCCGCCAGGAAAAGACAACCGAACATGACAGCTAAGACGTGCATGTCAAAGACTCTACCGCGTCTTGTGCAGAAATGATGAATCTTCAAAAAAATCATTCTGCGCCTATAGCTTTTTCCCGCGGCTACGGTCTAACATTTAGACATACAAATGACGCTGAGCCCCTCAATCAGCGCCTCCCCTCCACGCCGAACGATCCAGATTCCCTCAACGCAGCAGGGCCCGAGGTGTCTCATGAAACAGCGTGTATTGGTCGTCGACGACGACCACCTTGTAGCCGACACCCTTAAGCTAGTCTTCAAAGCCAACGGCTATGAGTCCGAAGCCGTCTACTCTGCAGCCGATGGCCTGGCCCGCGCGCGAACCTTTGCGCCCAGCCTCCTCCTCTGCGACATCTCCATGCCCGAGCAAAGCGGCCTCCAGCTCGCCGAGGCGCTCCACCACGTCATGCCCGACTGCAAGCTACTAATGCTGACCGCTTACGCCAGCAACGCGATCAAGGTCGAGCAACACATCTCGCGCACCCGCCGGCCCCTCAAACTCCTCACCAAGCCCTGCCGCCCCGAACTCCTCCTCCACGAAGCCCAGACCCTCCTCCAAACCGCCTAGACCCAGAGGTGAGGGTTCAACGTTTAGGACCTGGGACGATTCCCAAAGGATTAGGGATCAGGTCCCAAGGATGTATTCCCCAAGCATTTGGGAGTAGGTCCTGAGGATAAGAAGTCAAGCTTAGCCATCAACAACTGCGCCGTCATCCTGAGCGCAGCGAAGGATCCCTGTATTGGCTGTTGCTGTTGCTCTTGCCTTTCTGTCTGTCATTCCGAGTGCAGCGAGGAACCCGCGTCTCGCTTGCGCAGCAAGCGTCCGTTCTTGCTGTCGCCTCGCCCATCGCGCAGGAGCATCGTAAACTCATCTCTACGATGCCTGACGACATCTCCAGCCTCGCCGACCTCCGCCGCACCCGTACCCGCAAGCCCGCCCCACGCCCCGAGCCTGCCTCCTCGCCCTCCCTCTTCGACATCACACCAGATGTCACCCCCGCCGACATCCTCGCCGAACAATCCCGCGCCCTCACCACCAGCTCCTCTACGGCACGCTCCAAAGCGCCGCCGCTCGAGCAGGACACCGCGCAAGACACATCCGCCCTCCGCACAGGAGCCACGCAAGTCTTTACCGTAGGCGACCTCGTCCGCCACATCCGCAACCTCGTCGAGCGCACCCACGGCCACGTCACCGTCGAAGGCGAAATCTCCAACTGGCGTCCCGCCGCCAGCGGCCACTGCTACTTCACCCTCAAGGACGCGGAAGCGCAACTCTCCATCGTCCTCTTCCGCCGCCAGGCCACCCTCCTCCGCTTCCGTCCCAAGGACGGCGACGCCGTCCGCATCTCCGGCTCGCTCTCCATCTACGAGTCCCGCGGCCAACTCCAGCTAGTCGCCGAAACCATGCAGCAGACCGGCCTCGGCGCCCTCCTCGCCGCCACCCAAGCCCTCAAAGAACGCCTCCGCCGCGAAGGCCTCTTCGACAACCAGCGCCCCCTCCCCCCCTTCCCCCACTGCATAGGAGTCGTCACCAGCCTGCAAGGCGCTGCCCTGCGCGACATCGTCAAGGTCTGCCGGCGCCGCCACGCCGCCGTCAATCTCCTCATCTATCCCGCAGCCGTCCAGGGCCCCAACTGCCCCGCCGAAATTGCCGCCGGCATCAACTGGTTTTCCACCCACCCCAACCACGCCGACGTAGTCCTCGTAGCCCGAGGTGGCGGCTCCTGGGAAGACCTCCACGGCTTCGACGCCGAGATCGTAGCCCGCGCCATCGCCGCCTGCTCCCTCCCCGTCATCACCGGCATCGGCCACGCCACCGACACCACCATCGCCGACGCAGCCGCCGACCTCCACGCCCCCACCCCCTCCGCCGCCGCCGAGCTCCTCACCGCCTCCCAGCACGGCATCGCCGACCGCCTCCTGCGCCTCCAGGCGCGCCTCACCCGCGGAAGCCGTTACAACCTCCTTCGCCTCCGTCAGCGCCTCACCACCCTCAACGCCGACGCCATCCTCCGCCGCGCCCGCACCACCTTCGAGCGCCGTGCCCAGCACCTCGACGACCTCACCGACCGCGCCGAAACCTCCCTCCACCGCACCCTACGCGCCCACCAAACACGCCTAGCCCAGCTCGAAACCCGCCTCCGCCGCCAAAACGCATCCCTCCGCCTCGCCAACGACCGTCACAGCTTCCAATCCCTCCACCAGCGCCTACATTCAGCCCGCACCATCCCCCTCCAGCAAGCTTATACGCGCCTCAATCGCGCCACCTCGCGCCTAGAAGCCCTTAGTCCCCTACGCGTCCTCGAACGCGGTTACGCCCTCGTCTACGGCCCCGACGGCAACCTCCTCCGTAACGCCGCCGAAGCCTCCGTAGGCACCCCGATCACCGCCCAGCTAGCCAAAGGCCGTCTCCGCGCCAAAGTCACCAGCACCGACTAGCCTCCGCGACAATCAATAGATCCCCGTCCCCCGCGACGACTTCACCACCCCAGCTTCAACCGTGTACGCATACGGTGTCGTCTCCCCTCGCCATCCCTTCACATCAAAACGCCCACCCGCCGTCGCCTTCACCGCCGACACCGGCCCAAACTCCAACGCCTCGCCCTTTTCCACCCGCGCAGGCTTCCCACCAGCCCGCAGAAAATAAGCCGCCCCCTTCCCCACCACCTTCGCCTCACCGTCCCCCTCCACAAGCACCGCGGTCTCCCGGTCAATCCCCATCCCCTTCAGCTCTTTCACCTGCCCCTCCTCCAGCACGCGAGCCATCATCACCAGCAACCGCCCCATCCGATCGCGCCGAACAAAGTGCGAATCCGTAATCGTGTCCGCGAGCAGCGGATTCTCCAGAAACCCTCTCACCACCACGACCTGGTGTTGAAACGGATCCGCCAGCGCCGCCTTCGAACTCAGGTTCTCCTCATCTTTCGCATCGTTCTGCGCCGAATAGATAAACTCCCCCTGCACTGCCAGACCCGCGCTTGTCCCTCCCTCCGGAACACCGCGCCGGATCGCCTCGTTCAGCGCGTCTTCTACCGGCGTCCCCTTCCAGAAGTTGATGTACTCCGCCTGATCGCCACCCGCAATAAAGATCGCTTCAGCTTTTGAAATGATTGCCGCGACGGCCGGATCCCCCGCAGCTGCTCGCGAAGGAATGATCAACGTCGCCACCGAATTCTCATGGCACAGCCCCTGCACATACGGGTTGTAATCGTCACCCCCATGGCCGCGCAGAATCAGAAAATCTCCACCACCCGAATGCGCGCACATCCATCGAAACGCCTCATCCAAATCCGTCCCCCCGCCCATCAGAGCAAACCCCGCCTGCGTCTTCGTCACCGCATCCGCCGCATTCCCCACCCGCACGTAGGTGGAAGTCGTCCCGGCCTGCGCTTCAACCGGACAGGCCCCAGGCACCGCAAAGCCTCCCGCCGTCAACCACACCGCCACCAACGAAATCGTCCTCACGTCCACCTCCCTCACCATCTACCAACAATCAGCCCAGCCTCATCCCATCATCTGGCGTCTAGCCAAAGATTCTAAGCGGCCAAGCCGCGCCCCGCACTACTCTGTCAAGCCCCTTCCATCACCCAAAACCGCCAAAACCCGCATGAACATTGCCGATTTATATTTTCAAAACTTGGCATAGTTACCCCCACCCGCTCGTTACAATAGAAGTAGAGCCAAAAAGCCAATCTCCAGCCTCGAAACGCTAAGTCCTTTAGAAAAGGCATCTTACCTATAACCCTCTTCGATACAGTGACTTACAGGCCAAATCGGCCTCCGCTTCGGAAGGATATTGCCACCTAACCCTCATCGATAGAACCACTTGCAAGCCGAAAGCAGTCCTAAAACAAGGATTTACATCATTAACCCATTTGTTTTGATATGCTTACAGGGTAAAATTACCTCGGAGGGGAGAGGGGGGTACCCACCCACCGGCCGCCGCACTAGCCCGCGCCGCGCTCATCCACTAGCATCAGGAGTTGGAGCATCAAGCGCCTCAAAGGATCAGCATGCGGAAGTTGTTTGGAACGGACGGAATACGAGCAGTAGCCGGCGAACCACCGCTGGACAAGCGCACCATCTACGCAATCGGCGTCGCCTTA
>Ga0302231_10001901_pt1 | contig 12358 bp, 16 predicted proteins | sample II_Palsa_N2_2_FD_193522 | JGI IMG/M metagenome (GOLD analysis project Ga0302231, IMG submission 193522) | Peat permafrost microbial communities from Stordalen Mire near Abisko, Sweden - II_Palsa_N2_2 | ecosystem: Environmental > Terrestrial > Soil > Palsa > Peat permafrost | place: Sweden...
AAAAAAAAAAACACGCGCCAAAAAAAAAGACGGTTACAAAACGCTGTCAATCACGTGACCGTCATTTTCCAGACTGTTCGCGCTCTGTAACCGTCAGCGCACAAAACGCCACCACAGCCACAGCCACAGCCACAGCCACAGCCACAGCCACAGCCACAGCCACAGCCACAGCCACAGCCACAGCCACAGTGAGCCCTCTCTTTCGTGCGTGACCCAGCCACTACTACCACACGAGGACCAGCCCGAAATGCAGACAAACGAGGTGCGTTATAACTTCTCTCTCTTTTCCTTCTGTTCTTTTCTCTCTCTCTCTCGCGCGCGCGCTCGCCGCAGTCGCCCACTCACTTTGACCACTAATGGTAAGTGAGGTGACGCCGTGTCGTGCTCTGTCGTTCGGAGGGTGTCGCTGAATTACCGGGCCGAACCGGCGATTTACACGGGGCCTTAAATCCCCATGCTGTATAAATAGGCGCCAAGCAAGAAGCGGGTGCTGGGCGAAAACAGCATGAACGTGGACTTTTCGCCGCTGCTCAAGGCGAGCGTGTCAATGTCGCTGCGGCGCAACAAGACCGTGGCAATGTCGGCCAAGTTGCTTGCCGTACGTGACTTGTTTGCTTCATAATTATTTAATTATTTTAATTATTAATGCATGTTTCAAAAAGAACACCAAGCGACGCGGCGTGAGCGTTGACCTGGAGCACAAGAAGGCGCATCAGCAGGAGCAGTACGACCGACCAGCCCTCAAGCGTCAAAAGACCATTGCCGTGACCAGCCCCACGCGCAGCGTCAGCCTCAAGGACGCCTTTGATGCCAAGGCCATCACGGGTCTCGTCACGCTCAACAGCCACATGGTGGCCAAGCTGAACGAGCAGGCCGAGAAGCAGCAGCAGCAGCAGATCAAGAAGGGCGGCAAGCGGGCGCAGCAGCTCGTGACAGACTACTTGGCCAAGCACGACAACATCGAGCAGACCCTCAAGGACACGTTGAGTGGAGGTGACAAGGATGCCTCGTAATAGAAGCTAATTGCATGGCCAAAATAGATGCGGGAAACGAGCAGCAAACCCTCTTTGACGAGCCAGACCATGAGGGCAACATCCGCTTTGACGACGTCGTCGAGACCGGCGCCGATCCCTCGTCTCAGCAGCCTGCGCAACAGCAGCAGCAGCAGCAGCAAACCTTCCCCATGCTCGTTGCGGCCTCGATCGTCAAGATGGTGGACCAAGTGACGCGTCCCACGCAGCCCGACGCGATGCTGCTGGACGACATCCTCCTGACGCTGCCGGCGATCATGCCGCAGCACCACTTTGCTGCCCTATTGTTGCTGCGCATTCACTGGGCCATGAACGACGAGAACAACAACGAGGACGATCTCCACCACCACCAGCACCAGCACGAGACGGACAGGCTCAAGCGGGCTGTGCTGTACCGCACCCTCAGCGTGTTTGTGCAGTGGATCGACGGCTACTGGGAGCGCGACTTTGCCCCACACGGCCCGCTCGTGGTCCAGCTGCAGGTCAACTTCCAGATGCTGTTCTCGTCCACGCTCTACCCCGAGGCCAAGGCCGTCGTCATGGTCCTCATCGACAAGATCGACGGGCCCTCGCGACAGCAGCAGATGGACCAGATCGACTTTTCAAACGACCCCGAGGCGGCATACATGAACTCGCCCATGGCCTCTGGGCCAGGAACCCCCACATCGGCCGCCAAGCGTCGTCCTCGGAGCAACTCGTCGCTTGGACAACGGCTCTCGCGGTCCATCTCCCAGACGCGCCGTCGATCGGCCTCGCTTTCGGTAGGGACCATTTTATGCGACAGAGTGGTTTAAACTAAAGTGGGAATGGTTATTTGTAGGGCCTGATCCCTTCGCTCTCGTTTGAGGACGACGACGACAGCAGCGAGGGCGCAGAGGTAATCCATTTTTATTTTTTGAAGAGGGCAGTACCATAAAAATATTTGTTAAAATTAGGAAAAATCACCCATCAGTACGGGTTTCTTGTTGAGTGTGTCCAGTCGCTTCATTGCGGACCAGCTCAACTTGATCGAGCAAAAGCTGTTTCGCAAGATTGCGTACGTGAAACCCAAGTGTGAATTATTCCATTAATAATTATTGGAAGGACTGAGGAGCTGGAGGACCTTGGCTGGACCAAGGAAGAGACGCGGATGAAGACGTCGCCGCACGTGGTCTCTGTCATCAACCGGTTCAACGAGGTCAGCCAGTGGGTCGCCTCGGAGATCCTCTCCGAGCCAAACCTGGAGGCGCGCACGCAGTTGCTGGAAAAGTTTATCCGCGTCGCCGACGTAAGTTTGCTAACAAAATCGGCGTAATAATTGATCTGCTGGCATTAGAAATGCCGGGAGGCCAATAATTTCGCCAGCTGTCTGCAGGTCTCGCTGGGCCTTCAGAAGCAGGAAGTGTTTCGTTTGCAAAAGGTGAGCAAACTTTCCTTCATTTCTATTAAAATATATGTGTATTTTTCCAGACGTGGAAAAAGATTGGCTCGTACGAAAAGGGTCTTTGGAAGACGCTTCAAGACCTGACGACGCCCATGAAGAACTGGGCCAACCTGCGTGCGGCCCAGAACGAGGCGATGAAGGAGTGCCCCGCCCGCTCGATGGTCCCGTTCACGGGCATCATCCTGTCCGACCTTGTCTTCAACGCGGAGACCCCGTCGCTGATCCTGCCCTTCCGCCACCTGATCAACCTCCGCAAGTTTAGGCTCAAGGCCAAGTGCTTCCGCGACCTCGTGACGATGCAAAAGTACCCCACCTACGAGGACAATTCGACCGAGAAAGGTAAAATAAGTTGTTATTTATTACTGTTGTATTGATGGCTCGGTGCCAGCCTCGTCGAGTGCTGCTGCCGTGGCCCTGCGGATCCAGATCACGCCTGGCCTGACCGATGCCCAGTTGCTGGAGACGTCCAAGCGCCGCGAGCCCTAAGCAATAAAAGTAAAAAAAAACTACAACTGAACTGGTGCACCCGTTATATTGCTTCCTTCTCTGTTTATACAGCTACCGTTTTTTTTTTTTTGATTGAAACTATACATGGGATTGCGAAAGAGTATTAATCTCTATTTGGGATTACGTCCAGAACACGTCTGGCGTGAGGTGCTTGACCGCCTTTGCTGGCTCGACGGCAAACAGCGCGACGGATCCCGTTGACAGCCCGACCATTGCGTAAAAGGCCTGCTCCGTCTCGCACCACGACACGACGCGGATGGATGCGTCCAGTGGTGCCGACGACTGGATGGCCGTGAGCCCCTTGTACGTGACGACGTAGGCCGTCAGCACCTTGCCCAGCCCGCCCGTGAGCAGCAGACGCCCGTCGGCACTGAGGGCCATGGCCAGCAGGGACTCCTCCAAGGGCTGCGACCACAGCAGCTTGCCGTTGACCGTGTAAAAGCACAGCTGCTTGTAGTTGCCGCCATAGTACACAATGATGCCCTGGGGCGACACCTGCACCAGCTGGGCCTGGCGGTTGCGGGGGTGGTGGATCACGCGCACAAACTCGCCGCGTTGCAACGAGTGCAGGTACACGCCCGAGAGCGACGTCGACACAATCTACAGATACGCATGGTTACGCTACAACAATCATAGAACGCGTTCTGTTACCATGTCGAGATCGGGCAGCACCTTGATGTCCATAATGGGGAAATCGTGGCCCACGAGCACAAAGCGGGGGTTCTCGGCCAGCGGCTTGGTTGCCGATGCCTTGGGGTTGACGTCGTACAGCACGATGGCCCCGGTGCGCTGGCCCAGCACGAGCGTGTTGCCGTCGACAAAGACCATGGACGTGGCGACGTCGTCCAGATGGCGTGTTTGCACGACGCGGCTGGTGTCTGCCGAGGTCACCTTGACAGTCGCGTCCCAGTGGCCCGCAGAGATGATCAGCCGCTGCTCGGGCAGCCACGCAAAGAGCGACTTGGACGGGACAACGCCATCGGCAAAGGGCAGCGGCAGGTGGCGGCGCTGGAGAGGGTCGCCTTCCAGCTCGAGGGACAGCGGTAGCGGCGTGCCCTTGGTCACCGGCATCTTGGGGTCTGCCTTGCGCACTAATTTTGGGTTTTTTCAACGTATTTCTTTCTTTACTCTTGAAGGGATACCATTGACCCGGTGCACAGAGTAGGACCCATCGGCGGTGATGCACAGGATGCGCTGGGGCGGCTGCGACCACGACGCAGGGTACGATGCGGCCGACGTGGGGTTGAACGAGCTCGTGGCCGAGTTGCTTGCGCTGCTGGAGAAGGAAAAGGGCGAGTCCACCGCCACAAAGACGAGGGCCGACGTGGACGAGACGGGGTACGACGTGAGCGGGCCGCGCAGGTGGTCGTCGCTCCAGACGATGCGGCGCTCGGCCTGGACGGGGGCCCACGGCGGCCACAGAGGGGACGCGTCGCGTTTGGGGTGCGGCGACATGAACAGCTGCGTGGGCGTCTGGCCATAGTTGGCCACCTGGTCCTGCAGGGCCTTGCGCATGAGGGGGTCCTCCACAGACTCGATGTCGAACGCGCCCTCGTACGTGAGGTAATAAAACACTGCGGGCGAAACCAGTTGAAACGCCTTGAAACAAGTGGTTACTTTTCTTTTTTTGTTACCGTTGTCGGCCGCCTCTGCCTCCTTGCCGCGCTGCTTGTAGCCAAAGATGAGGTCGATCCACATGTGCAGGTGCTCCGACACGTAGTCGGACTCGAGGGCCGCACGGTGGATGGCGATGAACTCCTCTGGGGAACTGGCCCAGGGCGGGAGGATGACGTCGCCAATCTTGAGGTCGCCGTCGACGCGGCCAAAGTCGTAGTCGTTTGAGTTGACGAGGAAATCGGGGGTGCAGAAGAACTCTGGGATGAGCTCCTTCATGTCGGACGTGGACTGGAGCACGTTGCTCCACGCCTGGGCCACCGAGAAAAAGGTGCGGCCGGGCTGGTCAAACTTGCCGCCCTGCAGCTTGAGCAGGTAGCGGGTGAAGGGCTCGAGGCGCACGAGAAAGTACAGCACGGCGCCCAGATTGCTGTAGTGCGAGCCGTAGAGGAAGCGGGGGATGTCGGGGTCGTCCCAGCTCTGGTACCGCTCGCGGAAGAACTTGAGGCGGTCCGGGTTGAGTGCGCCCACGGGCTTGGACAGGTCGCGGTAGTTGGCCGGGTCGCTCAGGTCCAGCGTCGCGCTCGTGTAGTTTTGCAGGATCCACGGGAACACGGGCCACTGCGACAGGTCGTTGTACGAGCGCCCAGAGAGCGTGTTGAGCTGCAGCAGGTACTCAAAGTTGCTGATCTGGTGGTGCTGCCAGCGCGACGTCAGCTGCGACTTTTTGAAGAAGGCCTTGACCGATGCGCCCTGGGCAAGTGTGTTAGAGAGAGAGACAAATGGACGGGAAAGGGAGGGAGGTAGGTACCAGCTGCGATCCAACGAGCTGCGTGCTGAGGATCGTCAGCGGGTTGATCGTGTTGTGGCGGTTGCTGATGGCCTTCATGACCTTGCCCCGGATGCGTCGGGCAGAGTGGTGGGACGTGCTGCTGCTGCTGCTGCCCGTGCCCTCCTGGCCTTGGCCTTGGCCCTGTTGCTGTTGCGACTGCTGCGGCTGGGATGGCGCCGACTGGGCGTCGCCCACAAAGTTGAACAGGACCGTCTCTTGCGTCTTGAGGAAGAGCTCCATGGCAGAGTCGGCCAGCACGTAGCGGCGCTCGTACACGGCGTCGATCATGTCGACGGCCCACGTCTTGAACTTGTGGTGCGACAGCAGCTTGCGGTTGGGCTCCTCCTTGTAGCTGTCGCCGATGAAGCGCAGCTTGGCGGGGTTGGCCGTCACAGACAGCTCGCCCACAATCACCTGGTTGGCGCTCACGAGCTCAACCGGCACCGTCAGCACGGTCTGCAGCTCGTCCGTCGTGGGAACGAGGGCGTCGGCGCTGATGTTGACAAAGTCAGAGCCAATGTTGTCGTCCCTAGGTACGGCGCAAGTCAGTACAAACCATTTCTGGGTCAGTGCTTACCCCAGTTCAGGGTCGCGGTCGCGGATCGAGTCGGGGGTACGTGCAGGGTCGATGGAGGCGGTGCGCTTGACCCCGTGCGCGAGTGCCAGATCGAGCGATTCCTAAGAACAGAAATTAATAAATATAAAATAAAATAATCCTTTTTACCTTTTCAGAAGGGCGTGGCGTGCTGGCGCCCGAGCCCAACCCGTCCTCTGGTAGGATGACCGCCTCTGGGTGCGTGGTTCCCTTGTAGTTGCGCTTGAGCCTCCTGCGCCTGCGGCTGCTGTCCTCAAACTTGTCCAGCTTCCAAAAGACCTTTTCGGGGGGCGGCGGGTCCTGTGCGTCGTGGATGTGGTACGAGCCCGTCCATGCGCCCTCGGGGTCCTCCTGCTGGCGGCGGATCATGCGCAGCTCCTCCGAGATGAGCGCGCGGTCCTGAAGCTCTGCCTCGCTGCGCTGCTGGCGACGCCCGCTGTCCATGTCGTTGTAGTAGAACGTGGCTGCCTTTGCCAGGCGCCACGTCGTGTCCTGCAGGTCGGCCTTGACGCGCTTGCGCTCGGGGATCTCGTTGAGGACCTTTGCGGCCGAAGGCAGCTCGACCAGGGCGCCCAGCCGGACGAGGCTGGCCTGGTAGGCGGGCGCGCAGTGGTCGCCCACAAAGAGCTCCCACTCGCCCGAGAGGATGTAGGCGAGGAACGTGTCCACGGTCGTGTTGGCAGACTGGAGCATCTCGTTGACGTCGGCGGCGGCGGGGATGCTCAGCAGCAGGGGCATCCGGTCCTAGGGCCACGTTAGCGTACTGTTTTGGGGGTGGGGTATGGTTCAAGGCACGTACGGAAAGGAACTGGCGTAGGTAGTTGGCGATGGGGACGGAGAGAGTCGCTGTCGCGGGCGTCACTGTTTGTGGCCCCGACTGCACCACCGATGCAGGTGCGGGCTGTGGAGGTGGCGGTGTCGTCGACGTGGGCGTGCCTGCTGTTGCTCCTCCGTAGCTCGAGTCGTGGTGGTGCAGGTACAGCACGAGATGCGTCATGACGTACAGGACCGAGAGGACGCGGCGCAGCAGGTTGTCGTCGCCCGATGCGGGCTTGGCCATGTCGCCGGGCGTGGTGGCGGCCACGACCAGCTTCTTCAGGGCAGAGCGGATGCGGTCAATGTCGCGGCTGTCGATCGTCTGGAGGTGCTCGATGGACGCCTTGCATTCGAGCAGCACAAAGATCTGCATAGGAGGGGGGGTTAAGAGAACACGAGACAGGGGGAGGTACCAGCTGCAGCTGCACGTCCAACAGTAGCTCCTCCTGTGACGAACCGCCGCCGACGAGATCGGCAGTGGGCCCGACGACCACGAAAAAGTCTCCCGCTTCGAGCAGCTGTCTGAGCAGGGGCATGTCCTGTGTGGCCGTGAGCAGGTGCCGGATGCTGCCGGTGTTCGCGTTCGCACCGGTGCTGAGGGTACTCTCGGTGATGCCCAGCAGGTCGACCGACGCGCAGACCAGGATGCGGAACACGTTCTCGCACAGCAGCTGGACGTCGCGCGAGCGGACCAGTACATCGCGCGACTTGTAGTTGAAGTGGAGGTCGCGCAGATGGGCCTGGAGGGCCTGCAGGACAGCGGGGGACAGCAGCAGCGAGTACAGCCGCTTGCGGATGGTCACGGGCGACGTATAAAAGACCTTGGACGCGGGATCGACGTGGGCCAGGACCGACAGCGGCCGCTCCCACAGCTGTGCGGCGTCTTTGCGACCGCGCACCAGCTCGTCGTACATGAAGCCAAAGATGGTGTAGACCGCGGCCACCAGCGGGCCCTCGTTGACGTCCGTCGGCAGCACAGACTTGAGCACGCGCGGGTCGTCAAAGGTCGTCTGGCGCATGAGCGTGTTGATGAACACCTTGCGCTTGCTCTCGGCGTCCTCCTTGACGAGCCAGCCGCGTGGCAGCGTCTTGCGGTGCATGCGCGGGCTCACGGTCGAGGCGATGTTGGACGACGGGGAGGAGGAGGGCGACAGGTCCGCCGCGGAAACAGCAGCAGTGGCACTCACAACAGAGCCGTCGACGTCGTCATAGGACATGGTCAAGGGCAGGTCATCCAGGGTCGCCGTGGGCAGCTTCATGGCCGCATTGTACGCAGGGGGCGCGGTGACAGTAGCGGCAGCCGTGGTGGTGGTGGTGGTGCTGGCGGTCACAACAGAGGGCGTGGACGTGGACGATCGCAGGGCCATGAGCAGCATCTCGTTGGTCTCCTCGTTGCTGTGGCCTGCTGCTGCTGCTGCTGCTGCTGATGGTGCTGCTGTTGTTACCGCTGTCGCGGACGTGGGCTGCTTGGGCAGCTGCAAAAAGCCCAGGAGCAGCTCCTGCCAGTTCTCGATTGCCATGAGCGTGTCGCGGTTGTCCTGCGAGAGGGCGAGGAGGGCCTTGACGTCGTTGAGCATGATCATGGCGATGCGGTTGCCGTTCTCGTCGCGCAGGGTCGCAAAGGAGGCCAGCACGTCCAGGACCATCTCGAGGGCGGCAGCGTTGTGGAAGCGCTCAGAGCCGTCCAGCAGCAGCGTCGTCTCGTCGCCGTTCTGCTCCTTGCGCACCGTGCCCGTGAGCACCTCAAAGAGCGCGTTGTAGGCCAGCTTGGTCACGGCCCACTTGCGCAGCAGATGGCCCATCAGCACGTACCCGCCGGCCTTGAGGTCCTCGATGAGCCGTCTCCTGTTGGGGCCCAGCCGTCGGTGCACCGTTGCGAGCTAAGAGCGCACAGGTCAGGCACAAGACAAAAAGGGGGGGATTGGTTGTGCGTTCTCTTATGTACCAGCTTGAGAAAGTAGATGCGAACAAGCTCGTTCTTGCTGGCCAGCATCGAGACCATGACCTTGAGCCCGTCCAGGTCGAGGAACAGCTCTGTGACGGACGAGGGCTGCTCGGTCAGTAGGGCCACCACGAGCGGGACAAAGTCGACCAGCTGGTCGTCGTCCTGCATGATCGAGTTGATGTAGACGATCACGCGGCGCAGCTCGTCCTCCTCCATCACCGTCTCCTCCTTGCGGCTGGTCACGACCTGCTTGAAGAGGAACAGCACGTAGGCGCGCAGCTCGTGGATGTCGGCCTTCTCCAGCGAGCGCCCGTCGCCCTGCACCACCGCCATCGAGCTGACCAGGCCCACGTCGCTCATGTACTAAGTATAAACAATCGTGCTTTCAGTGCTTTCAAACTGGGGGGAGGGAAACGTACGTCGTCAAAGGCAGCAACGTTTTTGCGGCGATCGTTGGGCTGGAACCAAAAGTGCTCGGACAGGATGTCGAGCAAGGGCTGGAAGCCGATGACGCGGCGAAAGTCGATGACGGGTCGCTCGGCCGACTGCATCGTGAGGTCCGACAGCAGCTCGCGTTGCACCGAGGCCTCGGCGTTGATCCAGATGCGCCAGTTGAAGAACACGAGCGTGTACAGCTCGGTCAGCAGCTTGACACGCTCGGCCTTGCCCGCCTCGGAGGGGCCCGTGTTGACGAGCACCTGCGCAAGCTTTTTGAACGACACGGCCACGTCCAGCGTGATGCACTTGGACCAGGCGCGCTCGACAATGTAGCCGATGATGAGGAAGCCCTGGGAAGTAGTTGGTTCAAGTTACTTATGTTTTCGCCAAGAAATTACGTGGCTGTTGAGCAGATCCTTCTGGTTCTCGGCCGAGTTGTCCAGCAGGGACGTGAGGATCTCCATCAGGGCAATGAGGATCTTGGAGTTGACGAGGGTTGTTTGTTTCTACGTAAATAAACATTTTAAATAAATAGTTTCACTATAGATAAATATTACGCTGGGCGGCGCCTTGGCCGGACTGACCATGGCCTCGTCGATGCTGAACGAGCTGCCGGCGGCTGTGGCGGGCGTCTCGACGACACTGGCCAGCTCCTTGACGGCAAACGACCCGCGGCCACGGACGCCCTGGAAGTCGCCTGGTGCGAGCAGGGCAAACAGGGGGAACAGGGTCTTGACGCCACCGACGGCACGGATCACGTCCTTGAACGCCGATGACTGAACGGCCACCGTCCCCTGAAAATAAGAAAATAATAATAATAAAAAAGAGGCATGCAGCAGTAAAAGGGATTACCAGGCGCATGGTCGCATTTGCATTTGGACCGACAAAGCACTGGGTGTTGCTTGCGGGCGTCTGGTCCCAGCAGCTGGGCGAGATGCAGGCACGGGCGTTGTACGTGGCAATGATCTTGGAGGACAGCTTGGTGTCTTGCAGCAGACTCCTCCTATCATGTGCGCACAATGGATCGGTTCTCAGTTCTCATCCTGTTATTTTCCTTACGTAGGTGAAAAGGGGAAGCCATCGTCCGCGGCCGTCTGGCTTGAAAACACGTTGCAGTAGGACGGCCCGAGCGAGTAGATTGTCTGGACGTGCTGTGCGTTGAGCGCCTCACCAAAGAGGTAGATTGCGCCCATCTGTCCGTGGAGGCACATCTTCGGGTCCTTGAGCACGCTCGCCCCGACCAGGCACGAGTCCATGGGCTCGGAGATGTACGGGAGCTTGAGCTTGCCGGTGCTCTCGAGCTTGCCGTTGATGTAGACCGTGACCACTGAGGTCGTCAGGCGGTGGTACACGTGCGAGACGGCGACATGCAGCCACACAGACGGCTCGATCGGTGTGGACGTCTCAAACACCTCCTGACGGCCACCTTGCGCAACCGTCTCAACGTACAGCTTGGTTGTGCCGGCGCGGTTCTCGAGGTAGCACGCAAAGCCACCGCCGTGCGCCTTGTTCTTAAAGCTGCAGAGCCGTAGCAAAGAAATACGAGTAAATACTGAGCAAAATAGCCGTATTCTACCTGTAGAGATGGGGGCGGTGCAGAGGGGGCAGCTCGGTCTGCCAGGGCCAGGTCTGGTGCGTGAACGACTCGGCAGGCAGACGTTCGATGCGCACCCACGTCGAGAACGTGTAGCCATGCTGGTACGGCCACAGGATGGGAGGGATCGAGATGCCCTAGATTGCAAATCGGTTCCTTTGAGTGTGGCTTGTGCGCAAAAAGGACGTACCGAGAGCTCGCCCGAAAAGTCAAAGAATGCCTGCGGTCCCTCTGAGATGGTCATGTTCTTGACGGCCTTGAGGAGCAGCAGCAGGTCCTGGGGCTGCAGCTCGTCGCGATGCAACCGCATAAACATAAACATCTGCTTGACTTCGCGTGTGCTGATGTTGAAGGACCCGAGCAGCTCCATGATGCGCAGCAGGTTCTCTATGGGGGGGAGCGTATTAGGACAGCCAGACATGGCCCCCCAACGGTACCGCGAATGTAGCCGTCCGAACTGAAGCGGTAGTAGCGCAGCAGCTTGCCCACGAGGCCCAATTTGGAGGCGACGCTGAGGTTGTGGTTGTTCTTGGCGATGAGGCACACGAGCTCGCTCCACGCGTCCGAGTGCTACGAGGGTATTGTTAGCGACGACGGAAGACTCGTGTCGGTTTACAAAGGTGAAGGGCATAAAGTGGACGAGCTGGACCAGAGAGGACAGGAACGGGCCGTTCTTGATGAACACTTGCGCGTCGCGTTGGTACTCGCCCTCGACAATCTATTTGCCCTCACTCGTTGTTAGCACCAAAGCAGGGGGGGGAGTAAAGCGGGTACCGCGTCGAGGATGCGCTTGAGCAGCCGCCCGCTCCACTCGATCTGCTGTCCTGCCCTGGCCATTGTCAGCAGCGCGGCCACGTCGATGAACGTGGGGTTGTTGTTGAGGCTGGACAGCGGCGGTGGCACAAATGACGTTGTTGACAGCGGTGTCACCGGCTCGCGCAGTGTCTGTGAGTACGGCGTCATGGGCGGGGCCGTGGCCGCGGCCGAGGCCGACGACGGGGGCAGCTGCGGGCTGGACGTGCTGCTTGTTGCGCGCTGCATCGTCGTCGACGGCGGGGTGTTGCTGTTGCTCGTCGTGCTCGAGGGTAGCCGGCCAACACCCAGTCCTCCTACGAGACCAAAGAGAGAACGAAGAAGGGAGGGGGGGGGAGGAGGAGGAGGTCAGCGACAGCGAGTGAACGTGGCGTTTGCAAAAGGGGATAAACCAAGTGGGAACCATGATTTCAAAAAGTGCGGTCCCCTGGGAGACATGAGTACTGCCGAAGAGCGACGTGCCCAGATCGAGGCCATGACGCGCGCGCTCATGAGCGGCCAGTTTGGCGCGGGCGGCGTGGACCCGCTGTACTTTGGCCAGCAATCGACGACGACCAGTAAAAGCGCACCATGAGCGTAGGCGTGTTTTAACGTGCCCATTGGGGGGGAAACAGGCAAAAGTGCAGCAAAGGGCAAAGGGCCCAAGGACAAGGCGGATGGACCCGAGGAGGACGCTGCTCAGGGCGACGAGGACGCGGAGCAGGACAACGATGGCGCCAATCCATCCCACGGGGGCGGCATCGATGACGA
>Ga0302231_10001913_pt1 | contig 12316 bp, 4 predicted proteins | sample II_Palsa_N2_2_FD_193522 | JGI IMG/M metagenome (GOLD analysis project Ga0302231, IMG submission 193522) | Peat permafrost microbial communities from Stordalen Mire near Abisko, Sweden - II_Palsa_N2_2 | ecosystem: Environmental > Terrestrial > Soil > Palsa > Peat permafrost | place: Sweden...
ACAAACCTCCTCGTTCAATTGCAAAACATGCTCGGTGCTTCCATCATGGAACGTGTTGCCCTTGCGAAGATACACCTTCACAACGCCCTTCTTCTTGCCAGCACCGTCAGCACGAGGGACATGCGGATCTGCGTTCATCGGACGTGGCCCGTGCGCACTCTCGCCATTGCGTTGAGGGTAAAAAGAGGACGAAGAAAAAACAGGGGACGAACTTGTTGAAATGGGGGCTGCCACGGAGGAGGTGATGCGAGTCATGGGACCGTGGTGAGCAGGGCGGGGGGAAGGCTGAGGCCGGACGAGGCACCTCGCAGTCGCGGCGGGGTCGCCTCGCCGGCGACTAAAAACCCGACTGGGTCGGACAGTCCCGGCGCACGTGGCCAGGCTGTCGGCAGCCGAAGCAGATGGGCCGTCCATCCGCGGTGAAGTCCTCCGCCGTGGGGACGCGGCGTCGGCGGCGCGGCAGTTCGGCGTCAGTGTGGCCGGGCCCACGGCTCTTACGCTGTGGCTGGGTAGACGCGACAGCAGCGGTGTGGGTGGTGAGACGGTCCAGTTTGGCGCGGTCTGCTCTGGCTCGGGGCCAATCGCCCAACGGTACGCCTGTCCTTTAATCCTCCTGTGGCTGATCGACAACAAAGACAGCGCTCGAAGCACGGCCCCAATGTCGCTGTCCTCGCCCCGACCTGGTTCTTAGGCTGAATGGCTGCCTCAGTGTTCGGGCTGCTTGCCGCGCCAAGGTGTCCTGTAACTCCTGTTCGTTCTGTCTTTTTTATTGAAGGCACTGGTGCAGACCCCTCGTCCGTGCCGTCGATGGTAGCCACCTGCTGGTCCGTCACGGTCCGTGCTTCTGTGGGCTGTGGCCCCAAGGGTCGTCTGAGCTGTAACGTGCCCTTGGCCATGCCGACGCCAGCCTGGACGCCAACTCTGAGCGACAACACCACTCACTCGCTTGCCCCGACACAACCTGCGAGCTCACGACGCCACAGCTGGGTGGCCCGGTGGCAAGGCCCAATTGAGTAAATTGCTGTTGGAATAATGAAGAACTGATCTGCGAAATACAGTGATAAAAAGAGGATTAACAGACGTTACCGACAAGACGCAAAAACTCCCTAATGGCGTCATCCGGGTTGTTGACGATGTAGGTGAGAGTTCTTGTGGTTGTTGAGGTGGGGGTACGATTTGCAGGTGTCCGGCCCCGCGGGCGTAAAACAGGACAGCCCGCACGACGCTGTTGGGACAGGAGTGGCTCCAGGGTGAGGCGCCGTGGAAGAGGTCCCTCTTACCGGTGGGGTCCTCGGGATCGGGCATGGCGGGGAGGAGGCAGCCGATGCAGCGCTGGACCACGCGCTCGTCCAGTGTGCAATGTTTTGCGAAATGGCCGCGGCTCATACAGCGCAAGCACAGCTGACGGGTCGTACAGGAGCTACGATGCGCGACGTCGTCTTGTGCGAGGCGATGCCTGTCGAGGAGACACGCGGCGCACTTGCCCTTGAGCCGGGGGAGGACAGAGTTCAAGTCCAATGCGCCTTGGAGTCGGTTCCGCGCGCTTGTCGCAACGTTGTCCGCCGAGTCGCTGCTGAGGCGGAGACGCTTCGGTGCATTGGACTGACTCCGTCTGGGACTGAATCGACGTTGCAGCTGAAGTTACAGGCGACCTGGCAGAGGACGACGAGGACGAGAACATCGAAGGTGCAGCATTGGCAGGCGGGGCAACTGGCAGTGCGGCAGCAGGAGTCTGCACGAGCTCGACAGCCTGCTTCAGACGTCGGCCCGGGAGGAAGCGGCGTCGGAGTCGTCGGAGTCGTCGTCTGTGGTCGACTGGGGTGACGCTGCAGCCGGAGGAGCGGGAGCCGTGGAGGGAGCGGCGGAGGAAGCTGAGGAGGCGGAAGAGGCGGGGGCGGCCGGGATGGGAGACCTTTTTCGCAGGTTTTTTCGTGGCCGCGAGGAGCGAGGCCTGGGCCGCCGAGTTGTCGCTGCGGAGTGAGCGCAGCTTGAGGGCCAGGGTCGTCTTGGCCGCGCGTTCTTCCTCCTCGTCGATGAGAGCCTGGAGTTTCTTTTCCGAGAGCTGGAGGAGGTCGCCGTGGGTTCAAGGAACCGGTGTAGTAGAGTGTGGAGGGTAGGTGCGAGTCTGTAAGGACGGCACCTTTTACCAAGCAAAGCTTGACGCAGTAGTGGGTGGACTTCTGCGGACCAAAAGCTCTGACACCAGAAGATGGCAGAGCAAAAGGAAAAAACAAGATTTTTTTAGTTTTGTATGCGATCATCAATTACCATGATTATTGACATAATCCTCACTCACACACGGTTTCTTTGCTTCACTGCACTCTTTTCTGGCTAAACTCAAAATTCATTTTTGTTACAAAAAAAAAAAAAAACATGGAAAAGCATTAGGATTGAACGTCGTTAGTCGTCGTACCCATTGAGGGGATTGTCGTAGTGACTGCGGTAGCCCGTGCGGAGCTCCATCAGGGGGTTGGCAAAGCTGCCATACTCGATGGTGGCATTTGGCATCTCGGCGTAGGCGGGCGAGGACTCGCCGATGACGAGCGTGCCGTTGTCGGCGGCGTTGCTGTCGTCCACGAGGGTGGCGTTGGGGTTGAAGCCGCCGACGAGCGTACCGTACGGGTTGGCGACAACGGTGCTGCTGGCTGTGGCGGTGCTGCCCGGCGGAGGTGCAGGACGGGACGCCCACGCCGAGGACGCAGCGGCAGAGGACGAGGAAGGTGGCGGAGCGGACGACATCGAGCCGCTCTGGCCGTGGAGGAGGGTGAGATCGACAAGTTTATTGTTGAGTGCGGCGGCAGTGGGACGCATCGCCGCGCTCGACTGGAGGCAGTTGTCGATGATGGCGACGATGAGCACTTGGATCTCGTCCTTCTCGTTGGGGTAGAGGTGGTCGAGCCGACCGCCCGATCGCACCGTCATTTCGACTTCCTCGTTGGAGCTGTCGTTCCACGGGATCCGGCGGCAAAAGGTCTCCCAAAACGTCACGCCCATCGAGTACATGTCTGAGCGCTTGTCGTCGTCGACGGTGCTGTTCGAGTTGCGCAGGTGGACGCGCGCGAAAACTTCCGGCGGCGCGTACCGGGGCGAGAAGCCGTGGATGACGGCCGACTTTTTGACGGACGAGCCGTCGTCGACCGTGCGCGAGAGACCAAAGTCGCAGATGACAGGGTGCGGGTACGGCCTGCCCTCGGCCAGGAGGATGTTGGGCGATTTGATATCGCGGTGGGCCACGCCCATCGAGTGAATGGCGTCCATGGCCGACATCATGCCGGCGCACATGTGCAGGAGCAGGTCCGAGGGGAGCATGGCCTTGTCCTCCTGGCCGTGGAGGAACCGGAAGAGATCCGTCTTGTAGAGCGGGGTGATGATCGCGCGAGGCTTGTCCGTGTAGCCGACGAGCTTGATCACGTTGGGGTGGAACGAGAGCGACCACATGATGGCCACCTCCTGGTGGAAGCGCTCGGCCCCCTCGTCCTCCGACAGGTTGGGCAGCTCAGACACGTACTTCATGGCGACTGTGCGCTCGCCGTTGCGCACGGCCAGTTGGTTGTCCAGCAGAGTCGCCTTCCAGATTGTGCCCGCGCCACCAGCGGTGAGCTTGTTTTCGGGGCGCAGGTCCTGCTCGTACTCGAGCTTGAGGAAGCCCGGGAGGGCAACCTCGAGCACGGTGTTGATCACGGTCGCGTCGGGCCCGCGCGTGCTCAGCTTGGTCTTCATGTCGTCGGGCAGGACGGCGGCAGAGCCGATGGCCACGCTGTCGGGGATGGTGTTTGCGGCAGTGAAGAAGGGGTTGAGCGACACGTTGGTGCCGGCCTGCGTGCCAAAGTCCTCGATGATCTTGAGCTGACGTTTCGCGAGGCGGCGGCGGTAGCAGACCACGGCGAGGATGAGGCAGAGCAGGATGACCACGATGACCACGACGGCCGCGACGATGGCGCTCAAGGGTGGACCGGTCGTGGCGCCCTGTGGCGGGATCGCCGGCGTGGTCACGACGGCCCTGGAGCCCACGGGCTCAAAGTTGGTGCTGGTGAGGCCGGCCTGGACCCAGACCGTGTACGGCGTGCTCGACCACAGCCCGGTCACGTTGAACGCCATGGCGCTCAAGCCTTGCGCGGGGATCGTCGTGACAAAGGAGCCGTTGACCGGGGCGGCAGCGGTGTCCCCGGCGTCTGTGCTGCGCTTGGACGAGACGGACGGGAGGATCGTAATCTTGTAGTACTGCGCGAGCGACTCGTCCGGCGCAGGCCAGCTCAGGAGGAACCCCGAGGGCGACATGTTGGTGACCCTGAGCGCACCCGGTGGATTGATGGTGGTGGTGCTGGTGAGCTGGGCACCGATCGAGTCGACTTGCGGCTGGCCCGACGAGCCAAAGATCTGGAAATAGTAGAGGGTATTTTGGGCGAGGCCGGAAATGACCACGGTGGGGTTGCGGATCTGGGTGGCACCGGGCGGCGAGTAGCGCGTGAACGTGACGCCGTCGAGCGAGATCGTGGCCACAAAGAAGGGCGTCGTGGAGGTCACGTTCCACGCGAGTGCCACCGAATTCGAGTCAATGTACGTCGCCACGAGGTCCGCGATGCGGCCGCCCGACGGCTGGTCCATAAAGGTGCAGTCAATGGTAAAGTTGGACGACGACCACGACCCGTCCGCATTGCAAAAGCCCTCGGCCGACCCGAAAAAGCCCAGGCTGCACGTGCCGTTGACAAACGTGCCGGGCGCCGACTGGGGAAAGTACGCATTGCCATAGTAGTCTTCCGCGCACTGGATGTCCACGGGCGAGCAGGTCGTGCCGTTGGCAGTGTACCCAAAGGGACAGTAGGCATAGCACACGTCGCCCATGAGGTACTGGCCCGCGATGCAGGACGTGCACGATGTCGACGAGCCCGCGCAAGACGTGCACGGGAAATTGCAGGGCACGCACAGGCCGCTGCCCGCGTCCGCATACGTGCTTCCGGGGCAGGTGGACAGGCACGCACTGCCGTAGAGCAACGAGCCGGCGGGGCACGAGAGGCAGCTCAACGACGAGCCTAGGCAGGTGGCGCACGAGCCCGAGCACGGGGCACACGATGTGCCGCTGCTGTACGTGCCGCTGGGGCACGTCTGGACGCACTCGGTGCCGCTGAGGAAAAGGCCGCTCGCGCACGAGAGACAGGAGGAGGTGTTTGACGAGGCGCACGTCGCGCACGACGGATCGCAGGCGACGCAAGCGGCCGCGACGCTGCTCGCAATGTAGCCGCTGGGGCACGCGCCGTAGCAGGTCGTGCCGAGGAGGTAGCCCAACTGGCAGGCCGAGCAGGACGTCGTCGTGCCGGTGCAGTTGGCGCAGGGCGACGTACACGGAACGCAGACAGAGCCGCTCGGGACTGAGCCAGCGGGGCACTGGCTGAGGCAGGTCTGTGTCGCGGGGTTGAGGTACTCGTTGGCCGGGCAGGACGTGCACAGAGTGACCGAGCCAGCGCAGGACGAGCACGCGGGGTCGCAGTCGACGCAGATCGACGAGGTGGCCGACTCGAGCGTGCCCGTGGGGCACGACTGGTAGCACTGGGCGGTGGGGGGATAGAGGACATAGTCGTTGCTGGCGCAGCTCGTGCAGTTGGTCGACGAGCCAGTGCAGTTGCCACAGGGCGACGAGCACAAAATGCACGCCGCCGAGGACGACGAGTAATAGGTCCCAGCGGGGCACGCGCTCACGCACTGCGATCCAAAGAGGATCGTCCCGGGGGCGCACGAGGTGCACACGGTTGCCGATCCTGAGCAGGCGCTACAGGGCTCGGTGCACGCCGAGCACACGGCGCCATCGACAAAGGTACCCAAGGGGCACGAGGACTGGCACGTGCTGTTGTACAGGAAATAGCCGCCCACGCACGACGTGCACGACTGCGTACTGTTGGACGCACAGGTAGAGCAGGGATCCTCGCAGGCAAGGCACTCGTCGTCGGCCAGGACGGTACCAGAGGGGCACGCGTTCACGCAGGTCGAGCCAAAGAGGATGTCGCCAGCGGCGCACGACGTGCACGCCGACGTGCTCACGCCGCACGAGGCACAAGGAGTCGAGCACGCGATGCACGTGCTGCTGCCGTCGCCGCTCTCGATCTCGCCGGAGGGGCACTGGCTGAGGCAGGCGCCACCAGACAAGACGAGGCCGGCCGGGCACGAGGTGCAAACGGTCGCGTTGTCGGCAGCGCACGTCTCGCAGCCGCCGGAGCAGGCCGTGCAGATGAGGAGGCCAGAGCCGTCGCTGCTGACGCCGGTCGTGGTCTGGGCGGGGCATGTCGAGTAGCACTGGTTCTGGTAGTAGAACTGGCTGCCGGTGCAGCTCGTGCACGTCGAGGCGGTGCCTGTGCAGTTGGAACAGGGCGCGAGGCACTCGAGGCAGCTCGTTCCGCTGGTGTAGGTCCCGGCGGGACACGCACTGCTGCTCACGCAGGTCGAACCGTAGAGCAGTTGGCCAGGGGGGCAGGAGGTGCATGTGGTCGGGCTGCCGATGCACGTGCCGCACGAGGACGAGCAGGCCGCGCACGTCGAGCCACTGACGTAGGTCGAGTCGGGGCAGGTCGCATAGCACGTCCCGTTGCTGGCGAGCAAAAAGTAGCCGCCGACGCAGGACTGGCACGTCGTCGTGCTCCCAGACGCACAGGTCACGCAGGGCGACTGGCAATTGGCGCAGACGGTACCGTTGGACGTGAGGATCGAGCCTGGCGGACACGTGGCAAAACAGGTCGACTGGTACAGGGCCGAGCCAGACGGGCACGACGTGCACGTGGTCGTTGAGTTGACGCACGTAGCGCACGTCGACGAGCAGCTGACGCAAACAGTACCGCCGGGAGGCGAGGTGGGCAGGACAGAGCCAGCGGGGCACGCGCTCTGGCAGGTGCTCTGGGAGAGGACGTTGCCGCCGGTGCACGCGGTGCAGGTGGTCGCGTTGTTTGTGCAGGCGCTGCAAGGCAGGGTGCACGCAGAGCAGACATTGGTCGAGGCGTCGGCATAGGTGCCCGTGGGACAGGAGGTCACGCACTGACCGTTCGAGAGGTACGTGGATCCGCTGCAGCCCGTGCAGGTGGTTGCCGACCCGTTGCATGCCGCGCAAGGCGCAGTGCACGCGAGGCAATTGCTGAGGGTTCCGCTGGGGTCGAGGTAGGTGCCCGTGGGACAGCCCGTCGCCGAGCACGTCGCCCCCGAGAGGACGCCGCCGGCGGCGCAGCTGGTGCAAGTCGAGGCGAGGCCCAGGCAGGTGGCACAGGACGACTGGCACGGCACGCACGTGGTGCCACTGGCAAACGTTCCCGCAGGGCAGGCCGAGTAGCACGTGGTGTTGTAGAGGAAGAAGCCGCCGACGCACGAGGCGCACGAGGTCTGGTTGCCGGCCGTGCAGGTGGCGCAGGGCGCCGTGCAGCCGAGGCACGTGCTCGAGGTCGTACTGGCCGTGGTACCAGAGGGGCACGTCGCGTAGCAGGACGACTGGTACTGGTAGTAGTTGTCGATGCACGCGGTACAGCTCGTGGTCGTCGTGCTCGTGCAGTTGGCGCAAGGCGAGGTGCACGGAAGGCAGTTGGAGCCGCTGGCGACGGTACCAGGAGGACAGGAGGTGGCGCACTCGTTCGTGGCCGAGTCGTAGAAATAGCCGCCGGTGCAGCTCTGGCACGAGTCGACCGAGCCGGCGCAGGTGGCGCAGGGCGAGGTGCACGCGAGGCAGAACGTGCTCGTGGGATCGAGGATGGTACCGCTCGGGCACGAGTTGAGACACTGGTTCTGGTAGTAGACCTTGCCGCTGAGACACGAGTTGCAGGTCGTGGCCGTGCCCGAACACGTGGTGCAGGGCGAGGTGCACGGCAGGCAGCTTCCGCCGCTGTCGTAGGTTCCGTTGGAGCAGGAGGACGAGCACGACGCCGTCTCGGTGTTGATCAGGTAGCCAGAGATGCACGTGCCACAGGTGGTTGACTGCGAGGAGCAGGTGGCACAGGGCGAGGTGCACGGCAGACAGTTGGATCCGCTGGTGTACGTGCCAGCCGGGCAGCTCGAGACGCACTCGGCGCCGTCGAGGAGGTAGCCGCCAACGCAGCTCGTGCAGGACGATGCATCCGCCGCGCACGTCGCACACGGGGACTGGCAAACGCCGCAGTCGGCCGAGGTCTGGTTGTACGTTCCCGAGGGGCACTCGCTGTAGCACTGGCTCTGGTAGTAGAGGCTGCCCGTGGTGCAGGCCGTGCAGTTTGTGGCGCTGCCGGTGCACGTGCTGCAGGGAGCGGTGCAGTCAAGGCAAGAGTTTGCGCTCTCGTACGAGCCGACGGGGCAGGTGGAGACGCACGTGAAGCCGTAGAGCAAATCACCGGCAACACAGCTGGAGCACGCAGTGACGTCGCCCAGGCAAGTCGCGCAGGGTGACGTGCAGTTGACGCAGGTGTTGCCGACGACGGCCGAGGCGATCGTGCCCGAGGGACACGTGTCGTAGCACTGGTTGAGGTAGAGCTCCTGTCCTGCGACACAGGCTGTGCACGAGCTGGCGGTACCGGTGCAGTTGGCGCAGGGCAGAGTGCACGGTGAGCAAACAGAGCCGCTGGCAAAATATCCGGCGGGGCAGGTCGCGACGCACTCATCGGCGTTGTAGAGGTAAAAGCCCGACTGGCACGAACTGCAGGCCAGGGCGCCCGAGCCAGTGCAGGACGCACACGGAGAGGTGCACTGGGCACACGAGGAGCCGCTGGCGTAGTAGCCGCTGGGGCAGGAGCTGAGGCACGTGTTACTTGGCGCGTAGAGGTAGTAGTTGGTGACGCACGAGGAGCAGGTCGCCGCCGTGGTCGTGCAGTTTGCACAGGGCGCCGTACAGGATGCACAGGTCGACAGGCTGTCTGCGTACGAGCCGGGCGGGCACGAGCCGTAGCACTGGCTCTGGTAGAGGAGCAGGCCGGCCGAGCACGCCGAGCACGATGAAGCCGAGCCCGAGCACGCGGTGCAGGGGGCCGTGCACGCGAGGCACGACGAACCACTGAGATACGTGCCGACGGGGCAGGTGCCGACGCACGTGCTGCCGTAAAGGTACAGGCCGGTGATGCAGGCGGTGCACGTCACGCCCGATGTGGTGCAGGTGCTGCAGGGCGAGGTGCACGAGGCGCAGCTGACTGCACTGGCCTGGTACGTGCCGCTGGGGCACGACGTGTAGCAGGTCGATCCCGCCAGGAGCTCGCCAGAGACGCAGCTCGTGCACGCCGACGTGCCGGACCCGGTGCAGTTGGCGCAAGGCGTGGTGCACTGAGAGCACTGGCTCGACGAGGACGCGTACGTTGTGGCGGGGCATGCAAGGTAGCAGGCGCCGTTGTAGAGATACTGGCCGCTGGAGCAGCTCGTGCACGACGACGAAGAGCCCGAGCAGGTGGCACACGAGCTCGAGCAGGCAGAGCAGCTGGTCCCGCTGATAAAGGTGCCCACGGGGCAGTTGGCATAGCACGTGTTGCTGTAGAGGTACTGGCCGCTGGCGCAGCTGGTACACGTCGACGCTGCACCCGAGCAGGTAGCACACGACCCCGAGCAGGCCGCGCAGTTGGATCCGCTGACAAAGGTGCCGGCGGGACACGTGCCGACGCACGTATTGCCGTACAGGAACGAGCCCGACGAGCAGGCTGTGCAGGTACTTGCCGTGCCCGAGCAGGCAGTGCATGGAGCCGTGCAGGCGCTGCACACGCCGGCGTTTGCAAAATAGCCGGTGGGACAGGTTGCGGAGCAGGTGGAGCCGTAGAGGTTGTTGCCGCTGGTGCAGCCGGTGCAGGTCGTGGCCGAGCCGGAGCAGGTGCCGCACGGCGCGGTGCAGCTAGCGCAGCTGGATCCGCTCACAAAGGTTCCGGCGGGGCAGCTGGCGACACACGTCGATCCCGAGAGGTAGCCGGTCGCGCAACTTGTGCACGCGGTTGCTGAGCCCGAGCAGGCGGAGCAAGGCGCGGTACAGGCGGCGCAGCTGGAGCCGCTGACAAAGGTGCCGGTGGGACAGCTGGCGACGCACGTGTTGCCGTTGAGGTAGCCGGACGAGCAGGCCGTGCACGTCGTGGCGGTTCCAGTGCACGAGGAGCACGGCGCCGTGCACGCGACGCAGGACGAGCCGCTGACAAAGGTTCCGGCGGGGCAGGGGTTGACGCACGCGTTGCCGTAAAGATAGCCGGACGAGCAGGCCGTGCACGTCGTGGCGGCGCCCGAGCAGGTAGAGCACGGCGCGGTGCACGCGGTGCACGTCGTGCCGCTGGTGTAGGTTCCAGAGGGGCAGGGGTTGTAGCAGGCGCTGTTGTACAGGTAGCCGGACGAGCAGGCCGTGCATGTGGTCGCGGCGCCCGAGCAGGTAGAGCAGGGCGCGGTGCACGCGGTGCAGGTAGAGCCGCTCGCGACAGTTCCGGCGGGGCAGGGGTTGTAGCATGCACTGTTGTAGAGGTATCCTGACGTGCAGCTGGTGCATGTGGTGGCCGCGCCCGAACAGGAGGCACAGGGCGCCGTGCAGGCGACGCATGACGAGCCGCTGGCGTATGTCCCGGCGGGGCAGGGGTTGTAGCAGGCGCCGTTGTAGAGGTAGTACCCGCTGATGCAGCTGGTGCAGGTGGTTGAGGCACCGGTGCAGGTGGCGCACGGCGAGACGCACGCTTGCCAGTAGTAGACGAGGCCATTCCCTGCGAGTGGGCAGCCAAAGGCTGCGTTGCCGTTGAGGTCCATGCCGACGCCCAGGCCGCAGTAGCCATTGTTGACGCTCCCCGTGTGCTGCTGTGTTACGGTGGTGCACGCCGACGCGCTCGTGCAGCTCATGAGGTAGGTCGTTCCGTAGTAGCCGCCGCTCTGCCCGGGGGAGCCGATGAGGAGGCTCTTGGCCGAGAGTGCGACGCTGTAGCCAAACTCGTCGTCCTCCTGGATCATGCTGCTCGACTCGTAGATGGGGCCAGCCGCCTGCGAGCACGCCGGGGGCGAGGCAGTCGTGCAGGTGTACGTGTAGTAGCCGCCATTGTGCTGGTCAGTGGATGTCTTCATGGGGGCCCCCACGACAATGGTTGTGCCCTGCACGGCCACCGCGTAGCCAAACTGGTCGTTGGTACCAGGGGACGTGCCAACGATGATCGTTCCGGCACTGCACGTGCACGTTGTTCCCGAGCAAGAGCACGAGTACACGTAGGCTTCACCTTGAGCGGTGTGCGATGGCGACGCGCAAAAGGCTCCAACGACGACAAGCGGCGGTGACACGGCCACAGAGGCGCCCACGCACGTGTTGTGTGAGGTCGACGCGAGCGTTACTCCCGAGCCGCACGTGTTGTACGCTGTGCACCCGGTAACCTGATCAAAAAAACAAGGACAAAAAAAAAAAAAAAATTAAAAAACCAGTATGCGAGGTGGTTGTATACCTGGGCGTAACCATAGGCTCCATACTCGTAAAAATAGTAGTAAAAGGATGTATCGCCACCGGCGACGACCATTCCGTTGACCATCGCGACGGAAACACCAAAGCCCATTCCTCCGGAGCCAGCCAACTGGGAGCCGGCGGTGCTGCAGCTGGCAGCACTCGTGCACGAGTACAGGTACACGATGCCGTTCAAGCTGTTTGCACCAGGCGCGCCCACGAGCAAAATTTGGTTGGAGGAGAGGGCGACCGTGATGCCATAGTAGTAGTACTTGCCGGCAACGGTCGTTAGGGATGTGCCGAGAGAGCACACGTTGGAGGTGCTGCAGCCGTACACAAACACGGCTCCCTTTCGGCTGTTGTACAAGGGTGCGCCCACGGCAATGACGCCCCCCTGCACGGCAACGTTGTAGCCAAAGTCAACGCCAGAGCTGCTGCCCGCAAACGACACGATGGGAAGGTATTGCGCCAGGCCGCCGCTCGGGGCCAGCAGCAGCAGCAGCAGCAGCAGAACCCAGCATGAGAAAAATCTTGTCATCTGCGGCCATGATGGTGAAGTCATCAGTTAGTAGCCCATGATTTTCATTCCAATTCTCACGTTTTGTTTTTCCCGCAGTCTCGCTGACGAGAGGTTGAGGCTCGTCCGGGCGTCTGCTGCTTACTAAACGGCGTGCAGTGTATTTTAGTTTACGACCAGCAAAAGTTTTGAAATTTATTTTTTTTTTTCGAGGACGCGATTTTCGCTGTTTCAGAACCACAAAAAACTGGCGATGAAACGAACGTGAAAGTCGAAAATTGTTCAGAAAGCCCGAGCGCCCTGCCACACACAGCGGCCGGGAGACCGACCAGTGGTGTGGTAGCTGCGCCGACGAGGAGGAGAGGAGAGGATAAAAAGAGAGCGGGGACGGGTGCGAGCCTGGAGGGGGGGGGGGGGGGGGGGAAATGGGGCAAGAT
>Ga0302231_10001927_pt1 | contig 12263 bp, 10 predicted proteins | sample II_Palsa_N2_2_FD_193522 | JGI IMG/M metagenome (GOLD analysis project Ga0302231, IMG submission 193522) | Peat permafrost microbial communities from Stordalen Mire near Abisko, Sweden - II_Palsa_N2_2 | ecosystem: Environmental > Terrestrial > Soil > Palsa > Peat permafrost | place: Sweden...
CACAACTTTGGCACGGTCGACACACACATCGCCATCACGGTCGAGAACCCGCCCGGCCAGCTGACGGAAAAGCACGGCCACGAGTACAACACGGGCTTTTACCTCGTCCGGTCCGCGCCCGAGACCGTGCAGATGTTTCAGGAGGTCGTGGAAAACATGCGCCCGATCCTGCCCACGGAGACGGAAATCGGCGACCAGCGGATCTTCAACGACTACTTTAGGAAGGCGCCCGGCACCAACGAGGCCAAGCACGAGCGCCGCAAGCACGTGATGGAGCTGTCCTGGTTCCTCTACATGAGCGGCAGGCTGACGCTGTGGGTGCACCCGGACAAGTGCTGCCGCAACACAAACATGTACTCTTGGTGGCAGAGCAACTGGGGCGCCGAGCGCGACGGCGAGCTGCCGTACATGTTCCACTTCAACTTTGAGTTTGGCGACCAGAAGGTCCGGTCCATGGAGTATTGGAAGCAGTGGCACTACCCGGATCCCGCGATGTGGCGGGCGGCTGGGCTTCCCTTTGAGCTGTCTGGCGTCAAGTTGCCGCCCACCCGGCCGCCCACCGTCACACCGACGCCGACCGTGGGCAGGAACAAAACAGCATAAATAATAATTTTACTAGTATTGTAAGTGATTGGTGGACAGAACGTGGTCACGTTTTTTTTTTTTGACAGCTCATGTGGCCGACTGAAACGAACGACCAACCGCTCAAAGGGGCTGGCGACAGACCGGGGTCGTCGTCGTCGTCCGTGGCGGCCGTCGGGACTGGTGGCGTGTCGTTATTACTGGTCCGAAGCAAGTCCAGCACAAAAACGCGTAACATTTTCTTTTTTTCCTGCCGTTCTTATCGCGTGTGTGTTTTCAGGCCTCCTCTTCCTCGCCGCCTTCACCGCCGTCCTGCTCGTGCTCCTGGTGTTCTCCGTGCCCGCGCCGTCCCTGTCGTCCTTTCCGTCGGTGCTGTCCACCACCACGACGAGCAACGACGTGCAGACGACCACGACCACGACCGTGTCGATCAGCACAAGGCCCCAGCTCAGGCCCAAGCCCTCGCTCGTGGCCTATGCGACCAGCCTGCCCGCTGCCGCTGTCGCCAGCAAGCCGCCCACCGGCGGGCTGCTCGCCCACGTGCTGCAGCGGTCGGTCCAGTACCGCGGCGTGCTGCTCGTGACGTTTGTGGACGGCACGGCAGGATCACACGAGCAGGTGGTCAACCTGGTGCTGTCGCTGCACCGCGTGGGCATGCCGGTCAACGTGACACTGGCGCTGTGCCAGGACGAGGTCTCGTCCACGTACCTGAAAGCCCGGGGCATCAACGCGTTCCACGTCGCCCGGGCCGTTTGGGAGGGCGAGATCGGCATGGGGACCAGCGAGAGGCCGCACAACACTGCCGTCGTCTACTACCTGCTGCTGCATGGGATCAACGTGCTGGTGGTCGACAGCGACGTCGTGCTGGTCAGGCGGCGGCCCAACGGCATCGACGCGGCCATCGACCTGTTCACGAGCTACGCCTCTGGTGCAACCCATATCGCCTTCACGCTGCGCAACCCGCCCACCGACAACGTAAATTACGTGTACAACTCGGGGTTTTATCTCGCGCGGGCCTCCAACACATCCCTCGTCCTGTTTGAGTCGGTCCTGCGCAAGGTCCAAAAGGCAAAGCCGCCCGCCGCCAACGCCGTGGGCTGGTTCGACGACAGGGTCCTCTTTGGCTACAACTTCAACGACCTGCTGCCCGTGCAGCGCGACTGCATCATCGAGCTCCCGTGGTTCCAGTTCCGGGCGTCCACGTCCGCCCTCTGGTCCGGCCCCAACAACTGCTGCACAAACACGTCCCTCCTGGACTCGTGGTCGCGCGGCTGGGATCTCGCGCACGACGACCGGGACCCCTTCACCCTGCAGTTCAACCTGGCAGGCAACGACAACGCCGCAAGGGTCCAGGCCATGAAGAACTGGCGGCTGTGGTTTTCAGACGACGTCGAGCTCATTCACTCGTCCGGGCTTATCCAAACAACTTGATAGAGCTCTTATTTAATTTTACTCGAGGGAAAAAAAAAACATAGATATTTTTGGGAGTTTTTTCCCCTCTACGAGGCCGGCGATGAGGTGGTGTTGGTTGAGGGGCTGGGGGCGATGAGCCCCGCCTCGGTCATGAGCTCGGTGTCTGCGAGGAACCAGCTCTTGCACGAGCACGACGTCGCGGTACAGCGTCGTGTGCTGCTCGACGTGCCACAGAAGGCTGTCGGGGCTGGCTTCGGTCTTGGCCTTGCCGCCCGTCCGGGCCATCTTGAGCAAGGGCAGCTTTGGTGCTGGTTGGGCAGCTGGTTCAGCGGCCGCCTCCGAGACAACGGCAGCGGGCGCGTTCGAGTTCGACACCAGTGCGCCCACCACCAGCAGCGTTCCCACCAGCAAGACAGCCGACACGACACGACGCTCCATGCCAACGTTGTCTCTCTTCAGCCCCTCACTGACTGGACTGTACAAAAATAATAGCGCTATGGATAGTAGGTGCGGTAGCGAATGGCCAGGTTGGCGAGGGCCATCTCGAGGCCGCCGACGTCGGTCGCGTTGCCGCCGTCGTCGCCTGGTCTGGTGAAGCGGGCGGCCTCGGTCTGCGGCGTGTGGTACTGGAGGACGGTGCGCAGGCGAAGGACGTTGACCTGGAGGCGCTGCTTCTGGGCGGGCGAGATGGCCAGGAGGGTGGGCTCGATGTTGACAATGTCCGCCTCCTCCACGCGCACGGCAAAGTCAGAGTAGTCGAGCAGGTCAAAGTACGGGAAGAGCGCGTACGACGACGTGAGCACGGGGATGCAGCCAGCCATGATGATCTCGTACAGGCGGAAGGACCACGTCACGACGCCGGCAGGGGCAAGGCAGAACTGTGTCTCGCCCAGGACGTCGGGGTACGTCGCGACGGCCTTGCGGTCGATCGCATTGGAGGCGTGCGTCTCAGGGAAGAGGTCCACCTTGTTGTTCATGATGCGGCAGCGCACGATGGCGCCGTTGCCGTGCACGTTGCCGCTGAAAAAGGCAAAGCGCTTGCGCTCGTTGACGGGCGTGATCGTGGCCAGGGGGAACGTCTCCAGCAGCCCCAGCATGGTGCGCTCCCGGTTCCCTACGAGGCGAGGCGGGACCAGCACGTCCTTGTGCGGCATGAAGCAGGGCGAGTCCCAGTCGCCGTACGCCTGGAACACGACCGACGTGCGCAGGAACTCGGGCCGCTTCAGTTCCGCGCCCCACATGGCCGACGACCACTCAAAGTTGAGACAGCCGCCCCAATCGGACGAGAGCACCCAGGCGCGGCGATCGGCAGGGACGGACGGGTACACGGTCGTGTTGCTCACGGCGTAAAAGTCCTGGACGCGGTTGGCTCGGGCGGCGGCATCCTGCATGTGGTTCGAGCTGCACGTCTGATAGTAGGGCACGAGGAAGAAGGACTCGGGCTTGATGGAGTCCCGATCGGCCGACGTGAACGAGCTCTGCCTGGTCGTGCCGACGTCGCGCATGCCCTGGATAACGACGTCGTCCATGGAGAACTGCCGCGTGTCGCAGGCGTAGATGCTGGGGAGATTTTCGGGCGGCGGTGGCACGATCGGCGCGGGGAAGTACGACCACCGGTTGGGCCACACGCCCGCAAAGCCTGCTGGCATCATCAGCGACGTCAGCTGGGTCGCATTGACGGCAGCCGCAACGTCCTGGGACGTCCACTTGGCGGGCGACGTGGCCAGGCCGACAGAGACATGGCCCGTGGCGACCGTGTCCCACCACCGCTTGGGCTTGTTGCAGTGGGCAAAGACGCAGCGGCACGAGCCCGTGGAGATGCAGACAAGCGGATGCAAGCAGTCGTTGATGCACGGCGGCAACACCGAGTCCTTTGCCCAGGCGTTGAAGTGGCCGAGCGGTCCGGTCGCGTTTTCGGGGACGGGCAGCTGAGAGAGTTTGGACGGCAGCTGTGTTATCTTTTCGGGTGGTACTGCCGGCAACGCCGCGAGCAACACCTCGAGTTGCTTGATGGACACGGCGAGGCGCTTGCACGTCTTGTCGCTGGAGGGCTCGGCATCAGCAACATCTTTGTGTACGTGCATGTCGTCGACCGGCATGCGGCGAAAGGTGTCGGTCAGGGCGTCTGGCGTGAACGCCTGGCGACACCGTGGGGGGCCGATGCCGTGGCTGATCCCGGGGTTGAACCAGAAATGGAACGACTTGCCCACAACCTCGCGCACAAAGAGTCTTCCGTCCTCCATGTACAGGCCAAGGGGATTCCCTTTGCTGTCCTTGAGCGTGTCCGAATAGATCGCAAGGGCCCTCGTCGTCTAGGAAAGATTTTTTTAGTTTATTTTCATTAATAAAATAAAAATTCGTACCTCTCCCACCATGACGCGAAAGGTGCAGTGCAGGTCGGGGTTGGAGGCTACGCTGTCAGACCGGGCAATCCTGATGGCCTTGGAGTTTTCGCCCAAGCAAACAAAGTCGGTGCCTATTTTTTTTTGTTTGTTTAAAAAATTGTAAAATTATTTTTTGAGCACACCGTTGGACTCCTGGCTGAGCTCCTGAATTTTGAACACGTGCACGGATGGATCGGGCTGGGAAAACTTGAAGGCCGCAAAATATTGTTCGAGCGCGTCACGGGCGTACAGGAATTTCCACGTGTCGTCTGCGCGACGGGTCAGGAGGGATGCGTCGCCCCCCCGTATGAGCACGTTGTAGTTTGCGTCCATGAGTGCGCCAATGCTGTTTTTAAAATATCTCACCATCCATATTTATTATTTTTTATTTACCATCCGTCGAGAGTGTCGTTCCACTTTTGCAACCGTTCCTCTGGTAGAGGTTCGCAGTTTTCCCGGTGGGCGCCCTTTTGGTACGCGATGCCCAGCTGGTACAGGCGGCGCAGGTGCTCGAGGATGCCCTGCTGCCACGTTGTCATCTCCCCGATGGCCATGGTGTCGGCCGGGAGGACGCCGACGCCGCGGAAGGCCAGCGCGGGCCCACCTCGGAACGACTGCAGGGGCGACTTGGACTTGGTCAGGTCGATGAGGTACGAGACGACATCGTGGTAGGTTGCGGTCTGGGGCGAGTGGATGGAGAGCGTGGTGCGATCCCGGTCGGATATCCCGACGGCAGATCGCGCGATGATCCTCGCGACGTCGTCCACAAAGACCAAGTCCAGGGCCATCTCCTTGTCCTTTGCGGTCTGCAACGACGACCCGCGTTCCAGGTCCACGACGACGGGCAGGTCATTGGCGATCTGCACCATGACCCACGGCAGCGAGCCGGGCACGGCCGAGGCCAGCACGTCGTCGGGCTCGCCGTAGAGCGTCCCGACCATGGCGTTGAGCAGCACGCCCACAAGGGGCTTGATCTCCGCAAACGGCGGCCGCACGATGTTCTGGTCTGCCGAGGACACGACGATGCACCACGGCAGCGCGTTCGCCTGTCGCTTCGACAGCAGTTGGAGGTGCTCCTGGACGCGCACGGCGGCGGCGCTGTGCTCGGCCGCACAGCCGACCACGTCGACGGCGCAGTGGACGGCCTGGCCGTTGAAGAGGTCGGGCATGAGCACGACGACGCCAGCAACGAGCCCCTTGGCAGCCACCGAGCCTGGCGTCGTGTCCCCACCGCCTTGCACGTTCTCGGCCGCCGCGGCCAGCTTGTCGTGCTCGTCGTCGTCGTGGCCCTCGAGCGGGCGCACCAGGACCGTCAGCTGCCCACCGCCGCCCGCCGCAGCGTGCTGCAGCCGCAGCTGTGCCGTGAGCTGCGCGATAAGCGTGGCCGACGTGGCGACTGCCCTTGGGGCCAGCACCCACACCGTCACGTTGTGCCCTTCGCCCACCCACGTGCTTGCCTTGCCCGTGTAGTCGTTTGCGCCGCCGTCGTCCCCGTGCGCCCACGCGTTGCCGGCGTCCTCCACGACCTGGCCGACCTGGTCCACCACGGCGTCGATCGCGTGGTCGATCGTGTCGAGCAGCTGATCGGCCGCGCCCAGCAGCGTGTCCTGGGCGACCTGCATCTCCCTGGGACGGGTGGCGAGCAGGAACGTGATCGTGCCCACGACGAGCACGGCCGTCAGGCCCAGCATCCAGCGCGGTTGGGCCATGGCTGATGTCCCCAAAAAAGTGGGCGCGGAGAGGGAGAAAAACTGATGCACCTTTTCTTTTTTACACCCCCGTTCCGCTGAAGCCACGAGGGACAGAGGGGAAATGCAACGGTCTTGGACGCTGGTGCGGCAGGCGCCCGTGACGGCCCTGCTGGTCTTGTCTGCGGTGATCGTCACGCTGCTGGCCTTCTACTCGAGCAGCACCGCGGGCGACCTGGTGAGCGCGAGCAGCAGCAGCATCAACGCCGCGCTCACGTCCCTGTTTGCCGCACACGACGAGCAGCAGCAGGAGATCGTCGTCGCGGTCGATCCCAGCGACAGCGTCGACGGGGACACCTACAACCCCTACTTTGACCCGGACGCGGAGGTGCCCATCTACGACGACTGCGGCCTGTGGGTCCAGCAGAACCGCAACGTGACCTTTGGCGCGCCCGACGCCGACGGCGCCGCGCGGATCGCCCGCTTTGCGCGCTTCCTGGAGAACGAGGTCTCGAACGACTACAACGCCCAGGCGTGGTGTCCCATCGCCGAGTTCAACGAGCAGGCCGGCAAGCAGGCCGGCGTCGCGGCCGAGGTGCTGGCGCTCACGTCCGACTATGGGCGTGTGTGCATGATGGTCGAGTACGCCGTGCGCTTTGGCTACAACGTCACCGTCTTCAAGAGCGACGGGTTCATCTTCAAGAACAAGGTCAAGCTGACGTGGCTCTACGGCAAGCTCAAGCGCGCACAGCTCCTCGAGCAGCTGGGCTACCCGCTGACCATGTCGGCCGCCTCGCTCGACCAGGCCGAGACCGCAGACCGCAACGCCCTCCCGCCACCAAAGCTGGACCCGGGCGCAACGCCGGCGCCGGTGGTCCGGCCGCCGCCGATCCAGTTTGACAACTTTGCCGCGTCGTACGCCGCGCAGCCCGTGCGCGCCCTCATGGCCCTGGACCCGCCCACGCCCGAGCAGGCCACGGCGATCGCAGACTACCTGACGGCGCACCCGCACGTGTACGTGGGCGCCGACGCCTTTGACGTGGTCGTGCAGCTGTCCCCGCGCGAGCTGTACGCCAAGCTGCAAAAGGACTTTTCCCACGTCGAGTTCCTCGTGAGCGGCGAGGCCAACCTGTACCCCGTGCACTTTATGGAGGACAAGTTCCCGCAGAGGAACGTCAACCTGTTCCCGTACCCCAACTCTGGCGTGTGGGCGTCGCGGCTGGACCACATGGTCGCGTTCCTCAACGAGACCTACAGCGAGGCGTACCCGTTCTGCGGCGGCGACGAGGACCAGTGCACGTTTATCGGCACCATCCTCAAGAACAACTTTGGCAAGTACGTGCACGACTACGACGGCCTCATCTTCCAAAACATGTTCCCCACCAACGCCTTCCAGGCGTTCCAGCGCCTCAACGTGACCAAGACGGGCACGCTCCGCCGCGTCGACATCGACCTGACGCCCGTGTTTGTGCACTGGAGCGGCGACAGCAAGAAGGGCTGGTTCTACGAGAAGAGCCACGAGAACCACGTGCACTTTGACTCGTTCATCGACCACAACGGCTGGCCTCGCCGGCCCCTGCCCGACGGCCGCTTCGTCCTCGCGTACTTTCTCAGCCAGGAGCAGGTCCTCGGCCACGTCACCGTCTACGACGACTCGCTCAGGCTCGTCCCCAACGGCGCCGACATCATCATGGATCAGTGCTTCAGGAGCCTGAAGAAGAGCCCGTCATGAGTTTTTGTTTTTTTTATTGAGTGTCAGAAACCGGTGAATTTTATTTTCCCGGTCACGCGACAATGAGGTGGTCGCTGGTGCTACTCCTCGCCCTCGTCGCCCTTGCAACGAGCACCCATGCCCATGCTGCTGCTGCTGCTGCTGCTGTCGACCCAGCAGCAAACGAACGCCTGCACCAGTCGCTGCTCGAGTCCATGAACGGTCCGTTTGTTGTTGTTTTCCCCACTGCTGATCCCCACCCTTTGTTTTGGAACCCCACTTGAAAAAAAAAAAAAACAGATATGCCCTCGCCCGAGGCGCTGGCCAAGCTGTCGCCCCATGACCTGCAGGTGCTCATTCACGACGTGCTGGCCCGTCTGCAGGCCGTCCCCGAGTGGCGTGACTTCACGGCCAACATTGACCAGCTCGTGCACGAGATCAACGCGTTGCCGGCCGACTACGCCCAGACCCGTGCTCCCCTCCTCGATCCCGACTGCACCTACACGCACTGCGAGTCGGCCAACGCCAAGGGCTACGGCTGCGAGACCCACGTTGTGCAGACGGCCGATGGGTTCCTGTTGACCGTCTTCCGCGTTTACAAGGGCTTGCCCGCTGGCAAGCCGCCGGTGCTGCTCTCGCACGGGCTCGTGGACACGTCGTTCAGCTGGATCCTCAGCAGCCCCAACACGACGCTGGGCTACATGCTCGCCGACGCGGGCTACGACGTGTGGCTGGGCAACGTGCGCGGCAACAAGTACGGCCGGGGCCACGTCACCTACTCAGAGTTTGACCCCAAGCTGTGGGACTCGTCCTTTGATGAGCAGGGCGAGTACGACGTGCCCAGCACGATCGACTATGCCCTCAGTGCAAACGGGGCCAGCAAGATCGCCGTCGTGGGCCACTCGCAGGGCTGCACGCAGATGTTTGGCGCGATGCAGCAGCACCCCAGTCTCGAGAGCAAGGTGTCGCTCTTTGTGGCCCTGGCCCCCGCAGGATACTTTCGCCACCTGAACAACTGGCTCGTCCGCCTCGCCGCCGGCTTCTACGTGGCCGACATTGCCCAGCTCTTTGGCATCGACCAGTTCCTCAACCTGCCCGACGACCTCCAGGCCCGCCTGCCCGTCATCTGCGACAAGTCGCCCAAGCTGGTCTACAGCCTGCTCGCGGTCATCTTGGGCGACAACCCCGGCGAGATCGACCTCGAAAAGATGGAGGTGATCTGCGCACAGTCGCTCGGCTGGACGTCGATGCACAACATGGGTACAAAATAAATAAAAATAATTATTCAAATTATCTTGTTAGTTCACTGGAGCCAGCTCATCCGCGACAAGGTCCTCCACTACTACGACTACGTGTGGAAAAACCGCGAGCACTATGGCCAGCGCAACGCGCCCGACTACGCCGTCAACTCGTGGCCCCCGTCGGTGCCGATCGCCGTCTTCTACGGTGGCAACGACAAGCTCGTGCACCCCACCGACGCCGAGGAGCTCATCGGCGACATCCCCGAGCGATCGCTCGTCTTTGAGAAGATCATCTCGCCGTACGCCCACTGCGATTTCACCTGGGGCGTGAATGCGCACACAAACATCTACAACGAGACGTTGTCGCTCATGGCCCTTTACCATCAGCTCTAAACCACCAAAAGCCCTTGTATAATTTGTTGAAGTCCCGATACGATCAGTAAAAAAAAATAAAAAAAACCTACACGGTGATGGCTCTGCGCCGAATGCAAAAATTAATTTATTAATTTATTTTTATAATTCATTACTGTATGTACACCCTCCTCGGTTTGCTAGACGGAAAAAAAAACTGTTCTTTACAGGTCGTGTCGTAGCTCGTTTGTGTCCTTGACGCGGTGCACGACGACGGGCTTGATGCCATTGTCGAAGAGCCACTCAAAGTTGAACTGCTTGTCCAGCGGCGGCTCTGGGTAGATGAAGGACGAGTTGAGCACGCGGGTGATGTCCATGTGGCGCAGCAGGAACGCGTTGAGCTGGCTCTCGTCGTGGAAGGACGCGAGATGCCCCTGCGCCGTGTCGGCCTTGGTGGCCTTGTCGATGCTGTCGCAGGCGTACATAAAGTACGGCCCCGTGCCGCCAAAGAGCGCGCCCTGGAAGTAGAACGAGTTGCCCGTGTCAAACACGGGCGGCGTCTTGCCCAGGGACAGGTCGATCTGGGCGACGCTCTCTGCGCCGCGGTGGTACGGGTACTGGCAGAACGTCCACGCGCCCTTGTCGTCAAAGCCGTGCATGTTTGTGGCGGGCGCGTTGCCGTAGCGTCCGCAGAAGCCGCGTGCGTAGCGCGGGTAGTACGGGTGCTCGACGCCCACGAGCACGCCGTAGACCTCCTCGAGCGCGACGGGGGCGACAAAGCGCGTGTCGGCGTCGAGGAACAGGACAAAGTCCATCTGGGCCAGGGTGCTGCTAAAGTGCTCGAGGATGTCGCTGCACTTGTTGAGCGTGGACTGCGGCCACTCGCGGAACGGCACGACGGCGGGCACGATGCGCGGGAACAGCGGGTCGGGCTGCAGGTCGGCGTCCGTCAGGTCGTCCACCTTGCTGGTCAGCAGCAGCAGGTGACGCTCGCACCTGTCCGCGCAAAAGAACACCGCCGCGCTGTGCAGCAGCTCCAGCGCGAACCGACGGTACTTGCCCGCGCCGACCGTGATCACCGCCACCTTGGGCCGGAACGTGTCGATCAGTCGCGCAGGCAGGGCCACAGGGCCCGTCCCGTTGCTGTGCAGCCACTCGGCGGCCAGCGGCGTCATGGGACCGCGTGGCTCGTCGGCCCTGGGGCGCACGCCGGACGCGATCAGGCCCTGGAGCCGCTCGGCGTGTGACGCGTACACGACCTCGTTGGTCCCGGTGCCATCACCGCCACCACCCTCGCGCCCATAGTCAAACGTGTCGCGGTCCTGGTGGCGGCTCTGTGACGTGCTGGCTCGTGGCGGCGGCTGGTGCGGCGCCAGAAAGTACGACGACAGCGACAGCAGCAGCGCCGAGGCCACCAGCAGCCAGAACAGCGCCTTGTTCAGCAGCGCCATCTTTAACTGGCCAGCCTGTCCGTTTTGTGGCCAGCCAAATTGCACAAGCCGTCGCTCTCGGCGGACGGCAAGCTATTGCTCTGAACTTGCCGTGTGTGTGCCGGTGTGCGTGTGTGTGTGTGTGTGTGTGTGCGTGTGTGGCGTGTGGCGTGTGGCGTGTTGTTTTTGCCCTCGCACCTTTCGTGTCCATCACCTCACCTCGTTTTTTCCCTCATCCCTTTCTTTTAAACCGCAAACGCAGCCCGCTCCTTTTCTTCATTCACCCGAGAAAAGCAATGGCCTCTTCAAGCAGCAGCAGCAGCGTCGAGTGGACGGCCGAGAAGGTGCGCCAGACCTTTGTCGACTACTATGTCCAGAAGCACCAGCACGTGTTTGTGCCCTCGTCGGCCACGATCCCCTACGACGACCCCACCTTGCTCTTTGCCAACGCTGGCATGAACCAGGTACGCCGGCACACTATCTGTACGCTTGCTCTCTCTCTCTCCCTAACCCCTCCTGCGCAGTTCAAGGCCATCTTCCTGGGCACCGTCGACCCCAACACCGACTTTGGCAAGCTCAAGCGCGCGGCCAACAGCCAAAAGTGCATCCGCGCCGGCGGCAAGCACAACGACCTGGACGACGTGGGCAAGGACCTGTACCACCACACGTTCTTCGAGATGCTCGGCAACTGGTCCTTTGGCGACTACTTTAAGAAGGAGGCCATCGACCAGGCCTGGGACCTGCTCACAAACGTGTACCACCTCGCCCCCAACCGCCTCTACGTCACCTACTTTGGCGGCAACGAGAAGCAGGGCGTCCCCGCCGACACGCAGGCGCGCGACCACTGGCTCAGCAAGGGCCTCCCGGCCAACCGCGTCCTGCCCTTTGGCATGAAGGAGAACTTTTGGGAGATGGGCGAGACTGGTACGAACAAGTAACATTTTTTATTTTTACTTACTTTCGCACCAATGCACAGGCCCCTGCGGCCCCTGCTCCGAGATCCACTATGACCGCATCGGCGGACGCGAGGTCCCCGAGCTCGTCAACCAGGACGACCCCAACGTTCTCGAGATCTGGAACCTGGTCTTTATGGAGTTTAACCGCGAGAAGGACGGCTCTCTTCGCGTACCGTCTGGATGTTCAACGATGGCATCTAAAAAACGTATTTTCTCTCTAGTCCCTCCCCGCACAGAGCGTCGATACCGGCATGGGTCTCGAGCGCCTGACGTCGGTCCTCCAGAACAAGATGTCCAACTACGACACGGACCTGTTCACCTACCTCTTTGAGGCCATCCAGAAGGGCACCGGTGCTCGCCCGTACACGGGCAAGATTGGTGCCGAGGACGTCGACGGCGTCGACATGGCCTACCGTGTCCTCGCTGACCACGCCCGCACCCTCACCTTTTCGATGGCGGACGGCGGTGTCCCGGACAAGGTAAACAATCGACTTGCCCTCCCTTTTT
>Ga0302231_10001930_pt1 | contig 12251 bp, 13 predicted proteins | sample II_Palsa_N2_2_FD_193522 | JGI IMG/M metagenome (GOLD analysis project Ga0302231, IMG submission 193522) | Peat permafrost microbial communities from Stordalen Mire near Abisko, Sweden - II_Palsa_N2_2 | ecosystem: Environmental > Terrestrial > Soil > Palsa > Peat permafrost | place: Sweden...
AAAAAAAAAAAAAGTTACCTGCGGCAGTCTTCTGATCCGCCTTGTCAGTCTCTTCGGATGGCACGACATCGGCGAGCGCACCGAGTGTGTCCTTGTACGGGCACTTGAGCGTGAAGTGGTCGCCTTTGCAAATACGGCAAACAACCATCTTCTCCTTGCTCTTGAGAGCCGCAAGGGCACCGGCGGGCTTCTCCTCCTGGACGATCTATCAAGAACAGCGTGATTTAGAGCCGAGGAGGGGGGAGGGGGATAGCGGGGTGGGCATACAGCACTGGACTTGATGCTCAGCTTTACAACGAGCACATCGTCGAGCTTGGTCGAGCCAGAGTCTGGTCCTGGCTTGAGTCCAGCTGCCTCTCCAAACTTTTTCCAGTGCTTGCGTGCGGCCACAGCGTGGTTGACGGTCTCGCGGACCTTCTTGACCTTGATCACACGGGTGACCTGTTTTTTTTTTTTGTGTGTGTAAAGGCCCAACCGACTACAAAGGCGTACCTCGACTTTCTTGTCGTTTTCGTCAAGGTACTTTTCAATTACGGTCTTGTTGCCCTGTTCGTCGGGCCCGACCACCGTGACTGAGGGGAACTCGTCCTCTTTTTATTTCAGGCAGGGAAAGGAAAAGGACAATTCAAATGGGTTTAGTCTCTGAAAACCAGGCGTGTGGAGCTTTTGCTCGGACGTACCGTCGTCAGCCCATCGCACCTTCTTGTCTCTGTGAACGACGGTGGGCGGGAGGGGTTAGTGAGCGCCACACAGGGAGGCAGGAACAAACGTACGCTGTTGCCGCCATCCCAAGTTAACGCCACGAGGTAGGTCCCTAGGATCAAAGAAATATGGGACCCGCCGCCTAGTTTCTAACGAGCGTGGATTGGCAATGGTCAGACCCGGGGGACACTTGGAAAAGCAGGACGACAAGCTCGACGCACAAGAGCTTTCCCTGGGCAAGGGTACGTGCGCGCTGTGCTTGTGAGGTTAAACCCACAGCATACAAATAAAAAAAAAAGAGTTCCAAACGACCGATTGCCTCATGAACGCCGAGGTCAAGTTCCTGCTGCAGGCAGCCAAGGAGAGGAAGCTGCGCGACGACCCGGACGCTGAACAGACCCTGCCGTCGTATGTGTCATTGACTGGTAGTGAAAGAGTGTGTGTCGCCAACCCCCGCTCTGTTCCTTTGCCTGCTCTGTGTCAACTAGGTCTTTTCAGGAGACGCTGCAGTACGTGACCAAGATAAACCGGTTTGAGAGCGCGGCAACAGTGGACCAGCTGAAAGTGTACGCGTTGCTTGCGCGGCTGTGGTGTGTCGGCACTGACACACGTTATAATGCATCTGCAGGGTTTTGCAAAGGGCAACGTTCCCTGACAGCCCTCGCGGTCTTGCGCCGTTTGAGATCGCCCAGCTGTGCAACCTCAGTCCGGGTTCGGTGGAGGAGGCCAAGACGGTTGTTCCAAGGTATGGAGATTTTGCAAGCTATCGATGTTTTATTTTTATTTTTATTTTGCTTTTGCTTACTTGACTTTACCAGTCTCTCCACCTTCTCCGATCAAGACCTTCAAAAGGTCATCACCGATGTTACCACCCTGCAGCGATTCCAAGCCTAGATTTTATAAGTACACCAAGCTCGACAAAAAAATATAGGGGACCCGACTGGGGTTTCACAATAGAACAGAAAACCACCTTGTAAAAACAGTCAATCAAGCTCGATCTGAAGACGTCGACGGCCCGGACTAAGTTGACTCTCCGATTGATTGGGAGTGAGGACCCGTTCTTGTGCAGCATAAGGGGGAAAAAAACGGTTGGACGCATTTTTGGCGCGTTTACTGGCCATGGACGACGACGACGACGACTTCTCTGCCGTGTCGCCCCTGAGCCCTGGTCCTGGCCTGCTGAGCCCTGCAAGACCAGCAGCAGCATCAGCAGCAGCAGCAGGTGCAGGTACGGGTGTGCACAGCCCCTTTGTGGTGCAGCGCGTGTTGGCCATGCAGCCGCCCAAGACCTTTGCGCTGTCGCCCACCCCACGGAGGACAGCAGCGCCGACGACGGTGGCAGGGTCACGGCCGGGCTTTGCACCGCTCCCGCCGGCCCCACGCGCACTGCCCGAGTCCCCGCAACGTCCCTCGCACCGTGGCGGTGCCGGCAACAACACGGACATTGCTGACGACGGCGACGACATCCTCGCGACGATCTTCTCGCCACAGTCGCAGCGAAACATGTGGCTCTCGCCGGATAAAACGTTCCTCTCCCCGCTTCGCCAGAGCGCCCGGCGACTGCCCTCCGAGCTGTTGACGCAGGAGAGCCTGTCTGCAAAGGGCCTGGATCTGTCTGCCATTGACTTTCCGCTCGATCTGGACCTGGACGATGGTGGTGCCGACAACAGCAACGGCACGAGCGCGACGACGTCAGCCCCGCCGCTCAATAGCTCAGCAGCAGCAGCAGCCAGTACGTCTTTGGCGGCGGTGAGACACGTCCTGGATGAGGAGTTTGTGGTCACGACTGCGCTGGGTGCCGCGCTGCCTGGAGGCGAGCAAGACGACGACGATGCAGAAGAGGACGAGCAGGAGGAGAGTGGCAGCATCCTGGATGAGAACGAGGACGAGGAGGGCACCACGCCTGTGCCCCAGGGAAACCAGTCGCGCGACCTGATCGAGTTTGACTCGGTGCGATCTCGCGGCACCGCAACGACCTCGTCGTCGGCAACCATCACGGAGCAACGCTCTCGGGATCTGATTGAATTTGACTCGATCCGATCCACGCACCCGACATCATCAGCGGCAACAGCGGCCGCACCAGCGTCAGCCGCGGCAAAGAGGACTGTGCCAGAGCTCTCGCCTTTCTCTATGCTCCAGTCGACGACCACGCCCGCCCAGCGGAGAGGATCGATCCCCCAAGGCCGCGGTGCCACACCTGCCCTCGGACTGTTGGACTTTTCAATCAACTCGACGCCCGCAGCGGGAGGCAGCGGGGGAGGGACTGAGGGCTTCCACCCTCAAATCCTACAACCGACCGCACCCACCCCGCCAGCTGTCGCCGCCGTCTCCACGTCCGATCCCAACGATATTCCGCTCGAGTTTACCGACGAGTTCAATTTCAGTGCCGACGAGATCGACATGATCATGAACGAGCAGGCGTTCCCAGCCGACTTTTTAGGTAAATCTTAACTAAAAAAAAAATAAAAATAAAAAAAATTTTTTTTCTAGCGACGCCGAGCGTTCCTCAACAGCAACCCATGTTTGGACGATCGAGAAACAATGCAGGCATGTTTACTGCATCGCGCGGTGCAAACAATATTCCCAATTTCCGGACCGTACACGGCCCCATCCAAGTTACTGCCTCCTCCGCTACAGCGACTAGTGCTCGCCACTTTTCCTTTGAAACCCCATCGCCTCCTGTTGGATCGCATCCTGCACAGCGACCATCACCGACTGCTTTGGCTGCTGCCGCCGCAGCTGTACTGCCGTCTGCTGCTAGCTCGTCTGCATCCAACGACAATGACGACGACCAAGGCGATGACGATGTCGAAGAGGACGACGAAGAGCAACTCGTTGGTAAGCCTGAACAAACTAAAAATTTCTGCGTTTTAACACGACTTGCACAACAGCCTCCATAAGAATTAATGACCTCCAAAGCAACAGCAGTCTTCCTCTGCCGTGGGCTACATCGGAACTGAGCGACCTGTTTGAAAAGACACCGCTCCAAAAAGCAATGGAATTCCTCAAGAAGAAGACCCCCTCGAGTGCATCTCTGTCGGCCTCGCAGGCATGACCCAAACAATGTTTTTCGATTGGCATTGCTAAGCAACTATCCAGGCATCTGCTACTGGCGGCGAGTCGTCATCTTCCAATACTGCAGGTCCGCTCGCTGCGCCCGCTCCGCCGGTTGAATCGTCGCCATTGATCGCATCCACGGATGGCACAACGACTCTCGATCTCTCGCACGCTGTGGCGGCTTGGGAACAGGAGTTTAGTATGTTGCTCACCCTTTTTTTTTAAAAAAAAAGGTGGAGAGGGTTTTCAATTATTCTCGCACAGAAAACCCGGACTCGTCAATCAACCAGTCACTCCTTGCGATCCCTGAGGAGCCCGTTCTGGACATCGACGTGGACGAGAACGACCTTGCCGACGATCATCCCTTGGGCAAACGAACCCGTCTAAGTGCATCTGGTTCAGAGTCATCGGTCTCCTCCGCAGTCTCAGTAGACGCGGCCGGCAGTAGCAGCAGCAAGAACAACCGCGCCAGCATTGTCAACAGGAGCAGCAACAATGGTGCATTGCCTTCGCGCGAAGCCTTCAGTCGCTACAAAAATGAGTTTAATGCAGACACCGTCTCCAGTGAATACGTCGTTTCCCTCAACTCGCTCGTCGACAGCAACAATATGCGTAGGACGATAATGTTCTTTGCTCATGCTCATTCCTTTGTTAGCGTCAAGTTGGGTCAGATCTGTCGAGAAGCGGTCCGCAACAGCGCAGCAGCCGCCACAGACGACCTCATTTGATACCCCAGGCTCGCCGTCGCTCGCATCTACGTCTGCGCAATCCCCTCCAGCGCCCCAGTTTTCGTTTGTGACAACCCCGATTGCTTCGCAACGGTAATCCCTTTTCTGCCCTGACTTCAATTCTGAGCGAAAGGATTAGTTTGCCGATGGTGACGCCGGCCGCTACTCATGACCCGCACGCTCGTCGCGAGTCCATGTCATCATCCGGCTCAGCAGGTCCTTCGATCGTCTTTGTTCGAAAGTATGTTTTTAAACTAAGGTTATTGTTGAGACGAAACAATATCAGGGTGCAACAACCGCAACCGCAATCAACTTCCCCGGCAGCTTCGCTAGCAACAGCGACTGCAGCGGCCACTCCAGCAGCGGCCAGTCTTCCGCTCGCTGTGGCAGCGGCCACTCCGGATTCTGGAAAGGTAAATATTTACTCTTTTTTTTATTTTACTTTAAAAAAACAAACACCTAAATAAAAACTTTCTTTTTCCAAACTAGAAATCGGACAGCACGTCCAGCACTTTTCCGAGCGACATTGATGATGTTTCGTCCATCGAGGCTACGCCACCAAAGTCTGAAACGCCTCCAAACAAGCCCCAAAGGTCCAGCATCCGCCAAGTGCCCGCGAGCGAATCCCCGATCAAAGACGGTGTGTTTGGCGACTACAAGTTTGACCAGACGGAGAGCAAATGGGTCAAGGTGTCAACTGCCGACGATTCCGATTCAGAGGAGGACCCGTTTGGTATGTTTTTTTGTTTTTGTTTTTGTTTTCCTTTTAAAAAAGGGGGATCAAAGATTCCATCGAGGACGTCTTCCCCGTGCAGACGCCACCAAAGCCTCTTCAAACGGATGGTTCTCACCAAGCTGCTGTTGTATCGGCATCATCCTCCGCAGCCGCTGTTCCGATCAAGGCAACACCTCCCGCCACTGCAGCTAAAGCTGCACCTGCAAATAAAGTTGCAGCGCCTTCTGCATCCCCTTCGCCTGCTCCTGCTCCCGTCAGTGCAGCCTCGGCTGTAAGCCCTACTCCTGCAAGACCAGCTGCGGTAAATCCTACACCATCCGCAAGGCAAACCCCCTGGCGCCCACAGGTGCCGTTTACGCCTGCGTGGGGCGACTCGAGCATGCTGCCGGCCGACTTGCTCGTGGCCAACAACACAATCGACATGTCCATACTGCGTCCGGCTGGCGAGAGTCTGGTGACACCGCCTGCCACCGTGGCCTCCTCTTCAGCCGCAGTAGCCTCGACCGATAGCGGCCTTGGCCAGTCGACGGCACATCATCGCTTGGTCAACAAGCCCACTGCAAAGCTGCACGAATCCCTCACCTTGTCGTCGCCGTCCTCCGTGGCCGGCTCGGCGTCTGTCCCACTTGTGGATCAGTCTCCAAAGCAGCCGGAGCAGCAACAAAAGCAGCCTTCGCGGCGACCGCGGGACCAAACCCCCTCGACCCCCGTGAACCCTCTTCTGCAAAAGTCCATCCTGACCGGGTTGGCCGAGAGCATTTTGGAGCTGCGAATCCCCGACAAGTCCAAATGGCCCTCGGCCAAAGTCCTCTCGCTGGCAAGCACCAACCTGCCCGACGTCTACGGCCTTGACGTGTGCCTCCCGCAGCTTGAGGAACTCAACCTCGACTTTAACCCGCTCGCAAGCCTTGAGGGACTGCCCGCGTCACTCGTGGAGCTATCCATGGTCGATGCCGGTGCCTCGCTCGCTGCCAGGGAAGGCCAGCAGCAGCAGCAGCAGCCCAATGCGATCGCACCCATTCTCGCATCGGCGCACATGATGGCCCCACTGGTGAACCTTCCGGCCCTCGCCAAGCTCCACGTGGATCACAACGGTCTGCGCGACCTGTGGAACTTTGGCCAGCTCGTGAACCTGAGCGAGCTCACGGTGTCGTATAACGCGTTGACCGACGTGGACTTTGCGCGGAGCATGCCCAAGCTCGAGATCCTGGACGTGTCTCACAACCAGATCCGCTCGATCACGCTCCTGCCGGTGCGCGCCCCGCGGCTGCGCAAGCTCGTGCTGGACTCGAACCCGATCCAGCTGATCGCGCGCTCGTCCCTCGACACGGGCCTGGATGGCCAGCGCCTGGATGACTTGACGATGGCGGCGGCGGCGGCGGCGGCCGTGCATCGCCAGCCAGGCGTGTTCTGCGAACTGCGTGAGCTGAGCGCGATCGCCTGCAGGAGCCTCAAGTCGATCGACGGCAGTATGGTCCCGCTGCTGCACACCCTCGAGATCAGCGGCTGTGCCGACTTTGAGGCCTTGCGCCAGGCCGAGCTGTGCGTTGGCCTGAGCACGGTGTGCGCTCGCGACCTTGCCGCCAGCCCCCGACTGCACTGGCTAGGGCGCCTGCAGCAGCTCACGATCCTGCACCTGTCGGGCACGCCTTTCACGTCGTCCTTGTTTGGCACCTGGCCCGTCCTGCCCGAGCTCCAGTCGCTCTACCTCGCCAACTGCCAGGTGGACCGAGTGGACGGGCGTCTGGACGACCGCTTCCCCAAACTCCTCGTGCTCGATCTGTCGTTCAACGTGATTGCCGACCTCAAGGACGTGCTGCCGACGGCGTCGACTAGCGAGGGCCTGCAGGTGCTCGATCTTCGAGGCAACCGCTTCAACGACGGCCTGTACGACCTCGACTATGAGACGGCCGGCGAGGACGACACCTGGCGCACGTTTGCGCTGCCCCCCGGCGGCTCGTCCGTCGACCGAGACCGCATTGTCCTGCAGCGCCTCGCCTATCGCTGGAACGTCGTGACATCCCTCGGCGTCCATCCGATCGGCCTTGTCCTGGACGGCCTCACGGTCACCCACGACGAAGCGGACGCGGCACAGCGACTGGCGGCTGCGATGGCCGCCAAACTGCAGCCACCCAGTCAGCAGCAGCAGCAACAGCGAAAGCCACAGGAGCGGCCCAGAAAACCAGCGTCCAATATGTTTGGCGATGACAGTGACGACGAGGCAGATGACGAGTGGCTGGAACGGGCAGTCTCGCGGCGACGAGGAAAGGAGTCTACTGCTGCCGCTCCTGTTCAAGCATCGGTGCAAGCATCGACCGCTACTCAGTCACCATCGGCACCCGTCCAAAAATCACGGCAAGCACAAGCGGCGCCCGAGGCCGACACGACGACGAGCTCGCATTTGGACCGATCTGCCTGGCCTCGTCAATATGCGCATGCGAACGGTGGTGGTAGCTCCGCCAATGGCAACCGGACCCTGCATGTTGTCCCGGCCGTCGACACGCAGCAGGCCCAGCTTGATCACAGCCAGCCCCTCTGGTGGTATGTTCAGCAAGAGGACGTAGTCGGGGAGGATGAGCAGCCCCGTCAGCAACAAAGGCAGCAGCAGCCTCAGCAGCAGCAGCAACCACAACAGCAGCAGCAACCACAACAGCAGCAGCAACCACAACAGCAGCAGCCTCAGCAGCTGCCACAAAATGACAATAATCATCTCAAGGAGACCTGGCTCGCTGGTGGCGACGCAGTGCGGTTAGACCCGCGATCGGACGAGTTTGCACACCTGCAACAGTACCTGCGGTCCACCGCTCCCAGTGATACTCTGCGAAAGTACGTCTACGCCCTCGATCAAGTCTTCACGCTCGCGACGGAAAGTCGTCGCCGTGCGCTGGCCTCGGAAAAATTCGGAGGATCGCCGCTGTTGTTTGTGACCGGTCGCCAGAGCGTCCTCAAGCGACTGGCCGAGCAGATAGGCGACGCACTGGTCGAGCGCGACCTGCAGCGGCTCATCTTTTCCTCTTCAGTGGATGCAGGCGATGCCTTGTCCAAGGGCGGCCACGGTGTCGTTCTGCTCTGCGCAGTGCACTTCCACAAGTGCTACAGGTTCAAGCGCTCCTTCCGCGAGTTTATGCGCCGCCAGCCCCGCTACCTCGACAATCTCAAGCGCAACGGGTACGACGGAGTGGTCTTCCCCTTTGTCGCAATTGACGGCGGCGGAGCGATGGACCTGTACGTCGGTCTCCCGGGCGTCTCGTACGTGCCTCTCTACCTTCTCGAGTACCACCACGAGTCGTCCGCTGCCTCGTTCTCGTCGTCAATTGCTACCTCGTCCTCTTCCATCTCCTCATATATGCTGTAAGGAACCAGAATTGCAAAAAAAAAAAAAAAAGAAAGAAAGAAGGGACAAAATTATCAATCTAGAGAACGTCGTCGTCGTCGTCGTCGGCATTAGCGGTGCGAGCCTTCTTGTTTGCGTTGAGCTGGCTGTTGTAGTCGGCCTCGGACATGACGATGAGCTCCATGGCGTCGGCGTCGTCGGCGGCGGCGTTGACTGTGTCGTCCTCCTCGAGTTTGCGTTTCTTGCCGCTGTCTGCGGGGGCTGCGGGGGCGGTAGCTGCGGCAACCACAGGCGGTGGAGGAGTTGCACCTCCGTGGACGGCAAAGAGAGTTTCCGCACTCGCAAAGGTCTCCCTGAAAGAAAAAAAAAATGTAATTATGAACTGCGCCATTTTGGAAGGGAGGAAAAACATACTGATGGCGAATATTGATGACTAGGCGATAGTCCTGCGTATCATCCGATACGCTGAGGAGGGTGCCATCCACGAGCTGAAGCTCCTTGAGCGTCTTGTCGAGGTTGTCCTCAAACTCGACGTCGTACAAAAGTCGGCCACCATCCTGGACCGAGGGCTCGACCAGCGCCATGAGCTTTTGGAGCACGCTGTGCACGAGCACACGGAGGGTCGCGATATCAGTGTTAATGTCCAGCGTCACATTGCGGTTCTGGCAAACGTAGCAGCCCTTGTTGGGCTCAGCCAAGCGCTCCTTCATCAGGAGCTGTTTTTTTTTTTTTTCATTTTTTATTTTACCACATCAAAAACGAATGTAAAAATAATCACCTTTGGGCGCCGACCGCCGTGGGCAAGGTATGTTGTGTTGCATTTGTTGAATTGGCTGGCGAGGACGTGGAATGTCTCCATCACGATGAGACCGGCGACGATGGCTACGTATGGATCGATTTGTCTTCAATATGGTAATTGATAAAACTAGTACTACAAACCGTTGGTGGTGGCGATCGCGGGGATGATGTTGCCGGCCATAGACTTGATGGTGAAGCGGCTCTGCTGCTCAATACCGTAGACGGTTGCTCGGAGGTTGGCTGTCGCCGTGACAAAATTGAGCATGTCAATGTCGTCCTTGTCAAAGGACCACTCGGGCTTGTTTTCACTGCAAATACAGGTAACGTTAATGCTCTTCTCGCTAAGCAAAAATAGTGCATAGTACCCGATGTAGCGAGTCGACAGCGTCGTGAGGCTTTCCAAAAAGACGCCGAAAGTTTCGGCTGTGGACCACACCCGTTGATCGTCCAGCGAGCTCGCGGGGGCGTGTTTCAGCTCAGGCCCACTGAGTGCGTCATAGTCGAGAGGCGACGGGGGCGCGCGCTTCTTCCACATGTCCTTCATGCTGACGAGGCGGAGAACGTCGGCATGGAAGACCTTTTTGAACACGGCGGCGGCAAAGTCGCTCGCTCCGATCTGCTGTCGGAGGATCTGGAGGGCGTTGGCCTCGACCTTGAGGGCCTTGAGTTCCTCTGCGTTCTCTGCGTCGGGGTTGACGGGTGCGCTGTCGTCCTCGCCTTCGTCTGCGTTCTTCCCGAAGAGCTGTGCAAAGAGGTAGTCCTTTGCCCACACGACACAGTGGATGGGTGCGCTGGGCGTGCTGCGGATGGTGCAGACGGGAAACGTCTTTGGGACGGGCTTGGGCTGGCACTCAAAGCACTCGCTCTCGCCCTTCTTGATGACGGTGACCTGACCGAGGTAGCCCGCCGAGCCCGACTCGACCAGGGGCACGCCCGCGGCCAGGCACAAACGGTTGACGTGGCGACGCGCGGCCAGGTTGTCGAGCGCGTTCAGGACAATGTCGAAGCCGCCGATGAACTCGGGCGAGAACTTGGTGTCCATGATCGACATGTGGTGCGAGAGGATGTTGGCCTTGGGGTTGAATCGCAGCGCCGACTCGCGCGCAATGTGCGCCTTGGACTTGGAGATGTGCTGCTTCTGGAAGAGGAACTGGCGGTTGAGGTTGGACAGGTCGATCGTGTCCAGGTCGACGATCTGGGGTGATGCAATTAGGGACAAGTATTGCAGAAGAAAAACGACTCTCGGCACCTCGATGTGACGCTCAAAGCCCGCCATGACCAGGTCCTTGAGCAGCTCGCAGCCAATGCCACCCGCGCCCACCATCAGCACCTTGGACCGCTGCACCTGACCAAACAGCTCTGCGCCCAGCGCGCGTCGCAGATGCACCAATCGCTTGTCGTCTGCTTGGCTATTTTTTCAGTGCTTTTTTTTTTTTCGTCCAGTTGGCGCGAACCTTGCGTGGTAGCCATAATATTAAGTGTCGTCTCTGATGGAAAGGCCGGTGACTGCGTCCACGATGCGTGCGGCAAGGCGGGTGCAGCTGCCCCGCTCCGTCATGCCAAAGACGCTCAACAAGCCGATCGTGAACAACATGGACTCGCGCTGTGCCCTCGAGCTCAAGGGCTTCCTCAACTGCCTCGCGGCCAACGACTACGAGGAGACAAAGTGCGTGGGCTACTTTCAAAAGATGAGGAACTGCCTCTACGAGCCAGAGACGGTACGCAGAGCTGAGCGGGAAAGAAGAGGAAGGGAAAGAAGAAACTAAAACCCCGTGTCCCCAACAGAAAGCGCCAGAGGCCACAAGGAGACTCAACTACGAGCTCCGCAACATTGCCCAGATTGTCTAGCGGACCCTCTCTTTTCCCCTTCGGTCCGCCGTTTTCTGCATTCATTGTACAGAGCAGGGTGGCATTTTACAATTAGCACCCGTACTATGAGAACCACGACAAGGTAATGCCGGGAAACAAGCGCGACTTGATCACGTACAGCACGACGAGCGAAAAGACAACCAGTGCAAAACCGAGCAGGAGACGGTCGATAAAGTCGCGCTGGTACAACTGCGACACGACCTGCTTGGACTGGCCCACCTTGCGCTTGAGATTGTCGTGCTGCGCAGCGGGCGGGGATGTAAATTAGAAGAAGAAAAGAGAGAGAGCGCGATAGAGGAGCCAATACCTCGCCCTTGGTTGTGGTTAGCAACCTCGACGACTCGTCCAGCATTTGCACCGTCTGGGTGCTGCGCTCGACCTCTTGGTGCAGTAGGTGGCTTGTGCGCCGCATGGCCTCGGTGACGGATGCGGCCGTCCGGATAAGCGACTCGGTCGTCCTGTCACTCGAAGTCAGCACACACGCACAAAGGGAATTACGCATACAGGCGCTGGCGCTCTTCCAGGGCCTTGGCGCCCCCGCTCAGCAGTTGCTGTCTGTCCTGGACCTGCTTCTTGGCGATGGTGTCGCGCAGCTGCAGGTTTGCCTTGCGCAAGTTGGTCACGAGCCTGCGTCGGTAATTTGTGTGAGCAGCGTCACGAAGCGAGTGCACGCACGTACTTGTTGCTCTGTTGCTGCTGACGCCTGAGTTTCTCCATGAGCACATCCTTGACCACGTCCTGGTTGTCCAGCTGCTCGGTCTCGGTCTTGATCACGCCGTACTCTTTCGTGAGCTCGCGCAGTTGCGCCCACACGCTCGCGTTGAGTCGCTCAATGTCATCTGTCGTCATCGACGCGTCCGCCTCGCCCAGTCGCCTTATGTTTGCCTCCACATCCAACTGTGTTTACGTGTGAGAGCCCTTTCAACTGGTTCGGATCGAACCGTTCGTTTAAAGAGCGCGTTGATTCGCCCTGTCAGCTCTTGTGCAGCTTCCATTTTCCAAGCAAAAAAAAAAAAAAAAAAACTAG
>Ga0302231_10001931_pt1 | contig 12246 bp, 7 predicted proteins | sample II_Palsa_N2_2_FD_193522 | JGI IMG/M metagenome (GOLD analysis project Ga0302231, IMG submission 193522) | Peat permafrost microbial communities from Stordalen Mire near Abisko, Sweden - II_Palsa_N2_2 | ecosystem: Environmental > Terrestrial > Soil > Palsa > Peat permafrost | place: Sweden...
TGTCCCGCAAGGGATGCCAATGCAGTAGGGGATTCAACTGTCAAAATAGGGTTCGTTCCATTTTTCCGCGTTGGGGGCGAGTCAAAGAAGTCGAGTCACGAGTTAAAAAAAAGTCAAAAGGGCAATAATAATACCCGCCAGTCCTCCTATTTAGTTTCGTCCAAATGAGCGAGCTACGTAATGCCTGGCTAAAAGGCCGCCGTCTGCACAAACAGCTGGACAACTCTGCGCTGAGCACGTCGTCCGAGGCGTACCAGGTGAGAGCGCTCTCCGTCTTCTCCTGCTCTACTCTAACGACGGGGCCCGTTTGTTTCTTTTCACGCAGGGCGACCTCAAGGACGCCATCCGTGCGTACACGGCCGCGAGCATCCTCGTGGCCAAGCTGGGCGTCTTCAGCGCCAACGAGACCAAGGAGGACATTGGCACGGGGTCGCTCAAGTACCTGCTGCTGGACGCGTTCCTGAGCGAGCTGCACGCGCGCGCCAACGGGACGGCGGGTGGCCGGCTGCAGACCCTCCAAACGGCCGAGGGGTATCTCAAGACGTTCCTGGCCAAGTTGGACCGGTACGAGCTGCTGCGCGACACGGACAAGGTGCTGCTGGAGCAGTATGAGAACGGGCTCAGGCACGACGCGGCCAAGCAGCGCGAGTACAAGATCGCAATGTTTAAGCGCGAGAAGGAGGCCAAGGCCCGCCTCAAGGCCCTGGAGGACACGCTGCACGAGCGGCGGTCCAAGGGCATCGTGTCGGTGGCGAACGGCAGCAGCACCAGCAGCGGGAAAGCCGCAGGCGACGAGGACGAGGACGAGGACGACAGCTTTGAGGATGACGAGGAGAGCGCACGCGAGCACACACTGGCCCTGATCGAGAGCTTTACCCTCGTGGCCTTCACGCAGCTCGAGCTGGTCCAGCAGGAGACGCAGATGCTGGAGCACGTGGCGAAGAACGGCCCGCCGCCCAAGCTGGAGCCGGTCGTGTCGCCCACGCAGCCGCCACCGGCGGGCTCGCTCAAGCCCATCGTCATCAAGGACACGCGGTCGATCATGCAGCAGCAGGTGTTCCAGCCCGGATGGCGCCAGCCCACGATGACGCTGGACGAGTTTGTCGACCTCGAGCGCAAGCGCGGCAACATGCTCACGGGAGGAGGGCCCGCGCAGGAGGCACGGATGGAGCGCGAGAAGGAAGAGAAGGCGCTCCGCGACTCGGACGCAGACGCAGACGAGGCGACGTACAAGGCACGTGAATGGGACGAGTATACGGACGACCACCGACGGGGAGACGGCAATCGCTACAACCGAAGCTAGTGTAAAACAAGAAAAACAGTGTACATTTTTGGAAGAAAAGAACAAAAGAGTCGCTTGATAAAAAACAAAGACAAGTTCTAGTGCGTAATCGGGGCGAGTGGCTCAGCCATCAAGCTCGAATAGTCGAGCTGTGCGTCCATGTTTTGATCCAGTTCTCCTATCACGGCGCTGCACCCAAGCGTCAGCCCAGGACACGTTCAAACAAAAACGTACATGTTGTCTCCGCGCACAATGTACAACCCGAGCTCGACCACCTCCACTCCCGCTGTCGCCGAGAACACCCGCTCGATGCTCTCGCTGAGGATCAGATTGAGGACCTGGTCAAAGCCCTAGCACCGCAAGCACGTTTAGCCACCGCCGCGTCCCATTCCGCACGGTGCACGTTCATACCTTGAGCGAACCCACAAACAACCTCCCATCGTTTGTCACGACCGAGATGCGTTCTAACAGAGAGAGAAGGATAGTTGTTCAGTGACGGGTCCGCAATGTGCAGCGCTTACGGTCTATCAGGGACTGCAGCTCGGTGGCAGACATCTGGCGGCAGACTGAGAGGAAAAACTGAAAAGGAAAATGAGGTCACACTTGTTTAAATGGCGTCGAGGAAACGCGCGCGAACAGACGAGGCCGCGGCCGAGGCGAGCGCGAGCAGCAGCAGCAGCAGCAACATCGGAGGCGGGGGAGGAGGTGCCAGTGGTGCAATGGTGACGAAATCGTCCGGTGGCCGCATTTGCCTCGCCAGTTCTGATCCGCAGTGTAAGACCGAAGTAAAAGTAGTCGCTGTAAGGTATTTGTTCACCTTGTTTTCTCTCGGTAGTGTGCCCCGGCTGCCTTGATCCCTTTGAGGCGGAGAACCCCGCGGGCCAGCTGCCGTGCCTGCACCCTCTGTGCCAGCGGTGCATCGACAAGGAGCGAAGCCAGCCTGGCGAGTGCCAGTTCCTGATCGAGGGTGTGTACTGTCACACGCCGTTCACAAAGGAGAGGACGATATCCGCCTTCACCGTGGCCCAGGGCTCACTAGCAGCAGCAACAGCAGCAGGCGAGCAGCAGCAGCAGCAGCAGCAGCAACTGCCGATGTGTGGGTCGTGCGAGGAAAACGCTGCGACTCACCGCTGCGATACGTGTGGGCTATTGCTTTGCGTGGCAGAGGCACCAGGGCATCCCGTGGCCAAGGCCAGCAAGGGCCACGTCGTCGTGCCGCTGATGAGCAGCAGTGACAGCCCCACGGTCTCAACGGCCTCCTCATCCATGTCGTCATCGTGGGTCATCCCTGCGCACCCTTGCCAGGCGCACATGTCGACCGAGGCCATCCTCTTTTGCGACTCGTGCAACCAGCTGATCTGCGCGAGCTGCGTGGGTCGGCACGGTGGGCACGTGTTCTTCTCTGTGAGCCAGGGGATGGACAAGTGCACGGAGCGGATCCAGGCCCTCCTGCCCCGTGTGGTCGCCAAGCGGGACGCGCTGTACAAGAACGGCACGGCCGAGATCCAGGGCGGGATGGACCACCTCCAGCAGCTGCTCGACACGGAGATGCAAAAGATCACCGACGCATTCGAGCCCGTGACATTAGCTCTGCGCCAAACGCAGCGAATTCTAGATGCGGTCACGGCACGCGAGGCCGAGCTGCGCGACGAGGTCACGGCACGCGAGGCCGAGCTGCGCGACGAGGTCTCGGCGGCGATCCGCGCAGACTACAAGACCCTCGAGGACCAGCTCAACTCGCTCATTGTCTTTAACCACCACGTCGACAGCGTGCAGCGCGCCGTCGAGCAGCAGCAGCAGCAGCAGCAGCAGCAACAACAACCGCAGCACGACAACCACCAGCGGCAACGTTACAGCACGGCGATGCGTCTGCTGCTCGCCGCGCACCTCGACACGCTTGAAAAAGTCGTCGTGTCGGCATCGCCCAAGGTGGACACGACCAAGTACTTTGCGTACAGCAAGCCCGCAGCGATCGGCCAGCTGCTCGAGGCCCTGGGCGACGTGCGCGTGGACCAGCTTGGCCGCGCAGTTTCCAAGCCACTGTACTCGCTGCCCGGTCGCGACTACAGACAACTAGGAGACACACCCAAGCGGTCCTTTGGCGGCAAGGGCAGCGATCTGGGCAGGTTCTCCAACCCCACGGGGATCTCTGTGGACCCGACCGGGGCCCACCTGCTCGTGGCCGAGCACGCAAGCAAGCGGGTGCAGCTGGTCACGATCACGGGCAGCCCTGTGCGCATGATCTCGACCAACACGGAGGACGGCACGGGGGCCTACAGTGCTGCCGTGGCCCCGACGGGCGACGTGTGGGTGGCCTGCAACGGCGACCGCCTGTTTGCCTACAACCAGCATACGGGCCTGCAGACACGGTCCATCATCGTGCGATCGCTCTATGTCGCGACCGAGACCAGTGGGGCGATCCTCGTGGGCTGTGGCAGCCAGTCCAAGGCGACCCTGTTCAACGCAGACGGCTCCCTGCGGTGGTCGTCCACGGGGGCGGGGTTTGACAATGCATGGGGCGTTGCCTTTGTGCCCGACGAGCAGCTCGTGGCCGTGAGCGACAACAAGAACCACCGCGTGCAGGTGCTCTCGCTGGCGGACGGACACCACGTGCTGACCATCGGCGGCAAGAGCAGCGACATGATCAACCCGATGGCGCTGTCGTACGATGCGGCCTTGCGAGTGCTCGTCGTGGGCGAAGGCAACAAGATCTCGGCCTGGACGATGGACGGCAAGCTCGTGCACCGCTGGGGGAAGGACATTGACTGCAGCGGCGTGCTTGTGCACCCGGAGGACGGCGCCATCTACGCATCGGCGTGGAACCACAACAAAGTCTTGGTCTTTTAAAGGTATAATAAAAAAAAAATTATTTTTTATTAGTTGGTTCCAAAAATAAAAAGCGAGACGAGGGACAAACGGAAAGCGATCCAGGGAGGTTGTTAGGGCGTTGGGGGTTTAGATGCTCCTGATTGTATTGTCGTCAGGGATTACACCTGCCCGCGAAATTGATGCGAAAAAAACACAAAAAACGCGTTTCAAGCAAGTCGAAATAAAAAGTCTAACAGTACAATTTTTATTTATTCAATGATAAACTAAAAAAGGCCTTTGACCATGGGCGTGTTGCCGACCAAGATGTCACACCGTGGCTCGCCCCACCCCTCGAGGACCCTCCTCGAGTTGATCCTGTGTGTGAACGTGCTGGCCGACAGCCCGATGAAACACGACGTCTGCGAGAGCACGGTCTGGATCGTGCCTACGAGGTAGCCAAAGTTGCCCTGGTCAAAGCTGAGGTCGGCAAGGCACTCAAACTTGGGCGTGTCGGGGAGGAGGTCCATCACGGCCTGGTATTTTGGGCTGGTGGCGTCGTCGGTGCACACGATCAGGCCGTGAACGGGCCTGTTGGTCTTGTCCGCGAGGAACTTGGCGGCGTTGCTGACGGCCTCGGTCCAGTTTTTCATCGTCGACGCGTAATCGTAGTCGCCCAGGCGCATGTGAACGCCCACGATATTGACCTCGACATCGGCGGCAGTAAGGTTCCAGTGGGCACGCAGTCGTTGCTGGTAAACGGCCAGCTGCCGGTCGGCCAGCTCGTGGAAGATCGGGCTGAGTGGAGGCTGATACGTCTCCGCCAAGGTCCAGCCGCTCTTGACAAACTGGCGGTAAAACGCGAGCCCGCTCAGGGCCGACGAAGGTCTGCTAGCGGTGTCGTTGAGGGCGGCGAGGGTGCTGTCGTCGCTGCCGCAGATCACCTTGGGCGTGATGGCCTTGACGCCTTTGGGGTCCCACCGTCTCGATCGGGCCGACGAGGGCAATCGGGTGAGTCGCAGGTCATGGCTCGCCGCGTTATTGCTGTGGCAGGGCTGACCAATTGGGACAAGGTTGTCGGCGCCATAGCACTCCTCGAGCGATGTGCTGCCCTGCCGCCCCTCGCCCTTGAGCGGCGTCCTGTGGATCGTCCGTGTGCTGCTGTTGCCAATGCACCAGGCCACGCGGTCGTTGACCGCCAGGTCGACCAGGGACAGCAGCTGGTTGCGCACGCCGTACCTCCCCCGGATCCACTCGTGGTCGTACAGGGTCGTGGCGCCGCCCTCGTGCAGGTACCGTTCCGGAACGATGTAGGCCAGGGCGGGGTGCCTGCCCAGCTGCGCGATGACGGTTGCGTCCTCAAAGAACTGGTTGGTGAGGCGCCCGTACTCGCTCAGCGTGGTGTAGCGGGTGGGCCATTTGGGGTAGGCGGACGGGCGCACGCTGGCGGACCCGATGAACAGCGTGGTCACGTTGCAGCCGAGACTGTTGAACCCGTTGAACTGCTGGGGCTTCTCCTCCACCACTGTGTAGCTGTGCTCGCCGACGAGGCCGCCGATGAGACTGCGGGCCAAACGGGGGTGGTCCCCTCCGCACTGCTGCACAAGGACTGTCTCGAGAAAGCCCTCGTTGTCACGGCCGCTGTTTTGGAAGCGATCCAGCACGTCCAGCAGGGCAGCGACGTCCTCGTGGCTGCGCGGGCGGATGATGACGGCGGCAACACGGTTGCGTTCGAGTGAGCGGAAAAAGGTGGTGGCGCGCAGGGGCTGGCGGGGCACGAGGGCACGCAGGCCTGCATCGGGCGGCGGGCGGCGGTACGGCGCTGGCGTCGGTGTCGGTGCAGCGATGCCATCGGTCCCGTCGTGCACCTTTCCCAAAGGGAGGACACGTTGCGCGGCGCGGAGGAGAGGGGCGACGGCATCAAAGGCATCGCTCACCAGGTAGAAACGGTGGTACACAAACGAGTGCGGGGGCGGTGGGGGCCACACTGCCACGTCGTTGGAGGTGATGTGGACGACGCAGTGGTCCCGCAGCACGTGGCACTGGGCAGTGTCACAAGAGCGCTGCTGCTGCTGCTGCTGCTGCTGCTGCTGCTCGTGTTGTTGCGTGGCATCGTCGTCGTCGCGGCCGGGAAGGACCACGTCGCTGCCCATGGTCACGACGAGGCACAGCGGCCGCGACAGGCTGGCCTGGATCAGCTCGAGCTGCCGGGCGTGGTCGTGGACTGGCCCTGGGTCGACCACGTTCGGTCCCGCCTGCTCAGCGCTCATGAGGTCCTCGAGCATGGCCGTTATGGCCGTCATCGACGCCGGTGCAGAGCTCAGCAGCGACGGCTTGACGTACACGAGCACGCTCACGCACAGGAACAGCGTGCACAGGACCACGACCATGACAAAGGCCGCGATCATCGTCCGCGTCGTCGTCGTCGTCATAGCTAAAATAAAGTGGAATGCGTTCCCAATGTACCGAGTAATTGTCAGAGTCGCAATTTGGGTGAAGAGGTTTTTTATTGGCCGGCGCGGGGGGATCTTTCTGGATCTCTTGTTGCCCAAAAATAAGTTGGTGTTGTTGACCTGCCGGTTGTCGATCTCAGTCGTCCACGATGTAAGTGGGTGAGGTCGGGCCCACCGTCGATGAGGCCAGGGCCGCCGACACTGCCGCCACCTTGTGGATGGGGGTTTTTATGTAGGTCTGGTAGCAGTCCGACCGCCATCTGCCCATGGTCTTGATAAGCCAATCGGGTACGCCGGCCGCCGCCGCTGTCGTGGCCGCGCCAATGCGGAGGCTGTGCCCTGTGTAGCCGGTGGCGTCGATGCCGAGTTGCCTCAGCCGCAGTTGCATCGCCGAAATGAACCAGACCTTGTCGAGGGGCCGTCCGTCTAGGTGGCACAGGAGTGGGGCGCAGTCGCGTGCGTCGAGTTTCGTTCGTATGTTCCGGTAGTTGAGGATCGTCGCCACGGGGCAAATTGGTGTGTTTGTTGCTCCGATGTGGACCACGGAGCCCTGTCGGAAAGGGTCTGTTTTCGAGACCTTGATCGTGAAGGCAATCGTTTGCCCGCTGTTTATGAGCCGCAAATCGCCGAGGCAGGCGTGTTTTGCTGGATCGAACGTCGTTGATGATGTAGCGATCGCCATCTCGCCGAGGCGTAAGAAGCCGAAGAAACCTAGGCAAAGCGCCGCACGGAACAGGACGTCGTCCCACGGGCTGCCGGTCTTGAGTGGCCAAATTCGACGTAGCAGGTCCATGGTGAACGGTTCGCGTGCCCGCCGTGGTTGCGAGTAGAGTCGCTTGGCCCCGCGCATGCACCGTTGTAGTAGTAAGCAGCCGTCGAGGGGGTCGCCGTAGCCCATGTCGATGTGCCACGATCGTATCGCTGTGAGGTAGGCCCGTAGCGTCCCAGGTGCGTAGCGCGGGGCGAGGTGGCCGACAAAGTTGATGAGGACGTTCTCGAGGGCCGGGAGCCGTTGAGCGTAGGGGATCTGTTTGTCGTCGCAGTAGTTGTGGAAGGCGTTGACCCCGGTCTGGTATGACGCGCGCGTGGTTGGAGCCAGCCCTGCCCGCAGAAGCCGTGCGGCCTCATCGCTGATCGGTGGTTGGGCTAGGGCCATTTGCAGCGGTGGCGAGAAGGCGTAGCAGTTCGGGTCCGAGAAGCGTCGGTGTCGATCTAAACGAGTGCCCGGAGCGGGACCGAAAGTTAGCGATGTTACCCCTTGAGAGATCGTCGGCGTCGACGTTGAGGACGCCCGCCACATGGGTCGCCTCGTAAGTGAAGGAGAAGGAGAGCGATGCCACCATCAACAGCCGCACCAGCCGCCGGAGCACGCCGTCGCGGGGGAGCCCGTTGTTTAGGGCGTGGACGACCGCGATGTTGTCGCAGACGAAAATGACCCGCCGACCCGTCCATCGACTGCCCCAGAGGTGGGCGGCGGCCACGATCGGTAGGAGCTCCTTGACGTGGATGGCGTACGGTTGTAGGGCCGAGTCCCAGCGGCCGTAGGACCACTCGTCGTTGTAGGTGATGCCGTAGCCGATGGTGGAGGACGCATCGGTTTGGACTTTCAGATCGGGTGTGGTTGGTTGGTGAACGAGCATGTGCCGCCCATTCCACCTGGAGAGAAGGAGAGACCACCAGTGCAGGTCGTCGAGGAGGGCGCGTTGATCGCTGAGCAGAATTGCCTCGCCCATGCCAGCGACCGAGTAGGCTGCCGAGAGTAGGGTTGCCATGAAGGGCCGGCCCGGGGGGACCACCTTGCAGGCGTGGAACAGTGACCCCGCCAACGACAGCAGCTGCCGTTTGGTCGCGGCGGACTGGAGGCGGTAAGAGGCGACAAGTTGCGTTGTTGCCAGCCGTTTCTCCTCGGGCAGACGGGCGATCAGGTTGACCGCATCCAGCTCGATCCCGAGAAAGGTGACGGACTGGGTGGGGCGCACGCATTTACCGTCGTTGACGGTGAGGCCTAGGTCGGTGAAGGTGCGCACCAGGACGTCCATTGCCAGGCCCGCGTCGTCGCGGTCGCTGATGATGCCCAGGAAGTCGTCGAGGTAGTGGACCATGGTAAGGGCGTCGCGTACGTGTCGGCTCTCGCTCGACAGTCGGTTCAGGGCGATCCAGAGGGCTGCGCCGGCCACTTTGACGAAGAGGTGAGGGGACGAGCGGAGGCCGAACGGCAGGCAGAGGTCGACGTACGTAGTGCCGTCCCAGTGCATCCCCAGTTGGGGCACGTCCTGTGGGCGAACTCGCACGTGTCGAAAGGCATCTTTGAAATCGATCTTGAACATCCAAGAACGTGCGGCGCCTCGCTCCACCAGGGCAGCGGTTGCCTGATCGACTGAGCCGTATTGGGCCCTGGCGTCGTCCTTGTCGATCGTGTCGTTGATGGACGTGCCCGCCGGTGCCGACAGGTGGTGGATGAGCCGGTTGCCCGTCGGCTGTTTGGGGACCTGTCCCAGTGGTGATGTGCGGACGTGGGCGAGCCACTCGAGTCTGACGGGCAGCAGGCGTCCTGCGACGAGTTCCTGGCCGATCTTCTTGGTGATGAAGTCGGGGTTCTCCTTGGCCGAGCCCAGGTTCTTGTTGCTACTTGCCGCGCTGTTATCGGGCAGTGATGTTGGGGCGGACGAGAGGATGCTGAAGCCGTTCTCGATGCCGTCGAGGATGGCCTTCGCGTCCGGGTGTCCTTGTAGGCCTACTCGCCAGGCCGTACGCGCCTTGTAGAGCGAGCTTTCCTCGAGGGCTCGTCGGATCGCTGTGTGGAAGAGCTTGGGGATCGTGTCGACAGGGTCGTTTTTGCTGCTGCTGCTGTTGCTGCTCGTCGGTTGGGTGTGGACCCACTTGCGGCTGGTCGATGTGTTGTAGCTGGTCATGCTGGTGGCGCGCTGGTGTTGCTAGGTGGCAAAAAGGCGGATCTAAAATGTTTTTGTTTGAGTCCTCTGTACACTTGTTGTTGGGTTTGTTAGAGAGGCCCCATAAAGGGAAGGAAAAGTGCGAGATGTGGGGAAAAGCGGGTGGGTGTGAACGCAAAGAAGGGAGAGAATGACACGTTCCCCCAAGAAGGTTCATGATGGAACCGGAAAATTATTATTTTGCCAACAAAATGGAAACAACGACACCAAGGATGGAGTTGTTAGCCACGACGGGTCAGCGCAGTGCTGCTGGAGCCTTGGGGACGGTCGCGATCCTGGTCCCGGTCGCGGTCGCGGGTCAGGTCGCGCTGGTGCTGGTCGCCGTCGCGTTCCTCGGCCCGGCTGCTGGAACGGCGGTTGCAATCGCGATCGCGGTGGTTTCCGCCGCACGAGCCGCAGATGTGGGCAAAAACGCAGGGGTTGGGGCAGGCCTTTCCCGTGTTGTAGTTGCGACACACCTCCACACCGTCAGCCGCCTTGGTGTATTTGAAGTGGCGGGGAAAGCCGGTCACGGTGTTTGGGCGGCGAGTGCTGTTGTTGGGGTTGGGCTGGGGGGTTGGTGCCTGCTTGTGGCGGGTGTTGGTGCCCGCGTTCAATGTTGCCGCCTTCGCTGCAGCGTCGGCTGCTTGGAGCCAGAAGGGGTCGGGCGTGGTGTTGGCGAGGAGGGGGTGCGTCGCCAGGTCCTTGACGTGGACGTACGATAGCTCCTCGCGGACGAGGTGGTCATACATCGCCGCCAAGCTGAGACCCCAACCCGGGTTCTGGCGGTGAAGGCCCACGATGGTGCGCACATGGTGGGTGTGGGCGGTGCGGGCGGCGATGGGCCAGCCATGGACGGCGGCCACGGCCGAGATGCCATCAATGAGGTCTGCCTCCGAGCTGACGTGGTCGGGCTGCTCCTGGGTCGTCGCGGTGTTGATGGGGGTGCCCGTGAAGCCCATCGCCTCGCGGAACAAGGTCGCCGCTTCGGTAAGTTGCGCCGCCTTGGCCGGCTTGGTCGGGTCTTGGACGCAGATCCTCGCCGCCAAGTAGAGGGAGAGGGGGTGCGCCATCGTGGGGGAGCGAGCGATGACTCGGGCCGCTGCATGGGTCGAACGCGTGATGCGACGGATGCTCTCGGTGTCGAGGCTGGTGTTCTTGGCGCTTCCGCTAGCTTGGATTACGGCGCCAGTGTCATGCGCCAGGACGAGGGACGTGGCCATGGGCGCGACGTGGGACTGGCCAACGAGGGCCGCCGCTTGGGTCATGGCTGGGATTGCGGCACGCTCGCCCTCGACTGTCGTCGTGTCCGGTTCAATCGTGGCGTGCTCTTGCGACAGGGCTAGCGCCATGGCCATTTCCTCCACTTCCTGGCGGTGTAGCTGGCGGTTAGTCGCGGCCATCACAGCCTCGTGGCGTAACATCTCGGCCTGGATACGGGCGACTTCACGGTTGACGCGAGCCATCACACGCTCCTCGAACATGGCGGTGAATTCCTGGCCGCGAGGGCCCTCGAAGAGCCCCTCGAGAGCGTCAGTTGGGGCACCGCCGACAGCGATGGCAGCCGGGGTTCGGTTCACAGCAGCAACGATCGGCGCGAGTGCCTGCGGTTCACCCATAGCAACGACCTGGGCGACACGTGGGGCCAGGACCGGGGGAACGATGGCGTTCTCGGCGACAGGCTCAGCGGCGCCAGCGACGGGCGCAACAACCACAGCGGCTTCGTTGGCCAGTGGGACTTGGGCAATCGCTACGGCCGGGACCACAGCAGCCAGTGCCGCAGCGTTGGCGACAACGTTGGCGCGGCGGCCCGCACCACGGCGATTCGCGCGCACGGCAGCAACTGGTGCGACGACGGCCGGGCCGGGAACGGCGGGCACTGCGGCGCTACGACGATGATTGCGAAGGGCCATCATGTTTGTTGTTTGGAGCTTGAACGTGAACTTTGGAGATCCCTGTAGTAATGTCAACGCAAGATTAGACGTTTTTGACGATTATTTGGGATGAGAGAAGGATAGCGCTGGTGGGAGTGTGTCCTCCAGAGAGTAGGTCGTCTAGCACGCTTGGTTCCATGGTGTAGAGGTAAAGATCACACAGCACGCCATTCAGAATTCGTCCAAAATAGATCCCCCGTACGGGGTGGAGTTTGCCGATCATGAGCTTTCGTAGCTCCATTGGCTGTGGCTCAATTCGTAACTTTTTTTTTTTTTTTTTCGCTGCACGGCAGTGCGTGCTCTAGTTTTTGCTGCCCCGCATGGGGAGTGAACAACGCCGGGTTCCATGTGCTGCCCCGCATGGGGAGTGAACGATGCTAAGTTCCATGTGCTGCCCCACTAGGGGAGTAGGTCCTGGAAAGTGCCGACACCAGTTCCGTGTGCTGCCCCGCTTGGGGAGTGGAAAGCTGTTGGGGTCCCCGCTTGGGGTGAGTGTGTGCTACCCCGCTTGGGGAGTGACTCAAAACTGCACAGTGCTGCCCCGCTTGGGGAGTGATTGCAGGGCGTTCGAGATGAAAGACCGTAATTTAGCAACGTATAGAGAGAGCGTGAATGTAGTCCGCTAGTGTTAGAATAGCGAGTAGTGGTAGCCCCTTGATTATCTTTGTAGCTGGTATCCCTGTCCTAGTTGTTTGTCCCAAAAAGTTTGAAGAAGATGTCGGGGGAAAATTCGGTTTCTTGCTTAGGTACGTGGGAAAAGGAACCAATCCAGTCCCGTTCGTGTCCAATCCTGTGGTAGTAAAGGGGGCCTGTTCGCCAAAAAGAAGCGTGTGAGGATGAAG
>Ga0302231_10001934_pt1 | contig 12240 bp, 10 predicted proteins | sample II_Palsa_N2_2_FD_193522 | JGI IMG/M metagenome (GOLD analysis project Ga0302231, IMG submission 193522) | Peat permafrost microbial communities from Stordalen Mire near Abisko, Sweden - II_Palsa_N2_2 | ecosystem: Environmental > Terrestrial > Soil > Palsa > Peat permafrost | place: Sweden...
AGTGGAGCTAACTCTTATAAGCAGATTGCCGTCGTAGCGGGGATACGGCATAACTTCTGATGTCGCGCGCCATTGTGTCCGGTGGATGGCGAACGAGGGACTGCCAAAGATCGCCCTCGAGGAAGCGCGTCACCCTCGGCTTAGCCTTGCGCGCGCGTTGACGCGATAGGGACAGCAGATCGCCGGCCAAGTAGTGCGAAGCTGCATGAACCGGCCCAACGCCCATTCGGATATCGCATTTATGAGCTGAGGTTCAGAGGCGCGCCGCGCGACGATGTGACTCGTGTCTGGCTTGCAAGGCCCGCAACGCGGTCAGCAGCGAACCTGGATCAACGTGCCGGCGGTAGTCCACGTCGATGAAAGCGAGCGCGACGATGCCATCGCTATCCAGCAAATACGTAGCGGGCAACGGAACCAGCCAGGTACCGGCGCGGCCCGTGGGCGGCGGCACATAACCCAGCGCCTCGTATTTAGGCCGCAGAGCGGCCGGAAGATCGAACGCGAGTCCATACGCGCGCGCCACCTTCATGTCGATATCCAGCAATTCGCGCATCGGCATCCGGACGCTCTGCGCGGGAGCCTTGCAGGGCGGTGTGATGGCCACGGCACTTGCGCCCAGTTCAACCACCTTCTGATAGATAGCCGCAAATTCGGCGAGACTTTTCTCTCCGAACGAACACCACGGGCCTCTAAAAAAGTGCAGCACGACTGGACCCGCATCGAGCAGGTGCTCGAGAACCACCTTGCGCCCGCTGGCGTCTGCCAGCGTAAATAACGGCGCGCGCGCTCCCGCGCGCAGCGCTCTGGACGCCGCCCCCAATGACGCGGCAACGGCCAGTTCGGCATCCGCGTTTGCTTGATTGCTGGATGTGCTTTCTTGAATCTGTGCGACTGACATACCCATCCCCTAAGGCTGGCGATGATCTCGAAGGAATCAATTTATCTATCCTGCTGGATGCGCGGAAGGTGCAGAATCGCATAGCGCTTATTCCAAGGGAGAATCACGATGGACCGTCTCGCCGCGATCGAGATATTTATACGCGTGGTCGATACCGGCTCGTTCTCGGCAACCGCCCGGCACTACGACGTTGGCCAACCCGCCGTGTCGAAGGCGATTGCGCAACTCGAGGAATGGCTAGGGGTCAAGCTCTTGCTGAGGTCGACACGCGCGCTTACGCCAACGGAGGCCGGCCAAAGCTTCTACGTGCGCGCAAAGCGGGCTGTCGAGGAGACTGACGAGGCCGTGCTGGCCGCGCGCGGGTCGGCCTCGGGCTTGTCGGGCAAGCTCCGGGTGTCGGCCGCCGTGTGCTTTGCGCGACTGCATATCGTTCCGCGTCTGCCGGAATTCCTGGAAGAACATCCCAACCTTGAGCTGGAACTCGTTCTCGACGACCGGAATATCGACCTCGTGAATGAAGGCATCGACGTCGCCCTGCGCATGGGCAACCTGGCCGACTCCAACATGACCGCCCGCAAGATCAGTGAAGCCCGGCGTCGCGTCATCGGCACCCCGGCGTATTTCGAACGTCACGGCACGCCCCAGGTGCCGGCCGATCTCCTCGGCCATCGGGCTGTCATCTATACGCGTGATGGCGGCGGGGAAGACTGGACGTTTTGCAAGGAGACCGCCGAGATTTCGATCAAGATGCAAGGGCGCGTGAAGATTACCGCGACGGAAGGTATCCGCGCGGCCGTGATCGCCGGCATTGGCCTCACTATCGTGTCCGAATGGTCGTTCACGCCGGAACTGAAGTCAGGCGCAGTCGTATCGGTGATGGACGAATGGCTGCTTCCATCGATCAGCTTGTCGGCGGTGTATCCAAATGGACGACAGGCAAGTACGAAAGCAAGGCAGTTCTCGGCCTTTGTGGAGCACTGTCTTGCCAGTTGAGCGGCGGGTCATGAAGAATGGCCGGCGTTGTTGCCAACGCGTCGGGCCGGACCGGGCCGCTTCCACTAGTAGTGGAATTCTGTCTTGTGGCGCGCGGCGAAGTCTTCCCAGCGCGCAGGTTTGCGGCCGGTAATGGTTTCGAAGTTATCGAACGTGTAGTCGGCGCCGGGGATCTTGCCCGTTGCGTAGTTGTGGTAATTGTTGTGCGCGCATTGCATGTAGGCATAGTCGGCGCCTGCAGCCAGCACCTTCTCAAGGAATTCGGCCGCGGGCCGCGCCTCGTACCTAAACCGTTGCTGAGTCGCCGATGAAAGAATGGTCGCTACTTCATGGTAGGTTTTCGCGTCATAGCCGAGTCGATACGTCTGGCCGCCGTGCCTGGAGGTATCGCGAAGACACTCAGCCGCTACCGCAGCAATATCGTCGATATCAACCCAGCAGATCTTTGCGTCGCCAACATAATGACGAATTACACCGTCCTTGATGGGTTTAGCTCCGCCGTACCCCAGCAGATTCTGCATAAAAATCTCGGGCCGTAGATGTGTGAACGAGAAGCCGCTCCATTCAATATATCGCTCAATGAATTGATGCCATCCCCAGTGATCCACATTCGTATCGTCGTCACCGGGCGCGCCCAGGTGAACGATATGACGAACGCCGGCGCGCTTTGCTGCATTAATAAAGGCTTTGCTCTGGCGTAGCATGCCGACGGTATAGTCAGTCACCATGAACACCGACTCAATATCCTGCAGTGCCGGGCCCATCGTCGAACCGTCGTCATAGTCGAGCTTTCGCCAGGCGACGCCGAGTGTCGCTGCCTTTTCCTGCGATCGGCCAGCCGCGATCAGGTTGATCGCGTCGTCACCCTTGAGTGCGCGGATCACCGCACTGCCCACTTGACCCGTTGCACCCGTGATCAGGATGTTGCGTTTCACGTCTGACATGGTTCTTCTCCTCATTCCTCATGGCGCCGCGAGCAACGCGGACAGCGATGCGTCGATCTGCTTTTGAGCGTCTGGTTCGACCGGAGCCATGTGCCCCCATATCGATTTGATCGTCACACATTCGCCATTCGTCATGTGTTCGGCCTCGGCCAGGCTATCGACCGGCGGGAAAAAGCGGTCCAGGTCGACAGGCGACACAATAGTGCGCGCCGTGATCGCCGACAGCGCAGCGACGAGGTCTTTCTTGTATAGGCTGTTATCGCTGATATCGCCATATTCCCAGGTTGCGAGTTGAGCCAGAAGATCATTGGCATCGTGCTTGAGAAAGGTCGGTTCCCAGAAAAACTTGACGAATTCCTCGTGATTGTCGGCACCCAAAGCTGCGTAGGCCTTCAACCGATAAAAAGCTTCAGAGACGCCCCAGCCCGCATAGATCGTTGCCAATGCCTTGATACCATCGACCGGAGGGCGCCTGTAATAACCGGCCTCGAACGCGGGATCGAGTTCCAGCGAGCGCCTCATCGAAAAAAGGAACACCCGGTTGAACGACGCAGTCCGGGCCGAACCGGCGATAGGCGCAGCGCGTTCAATCATCTCCGGATACTGAGCTGCCCATTGATAAGTCTGTGCTGCACCCATCGACCATCCGGCAACGAGCTTGATTTTTTGAATGCCCAGTGCCGTGGTCAGCATTTCGTGCTGGAGCCGTACATTGTCGAAATAGGTCACGATCGGGAATCGAACGCGATCGTTGGGCGAGGGGGTATTGGACGGCGAGCTCGATCGGCCGTTACCCAGCAGGTTGGTGAACACGATGAAATGGTCTTGCGAATTGATCGCCCGTCCTTCCCCGCAAAAAACGGCTTCGCTGTCTTCATCGGTACCTGAATACCAGGACGGAATAAGGACGACATTGTCTTTTGCGGCGTTCAGGCTGCCAATCGTTCGATAGGCCAATCGTGCGATCGGGAGCACGCCGCCTTTCTGAAGCAGAAAGTTCTTTGACTCGAAATATTCAAGCATATTTTCCTCGCCTCACTGCGATGCGTGATCGACCTGCTTGCACAGTCAAGTCACCGGATTAGTATTGAAACGCTGCCGCGTTCTCTTTCGCGAACTCGACCCATGTCCGCGGATTGCGACCGGTCAATGCGAAGAAGTTGTCATAGACCGCGTCCGCGCGGGGGATTGCGCGCGCTTCGTAGTCGATCCAGTTCTGATACACGCAGCTCATGTAAGCGACGTCGGCGCCGGCGGCCAGCATCTCGTCAAGAAACTCTTTGGGCGGCCGGGATTCGTAGGTGAATTTTTGGCCTACGACCCTCGTGAGAATGTCCGCGATTTCCGGGTAGGTTTTCGCATCGTAGCCGAGGTGATACACCTTGCCCGCGTGGACCTCAGGGTGCAGGAGCACCACGGCAGCCACTGCAGCGACGTCTTTCACGTCAACCCAGCTTATGCTTGCATCCCCGACATAGTGGCGGATCGCGCCGTTGCCTTCTTCCTGCGAGCCGCCATAACCCAGCAGGTTCTGCATGAAGAGCTCGGGCCGCAAATGCGTGAATGCAAAACCCGACCATTCAATATACCGCTCCACCAGCTGATGCCATGCCCAGTGGGCGACGCGAGTGTCGTCGTCGCCGGGCGCGCCCAGATGCACGATGTGCTTCACGCCGGCTCGCTTCGCCGCGTTCACGAGGGCATAGCTTTGCTTGAGCATGTCGACGGTATAGCCTGTCAGCATGAAGATGCTGTCGACGCCTTCGAGCGCTGGAGCAATTGTCTCTTCGCGGTCGTAGTCGAATCGCACGACCGGCACGCCCAGGCTTTTCGCTTTCTCCGGATTGCGAGCGGCTGCGACAATTTCAACACTGTCGTCGTTGGCGAGGAGGCGGATAAGCTCGCCGCCAATTTGCCCGGTTGCACCTGTCACAAGAATCTTTCGCCTGCTGGTCATCTTCTTAGTCCTTAAGATACCTGATTAATTTAAATTCTGCTGCTGGATCGATGAGCCGCCGCGACGGCCAAGCGGCCTTACACCCAGCCTTACACCGTCACGACGATCTTTCCGAACTGACCGTTGTTCTCCAGATATCGATGCACTTCCACCATGTCGTCGAACTTGAATGTGCGATCGATCACGGGCTTGAGCGCGCCGCTTTCGAAGCCCTTCACAATGTATGCCACTGCAGCCTTACGGCGGCCTTCATCCCCACTCGTCAGCCAGATGTTATGCCCCTTGACGACGGGCATCTTGGCAATCATCTGCAGAACAGGCAGCGGGGTGTCGCCTTCGGCAAGCGCACCGTAGAGATAGACGATGCCCTGAAACGTGAGCGCAGCGATGAGCTTCGGGAAGTGCGGGCCGCCCACCGGGTCGAACGCAACGCGCGCGCCTTGGCCAGCGGTAATGCGCATGACTTCCTGCACCAGGTCGACCTCGTCGGTGGCAATCACGTGCGCGGCGCCTGCATCGAGCAACTGCTGCTTCTTGGCGGAGGTGCGGGTCAGGGCAACCGGCGTTGCGCCCGCATAGTTGGTGATCTGGATCGCCGCGAGCCCCACGCTGCTGGAGGCCGCAGGAATAAGGACGACATCGCCCTTGCCGATCTTGGCGTCTTCGATGAGCGCGCCGTAGGCCGTCATGAACATCATCCAAACGGAGGCGGCTTCCGCGAACGACAGCGATGTCGGGTGTTTCACCACCGCGTAGCTCGGGACGGTGACGACCTCGCCATACGTGAAGTACTGATTCATTGAAAACGACGGGATCACGCTGACCGCGTCGCCCACCGCGATGCCGGTGACCTCCGAGCCCACCGCGTCGACGATACCGGCAGCCTCATAGCCCAGCCCCGCGGGGAACGTGACTGGCTCAATGTACACGTCGGTGCGCCACATTGACTCGGCGCGGTTGATGCCGATGGCCTTGACCTTGATGCGAACGTCGGACGGTCCGGGAGCCAGAACTTCTGTTTTGACGAATTCCAAAACGTCCGGGCCGCCTGCTGTTGCAAATTTGATTACGCGTGACATGAGAACCTCGAGATCGGAAACGGAAAGGCGAAATGAAGGAATCGCGTGCCTTCATGCGGTCCCGGTGGCTTCCAGCGCGGGCGAATAGGCCGGGAAATCCGAGTAATGCTTTTCGTCGCCACCCCAGAAGGCGGCACGCACATACGGCGTGAGCGGCAACTTGTTCTTCAGGCGATACGGCAGGTCGGGGTTCGACGAGAAGTGGCGACCAAACGCGACCAGATCTGCATCGCCGGAAGCGACGATCTCTTCGGCGCTGTCGCCGTCAAACCCGCCGGCGGCAATGATTGGACCATTGAAGTGCGGGCGCAAATAACTGACGGCAACCGGCGCGTGGCCCTCGTGCAGCGTGTCGTCGCCCTTGATGCGCGGTTCGATCACGTGGAGATAAGCGAGCTTGTACTGGTCGAGCACCTTCGCGACATAGCTGAACGTGGCTTCCGGATTGCTGTCGGAGATCCCGCCCCATTCGCCGGACGGGGAGATGCGCACGCCGACGCGGTCTGCGCCCCACACTGAAATCAGCGCTTCGACCGCTTCGCGAAGAAAGCGCACGCGGTTCTCGACCGGGCCGCCGTAGGCATCCGTACGCTTGTTGGTGCCATCCTGAATGAACTCGTCGACGAGGTAGCCGTTCGCGCCATGAAGTTCAACACCGTCGAAGCCGGCGTCCAGCGCGCGCTGCGCCGCGACCCGGAATTCTTCGATGATCCCGGGGATTTTCCTCGATCTCGAGTGCGCGGTGCGGTGACACCGGCACGAAACCATCCTTGGTGAACGCAACGCCGTCGAAAAGAACAACGGAGGGTGCCAACGGCGCGACGCCGCCGGTCATCTCGATGTGGCTTTGACGACCGCCGTGAATGAGTTGCATGAACGCGCGGCCGCCTTTGGCGTGAACCGCATTGGCGATTGCCTTCCATCCTTCCATCTGACCGTCGTGATAGAAGCTTGCCGCGCCCAGATAAGAGCGCGCGGGGATCGAAATGCTGACCCCCTCGATGATTTCAAGTCCGCCTTCCGAGGCACGCTGGCCGTAAAAATCGGCCATCATCGGGCTGGGGATATCGCCGGGCTGGATGGTGCGCATGCGTGTCATCGGTGCCAGAACCACACCGTGCGAGAAGGTATAGGCGCCGACCTTTTTCGGGGTGAACAAGTGAGCCATGACGTTTCCTTTATCGGGTAGTGAGTGCATGACGTTCGACTGAGTGCTGATTCGTTGAATGGAATTTATCCATTCCATGCCGCGTCGAGAAGACAGGAAACTGGGATATGAATCATTCCAAACGAGGATTAGTGAGCGCCACTGCAGGCACAGCGACGGGTGACGCCCGTGTCCCCCGCGTGGTCCGGTTTCCGACTCGGCGCTGATGAGATCAATCTCTCGGCCAACGTTGACAGGGTCCTTGGGCGGACCTGATGGGACCAGATATCAGCTGCGAAGGCGTTCCACGGCGAAGGTAGGAGCGAAGGGAAGGCGCGTGCGGTGCGCGCAGCTTCATGTCATGCAGTAGGCCTGGGTGGCCACGCGTCGCGCAGTGGTTTGCTGCTAAAACAGCATGGCGCCCGGCTTCACCGATCAAGTAGGTGGAGTCAAACTGAAGAATGAAAACTGGACAAGCTCTTCAAATTGACCGCAGATCCGTTTGCGACGCACGTGGCGTTCGACGTCGACGACGCCCGGCATGGGGCAAGCGTCTCGCTGACGTCCTCGCAGATACGTCCTATCGCGCGTCGCACAACCGCACGACAAAGCAGACCGCGAAAGGCCGTTTTCGGCTACAGGATGGTCTTTTACCGATCGGCAGCGAACGGCTCAAACGGGTCCGGGTGCGGCCAATTGCCGACAAACGGAAGCCGGGCAGCCCGGATGGGTAGCCAATTTCGGTTATTAAACGTAGCACAAGGGATCAGTTGTCTAGTATTTGTCAGCTCCGGTTTTTCCCCGCAAAAACAGGCCTTTGATAACCGATTTCATCCGTATGACATTGATGAAAACGACTCTGCCAAGCGTTGATCTGATCCGTTTGACGGAACTCTGCGGAAACTCGTTGAGGCATTTCTGCGCGGCTAGATGTTGACGATTTTTCGCAGTAAAGCGTAGGAAACACGCCAGTGCCCATCGCTGTCATCGACGGCAATAGATGCAGTCTTGGCATTCAGCCTGACGATGATTCCGACGCGCTCGCTTAGGTGCTTGTCGGTGAAACCGACTGTGTCGCCGATGAAGAACTTATCACGCTGCGTTCTCGGTGGTGATGCCGGTTCGATGCTATCCGGGCCACTCGCGGTGTCCGGAATGATTGCCGCGTATAGCACGGCCCAACGGCGTCGAGTTGCGCTGTCTTGAACCACCGCCTGGATCTGCCGGAGTTCAACGATGGTGCCTTGTGCGGGCGGCCCAAGCGGGTTGTCGCCAATGTAGTTGACGGCCATCCCCAGATGCAGGCGTTGACGTATTTCGAGAATACGTCGGGGGTCATCAAGCATTTTTCCGATGGCAAGATAGAGGCGATATAGCTCGGCGCTAGGCGCCTGCCGAAGCGAATCTAGAATGTCCATGGTGTAGATGTGTTTGAACGGGTAAGCGACTCGAGGTCGTGCGCGCGATTGATGGGATACGACACGGTAATCATCTTGCTACCAATTCAGTCTCAGTCCGGCCTCTGTTGCACGATGCCGATCATCGTCGTCCGCATGCAGGTACTGGCTGGTCGTCGAGATCGATTCATGCCCGAGGTTGTCCCGCACGTATCGGAGGTCAACTTTCCCGTCCATCATGTGTGAGCCCGCTGTGTGCCGCAGCCAATGGGCAGAGGCCTGGCGCAATCGTTCTGATGCGCGCTCGTGCGCTTCGCCCGACGACGGCAAGTGTCCGATCGCGTTGTCGAATACCTGTTTAATGATCAGATGCACACCACCGCGGGTCAGGGTCCGGTGCGTGCCACCGATCGGCAACAGCAGCGGTGTCGTTTCACCAACATAAGGAAGGGCGGCTAGACCGTAGTGTCTACGATAGCGTGTCAGCTCCACCATCAGTTCGGTCGTCGCCGGCAGCAAGCGCTCCTTGTCGCCCTTGCCGGTGATCGCCATCCACCAGCGGTCCTCGCCGTCACGATCGCGCCGTCTAAAAAATCCACCCGTCGGGTTGCTCACGACTTCCGAGATGCGCAGGCCCATCAAATACAAGAGCGAGATCAGCCAGCGCACCCGCGCGTAGTGTTCCCGCTCGCGTGCAGTATCACGCGGCATTGCATCGATTGAGGTTTTGACGGCCTGCCAAAGATCGTCCTCCAGGAAGCGTGTCACCCTTGGCTTCGCCTTGCGCGCTCGCTGACGCGACAACGACAGGGGATTGCCGGCCAGGTAACCCGCGTTGACCAGCCACGCGAACAGGGTATTCAGAATGACAAACGCTTGCCGCTCGCTGGCGGGGGAGAGCGGACCCGCGAACGGCCGCCAGTGCGGATCCGCGCGGGCCACTTTGCGTCCGGTCATGACCCAGCGCTGCGCCGGTTGCGGGTCCGCCAGAAACCGCCGGTAGTGAAGCAGGTCTTCATGCGTAAGCGAGGCGTAAACCGAAATAACTTTGTCAATTCGAAAACCATGCCAGTCCTGGCTGATCGCGACTGCACGGAATCGGATTGACATTTATATTTGCAGTCCGAACGAAATAAAATCGTCAATTCGCATTAATCCGCATTAAATTTGTCAACTGGTGTTCTAGACTTCGAATCCCGCGGCTAAGGCTTTGATCTCATGGAAGATTTTCCGCATCCTGCGAAGCCGGTGGCGCTCGCCAGGCCGCGCGGAGCACATCGGCTGGAGGCGTTCAGTCTGAAGCTCAACCGACGGCTGACCTTGTACCGGCGTTGCACTTTCGACCAATGGATCATGATCGAGGTGGACGCGGCGGCCCGATCATTCTGCGAGCGACCCGGCTATGTACAGATCCAAGAGAAGCGATTGCTAGCTGACTTCTTGGTGTCCCATTCCGATCGAAAGGAGCTCGTACTGCTGCCGGGGTCGGCGACCGCTGACGCTATGTCGCACGACCTCACGTTCGAGGGTGATGGTGCCATCGATGTCAGGATCATCAGCCCGGCCGAACTTGCAGCATCGCGTATGTGGATCGACAACTGGAAGCGCATGCTGCCATGCCTCGTGGTAACGCGGGGCCTTCTGGAACAGTCCCTTCTGGATGCAGTGTTGAATTTCGTAGCCAACCCCAAGGCACTGTCTGTTATTGAGCGTGAGTTTTCTGGCGGCGATCCGATTCTCGCGCGCGCTGCAGTATTTGGGCTTTTGTATGCAGGTCGCATAACTGCTCCCGAACTACGAGTGAACGCCTTGTCGCCAGCGGCCCTTTTTGTCGCCGAGGAGGGCCGTTCATGAATCGCCGCAAGCCTGAACTGCAGGCAATCGATCTCGCAACGTGGCCGGGTATTGCATGGACCGATCTGGATACAGAAGCGCGTAAGATCATGAGGCAACGAATGCATGCGCTTGAGCTTTTCGTGCAAGGCGAGCCAGTACACGCGATCGAGAAAGCGACCGGCGTGAATCGCCGGCAGCTGTATCGCTGGCTCGAGCGTGGCTTGTCGCTGCACGCTGACGGTTGCGTTTTTGGGTTCCGCGCTTTGCAGCCTCACTCAAGGGTTGCATCGTACGCTCGGCTGACGGGCGTCGTCGTGCAAGGGGAGCGAGGCAGCCGCGGGGCCGCAGGGGCGTTCTCGCAGCTTCTCGAGCGATACCCCATGCTCGCAACGTGGCTGCGCCAGCAGGTCAAGCGGCGCCGCGTATCACTCGGGCAGGTTCACACCGACGGGCGACTGCACACCCGACTGCACGGCTTGCAGCCACTCCACGTCGCTTTTCTGCAGGAATGTCGTGCTGCTGGCCTGACGGTCGCAGATTACCCATTCAATACTCATGGGCGGGCAATCCGATCGCTTGGAGCACGTTTGAAGGCGGAGATGTTGCGCACATTTGCCGCAGGCGCACGAGCTGCGGGAGCATCGCATCTGAAGGGGTTACCGTATCACGACAACGAGGCCAGCGTCCCGAGCGCGAAGCGTCCCTATCAGGTCGTGGAATTCGACGGCCATCGTCTGGACATCCGACTGAAGATCGTGGTGCGTGACCAGCTCGGTTTTGAGCACGAGTTTGAGATCGAGCGTGTCTGGCTACTGGCGATCATTGACGTCTGTACAAGAGCGGTTCTGGGTTATCACATCTCGCTTGGACGAGAGTACAGCCGATACGATGTGATCAAGACTATCGAGAACGCTTTAGAGCCGCACCGCACGCGATCCTTCACAATTGCAGGTCTGGCCTTTGACGCTCGCGACGGATTTCCCTCGCAGCGTTTGCCCGAGCTCGGGTACGTTACATGGGAGTGGATGAAGCTCGACAACGCGAAGGCTAACCTTGCAAACGAGTCGCTGGCGGCCATGTGCGAATTTGTCGGTTGCTGTGTCGATGCGGGGCCAAAGTACAGTCCGGACGAACGGCCCTATATTGAGCGGTTTTTTGGCACCATCGCCAGCAGGCTGTCTTCCCGACTGCCCGGATACACCGGCTCGCATCCACGTGATTTGCGTCGTGCGCTGGCAGATCCGAAGGGGAATCTACGCCTTTTTGTGTCGCTGGATGAACTCGAGGAGCTGGTCGAGTACGCGATCGGAAGCTACCACGGCACACCGCACGCTGGACTGAACAATGTCACACCGCTGGAAGCAATCGAATATTTCGTACGCGGCAGGCAGCAGTTGCTCACCTGGCTTCCCGAACATCATCGACGCACGCTCTGTCTGATGCAGTCGGCGCTGCGGTGCCAGGTACGTGCCTATCTCGAGAAGGGTGTCAGACCTCATATCAACCTGCACGGCGCTCGGTATACAAGCAATGTACTTGCATGCAGTACACATCTCATCGGGCAGCGCCTGCTTGTCTATATGAATGCGGACGATATGAGGAGTGTTCGCGCGTTTCTAGCCGACGGATCTGAACTCGGCGTCCTCGACGCGCAGGGAGCATGGCGTGTCATGCCGCACACCCTGACGCTACGCCGGAAGATCCTCAAAGAGAAAGCCAATCGGGGGTCGTTGGCGTCCGCGTCCGCAAATCCCATTGAAGACTATTTGAACGTCAAGCTGGCGCAGGCAAAGAAGAAACGTAAGGTCGCATCGGATTTGTCGCAGGCCGTGCGCATCCTGTCCGCCGCGCCTACTGTTCGGACGCCCGTCGGACCGCCGAAAGCCGCTTTACCTGCAGCGAAACGCGATACGGAATTTAAGCCCAACGGCGTTTCTGATCAAGGCCCACCGCCTGTATTGAGCACGCCGGTCCGCCCGCGCAAGCTCA
>Ga0302231_10001936_pt1 | contig 12234 bp, 11 predicted proteins | sample II_Palsa_N2_2_FD_193522 | JGI IMG/M metagenome (GOLD analysis project Ga0302231, IMG submission 193522) | Peat permafrost microbial communities from Stordalen Mire near Abisko, Sweden - II_Palsa_N2_2 | ecosystem: Environmental > Terrestrial > Soil > Palsa > Peat permafrost | place: Sweden...
CTTAAGATGGAAAAGCCCCGATTCGCTCGGGGCTTTTCTTTATCCTCTGTATCCAGTATAGCGGTTGGAGGGAAACTACTACGCCACGCGATTCTCCTTGATTGGCGCGGGGTTTCGAGGGTTTGGGGCTTGACAGGTTTTGGGGGGAATCTGGCTTGAGATATCGAATCGTCACATTGCCCAGGTGGTATCGAGATATCACGCGATGGGGAACTGTCGCGGATGTGGTGCAAGATGAGGAGAAAGTATTGGCAGACCGAGCCAACCGCAGGTCCTTCGACTGCGCCTCTCGCGATGAAACTGCAAGAGGCTCCGCTCAGGATGACACTTTCTATTTTCTATATCGATCGATCACTGACACTTGAGGACACTTTCCAGATCAAGCAATCACTTACGTTTAGGGTTTTGGGGAAAACGTGGGTGCAGAACGTGGTGTTTTGATGGTGAGATTGTGGTTTTATGTGTGGTGGCCGTGGAGTTTCGGCACCTCATTTTTGACTTTGGAGCAAGAGGGCTGCACGGTGGCAGCCCTCTTCTAAATGCTCTTTTTACAGCAGTTTGTGGTTACTTTTTGGCGGTGGCGAAGCGCTTGTTGATCTCGTCCCAGTTGACGGTGTTCCACCAGGCGGCGAGATAGTCGGGACGCTTGTTCTGGTACTTGAGGTAGTAGGCGTGCTCCCAGACGTCGTTGCCGAGGATGGGGTAGTGACCCTGCGAGAGGGGGTTGTCCTGGTTGGCGGTGGTGACGATCTTCAGCTTGCCGCCCTCGAAGATGAGCCAGCCCCAGCCGGAGCCGAACTGCTTGGCGGTGGTCTCGTTGAAGAGCTTTTTGAAGGACTCGAAGTCGCCGAAGTCGGCTTTGATCTGAGCTGCGATTTCGCCGGTGGGCTCGCCGCCGCCCTTGGGCTTCATGATCTGCCAGAACATGGTGTGGTTGACGTGGCCGCCGCCGTTGTTCTGGACGACCTTGCGGACGTCCTCGGGGATGCTGGCGAGGTCCTTGACGAGCTCTTCGGGGGATTTTTTACCGAGGTCGGGATGTTTTTCGACGGCTCCGTTGAGATTGGTGACGTAGGTCTGGTGGTGCTTGTCGTGGTGCAGCTTCATGGTCGCTTCGTCGATAAAGGGCTCAAGCGCTGCGTAATCGTAGGGCAGAGGGGGTAGTTCGTAGGCCACGTTATTCTCCTGTCGTCGTTGGGTTTTGCCAGCCAGGAGTATCCTGACCGCTTCAGTGTCTGAGATGCTGTCCCGGGTCCGCACGATGCACCCGGAAGGCTCATGGGCCCTCCAGGATGATAGCGCACCGGAAGGATTCATGATTCTTTCGCACAGAGATGAAACGGTTCGCGGCTTTTGCGCTCTAATACTTCAATGAACGATTTGATCACTACGTATCGCTGGCTGGACGACGACGGACCTGCATTTGGCGCGCCTGGACTGGAACCGCGCTGGACTTCAAGCGAGAAAGACGCAGTGAGCACAGCGTATTCGGCCTCCAGCCGGGTGTGGTTCACGGTGTCGCACGGCACGCTGAACGAGATTTATTATCCGACGATCGATCGTCCGCAGACGCGCGATATGGAGCTGCTGTTCAGCGATGGCGAGACCTTCGTTCATGAAGAGAAGCGCGACTTCAACTATGACTTTCATTACGTCGATGGGTCTGCTCCGGCGGTGCGGGTGGTCTCGAAGGAACAGCGTGGACGGTCTACGGTGACGAAGGAGTTCATCTGCGATCCGCATCATCCGGTGGTGCTGATGAATGTGAAGATCGCGGGGGATGAGGATTTCCTGTCGCGGCTGAAGTGCTATGCGCTGCTGGCGCCACACCTGAACGGGGGCGGGGCGGGGAACTCGGCGCGGTCGATCGATGTGGCGGGAGATCGCTGCATTCTGGCGTGGAAGGGTGAGACGTCGCTGGCGATGGGGGCCAGCTGCGGGTTTTCGCGGTCGTCGTGCGGGTATGTGGGGTCGAGCGATGGGTACCAGGATCTGTGTCAGAACCTGCGCATGAACTGGCAGTTCGGGCAGGCGCTGGACGGAAATATCGCGATCATGGGCGAGATCGATCTTGCGATGCACCGTGAGTTCACCATTGCGATCTCGTTTGGCGATGGGCACCATGCGGCGATTGCGCAGATGATGCAGACGCTGGCGACTCCGTATGAGGAACACCGGGACCGGTTTCTGGTGCAGTGGAGCCGGTCGTCGATGCCGGTGCGGCTGGCCACGGTGGCGGCGGATGGCGGAACGCTGATGCGGATCAGCCAGAATGTTCTGCTGACGCATGAGGACAAGACGTACTCGGGTGCGTTTATCGCATCGGCTTCGATTCCGTGGGGGGCTTCGAAGGGGGATTCGGACCTGGGGGGCTACCACCTGGTGTGGACGCGGGATATGGTGCAGACCGCGACGGCGCTGCTGGCCTGCGGGCGCACCGATACGGCGCTGCGGGCGCTGGTGTATCTGGCGTGTACGCAGCGGCCGGACGGGAGCTTCGCACAGAACTTCTGGATCGATGGAACGCCTTACTGGTCTGGCATTCAGCTGGATGAGGTTGCGTTTCCGATTATTCTGGCGTGGCGGCTTTGGAAGGAAGACGGGCTGGGCAACTTCGATGTGTTTCCGTTTGTGGCGCGGGCGGCGGCGTTTCTGGTTCGGTATGCTCCGGTGACGCAGCAGGAACGCTGGGAGGAGGCGGCGGGTTATTCGCCATCGACGCTCGCAGCGGTGATTTCGGCGCTGATCTGCGCGGCGGATATTTCGCGGAATCACCAGTCGCTGGAGTTGGCGAGCTATCTGGAGTCGTTCGCGGACTGGATCGAGTCGCATCTGGATGAGTGGACGACGACGAGCGATGGCGTGCTGCTTCCGGAGGTGAAGCGACACTATATGCGGATTCGGCCGCCTGCTCCGGGAGAGCCGTTTTATAACGATCAGATCGGTCCGGATATGATTCACATCAACAACCGGGAGCCGGGGGAGAGGACCGAGTTCGAGGCACGCGAGGTGATCGACGCCGGGTTTCTTGAGCTGGTACGGTATGGGGTTCGGCGCGCCGACGATCCGCTGATTGTGGACTCGCTGAAGGTGGTCGATCACTGTCTGAAGATCGAGACGCCGTATGGCAACAGCTGGCGACGATACAACCATGATGGGTATGGCCAGAAGAAAGACGGCGGGCCGTATGACGGGTCGGGCCAGGGCCGGGCGTGGCCGATTCTGACGGGCGAACGGGGCCACTACGAGCTGTGCGCTGGGAATGATTACACCCCGTATATTCGGGCGATTGAGCAGTTCCGGTCGGTGGGAGGGATGCTGCCCGAACAGGTGTGGGACTACGAGGATATTCCGTCGAAGGGGATGTTTCTGGGGCGGTCGGCGGGGTCGGCACAGCCGCTGGTGTGGGCTCATGCGGAGTATCTGAAGCTGCTGCGCTCGGCCGCGGATGGACGCGTGTTCGACCGCATCCGGATTGTGGAAGAACGCTATGCGGTTGCGCCGGAGAAGCGCACCTTTACCAACCACATGGAGATCTTCGAGACCGGCCGGCCGGTGTCGGCGATCTTCTCCGGATATACGCTGCGTATTGTGGACCGCGAACACTTCCGCGTGGTGTACACGTTCGACAACTGGGCGACGACTCGGATTCTGGACTCGCATTTTGTGGGTTATCCGGGGTCGTTTGTGGATATTCCTACGGCCGCGGACCAGACGGGGAACATTATTTTTACTCTGGCGTGGCCGGGTGAGAATCAGCAGGACCGCTGGCTGGGCAGAAATATTGATGTGGCTGTCATCCTGCCGCCGGTAATTGACAGGGCTTAAAGATGCAGGGTCCGCGCACCGCTTGTACACTGGTAGAGATCGACCAAATTATCCGGATTCAGCGTCGCCAACGCGTCGCGTCTCTTGAAAGAGCAAAGGAAAAGTATGAGCGAACAGCAGCAGGATAAGCAGCACGAATTAGATCAGCTTTCCATCAACGCCCTCCGCTTTCTTGCCGTTGACGCAGTGCAAAAGGCGAATTCGGGACATCCCGGCGCTCCGCTTGGCTGCGCGCCGATTGCGTATCTGCTGTATCACAAGCTGATGAAGCACGATCCGTCGGAGCCGAAGTGGATCGACCGGGATCGGTTCGTTCTGTCGAATGGCCACGCTTCGATGCTGCTGTACGGTGCGCTGCACCTGTCGGGGTATGACCTGCCGATCTCGCAGCTGGAGCAGTTCCGGCAGTGGGGTTCGCATACGCCGGGACATCCCGAGTATGGCGAGGCTCCGGGTGTTGAGGTGACGACGGGTCCGCTGGGACAGGGATTTGGGATGGCTGTGGGTCTCGCCATCGCTGAGAAGCACATGGGGGCGGTTTATAACCGCGATACGTACAATATCGTCGACCACCACACGTATGTTCTGTGCGGCGATGGCGACCTGATGGAAGGGATCTCGCATGAGTCGGCTTCGCTGGCGGGAACGCTGGGCCTGGGCAAGCTGATTGTGCTGTATGACGACAATCTGATCTCGCTGGATGGGCCGACGGAGCTCTCGTTCACCGAAGATGTGACGAAGCGGTTTGAGGCTTACCACTGGCATGTGCAGTATGTTGCCGATGGCAATGATCTGGTTGCGATTGAAGACGCGATTCTGAAGGCGAAGGCGGAGACGACGAAGCCATCGCTGATCCGGGTGCGGACGGTGATCGGCTACGGCAGCCCGAAGGCCGGAACCAACAAGGTGCATGGTGAGGCTCTGGGCGTGGAGGCTGTGAAGGCCACCAAGAAGAACCTGGGCTGGCCGGAAGATAAGTTTTTCTATGTTCCTGATGAGGCTCGTGCGAACTGGGACACGATCAAGCTGCGCGGCAAGGACGCTCGGTCTGAGTGGACCGCTGAGTTTGAGGAGTACAAGAAGGCGTATCCGGAGCCGGCGGCAGAGTTTGAGCGGGCGATTTCCGCGAAGCTGGCGGAGGGATGGGAGAAGAAGATTCCGACCTTCCCGACGGAGAAGCCGGTAGCCACGCGTAATGCAGGCCAGGTGGTGATGCAGGCGATTGAGAAGGTGGTGCCGGAGCTGTTTGGCGGCGCGGCCGACCTGACGGCTTCGACGAAGACGATCTTCAAGGACTCGCCCAGCTTCCATGTGGACCCGACCGGACGCAATGTGTTCTTCGGCGTGCGCGAGTTCGGTATGTGCGCGGCGGTGAATGGAATGGCGGCTCATGGCGGGTTGATTCCGTTTGGGTCGACGTTCTTTACGTTCTCGGATTATTGCCGCTCGGCGCTTCGCATGTCTGCGCTGATGGGCGTTCATTCGCTGTTCGTGTTTACGCATGACTCGGTAGCCCTGGGCGAAGATGGACCGACGCACCAGCCGATTGAGCATCTGATGAGCCTGCGGATGATCCCGCATCTTACGGACTTCCGTCCTGCCGATGCGAACGAGACGGCTGCGTGCTGGCAACTGGCGCTGGAGCGGAAGAGCCCGAGCTTTATGGCGCTTTCGCGGCAGGATCTTCCGGTTCTGGATGCGGGTGTGGCTCAGGCCGGTTCGAAGAAGGGCGCCTACGAGCTGTTGTCGCATGGCAAGGACATCATCCTGATTGCTACGGGCTCTGAGGTTTCACTGATCGTGAAGGCGGCGGAGGAGCTGAAGGCTGCGGGTATCAACGCGACCGTGGTTTCGATGCCGAGCTTCAAAATCTACGACGAGCAGAGCGATGCGTACAAGGCTGGTCTGATGCCTGAGAATACGCCGAAGCTGGCGGTTGAAGCGGGTGCGACGCTGGGCTGGTATAAGTACGTCGGCCATAACGGCGGCGTGATTGGACTGGATCGCTTCGGCGCTTCGGCTCCTGGGCCGATTGCGATGGAGCATCTGGGCTTCAGCGTTGCAAATGTTGTCGAACACGCAAAGAAGCTGGTGAAGAAGTAAGACGGGAGGCGGCGATACGGTGTGTCGCCGCCTTCGCCCGGTTTGATAGGCAGATCTTTGAGCGGCAGGTCCTTGAGCTGTAGATCCTGGGATGTTGCGCGAAGCCGGATGAAGAAGCGGCTTTCGACTTTTTGCCTCAGGCGACGCACGAGGATGGCTCAGGTGCCGGGTACGAATGGGATGATGAGGATTCGCAGCAGAGCGATGCTCAGATACTTCAGGGGACGCGGATGACGCAGGACGAGGCGAAACGGCTGGTCGCAAAGCGCGCGGTTGAATTCGTTAAGGATGGAATGGCCGTCGGGTTGGGCACGGGTACGACGTCGACGATGTTCATCCATGAACTGGCGGCTCGCGTGCAGCAGGGACTGAAGATTCGCTGTGTGGCTTCGAGCGATGCGAGCCATAACCTTGGTTTGTCACTGGGCATGGATGTGACGACGCTGGATGAGCTGCCGGAGCTGGATGTGTACATCGATGGCGCGGACGAGGTTGGGCCAGGGCTTGTTCTGATCAAAGGCGGCGGCGGCGCGTTACTGCGGGAGAAGATCGTCGCCAGCGCGGCGAAGGAGTTCGTTGTGGTGGTGGACTCGACGAAGATGGTGGAGCGCCTCGGAAGGTTTCCGCTACCGGTGGAGGTGGTGAAGATGGCGCTGCCGGTTGTCGAACCCAGGCTGGCTGCGCTGGGGCTGAACCCAAAGCAAAGAACGGCGAAGAACGGCAGCGGGCCATATCTGACGGACGAAGGAAACTACATTCTGGACTGTGCCTGCGGGTCGATCAATGACCCTGAGGTGCTGGCGGCGGAGATTCGCGGGATTGTAGGGGTGGTGGAGCACGGGCTGTTTCTGGGAATGGCGACGCTGGCGCTGGTGGCCGGAGAGGATGGCGTGACCGAGCACAGGGCGTAACCGGCGGATTCCTGCATCGCTGCCTGTGGGCACGGCGTCACATATAGAGATGGCTAACTCGACGAATACATCGCAGACGAACAAGGTTTGGTTTATCACAGGCGCATCGACCGGTTTTGGACGGTTGCTTGCGGAAGAGGTTCTGAAGGCCGGCGGCAGGGTTGTTGCAACGGCACGTAAGCTCGACAAGGTCAGCGATCTGGAGCTTCAGTATCCGCAGGCGGCCAAGGCGCTGGCGCTCGATGTGACCGATGCAGGGCAGGTGGACTCGGCTGTCACGCAGGCGTTCGCGCAGTTTGGGCAGGTGGATGTGCTGGTGAATAACGCAGGCTATGGCGTGGCCGGCGCGATTGAAGAGGTCTCAGAGGCTGAGTTCATGCCGATGTTCGAGACCAACGTCTTCGGGCTGCTTCGGGTCACGCGCGCGTTTCTGCCGTATCTTCGCAAGCAGCGCAGCGGGCACATTCTGAATCTTTCGTCGATTGGTGGGTTGATTGGCGGCCAGGGGATTGGCTTTTATAACTCCACCAAGTTTGCTGTGGAGGGTTTGTCGGAGGCGCTTGCGGCAGAGCTTGCGCCGCTCGGCATCCGGGTTACGGTGATTGAACCTGGGCCGTTTCGCACGGATTTTCTGGGCCGCTCGGGCGTGATCGCCGCTACGCGCATCGCGGACTATGACAACACCGCAGGCACGATGCGGAAGTACTTCGCAGAGAACGATGGCAAACAGGCGGGTGATCCGGTGCGCGCGGTCCACGCAATGATGGATGTGGTGGAATCGCCGAATCCGCCGCTTCACCTATTGCTGGGCAAGAGCGCGCTGCAGCGGTTTCGCGGCAAGCTTGACGCGTGGCAGAAGGAGATCGCTGCGTGGGAGACGGTTACGGCAGGCGCAGACTTTCCGGAGGGTAAGTGAGTTCGTTGGGCGAGATCAGGAGTATTTTCTGGGATATCGGCGGCGTGCTGCTTACGAACGGCTGGGACAGGAATCAGCGTGCACGCGTTCTGGGGGGTCTCGGTGTCGATCCGGCGGATTATGAGTCCCGGCATGATGCGGCGAACTACCGCTGGGAGCGCGGGTTATCGACTGCTGAGGATTTTTTTCGCGAGACGGTCTTCACGGAGCCGAGGTCTTTCACGTTTGCTGAGTTGTGGCCGAAGGTTTGCGGAGAGAGCAAAGTTCTTCATCAGGAATGCTTTGATATTCTGGGGGCTCTGGCTGCGGACGAGCGATTCCATGTGGCGACGCTCAATAACGAAAGCCGCGAACTCAACGATTACCGACTGCAGACGTTTCAGCTTCGGGGCTACTTCAACTACTTCATCTGCTCGGGCTATGTGCACGAGATGAAGCCCAACCCGGGCATCTACCGATCCGCGATCGATATCTCCGGATACGCTCCGGAACGGGCGCTTTTTATCGACGACAAGCCCGAAAACTGTGAGGCCGCAATCTCTCTGGGCATGCAGGCTATCTGGTTTCAATCACCCTTACAGCTCAGACAAGAGCTCGCTCAACGCGGCATAAAAGACATCTAAAAACGAAGGGAACAACACACGCAATGGAACTTGGAATTATTGGACTAGGGAAGATGGGCTTCAACATGGCGGAGCGTCTCCGCCAGGCAGGTCACAAGGTTGTCGGCTTCGACTTCAACAAAGAAGCGACGGCGAAGCTCACGGCCAATGGGTCGGTTGGCGTCAACTCGCTGGAGGACCTGGTGAAGAACCTGTCCGCGCCGCGCGCGATCTGGATTATGGTTCCGTCGGGCGATCCGGTCGACGAGACGATTGCGAAGCTGGAGCCGCTGATGCAGAAGGGTGACACGTTCATCGATGGCGGCAATTCGAACTACAAGGATACGCAGCGCCGTCATGCCACACAGACGGCGAAGGGTTTTAACTATGTGGATTGCGGGACTTCAGGCGGGGTCTGGGGGCTGACCGAGGGATACAGCATGATGATCGGCGGCGATAAAGAGGCCGTGGCGCGGCTGACGCCGATCTTCGAGACGCTTGCGCCGGGCAAGACCGAGGGCTGGGGTCATGTCGGACCTTCGGGCGCGGGCCACTTCGTCAAGATGGTTCACAACGGGATTGAGTACGGGTTGATGCAGGCGTATGCCGAGGGCTTCTCGATCATGAAGGCCAAGACTCCGCTGAATCTCGACCTGACCCAGATTTCGCACATCTGGCAGAAGGGTTCGGTGGTGCGTTCGTGGCTGCTCGACCTGACCGCGGATGCGCTGGACAAGAACCCAACGCTGGCCGGGCTGGAAGCGTTTGTTCCTGACTCGGGTGAAGGCCGCTGGACCGTCACGGAGGCGATCGACCTGAATATCTCCGCGCCGGTTATTACCGAGTCGCTGATTCGCCGTCTGCGTTCTCGCGAAGAGAATAATTTTACCGATCGTATGATCTCCATTATGCGCGGCGCCTTTGGCGGCCACGACGTGAAGAAGTCCTAAACCTTCCACGGCCTGCGCGGAGTGGAGTCATCGCTCCGCCGGGCGTGGAACTTCCAACCCGGACATGGTTCGCCGGTTCGGCATAGCCTTGAATGTTGTGTAAGGGAGCATGATATGAGCACAGTACCTGTCGGCATTACAGCGGACGCTACCAAGAAGGGTGAGCGCATCCCCGAGCCCTGCATCGTTGTGATCTTTGGCGCCTCCGGCGATCTCACCAAGCGTAAGCTTCTGCCCGCGCTCTACCACCTCGACCAGTCCGGGCTGCTGCCTAAGGACTTCGCCGTGGTCGGTGTCGCTCGGCGCGATCTGAGCGCGACCTTTGGCCCGGATATGCGAGACGGAATTCTGAAGGGCGGCGGCGTCGAGGAGAATGACCCGAAGCTGAAGCCATTTATGGATCGCATCTCCTACTTCGCCACTGAGTTCGATGACGATGCGGGCTTCGACAAACTCAAGGCGCACCTCGCGGAGCTGGATGGCAAGTTCAACACGAAGGGCAACCGTCTTTTCTATCTCGCGGTCGCTCCTGAGTTCTTCTCGGACATTACCCATCGGCTGGGCAAGCATGGGATGGCGAAGCCAGCGGCTGGCGAGGATCGCTGGGTCCGGGTCATCATCGAGAAGCCCTTCGGCACGGATCTTGAATCAGCGCGCCAGCTGAACGACGAGATCAACGCCGTGCTGGCGGAGGATCAGATCTTCCGCATCGACCACTATCTGGGCAAGGAGACGGTGCAGAACATCCTCGTCTTCCGCTTTGGCAACGGCATCTTCGAGCCGGTGTGGAACCGCAACTTCATCGACCACGTCGAGATCACGGCTGCCGAGTCGATCGGAATCGAAGGGCGCGGACCCTTCTATGAGAAGGCCGGAGCTGTTCGCGACGTGCTGCAGAACCATGTGATGGAGGTTCTCTCCTTCGTCGCCATGGAACCACCTGACTCGTTTCAGGCCGAGGCTGTTCGCACCGAGAAGCTGAAGGTGTGGCGTGCGATTGAGGGCATTCCCGTGCAGGATACGATCCGCGGACAGTATGGTCCGGGCAAGGTGGATGGCAAGGACGTCGTGGGCTACCGGCAGGAAGAACGCGTCTCGCCGACCTCGAACACGGAGACCTTCGCGGCGATTCGTCTTGGGATCGAAAACTGGCGCTGGGCGGGTGTTCCGTTCTACCTGCGCGCAGGCAAGCGGCTTGCGCAGCGCGTGACCGAGGTGACGATCGTCTTCAAACAGCCGCCGTTGCATCTGTTCAAGTCCAACAGCACCGGCGAGAACGTGGAGCCGAACGTGATCACGATGCGCATTCAGCCGGACGACGGTATCTCATTGCGCTTCGGCGCGAAGATTCCTGGGCCGACGACCAACCTGGCTCAGGTGAATATGTCCTTCAGCTATGCGGATGCGTGGGGCAAGTCCTCGGCCAATGGCTACGAGCGGCTGCTGCTGGATGCGATGCTGGGCGATGCGACGCTGTTCGCGCACCGCGACGGCGTTGAGGCCACCTGGGCTCTGTTCACGCCGATCCTGGAGGCCTGGGCGAAGACCACTGCGGCAGGCTTCCCCAACTACGAAGCGGGTTCCTGGGGACCGGACTGCTCGGACGAACTGCTGGCGAGGGATGGCCGGGAGTGGCGTAAGCCCTAACCTGTTCGAAGCGATCTGCGCTGCGGATGAATTGTTCAGCAGCCGCCGATTGTGCATATGGCATCAAACCGTACGACGCAGCTTCGGATGCCGGATTTGTCCCGAAGCTGCGTCGTACAATTTTTCCGTAACGACGCAACTATCTGACCCTGCGAGATTCTATGCCACGCCCAGTTACTCTCACCTATCGCGTATTTTCCACGCCGGCGGCGGTGGCTGAGGCCGCCGCTCAGCTTTTTACAACCAGTGCAGTGCAGGCGGTTGCGGCTCGCGGCCGGGCGCGCATTGCCATCTCGGGTGGATCGACCCCGAAGGCGATGTTTGCTCTGCTGGCCGATACTGCACAGCCGTTCGTCAAACATGTTCCGTGGGACAGGCTCGATCTTTACTGGGTGGATGAGCGCTGCGTTCCGCCCGATCACGCCGACTCCAACTACCGCATGACGCGCGAGGCGCTGCTCTCGAAGGTGCCTCTGCCCGCTGAGTCGGTCCATCGCATGGAAGGTGAACTCGACCCTGAGGTGGCTGCGGCCCGGTATGAATCGACGATTCGCAATACCTTCAAACTGGAGGGAGCGGAGACGCCGACCTTCGACCTGGTGCTGCTCGGCATGGGCGATGACGGCCATACCGCGTCTTTGTTTCCGCATACCGCGGCGCTGAATGAGATCAGCCATATCGTTGTGCCCAACCATGTTCCGCAGAAAGATACATGGCGCATTACGCTGACGTGGCCGGTGATCAATCAGGGCAGGGAGGTGGCGTTCCTTATCGAAGGCGAGGCGAAGACGCAGGTGCTGCACGATGTTTTCCTGGGGCCGTATCAGCCTGAGACGTTTCCTTCACAGATCATTCGTCCGGCCAGTGGGCGCCTGACCCTCTTGCTTGACAGCGTCGCAGCGGCTAAGCTGCCAGAACCGGCAGATTCCTCCGGCACAGGCACTCTGGAGCTTAAGTAGATGATTCTTGCTGGCGATGTTGGTGGGACGAAGGTTCATCTCGCGCTGTATAAGTTTGCGGGCGGACGGTTACAGCCGGTTCGCGATGAGAAGTTTCCGGCGCACGAATTTGCCGGGCTCGAAGATGTTGTCAAAAAATTTCTCGCCGACGGGAATGGCGATGCTGTAGCGGAGAAGGAAGAGATTATCTCGGCCTGCTTTGGCTGCCCGGGGCCGGTACGCGACGGTCGGCTTAAGCTCACCAATCTTCCGTGGACGCTCGATACCCGCGAGCTATCCAGGGCGCTTTCGATCAGGCATCTTTTTCTGATCAACGAC
>Ga0302231_10001961_pt1 | contig 12148 bp, 8 predicted proteins | sample II_Palsa_N2_2_FD_193522 | JGI IMG/M metagenome (GOLD analysis project Ga0302231, IMG submission 193522) | Peat permafrost microbial communities from Stordalen Mire near Abisko, Sweden - II_Palsa_N2_2 | ecosystem: Environmental > Terrestrial > Soil > Palsa > Peat permafrost | place: Sweden...
GACCGTGAACAGCGCCACCGGCCATACCGATGGCCACAGATCCACCCAGCCGTTCCCCTTGAGCAGGATGCCGCGAATCAGCCGGTTGAAATATGTGAGCGGCAGCAGATTACCAATGAAGCGCGCCCACGCCGGCATCCCCGCGAACGGAAACATGAAGCCTGACAGCAGCAGGCTCGGCAGAAAATAGAAGATGGTCAACTGCATCGCCTGCAGCTGGTTCTGTGCCAGCGACGACAGCGTAATACCGACCGTCAGATTCGCCGCGATAAACAGCAGCGCGGCCAGATAGATCGCAATGACACTGCCGAGGAACGGTACATGGAACACAAAGCGTGCCGCAGTGAGAATGATCGTCGCCTGAATCAATCCGATCATCACGTAAGGCACGATCTTGCCGGTCATCACTTCGATCGGCAGCACAGGGGTGGCGAGCAGGTTTTCCATCGTGCCGCGCTCGCGTTCGCGAGTGATCGCGAGGCCGGTCATCATCACCATCGTCATCGTCAGGATCACGCCCATGAGGCCCGGCACCACGTTGTATTGCGTGATGGCTTCCGGGTTGTATAGCTGGTGGACCTGTACGTTGAAGGCAGCGGGGCTGCCGTTCAGGTGCGCGAGCGGCCCGGTAATGTCCTTGTCCGCGACCGGCTGCACGAGGCCGGGCAGGGCCGCGACGGCGGTGCTGGTCGCGGTCGGGTCGGTCGCGTCTGCTTCGACCAGCAGAGACGGGTGTTCACCACGCAGCAGACGACGCGAAAAGTCCTCCGGCACGCTCAGCACGAACTGCACACGGCCCTGGGCCAGCGCGCGGCGGCCGGCTTCTTCGTTGGGCAAGGTTTCGACGATGTCGAAATAGTCGGAGTTCTTCATTGCTGCGATGAAGCTGCGCGAGAAGGAGCCCTGGTCGCCCACGATGACGGCGGTCGGCAGATGCTTCGGGTTGGTGTTGATCGCGAAGCCGAATAGCGTGAGCTGGATGATCGGCACGCCTACGATCATCGCAAACGTGACGCGGTCGCGCCGCAACTGGCGGAACTCCTTCAGCACGACGGCCCACCAGCGCGTCAGCGAGAACAGTACGCGCGTGGTCACGATGCCGCTCCGTAGTTGTCGGTCGAATGGGCCATCAGGGAGATGAAGACGTCTTCGAGCCCGGTTTCGATGCGCTCGGCGCGTAACGCCGTACCTTCTGTGGCCTGTTTGACCGCGGCCTCGAGCGCAGCGTGGTCGCTGCCGCTTACATGTAGCGCTGAACCGAACACGACGGTTTGATCGACGCCGGGGGTCTTACGCAATTGCTCTGTCAGTTTGCTCAGGTGCTCGCCGTAGATGGTCCAGGTGGCGAGGTTTTGCGATTCGATGATCTGTTTCGCCGTGCCTTGCGCGAGCAGTTTGCCGTAGGCGATGTACGCCAGTTTGTGGCAACGCTCGGCTTCATCCATGTAATGCGTGCTGACGAGAACCGAAATGCCGCGCGCGGCGAGACGATGCAGTTCTTCCCAAAAGTCGCGGCGCGCGGCGGGATCGACGCCCGCGGTCGGTTCGTCGAGCAACAGCAATTGCGGCTCATGCAGCATGCAGGCGGCGAGCGCGAGGCGCTGCTTCCAGCCGCCGGATAGCGCCCCCGTCAACTGGTTCGCGCGGCTTTGCAGTCCAAGCGATTCGAGCGAGCGGTCGACCGCCTCGCGCCGGCTCGGCATCTGATAGATGCGCGCGACGAAGTCGAGGTTCTCGCGGATCGTCAGGTCGTCCCAATAGGAAAAGCGCTGCGTCATGTAGCCGACGTTGCGCTTGATCTGCGCGCTCTCGCGCACGATGTCGTAGCCCAAGCATGTGCCGGTGCCCGAGTCCGGCGTCAACAGGCCGCACATCAGGCGGATGGAGGTCGTCTTGCCGCTGCCGTTCGGCCCGAGAAAGCCGAAGATCTCGCCGCGCGCGACCTGCAACGACACATCGTTGACGACATGCTTATCGCCGAAGCTCTTGTTGAGCTTCTGCACGTCGATCGCATATTGCGGCGTGGGCGGGTTCATTGCAGCGTGACTGCGACGGGTTGGCCAGGATGCAGCTTGACTGCGTCGGCGGCGGATGGATGGGCTTCAACCATGAACACCAGTTTCGCGCGATTCTCGTTGCTGTAGATCACGGGCGGTGTGTATTCGGCCTCGCTCGATAGGTAAGTGATCTTCGCCGCAACGTCCGCCGCGCAGCCATCGCAGTGGATCGTCAACGCACGGCCAAGCGCGAGCTTGCCGACCACGGTCTCCGGCACGAAGAAGCGCACCTTCACATTCTGCGGCGGCAGCATCTGCACGACCGGATTGCCGGCCTGGACCCACTCGCCGACGCGATATAGCGTGTCGTACACGAGTCCTTCGGCGGGCGCGCTGACGCGCTTCTGATCGAGCTTCCATTGCGCCTGGACAACCCCTGCCTGCGCCGCGGCAACCTGCGCACTCTGTGCGGACAGTTGCTGCGTTCTGCCTGGCAGTCGCGCGACCTCAACCTGGCTGGTCAGCTCGTGGATCTGCGCGGCGGTGGCGTCGGCGTCCGCACGCGAGTCGTCGAGCTGCGCCTTCGCGATGCCGCCCACGCGGTACTGCGCTTCGTCGCGCGTCAGTTGCAGCGCGGCCTTGCGGGCATTGGCGACGGCTTGCGCCAGTTGCGCCCGGGTGACGTTCACCTCGGGACGGCGCTTGCCGATCTGGATGTCCGCTAGTTGCGCGCGCGCTGCGGTGAGTTGCTGCTGGGCTTGCTGGAGCGCGGCGGCTTCATCGACGGATTCGAGTGTGAAGACGGGCTCGCTTGCCGCGACGGTTTGCCCGCGTGCGACCGACAGTTGCGTCAGCGTGCCGGACTGCGACGAGCCGAGATACACGAACTCGCCCTCCACGTACCCCTGATACGTGTTGTCGTCGTGATGCGAGCAGGCGGCCAGCGTCAGTGCGACGAACAGCATACAAACGCAGGCGCGCAAAAGCCGGGTCATGACTTGTTCCGTGAAGCTACGCGGCGCTTCGGCTGCGCCGCACGCGGCAGCGGCTGCATGCCGCCGATCAGCAGCGCGCTCACATGTCGGCGCAACGCGTCGCGCTCGATAACGGGCAGACCGCGCGCGCTCTGCCAGATCTTGGCGGTGGCAAGCGGCAACATCACCAGCGCGAGTATTGAGTTGAACAGCATCAGCGCTTCGAGTTCGCTGTTGACGGTGCCATCCTGCTGCGCCTGCGCGACGAGAGCGCCAAAGCGCTTGATGTTGTGGAATGGAATGCGCCGCAGCATCCGTTCGCGCAGCAGGCCGCCCTCGTTGACGATCTCCCGCAGCCATAACGGCGGCAACCACGGCATGCGCTCCGTCACATCGAACAGGCGCGCGACGAATTCCTGAGCGAGCACGAACGGATCGCTCGCGGCGTCTTCCGCTGCAGGCCGCCAGACGAACTCCGCTGCCAGGGCAAGCCGCTCGTCAACCACCGCGTCGAGCAACCGTTCGCGATTCGTGAAGTAGTAGTGGACTAGCGCCGACGTGACATCTGCGTCAGATGCGATCTGCGCGACGGTGGTGGCGGCGATGCCGCGTTCGGCAAAGAGCCACGTTGCGGTATCGAGCAGATGTTCTCGCACGTCGAAATCGTCGACCGCGGGGCGGCGGCCGAGTGGCTTCGTGGGTGAGCGTTTCGCGTTCATTCATTCAGAGTAATTGATGAGTTAGTTAAATTCAAGACTGACGCGCACATTGCCTATCGCAGCGGCGAGTGCCGCGCAGACGCACCGCTTGATCCATTGAGAGAGGCGTTTCAGTTGCAGGGAAGGTCTGAGACAGTTACTGACCTTCATTTATGTGGGCACGTGCCGCAGTTTATCTATCCAGGGGAAGGAATCCGCACCATGGTGAATGGCTCTCACTCGGGGGCGAAGAGTGCCATTCGCGCAATTCGCGACAATCGTTTCGACACACGCTTGCTTTTGCGCGCTAGTGTTCTCATCAGCGGATGTGATGTGCCAAAGCTTCCTCGACCACCGATCGATCTGCGCCTCGGTTGCCTCGCTGAGCTCGAATGCGTGCGTTGATTTTTGGCTGTGGCTATACCTAGCGTCTCGCCGGCATGCACGATTGCCGCGTACGCGTCGAGTACGTCGATACGCGTAATATTGTAACCATAGGCGCCCCCATCCAGTGGAGTGCGCTCAGCCCGCATGACATTGCGAAGTCAGGTTGGGTGCCGCCGACGCGTTGGGCGTCGATTGAGCGTCGCGGCAATCAACAAGCCACGCTTCCCGCCTGACCAGTGCCTCGGCTGTCGCTAGGAGCAGATGGCGACGAGAAAGCTGAGGCAGGACGCTTAACTAGACCACCGATATGGTGAACTTCTATGCAATGTCACACGCGCAGAGCCGGCACAGGGAGGGACATCCCAGGAGCTAGTCATATACAAACGTATCCTCGAGGGAATCACCGGCGGCTGCCAACGCGCCTTTTGCTCACGAAGAAGGAGCGCGAACCTCGCGAGGGCCGCCAATGAAAAGTTGATCGCGGCGAGTGTCGTCGCACAAGACCTTCCTGCTTGGTTTCTATGCTTGGCGTCGTGAAAGCGGAGGAGGTCGATACTGCCGTGCGGTAAGCATCGCAGCACAAGCACACCCAGGCTTGTGCGCGGTGCGCGACTTCCGTTGCGCGCCAGGGCGCCGGCGGATTAAGTGCGGGTTGCTTCGCCGCATCGAGCCAACCAACCGGTTCTGCCTTCGTGCGCTGCCGCGCGTCCAGTGAGCAAAAGTTCCCGAGCAGCAATGATCGCCTGCCATACGGACAGAGCGACGGACACGTCCTATTGCAGTCACGGCAGGAGCACCCGGATGCGACCGCGTCCGCGTTGCGGCCGGAGCGTCAGGACCTCCGTCGCTGTTCCAGGCGGCGGCACCGATTGCGCTTTGGAGCGGCAGCCATGCGAGATGACTGAAGAACGCAAGCAAAGCAGATGCCAAATAGGTGCGTAGTAGGGGACAGCTTTGTTGTCTTTCGCAACGCGGTCCCACAGCCTTGCCAACAATCCGTTCGAGCCGAGCACCATCATTAATGTCGCGGAAAACTAAGATCGGAAAATCCCATAGTGAATCTGTTGGGGACCTTCAGGAAGGGGAGGAGATTGCCGTCAACTCGGACGGCATTGCAGTGTGCAACGTGCAAGGCGCGTGCGGAATCTTGGGTCAGAAAGAAATGCGTGCATTGTGTAGAGCAGCTTCGTTTGCCAACGCTGTGGACACGCAATCGAAGTCTTATGGAGCTCAAGGACGAATTACTGGCACTCCTAAATTAACTTACATTCAAACACCGCTCCGCCATCAGCTTAGGAATCCACGGAAAGATCTCGCCTCGGGGACAATATCGCATTAGCATGCCCCATTGGACTGGATGATCTCAATTCGACGAACCACTGCATCAGCGAACTGGCTCGTCGACGCGGTGCCTTTAAGATCGCGAGTACAGATATGATCCGTGTTGAGCGTTTCGGTGATTGCAGTTCTCAATTGTCGCGCGAGCTCACCCAAACCAACGTGTTCTAGCATCAAAGCTGACGCTAGCAATAAGGAGATTGGATTGGCAACGCCCTTGCCGGCAATGTCCGGCGCAGACCCATGTACCGCTTCAAATATTGCGGTGTCGCTGCCGTAATTGGCGCCCGGAGCCATGCCAAGGCCACCTACAAGCCCTGCTAACTGGTCCGAGAGAATATCCCCGAACAAATTAGTGCATAAGAGCATATCGAACTGCCACGGGTTCAGCACTAGCTGCATAGCACACGCGTCGACGATTATGTCATTCATTTCCACTCGGTTTTCATACTCTCGGGCGACTTCTCGAGCGGCTTCCAGAAACAATCCGGTTAGGACCTTTAGGATGTTCGCCTTATGCACAACTGTGACTTTCTTTCGACCGTGCTTTAAGGCGTATTCGAAGGCAAATCTTGAGATTCGCGTGCAGGCGTCGCGCGTGTTGAAGCCAGTCGCCACCGCGACTGCTTTTGGATCATCGCCGACTGGAATGTAGTATTCGTGTGCAACATAAAATCCACCGAGATTTTCCCGAACTAGCACCAGATCGATTTTATCGTAGCGTCCGGGGATAATCGTACCAACGGGCCTAACGTTTCCAAAAAGATGAAACTCTTCACGAAGCCGAACGTTGGATGAACGGAACCCTTCTCCAATTGGCGTGGTTAATGGCCCTTTAAGGGCGAGCTTGTTCCTGCGAACGCTTTCGAGTGTCGCGGCTGGTAGGGGGTCGCCACAGTGCGTGACCCCTGCGATGCCCGCATGCTGCACATCCCAGACAAAAGGAGACCCTAAGGCATCAAGCACATGAACCGTGGCCGCAACGACTTCGGGCCCGATACCATCTCCGGGAATCAGCGTGGCGGGAGTGCGGTGTATGGTCGTGCTTTCCATATAGTTTCTTCCTTAAAAATCGGAGATTACGAATGTGAAGTTTGTTGATTGGCCGACGGGCGAAACCGGACGGCTGACAACAGACCGTGAAAACGGCGAAGGCAGATCTGGCAATGACCATTCCAGCGTGCTGCTAGGACGTGCGCAGCACGCGCAGAAAAAAACGATCGGCTACATCTACTGCTGCCCGGTTCCCCACTCAGGCCGATATCGCCCAGTTTCGTCAATTTCAGCAGCTGGAACTTGTTTCGCCGTTCTCGAAATCGGATCAAGGCACATCTCTGCAATGCGCTCAGGGGTTCCCTGCCAGATCCAATCGGGGTTGTCGCAATTAGGGTCTTTGTCGTTGTAGACATCTATCAATCCGTTGCTAATTTTTAACTTCTGAATCTGTAATGTCGTTGATCGAAGGCGTTTCGCCACTTGGTCGATATTCCGTTCCTGTTGGTGTCCACCACCCATCGCAGCCCACTCAGAGAGGTTAGAAATGCGAGAACGTGCACTCACGCGGTTATCCCGGCGCCTTCTGAGCCGATTGCTCAGTGGATTCCGCAAGGTGTCCCAGCCGCGTGCTCAAGAACATTATCGAAACACCGATTCATGGTAAGTGCCTCCCGAGAGTCGTTGTAGATTTTTTGTGCGGGCGCGAGGGATGATGTCGCGTTAGTATCCTAATCCTGTACGGGCACCCGCGTTCAATCGATGAGTTTTGGGCTTGGCAAGAAGGCTCACCGCGTTGTCGAGACGTTCCAATGGCAGCAAGTCGTCGACGCGATAACAACGGCGTGCCCACTAGCCCGAGCTACTCCCTGCGTTGATACCACCGTCGAGAAAAGTTCATCACTTTCGCGGCGACGAATGTGTCAAGAACCTGGATGCAAACTCCCGACACAGTAGCCCACGCTGCGCCGAATCTCAAACCGAACAGTCTAAGCGCCATGGGGCGTCGCCAATATTTGCTCGACATGCCGCTTCGTTATCTGCCGGGAAGAAGCCCGGCCTCGGAATAGTCGGGATCAACCAACTCTCACGCTCCGTATGACGGGTGAAACAAAACCACGATGCGACTAAGCGGCACCGAGCGCTCGAAAAGAGACTGAAGTCCAGCTCGTCGCCATCCTGAATCGCGGGGCGACTCAGGAGCGGAGGGTCGTTGCATCACCGCGCAATATGCACGGGGCACGCTTTCGGCGCCATGCTCGCACGCCTGAGTAATTTCCGAGCCTGTCAATCTCGGCAAAGCCAAGGCTATCATTAGGAAATGGGTGTTGCAGATTTGTTTTGATCGTTGTACTTGCTCTGATGGAGTTTGTCATGACCATTCTTACCGTCGGACGCCGTGAGGGTGAGTCGTTTGTCTATCCTCGGTAGGTTTCGGCCGGTCGACAATCAGCATGCCGATGGGGAGAAACAGCTGTTCGGCGTTGTGACAAGCCACGCTGTGGAAAACTTGGGGGAATTGTGCGACGCTAGGCACCGCTCATAGGGATGCCATTGTTGCGGGCAGACGCGATCACGCAGCTATGCAATCGAGACGGATATCGTCGACTGCGGGGTAAATGCTCGACATATCATCAAAGTTTAACTGTCCATATCGATTTCTACGTCAATACATGGCTGGGATGGAATCGCCGATGAAGTACAAAGACTACTACGAAGCGATGGGCCTGCCGCGCACGGCGACTCAAGCCGAGATCAAGGCCGCTCATCGCAAGCTCGCCCGTAAATTTCATCCTGATCTCAACAAGAAGGCTGACGCGGAAGCACGCTTTAAGGACGTCGGCGAAGCCTATCAGGTGCTCAAGGATCCAGAGAAGCGGGCGGCCTACGACCGACTGGGCGAGAAACCCGATAATGCTGAGGACTTCAGGCCGCCGCCGAACTGGAACGACGGCTTTGAATACAGTGGACGAGGTGACAAAAGCGGCACACAGGGCGATTTCAGCGACTTCTTCGAATCGATGTTTGGCGGCGGCGAGGGCGCACAGCGGTACCACCCGTCCATGCACGCAGCAGGACAGGATCATCACGCCAAGGTCGTGATCGATTTGCGTGACTCGTTTACGGGTGCGCAACGGGCGATTACGCTGCAGATGCCCGTGGCGGATGCGCAGGGGCACGTGACGATGCAGTCCCGTACGCTGAATGTCTCCATCCCCAAGGGGATCCGCGCGGGCCAGCGTCTTCGGCTCGCTGGTCAGGGCGGCGCGGCGCTCGGAAAGGGCCCATCGGGCGATCTGTACCTGGAAATAGAATGGCGCGAGCAGACGCGTTATCGAGTAGACGGTCGCGATGTATCGCTCGATCTGCCAATAGCTCCGTGGGAGGCCGCGCTTGGTGCGGACGTGACCGTGCCGACACCCGATGGCAGCGTGAGCATGACGGTGCCGCGCAACTCGGCGAACGGCAGGCGGTTGCGGCTGAAGGGGCGCGGTATTCCGCGAGCGACGCCAGCAACCCCAACCGGTGACCTGTATGTCGTGCTGGATGTGGTTCTGCCGCCGGCCGACACCGATGCGGAGAAAGCCGCCTATGGCGCGCTACGTGACGCTTTCAAGTTCGATCCGCGAGCCAACTTTACGGGTGATTCGACATGACATCATTGATAACGCTTTATTTACAGGGTGAGATCGTCGAAGAGAGCATTGAATTCACGCTTGGCGAACTGAGTAGGGCGAGCGGTGCGTCCACGGAACAGTTAAGCCTTTGGGTGGCTGAAGGCGCATTCGAACCGCGGGGGGAGGCAACTCTGGCTTGGCGTTTCAGCGGCAGCGCATTGCGTCGTGCGGCGACGGCGCAGCGTTTGACGCGTGACCTCGGGCTGAACGCTGCTGGTGTCGCGCTTGCGCTCGATTTGCTCGAAGAGATTGAGACATTGCGGACCAGGCCCAATCGTTAGTGCGGTAGGGTTCTCATGCGGGCGAGGCCTTCCAGATCGCGAATGCGGATTTGCTTGTGGCGGATATTGATAAAGGCAGTTGACGCATCCATTCCCGTCTGGCCTGCGAACGCTCGGGCATCGCAGACGCAGGTCAACGCTGCCTTTGGTTCGGAGTTGCTCGTTTCGTCGAGGGCGCGAGAAACGGAAGCGACAGCCGCTGGAGACTGAGCCGGACACACGGTGGCTGCGATATCAAAACAAAAAGGTACGGCCGTTGTCGATCGAGGTATTTCTTTCAATCCGGAAACCTTATTCGGCGGCCCAATGTGGTTTGAAGTGAATGATATGAACGACCTTCACCCATCGGTACATCTGTGTGAGCGATAGGCCGTTGGGCGGAGATGAAGAGGTGCTAATCCTTCGTGTGCATCCCGAGATCCTGCAGAGCGAGCGGGTGTCGCTCGAGGCGGGCTCAGGTGAATCGATCAGGAACGGGCGGTACCGGTCGATTGCCGATCTGGAAGGCCGCTTGTACCGTAACGGCACGCGTATTGGAAATTCTTCCAGCATCTCTCGAAGGAAGAGCAGAGTAAGCCCTTCCTCGTGCGTATCGACGAGCCGGACAAGAACTGGAAATTTAGCATGGCCGACATCGAGAAGCGGAAATTCTGGACGAAATACAGGGATGCGTTTGAAAAATGTCTGAGCGAGACCAGCACCGATACCTCCCCCTGGTACGTCGTGCCCGCTGACGACAAGGAAGGCGCGCGGCTAGTCGTCTCGCAGATCGTCCTCGACACGCTCGGTGGACAGGAATTGCGATACCCGAAAACAATCACCGATCGCCGGAACGAATTGCTGGAGATCCATAACCAGCTCGCAAAGCCGGAAGAACCGCCCTCTAACCCGTAGAGCCGGAATGACTGGCTGCCAGAGAACTTTACGAGGCGGTTGTTTGGGGCTCCCAGGCCTGCTCTTCCTGCAAATGGCATCGCTTATCCGGCGGTCTCCACGAATCGCAATTTTTTACTATCTACGACCGACAGGTAGGACGCAGCGGGACCGGTCGTTCAACCAAATGGTTTGCGGATCTGCGGTGCGACCGGAAGTGTAGCAACTGCTTTCTCAGCCCTCCCCCGATACCATGAGTGCTACCGGTACACCCTGACAATTCTCCCTGGCCAATACCACCAGGCCGAGGGCTGAGAGCCAGCCACCGTCGGCGCCCGGCCTAGGGTCCGCGTTGCTGGCCTCAAGGAGGATGTTGATTGGCCAGGACGGCCGATACAGGCGCTCGTGTACCACGGCGCCTATCCAAATGTGAGAGGGCGCGGTACCGCCTCTGTGCTCAATGGCATAGCCGCTTGACCAGAAACGCAGTACGTCCCGTTCGTCGCGTGTATTGCCGGGATGGGCGAAGACGAGCGGTGACGGCACGCCATTATCGAGCTTTGGTAACACCGGTAGCGCCATCGCCGCGACGTTGGGCGATGCGAGGGAAAGCAGGCTCTGGGCGGAAAGGTTCGTGCCCTCGACCCAGCCTCGAACGCGAAGCCGACTTCTTATTTCTCCAGCGTTCGCGGGCCATTGGACGGTTAGGGCCTCCTTCCGGTCGCCTTCCATATCCGAGCGATAGCATGGCAACTGCTTCCATAATGAATTGGTCCATTGGGATTCCGTCACCAATACGGGAGTCGCTCGTCTGGTGCTATCCGATTGTCTGGTCTGGCGATCGCCCTCGAGTTGGAGTGCCACACTGCCGCACACCACCAGCAGGATGAGGGGCGGCATGAATTTTCGTGATGGCACGACCGGGTGCCGCCACACGGCAGTCAGAGCAACCATCGCGACCCAGATCGACGCAAACGCTCCGCCTCCGATTGCATCGGACAACCCGAAGCGCCCGAAGTAGAGGCTCGCTAGTGCGACGAACAGAACAATGACGAGGCTGGTCGCGACGACGAGAATACCTACCAGCGGACCAACCCGTCGCGTGAGCATGAACGCAAGGAATCCGTAGACTATGACGGCCGCGGCGAAGTCATTGCTAGGAAACGCGTATGCATCGGACGGAAGTGAGCTGACCGGAGGGCGATGCGTGGCAAGCTGGATCGCGAATATTAGTAGCTGAGAAAACGCGACGGCTGCCAACCAGTACCCAAGCGTGCGCCAACGGCATTCCCACAACAGCCAGAGCACGACAGTTATGACAAGAGTCGCCAGGGTGGTAACGCTGCCCGGCGTCTCAAGCGCTGACAGGACGGCATCGCTCCACGGGGTCCGGACCGACTGAAGGAAGTGAAAGACCGACGCGTCGATATGCACGAGCGGGGCACCGCTAATAACGTCGTCGAGGATGCCGAAGAACAGGCAGCCGGAGAGAAGCACAACTACTGACGCTACCGATATCGCAACCAGAATTGGCTTGCCAGGGTCGAGCAGCCGTAATGCAAGGGAGCCTGTCCTTCCTTTGTGACGGCGGCCCCAAGCTGCAAGGTGGGGGCCGGCCTCGGTCGTCCAGGTGTTAGCAAGTGACAGCAGAATTCGGGTGGTTCGAAATCCTAGCCAGACGATTCCGACCAGCAGCGCGATAATGACAACAAGGCGGAAGGAAACGGCACCGGCCAGCTGAATCGACGCTCCGAAAACAACACCTGGCAGGATACTGACGGGTGCCCAGAGCAGAGCCGAAAAGACGTTCATGGTGTAAAACCGCGACGACGGCATTCCGAGCATCCCCGCGACGACAGGAACAATGGCGCGCAGGGGCCCGATGAACCGGGCGAATACCACACTCTTCGCACCATGTTTTGCAAAAAA
>Ga0302231_10001966_pt1 | contig 12129 bp, 7 predicted proteins | sample II_Palsa_N2_2_FD_193522 | JGI IMG/M metagenome (GOLD analysis project Ga0302231, IMG submission 193522) | Peat permafrost microbial communities from Stordalen Mire near Abisko, Sweden - II_Palsa_N2_2 | ecosystem: Environmental > Terrestrial > Soil > Palsa > Peat permafrost | place: Sweden...
GCGGCGGCCTGCTGGTAGGTGCGGATCTTGCCGTCGGCAGCAATACGCGTTTCGGCGCCGTGGTGGGCTATGGCGAGAACACGGCGGATGTTAGCGATCGCAATGCGTCGGCACGCACCGATAGCACCTCGCTCGGCATCTACGGCAGTACATCGTTCGGTGCCTTTGCGCTGCGCGGCGGCGCCGACTACGCCTGGCAGGATGTGGACAGCGCGCGTCGCATCGGCTTCGGCAGCTATACCGACCGGCTATCGGCCGACTATCACGCGCGTACAGCGCAGGCGTTCATCGAAGGCGGCTACCGCATCGATGTGAGCCAAAGCCAGCAGCTGGAACCGTTCCTCAACCTGGCGCGCGTGCAACTGCAAACCGACGGTGTGCGCGAAAGCGGCGGCGCAGCCGCACTGGATGTCGCTGGCGATCACACCGACGTCAATACCGCGACGCTGGGCCTGCGCGACACCTGGCTGATCGACAGCGCGGCAGGCGGCATTCGCACCTATGCCAGCCTTGGTTTTCAACAGGGCTGGGGTGATCTGACCCCGACCACCAGCATGCGCTTTGCCAGCGGCAGCGACAGCTTCGCCATCAGCGGCGTACCGGTGGCGCAACACGCGCTGGCGGCCAACGTCGGCCTGTCGTTCCCGATCGCACGCAACGCCACGGTCGACGCCAGCTACCTCGGCCAGTTCGCCAGCCATGCGCAGGATCAGGCGGTACGCGTCAGTCTGCAGGTGCGCTTCTGATCGACAAGAAAGCCGCGGATCGTGTTCATCGGCCCGCGGCTTGTATCGGTAAAGTCCGCGATACGCCAGCCGCTGCCAAAGGATGAAACGTAAAAGGCCTCGCATGACGAGGCCTTCTGCTTATGCCGCTTTGCCTGAAGGTCGGGAGCAAAGCTCGCCCAGAACTGCATCAGCTCCGCGGCCCCACCACATCATGAAGTCGCATCGCCCGTCTTGCCGGGGATCGGTGGTTCGCTGATCGGCCTCTCGGGTACAACGTCAGGCGTGATCACCGGAGCCTTCTGCGGATCGCTGGGCTCGGGCGTGGTCGGTGGTGGCGAATGCGGATGCGGCGTCGGCGGCTCTTCCTTCGGCAGCGGAAAATCGGGGCCATTCGGATCAGCCGGTGGAACGATCGGCTCGGGATGTCGGGGAATCGGGATATCACCGGGTTGTTGTTGAATCACTACGTTGCTCCTCGGCCGAAACGTTGGCCGGATAGTCAGTTAGTCGGCTTGCTTGCGTGTGCGCGCTGCTTTCTTGGCGGCCGCGGATCGCCCGGCCGCGCCCTTGGTCTTCACCGCCTTTTTCGCCGCGGCCGAACGCGAAGCGGCCGTGCGCTTGGCGCTGGCCTTCTTGGTCTGCGCCGACAGCGCCTTGGTCGACGCGGCGCTGTGGCCTTCCCTCTTCAACGCCTTGGTCGTCGCCTTCGAGCGGGTTGGCGACGGCTTGTGCGGATGCGCGGCCGCCTTCGTATCCTGCGCGGCCTTTTTCTTCACCGTCTTACTCGCGGTCTTCGACACCGGCGCCTTGATGCCGTCCCGCCGCGCCTCGGACAGACCAATGGCAATGGCCTGCTTGGTCGATCGCGCGCCGTGCTTGCCCCTGCGAATGTCCTCAATCACCTCACGCACATACTCGCCCGCCTGCGTACTGGCGGACTTGCCCTCGCGCTTGTCCTTCTTCGCGGCAGCGCGCGCTTTCTGAACCGACATGGCGGTGCTCCTGCGTGTGACGTCGACTAACGACAGTGCCCCGATTTAGCGCGCGGCGTTGTGGATGTCGTGTCAATCGCCAGCCAGCACGTGAGTGCGTCATTGCCGCATTAAATTTTGTAGTGATCGTTGCTTGCAGTCAATGCAGTCGTCAGGCTGCCCAATGTCGCGTTGGGCTCTCTTGAAGCAGACGCTGAGTCTTTTGGCGCGACTCAGCCATTTGCTTCGTGTCTCACGAACATTTCAGACAGTTTGTGCGTACCGCAATAGCTCTTGATTAATCGCATCAGCATCTGGAGCGAAATGTGCGTCGCGGTGACAGTTAGGGCAAAGCGCAACACAGTTGTAAACGCGATCGCTCTTTTCGACCCCGAGAATATGGTGTACGTCCAAGAAACCGGCAAAATCACGGCTGGCACCGCATTCATTACGCTCGCATTTCCCTGAAGATCTAACAATAACCGCTGCCCTGACCTTTGGATCACGTTTTACGGAAGAACGAGTTATGACATGCCGTTGCGCACCATCGCTGCCAAGCCCTGAAGAATCCGCGAGTGGCATGTCATCCCAGCTATCGTCCGGCGTGATGATGGCAGAGAGACTTTCCACTGGCACTCCTACAAGATCAATAACACCAGGCCAACCCCAGAGCACGTCGGACACCTCATGTGCAGCTTCGTTGCGGGTATCTTGTAGCCACATGGTTGGGCTGTCGCCGTTAGCGGCGTGGTTTTTACGAGTCCTTCCCAGAGCACGACGCGAGATCAGGTCATCGCTTACTTCGCGTTGCCGCAGCCAGATAGCGGGAATTTCGTTGCTAGGAATCATCGCAGCATAGACAACTACGCCATCCTGCATTTGAATCGCAAGCGTGTGAGTAACGGCATCCTTCGCATCGCGTTCTACTAAATGCTGCAAGGTTGCCTGCCAATCGCCTTCTATAGTGCTGGCACTTAGTTGAAAGGCCGAAAAAGAATTTTCAGTGGCGTTACGTCCATCGCGACGCCAGCAAAGACGAACTCGCATTTTTACGTGGCTACCATCAGGCAAAACGGCCTCGACGAGCTGCGACTCACCACGACCAACAACTCGACGATGGTCATCTAGAACTTTGATCTTTCTGCTCTCCAAAAACGGAGCAATCTCGCTTCGAGAGTTTTTCTCAGAGATGTAACTAGCCTCTGTCCTAAACGGTCGCTTTTCTCCCGACATGCAATCCCCCTTCAATACCCGATAAATGCTGAAAAATCGCTATTTCGCTACTGCGTTAAAGGCCAAACGTAGCCTTTCTATCTAAGCCGCTGCACGCTGATTAATATCCGAAAGAATCGCAACAATCGCTTCGGCGTCCGCATCGCGGAATGAACCGTCCAGCCCTTCGTGGTGCCAGGCAGTGAACGGCGGTTCGTAGAGCTGGCCGGGGTCCATGATGCCGCCGAGCGTGAGTTTGTCGATCACCATTTCGACGAAGCGGATCTGCTGGCTGGTGTAGCGGTTTTCGTCGAGGAACTGACCGAAAGCTTCCTTGGCGGCATTGCGATCAAGGCCGACCAATGAGCGGATGAATACCGTCAGCGGTTTGTCGGTGCCGAAACACTGCTCGAAGCGATTGCGGCTTTCCACCGGTTCGGATTCGTAGACAAATCGCTCCAGCTCGCTCAAGTCAGTCGGTGTCAGCGCCTTGTTGTGTTTGAGCTTGGCGATGGCGACGTGGTTTTCGCTCGCACGGATGTACGCCTCGACCTTCTTGCGGTACTGCGCCAGATTGATGCCGGTGCTGAAATCCTTGAGCACGACCTCGCTTGCCTCACCGATCTCGTCTGTCAGCACGCTGTAGACCGGCTTGATCGATTTGCGCTCAATGAACTGGATCAGGCCGCGCATCTTGCGGCGCACGGTCTCGATCATCGGCAGCGTGATGTCTTTCCAGTATTCCTCGGTCTGCACGTCCTGAATCAGCGCCAGCTCGGCACGAACAGCCGGGATCGTGTCTTTGTTTTCCAGATCGCTGGCCAGCTCGATGATCCTGTCGCGGTAACTAATGAAATCGGCGGTCGAGCGCACCAGCGCCAGCTGCAGGTTGAGGCAGATCAAATCAAACAGCTTGGCCGTGATGTGCTCGGACTTACGCTCGCTTGGCAGGCCGGCGACATGCGTGCGCAGGTCGCCCAAAGCCGAGTCGTCCAGTGTCACCCACTGCTCGCGCTCGACAAAGCGCACGACATGCTCGCGCTCCGTGCGCACGATGAAGTTATCCAGGTTCATCGCGGCGACTTCGCTGTGTAGTTCGTCAGTCAGGCCTTCGCGCAGAAACACCAGCGTGTCGTAACCACCGGCGACGTCGGATACTGGATGCGCGTCAATGCCTTTGCCATCGGGCAATAGCGACAACAGGTCCAGCCTCGCCTTGAACAAACGCTTGCCCAGCGGCTCAGCCATGCCACCCAGCGCACCGCGTGGATTCTCGTTGAAGTATTCGAAGTTGGCGCAGAAGTCGAAGATATAGAACTCGCTCTTGTCCACGCCCGGCGCAAACAGATCCGGGCATAGACGCGTGCCACGTCCGATCATCTGCAGAAACTTCACCTTCGAACGCACGGCCTTGAAGAACACCAGGTTCAATACCTGCGGCACGTCGATGCCGGTGTCCAGCATGTCCACCGATATGGCGATCTGCGGCAGCCGGTTGAGCTTGCTGCTGAAGTCGTCGATCAGGGTCTGTGCGTAGGTCACCGCGTGGGTAATCACGCGAGCGAATTCACCGTTGTAATGCGGGTAGTGGTGGTTGAAGCGCCTGGCAATGAACTCGGCGTGCTTCTGGTTCACCGCAAAAATGATCGTCTTGCCGAGCTTGTCGCCGCCTTCCACCTTGAGGCCGTTCTGCATCAGATGCTTGAGCATCTTGTCGACGGTGTCCTCGTTGAACAGCTGCTTGTTGACCTCGGAGGCATGCACTTCGGCCGGTGCACCGGCCTCTTCGCCTTCGCCGGCGCGGTCGCCCCAGTCCAGCGAATCCCAGTGGTCCTTTTCCTCGTCGCTCAGCTCGTCGTAGCGGATGCCCTCGCGCACAAACTTCATCGGCACCGAGTGCGATTTTGGCGGCACGAGGTAACCGTCGGCCACCGCTTCGTCCAGACCGTAGGCGTCGGTCGGCACGCCGGTTTCCAGGCCGAACAGATGGTAGGTATCGCGATCCACTTCGTCGCGCGGTGTGGCGGTAAGGCCAACGAGGTAGCTGTCGAAGTAGCGGAAGATCGCACCGTATTTCTGGTACACGCTGCGGTGCGCTTCGTCGATGACGATCAGATCGAAATGGCCGACGCCGTATTTGCGGCGGTCGCCATCCATCTGATCGATCAGGCCCATCATGGTCGGATAGGTCGACAGGTAAACGCGGCCCTGCCCGTTCTTGTCGGTCACCAGGTTCACCGGGCTAGAATCCGGCAGGTGCTCCTTGAACGCATTGGTCGCCTGTTTCACCAGCGCCACTCGGTCGGCAAGAAACAGCACGCGCTTGACCCAGTTGGCGCGCATCAGCAGTTCTATCAGCGCGATGGACATGCGTGTTTTGCCGGTGCCGGTGGCCATGGTCAGCAGGCCGGCGCGGCGACCTTGCGCCATGGCTTCGGTCATCGCGCGGATGGCGCGCTGCTGGTAGGCACGCTCGACGATGGCGTTGTTGATCGGCAGCGTGCGCACGTCGGTCTGCAGGCTGCGCCGCTGGATGGCGAGTTCGAGTTCTTCCCGATTGAAAAAGCCCTGCACTTCGCGCGGCGGCGCACGGCGGTCGTCCCACAGCCAGGTGTGGTTGCCGTTGGTGTAGAAGATCAGCGGGCGCTGGCCCTTCATGCTTTCCAGGCAGTCGGCGTAAAGCCTGGCCTGCTGCTGACCCACGTCCGGGTCTTTCAGCGTGCGCTTGGCTTCCACCACCGCCAGCGGTTTGCCATCGGCGCCCCACAGCACGTAATCGACAAAGCCTTCGCCCTGTTCGTTCGGCATGCCGGTCACCGGCACCTCGGCCGAGGCGTTCTTGCCAAGCTCCCAGCCCGCTTCACGCAGCAGCACGTCGATAAAGAAACGGCGCGTGTCGGCCTCGTTGTAATCGTGCGTGTCCGGCACGGCGATATTGGCGGCCTTGGCCTGCGCCAGTTCGGCGCGCGCGGCGGTGAGTTCGGCATTGAGCTGCGCCAGCATTACCTCACGCTCGGCCAGCGTTACCGCCTGCTCGGCTATCGCGGCCTCGCGCGTTTCCAGCGTCGCGTGCTGCGCGTCGATCTGCTGCTGGAACTTCACCTCCTGCTTTTTCAGCTCGTCACGCGTCAGCGCAATCGCTTCATCCGCACGCACCAGTTTCGGCACGCGCTTTTCATCAAACTCGGCCGTGATGCTCTTGGGGTCGCTGGCCCGCGTATACGTGCGCGCCAGCCAGAACAGCACATGAAACAGCTCGCGCACCAGCTTCAGCGCATCCAGGTAACCGATCGGCTGGCTGGCGTGCACTGCCTGATTGCCGAAGCGCTGGATCAGCCGCATCTTCTGCAGCACCGGCGGTGGCGGCAGGCTTTCGAAATCGCGATCGGTCAGCAGCGCGTTGAGGTTGCGGTCGTACGGCATGCGCAGATCGCGATCGTGCTCGTACAGCCAGTGCACCGCCTGTTCCAGCGCATGGCGCGTACGCATGCAGCAGGCGCGCGGATCGGAATAGACCAGTTGCTCCGCGCCCTTGGCCGGCTCGAAGAGCGGTTTGAATTCGGGGAGGAGGAACTGGAAGTTGGTCACGGGTTAGAGCGTCCCTGCAAAGGCTTTCGACTGAAGACCCATAAACATTTCATCTGCTTTCTGTAGATGCCGAATAGAACTTCTCTTAATCTCTGCGATTTTCTTAATTGCTAGCGCGTATCGGACTTGTTCGGATTTAGACGGCACGGGAACGGGAATTTCTCGAACATCCTTAAGATTTATTCCCTGCACTGCTGCGCCCCTAGTGAAACCCCGCATATGCTGTTGAATAGCCGGAGCATTCAAGAGGCCAGCAATATAGGTAGGCTCAAAAAAACTGCCGACAGAGATACGGGCGGTATCCTGTGTAATGTTCGCTCCCTCTAGCGCTTCTGGAACAACGCCGATCCGACCGACATGGCCTCGGATCGACATAAGTATGTCGCCAGTTTGGACCGCTGAACGCCTATACGCATATGCGATTTCAGTAGACGTTCGCTTGACCGATGAAACCAAAACATCCCCATCACGTATATCGACTACACGAATATATGGAACTCCATCAGCAATGTCGGGACCCGGCTTTAGTATGCCGTAAGTGATCGGCTTACCGGCTGTGACAGCTTCCGCGAGGAAAATGATTGGATAACCCTTCTCATTTCTGATCGGGTTGCCGAACATTTCAACAAATACGGACTGCACCAGCTGATCGAGCTTGGTGATGGCTTCGCGTCGCTTGGCGCGCAGCGCGTCTGCCTTGTCCAGAATCGCCGCGATGCGGCGTTGCTCGGCAAGCGGGGGCAATGGGATCGTGGACTCGCGAACAATCTTGTCGCTAACCGCCGGGTAGCTTGCTCCCGTGGCTAAGCGCATCATCTCATCCACGAAGGCAGTATGTTTTACCCAGTGAAATAGATATGCCCCGTAAAGAACCTCGCTTCTAGGCCGTAAAACTGTAAAGCCGGTCGACGCAGTTGCACCGGCTAATGAAACTGGAACGAGAGCAACCCCATTGAGATTTGGTCGGACAGTTGAAACCAGAATGTCCCCTGCGCGCACAAGTTGTCGTGCCCGAGACGGGGCGCTGGCGGCAGATATGAGGCCCGTCGCCCCGATACTCTTAGTGTCCTTATCTACTGATGAGAGATCGATGTACTCGAATTCGCCATCCGGATCATCCGCTTTTGGATTCCACGTTGTGCAACGCTCGGTGCAATCTCCTATAGCGACCAACGTGCTCACTTTAGCAATTCCTCCAGCTCATCCATCCCCTGCACAATCTCCGCCTCCAGTCTTTTCAGATCAGCCAGAATCGCCTGCGGTGAAGCATGCTTCACTTCTTCGTACACCACCTGTTTGTATCGATTGATCGACAGGTCGTAGTCGTTGCAAGCAATCTCCTTCTTTGGCACTAGAAAACTCTGCTCGGTACGCGCACGCTTTGTCTCCCCGTCGCGAAGCTGCCAGCGCGCGAGGATATCCGGCAGGTTATTGCTGTCGTGCTTGTCCGCATCCAGCGCATTACGCTTGTCGTCCAGCGAATAGCCGTCCGCCTGCATGTCGTAGAACCATACGGTGTCGGTACCGCCGGAGTTGGTCTTGGTGAAGAGAAGAATCGCGGTGGACACGCCGGCATAGGGACGGAACACGCCCGAGGGCATGGAGACGATGCCGTCCAGCTTGTGATCCTCCACCAGCATGCGGCGCAGCGCTTTGTGCGCCTTGCTGGAACCGAACAGCACGCCGTCCGGCACGATGACGGCCGCACGACCGCCGGCTTTCAGCAGGCGCAGGAACAGCGCGAGAAACAGCAGCTCGGTCTTTTTGGTTTTGACGATGGCCTGTAGATCCTTGGCCGTGCTTTCGTAGTCGAGGCTGCCTGCGAACGGCGGGTTGGCCAGGATCAGGCTGAACTGGCCTTCGACATTGGCGTGGCCTTCGCTCAGCGAATCCCGGTTCTCGATGGCCGGGTTTTCCACGCCGTGCAGCAGCATGTTCATGGAGCCGACGCGCAGCATGGTGCTGTCGAAGTCGAAGCCGTGGAAGGTATCAGCGTTGAAGCGCTTGGCCGATTTTTTGTCGGCATAGATTTCGTCGCGGTGATGGGCGTTGAGGTATTCGCTGGCGGCGACCAGAAAGCCCGCCGTGCCGCAGGCCGGATCGCAAATGGTGTCGGACGGCTTGGGCGCCATCATGTCGACCATCAGCTTGATGATGTGGCGCGGCGTGCGGAACTGACCGTTCTGCCCCGCGCTGGCGATCTTGCCGAGCATGTATTCGTACAGATCGCCCTTGGTGTCGCGATCCTCCATCGGAATGGCGTCCAGCATGTCCACCACCTTGGCCAGCAGCGCCGGCGTGGGGATGGTGAAACGCGCATCTTTCATATGCGCGGAATAGGTGGAGCTGCCGCCCTCGCCGCCCAGGTTCTTGATGAAGGGAAATACCTTGTCGGACACCATGTGATACAGCGTCGACGGATCGCCGAGCTGACGAAACACCGACCAGCGCAGGTTCTGCTGCTTCGGCCCAAAGATGGGATTTTCCACCGGCTGCTTGAGCCGACTCGCTTTCTTGTCCTGCACGGTCTGCAGCTCATCCAGCCGCTTGATGAAAAGCAGATACGTCATCTGCTCGATCACTTCCATGGGGTTGGAGATGCCGCCGCTCCAGAACGCATTCCACACGCCGTCGATCTGACTCTTGATGGTGCCGGTGATCATTTTTTTCCCGTAATGACTTGCTTGCATAAGCAAAGCCTGAAAAGAAAGAGGCCCGCACGTGGCGGGCCTGTAGTGTCGTTTGTTGCGCTGGCGCAGGCAAACGATAGCCCGATTGGTGTGTGCGGAGCCGCCAACCGAACAGGCTCGACAACATCTTGCTTTTTGCGCTTTAAGCGGCGTTATCAGGCCGGTTCGTTACCTACGAGGATGGGATTGAGCGCCACATTGATGTAGTAGTTGGATCGGCCGACCTTCTGCTTGTGTAGAAAGCCCCCCTCCGTCAGCGCATCGAGATATTTGGTAGCGGTGAGGCGCGACACTTTCAGATCGTTCTGAATGAATTCGATCTTGGTATACGGGTGACTGAAAAGGTTGTTGAGCAGATCCTGGCTGTAGAACTTGTAGCCCGCGCGCAAACGATGTTTGACGTCGAGCATGGCCGCCTTGATGGCGTGGATGGTGGTGATGGTTTCACCGGCGGTCTGCTCGACAGCTGTGAGCATGTAAAGCACCCAGTCTTCCCAGGCATCTTTATCTCGCACGTCCTGGAGCAGACGGTAGTAATCCGGCTTGGTGCGCACGATGTAGCGGCTCAGGTACAACACCGGAATATCGAGTAGCCGTTGTTTGACCAGATACAGCACGTTGATGATGCGACCGGTGCGGCCATTGCCGTCGTAGAACGGATGGATGCTCTCGAACTGATGATGGATAAGCGCCATCTTGATCAGTGGATCGACGTCGAACGCTTCGTCGTTGTTGATGAAATTTTCCAGATCGCTCATCAGGGCAATGATTGCATCAGGCTCCTGTGGCGGCATGTAGACCGTCTGGCCTGCACCGTCCTTGAGCGCGGTGCCCGGCAGCTTGCGGAAACCGGCATCGTTGCACTCCAGTTCGGCCTGAATATCCAGGATCATGTTGTTGGTAAGCAGCTCGTTGCGGCACACGGCGTCGAAGCCCGTCCAGAGTGCCTGCCGATAGCGCAGCACTTCTTTGGTCGCCGGTGAGCTTGGGCTTTCCGGGAACGCCGCATTTCGGAAGAGATCGTCGTGCGTGGTGACGATATTCTCGATCGCCGAGCTATCCTTGGCCTCCTGCATACCCAGGGTGCTGATGAGGATGCTCTGTCGCGGGATAGATGCGGCCACGCCCTTCAATTCCGCCAACTGGCGGCTGGCCAAGGCGAGTTTCTTCAGGATCAACGGCGTCTCGAAGCGCTCGGGCGCAAGCCGGTCAAGTGGCTGGATCACGGACATAATCTGCTCATGTGGTCTATGACATGTATAGAAATATGCATTTATGTATGCATGTTACGCGGAATGTGTATAGAAAACGATGCGATTTACACAATATGTGTGAATTCGGGCGCACCCGCTAGTACGGCCTCAGTCATCGCCATGGTTCGGCAACGCTGTTCTCAAACAAGCTGCATATGGAGCATAAATTGCTACATGAAAAAGCCCCGCGGTGCGGGGCTTTTTGTGGCTGCGGCTAGAGCAGCAAGGTCCAGGTGGGTGATCGGCTTCGTCGTTGAAGTGCGATGACCAGCCTAGCTGTTGAAAAACTTCTCCCGCCTTCGCGGGAATGACGGCACGTTGGGATGTGCCGTCTTCCTCCTACTGCCTGTCACTACTGCCTATCAAGCAAACGGATCATCCAGCACGATGGTATCTTCGCGGTCGGCGCCGGTGGCGACGAGGGCGAGTTTGCAGCCGGAGAGTTCTTCCACCGCGCGCAGATAGGCGCGGGCGGCGGGCGGCAGCTGGTTCCAGTCGCGGATGCCGGCGGTGGATTCCTGCCAGCCGGGGAATTCCAGGTAGACCGGCTTGCACTCGTCCCAGCCGTCCGCGTCGAGCGGGGCCAGCTCACGGCGCTTGCCGCGGTACTCGTACGCGATGCAGACCTTGATGGTGTCCAGGCCGTCGAGCACGTCGAGCTTGGTAATGGCCAGGCCGTTGATGCCATTGATCTGGGTGGCACGCTTGAGCGCGACCAGATCGATCCAGCCGCAGCGGCGTGGGCGGCCGGTGCTGGCGCCGAACTCGTTGCCGACCTTGCGCAGGCGCTCGCCCATCTCGTCGTTCAACTCGGTCGGGAACGGACCGCTACCGACGCGTGTGGCGTAAGCCTTGCAGATGCCCAGCACGTAGTCGATGTCGCTGGCGCCGACGCCGGTGCCGGCCAGCGCGCCACCGATGGTGGTGTTGCTGGAGGTGACGTAGGGATAGGTGCCGTGATCGATATCGAGCAGTGCGCCCTGCGCGCCCTCGAACAAGATGTTGCCGCCGCTCTTGCGCACGTCGTGCAGGATGGTGGCGACGTCGTCGACCATCGGGCGGATGTATTCGCCCCAGGCCAGCGCGTCCTTGAGCACGGTGTCGTAATCGACCGGCTCGGCCTTGAGCCACTGGGTCAGGATGAAGTTGTGATAGTCGACGGCGGTTTTCAGCAGCGTCGGCAATTCATGCGGGTACATGAGGTCGGCCACGCGCACGCTGCGGCGGGCGACTTTGTCCTCGTATGCCGGGCCGATGCCGCGGCCAGTGGTGCCGATGGCCTTGCCGCCGGCGGCGATCTCGCGCGCCTTATCCACGGCGATGTGGTACGGCATGATCAGCGGCGTAGCCGGGCTGATCTTGAGGCGCGAGCGCACTTCGACGCCATTGCCTTCGAGCTCGGCGATCTCTTCCATCAGCGCGGCGGGCGACAGCACCACGCCGTTGCCGATCAGGCACAGCGCGTCGTCGCGCAGGATGCCCGAAGGGATGAGATGCAGCACGGTCTTTTTGCCCTTGATCACCAGCGTGTGGCCGGCATTGTGGCCACCCTGAAAACGAGCGACGGCGCTGACGCGCTCGGTCAGCAGGTCGACGATCTTGCCCTTGCCTTCGTCGCCCCACTGGGCACCAAGAATGACTACTGACTTACCCATGATTTTCTCGCTCATGTTTGATGCCCGCAGTT
>Ga0302231_10001970_pt1 | contig 12114 bp, 16 predicted proteins | sample II_Palsa_N2_2_FD_193522 | JGI IMG/M metagenome (GOLD analysis project Ga0302231, IMG submission 193522) | Peat permafrost microbial communities from Stordalen Mire near Abisko, Sweden - II_Palsa_N2_2 | ecosystem: Environmental > Terrestrial > Soil > Palsa > Peat permafrost | place: Sweden...
TGCCCGCGGCTTTCAAGATCATGGTTCTTTCCACGGAAACATGATCATCAGGAAGCCACGGGCACGTGCGTCAGGATATGGCGTCGCGGCTGTTCGCGCTGGATGGCGCGGAGGTCGCAGAGGTCGATGAGGAGCCCGGCGGCGGCCGGACGGTGTGGCTGGTGACGGCGGACCCGGGCGCGCGGGTTTGCCCAGGCTGCCAGATGGCGTCGGCGCATGTCAGGGAGCAGGTGGTGACACGGCCGGCCGATATCGGTTATGGCCGGGACCAGGTCAGCGTGGTGTGGGTGAAGCGGCGGTGGGAGTGCCGGGTGGCGTCCTGCCCGCGCAAGACGTTCACCGAGTCGCTGCCGGCTATCCCGCCGCGGTGCCGGGTGACGGAGCGGCTGCGTGACCACGCGGGCCGGCTGGTCGCCGAGGGCGGGCGGACGGTGGCGCAGGCAGCGCGCGAGTGCGGGCTGTCATGGCCGGTGGCGCATCAGGCGTTCGCCAGGGCGGCGGACCCGCTGCTGGGGCAGCCGCCCGCGCCGGTGGCGCATCTGGGGATCGATGAGCACCGCCGCGGCCGGCCCCGGTGGCGGGCCGATGCGGAAACCGGCGAGTACGTGCTGCTAGCGGACCGCTGGCACACTTGCTTTTTCGACCTGTCCGGGGACCAGGGGCTGCTGGGGCAAGTGGAGGGCCGCACCGCGGATGACGCAGCGTACTGGCTGGCCCAGGCACCGGCGGCCTGGCGGGATGCCATCCAGGTGGTGGCCATTGACATGTGCTCCATCTACGCCGCGGCGGTACGCCGGGCGCTCCCGGGCGCCCAGCTGGTGGTGGACCTGTTCCATGTCGTGCAGCTCGCCGTCAAGATGACCGGGGACGTACGCCGCCGGGCGGTGCGGGAGAAGTACGGGCGGCGCGGCCGGTCCGGTGATACCGAGTACGGCATCAAGGGCCTGCTGGTGCACAACCTGGAGCACCTGCGCCCGGAGCAGTTCACCAAGGTCATCGACACCCTGGGCGCTGACCGGCACGGCCAGGAGATCGCCGCGGCCTGGATCGGCAAGGAAAAGCTCCGCGACGCGCTGAACCTGCGAGCCCGCATCACCAGATCCACGCCGTGCGAGCGCGACGTCCGCGGCCGGCTCGCCTCCTTCTATGACTGGTGCGCGCAAAACGACGACATCGCCGAGCTGCTGACGCTGGCCAGGACGATATCCAGGTGGGAGGACGAGATCGTCGCGGCGGTCCTGACCGGGGACACGAACGCCCGGTCCGAGGCCCTGAACCGGCTCGCGAAACTGGAGGCCCGGATGGCCTATTCCTTCCGTAATCCCGCGAACCAGCGCCGCCGCGTCCGGATCGCCTGCACCCGGGCCGCTCGGCGCTCCCGGACCGTCACACCGAGACGATCACGTCAGGTAACCGGACGGCAACCAGACCCCGGTTAACTTTGAAGACCCGGTAATGCGCGGGCTCGAGCGGGATTATCTCGGGTGGCCAGCATCTGCTCGTCGAAGGTCCAGCTGGCACCCGCGTCGCGTGAACTCTCGGCGCGCCACGTGAACGCGTCCGCCGTGATGTCGGTGAAGCGCCACCGCAGGTGGGGGTCATCCTCCTCGCTGAGGAGCACAATGTCGGAGCCGTCGGCCCGGCCGATGAAGCGTCGTACCCGGCCGTTGACCGGTTCGATCCAGGTGGAGCGCCAGGCATCGATCCCGGAGTCATAGAACCGGATGGTCGAGCCGTGGAACGCCAGCGGCGGCTGGCCCTCGCCGGGTTCTCCGCGACCAGGAACGATCCAGATGTCCTGTACCGCACGACCGCCCAGTACCCAGCCGAAATGCAGCTCGCCGGTCATCGTGGCGGGCTGCCCGCCGGTGTCAGGCCCGGTCCATTCGAGACGCCAGGAGCCGACGAAACGCCCAAAGAGCATGAGCTTATCGGCGTGCTCGGCCGCCGGGCCGGTGACGTGGAGCGCCTCTATCAGGCCAGTACCTCGCTGCGCCCCATCCGTCTTGCCGGTCACTGGTTGTGCTCCTCGCAGCGCGCGTGAAAGGGCCTGGTTTACTGTAAGTCGGACCACCGGTCCGCCGGCCCTCCGGGAAAGCCCGCTCCCAACACTGGCGCCGGCCCCTGAATCGCCGCGCCTGGACAGAACCGGAGCCACGCAGATCATTCCATCTGGAAAGCCGTGACGGACGTGCAGCTGTGCCAGAGCGTACCGAATAGCGGATCTCGCACTTATCTTGAGCATGACTCCGATCACGAAATCCAACACCACGGCTTGACGGCAGACCGGACGTGAATCTCCTCGGGTACTTTCTGTAGATCGAGGACGTCCGCCATCAGCGGTGCGTCCGATAGCGGGCCTCGCCTGTGGGGATGGAGATCGGCAGCAACTAAAGTTAGCGGCCGGACCGGGCCGCAGCGCCAGTGATCCCAGTTCCGCAGGTACCTGGAGAGCTCGGTGGCCTGCCTGATGCTGTCAGCGTCTACGGGTGAGCACCGACCCGGCCGTCGTGGTGATGGGCCAGCTGGCGTGTCCGTCGCACCGGCCTTTGCTGACAGTTACGATCATGCGGTGGGGGCGCTGATCAGCTGGACAGGCGTGACCCTCACCGGCATGTTCCGTTGCGTCGTATCCATCTGGGTGAATGAAGGCTCGCTGCGCATGTGTCCCCTGCAGCGGCTGATCGCGCGGGCCGAGGTTGCGTGATCTACGATCAGCTCACTCCCCATCGGTGCGCGGCGGCGCTGCTGCTTCTCGCGATCAGCGTGGCACTCATGGTGATCGGGCAGCGCCGCAACTGGCGGCCCTCGCTAGTGATAGCGATCTGCACCGCAGCGGTGCTGCGGCTGGCGATGCTGGCCCTCGCCTACCGCACTCAGCCTTACGATCTTGTGAATGACTTCCAGGCCGCGGGTGTTGCTGTCCTGCATCACCGCGACCCGATCCTGAACAACCGGCAAAACGGGTGGGGGTCCCTGCCCGTCTATGTTTTCGTGCTGGCCGGAGCAGCCTGGACGTCTTTGCACCTGCACGTGTCCTGGCTGATCATCGCCCGGATCCCGGCGATCTTGTGCGATGTCGGGGTGGTCGTGCTGGTCGGCGCAGTTGCCGGGGCCGCCGGTGAGCGGGCGCCGCTGCGCAGATTCCAGTACGCCTGTAATCCGCTTGCCATTCTGGTCAGCAGCGTGCACGGCCAGCTCGAGCCGGCCTGCTTTCTGTTCGTCCTGGCCGCGTTCCTCATCGTCTTGCGGGCAGGCCCGCACGTCTCCGGCCTACCCGCCGTCGCTGCTGGCATCCTGCTCGGCCTGGCGATAGCCACGCAGACATGGCCGGCGGTGTTCGGCCCGGCGCTGCTGCTCGCCCTGCCATCATGGCGCCGTCGTACGCAGTTCGCGGCCGCAGCCGCTGGAATCTGGGCGCTGCTGTTCGCAACGATGCCGCTCACCGTCGGCACGCCGGTCGCCAAGCTGCCCTACATTGCAAAGCAGCTCGTTGAGACCCACCCCAGCATCGGGACCTGGGGCTGGTCAGGGGTATGGGTGACCGTTCACCCGACAAAGCTTCCGGTCTGGCAGGACCCGCTGTGGCTCAACGCGGGGTCAACTGGGACCAAGGCCGCCATCGCCGGGGCGCTGCTGGCCGTGTGGTGGTGGCGCCGCGCCCACCCGCTGGATGTCGCCACGGCCACCACGACCGCGCTTGTGGTGATCACGCCCTCATTCGGCAACCAGTACCTGCTCTGGCAGGCACCATCGGCGACCGCCCGGCCAACCCGGCTGTCGATACCGCTGCAGATCGTGCTCGGCGCCTACGCGGCCATCTTCTACCTGCCGATGCAGATGCTGACCTGGCACAACTGGGAGGTTGTCAACGACGTGATGATGTTCGTCAGCCTCGGCGTCATCGCGTTCATGATCGCCGCCTTGCCATGGCGGCGACGGCAATGGCAGCCACCCCAGCCGCAGCAGCATGGGGCTGAGCACGCCTCCGACGCAGCAGCGGCTTAACACGCCGCCCGCTTAGTCACTCAATCAACCGCTGAGAGCCGGGCTCATATCGATCATTGAGCCGCCCTTCTGAGGCGGTCCCCCTGGCCGGGGCTGCCTGCCGATAGGCAAAGGCCGGCTGGGAACTTCGTACAAGGCGCGGACCTGGCCCGGGACCAAAGGCCGTGGCGCCGCACACAGCGGCCGCATACCAGTGGCGGTATCTCGGCGGTCATCGGGAGGACAGCATGAGCTACGGAAAGGCAGTGCGCGAAGAGCTACGGGTCCCCACGCGTGAATTGCGGCACGCGATCCCGCAGGTCTATGCGGGCTACAAGGAACTGCATGATTCAGCGCTGGCGGCCGGGGTCCTGGACGTCAAGATCAAGGAGCTCATCGCCCTGGCCATCGCGGTCAGCAAGGAATGCGATGGGTGTATCGCGGCGCACGCCCATGCGGCGGTCCAGCACGGGGCAAGCCCGCAGGAAGCGGCCGAGGCGATCGGTGTCACGTTCCTGATGAACGGCGGTCCCGCCACTGTCTACGGCGCGCGGGCGTTCGCCGCCGTCCAGGAGTTCTACCGCGACAACATCGGCCAGGACCAGCTAGCCGACACGCCCAACGGGTATCACCACACCCACTGAGACCGGCCCCCGAGCAGATGCTCGGGCTACAGAAATACCCCTAAGGGCTAGATGGCTGGAGCCGGTCCGGCCGTCGTTATGGAGCCGGGAGGCACGAGGGGGTTCAGCGGCGGCGCGCTTATGCCTTGACTGCTCTGCCCTCGTACATGTAGCCGAATGGCTTGGGGCCCATCATGTAGTAGTTATCCATCCGGGTCAGCTCCAGGCCAGAGTCAGCCACCAGCTGGCTGATCGGCCGGTTGAGGTGGCACCCGCCGGCCAGACGGCGCTGGAGCCCAGTCAGCCGGTCCTGCCAGCGGGCCACACCAGGGTCCGGGGAGCGGCCGTGGTCCACGAAATGAAACGAGCCCCCCGGACGCAGCACCCGGTACACCTCGCCAAGGGCGCGCTCGACGTCAGGAATAGTGCATAGTGTCCACGTCGCCACCACATGATCCACGCTGGCCAGATCCAGCGGAAGCGCCTGCCCGTCAAGCCCGATGTAGTCCACCGGCACCCCGCTTGCCGCCACCCGCTTCGCTGCCAGCCGCCGGCCCACGGCCGCCGGATCGACCGCCCGCACACGAGTAACAGCAGGCGGGAAGTACGGAATGTTGAGGCCCGACCCGAAACCGATTTCAAGGACCTCCCCCTCAAGCCCACTGCACACGCGGCCACGTATTGGCGCGAACTCGCGGCGGTTCATGACCGCGTCTATGACGCGGGGCAGAACCTGGTCCTGGTAAATCCCCATCTTGGCAGTATCCGTGATAGCGCTATCGTCCAGTTCAGGCGTCTTTGCGGAGCGCACGGGGCCAGGCGGGCGGGGCGTGACGTGATGGCGGCTCAGTTGCGGCCGATGAGTTTGCGCAGCCAGCCGCCGCTGGCGGCGGGGTCGTCGGCGTGGCCGGGGCAACGCTGGGAGGCCGGGACACCGGCCATCACCTGCTTGACGTGCTGGCCGCAGCCCGCCCAGGTGGTCTTGCCACATCTTCTGCAGGTGACTACTCGGCACATGGTGATTCTCCTTAAAGATGGTCTTGTGCGGGGACGACCGCCGCACCGCCCCTGACGGAATCGGCGAGCTGGTCGATGCCGATCTCGGGTGTGTCCACCGGGCTCACAAAGGTTCTCCTTGCTGTCGTCCAGTGTTAGATACCCCAGGGGGTATTTACGGTTCGACTATAACACCCCTGGATTCCCACGATGAGCAGCGAGCCGGTCGTGGCGGCGTGCGGCTGCTGGTGCAGCAGGTACACCAGCGCGGGCACGGTGAGGATCGATCCGCCGCCGCCGAGAGCTCCCAGCGATAGGCCGATCAGCGGCCCGACCGGGAGGGCGATAGCGAGCATGAGGCCTCCTGCCTGCCCAGATACCCCCATGGGTATACGGATGGTCAAACGCTATCCGGCCAGTACCTCAGTCGCCAAATACCGGTGGGGTATTAACCAGGGACCAAAGCCCTTATCCGGGCAGGCAAGGAGCCCGCGGCCAACCAGCCAGAATCGGAGATGCCTCATGTGCAGTCCTGCCGCTGCAAGAAGATCACCTGGAGCGGCTGCGGTAAGCACGCCGGATTCCGTGCATCCGGTCCGAGCGGCCGACGTTCAAGCTGCACTACCCGCACATAGCGTCCGGCGCGGCCCCCCGGTCGCTCACCCAGACGATGGCCCCCCCGACGCCGGAGATCATGCGCCCGCCGGCGCGATCGGTGTCACCCGGGTGCTGAAGTGATCGACACTGGAGCCATGAACCAGACGCAGCCGGGCGCTGACCTGGCCGAGATGGCCGCCGCTTTGACCCTGGGTGGCCACCGGGTGGCGATCCTGGACCGCGCCCGCATCTACGCGTGCGGGATCACCCCGTACGACGTCACGCACCTGGGGCACGCGGCGACGTTCGTCTGGCTCGACACGCTGGCCCGGACGCTGCGCCTCCTGAGGGTGGAACCCGAGATCTGCCGGAACATCACCGACGTCGATGACGTCCTGGATGAGGCGGCACACCGCGCCGAGGAACCGTACGACTCGTTCGCGGCGGTCCAGCAGTACTACTTCGACCGGGACATGGCCGCGCTGAACGTGCAGGCCGTCCAGCATGAGCCCCGGGCGCACCGCTACGTCGACCAGGTCATCCGCCTGGCCGCCGGCTTGCTGGCCACCGATGCCGCCTACGCGCGGCACGGCAGCGTGTACTTCCACGGGGAGCCCGCCGTCCGCCGCGCCGGACTCGACCGGGATACGGCACTGCGCCTGGCCGCGGAATACGGCGGGCGGCTGGACGATGCCGCCAAGGACGACCCGCTGGACGTGGCGGTCTGGCAGGCCGATGAGCCGGGCCACCCGGCGTGGGAGTCACCGTGGGGCCGGGGCCGCCCGGGCTGGCATGCCGAATGCGCGGCCATGGCCCTGTCGGTGTTCGGCGCTGGGGTCGATGTCCACGCGGGTGGCGCTGACCTGCGTTTCCCGCACCATGCCTACCACGCGGCGATGGCCGAGGCGTTCACCGGTGTCCGCCCCTACGCGCGCGCATGGCTGCACGCGGGCACGGTGCGGATCGGCGGAGCGAAGATGGCCAAGTCAGCAGGGAACCTGGTGCTCGTCCGCGACCTTGTCGATGACCATCCCGCCGCAGCGGTACGGCTGATGATCCTCGACCGGCCCTGGGGCGAGGACTGGGAGTACTCGCCCGCAGCGCTCAACAGGGCGGCCAGCCGCCTGGAGGCGCTGTACCAGGCGGCCGGGCGTCCACTTACCGCCTCGGCGGCGGTACCGGAAATCGGCCGGCTACTGGCCACCGACCTCAACGTGACGGCGGCCATTGACGTGGGCATTGAAGAAGGAGGGGCGGCGGCGCGGAGCGTGGCCGCGGCTCTAGGGCTCAGCTGACGCCTTCGCCCGGAACTAACGGCGCTCGGCGTATCCCCCCTGTTAAGAATCGCTTAAGTTATCTTTGGCTTATGCTGCCGCGATCGACGCCGGATCTGTTCGCCTTGCAGCTCCTGGATTCCGTGGCCGAGCTGGGCAGCCTCGGCCAGGCCGCGGCCCGTCACGGCGTCTCCCAGGCCGCCGTCAGCATGCGCATGAGCCAGCTGGAACGCCGGCTGGGTGTCACTCTTCTGCTGCGTGGCCCGGCAGGCACCCGGCTGACCCCGGCCGGGCGGCAGATCGCGGCCCTCGGCCGCCGGACTGTTTCTGACCGGATAGACACCCTGCAAAAGCGCGCAGCGGATCTGAAGAGTTCCTTCGAACAAACTCAGCACGAAAATAACGAGAAGGTCAAGGCGCGCCTCGCCCAGGCCAAGGCAGATATCGTTGCCGGTCAAAGGGCGGTCAACGAGAAGACGGAGCAAGCGGCCGGCCACACGCAAAGCCAGTGGAAGTCGATGAAAGCCGACGCCGCCGCGAAAGTGCAGGATATGCACGACCGCGCCGAGGCAAGCGCGACGAGCATGACGTTAAGAAGGCAGAAAGAGACGCCGAAGCCGCCGAGGAAGACGCGGCCGATGCCCTGGATTACGCCACCTGGGCCGTCGACCAGGCCGAACTGGCTGTCCTTGATGCCATGGACGCCCGCTCCTGGGCTGACGAACGATCAGCAGCGTCGCCACCGAGGTAAGCAATCAACGCGCCCAGGTGCGCGCCGAGCACTCCACCAGTGATTCGCGATCCGTGAGCGGGGTCGGCCATGGTTGCCGCAGGCCGTCACTTTTGGGCGGTGACCGCCCAGACCGTCGGAGTCATCGCGGTCGTAGCCGGTGCGGCCTGGGCCATCTACACCCAGCGGGCCACCATTCGCGGCGGTTTCGGTGCCCTCGGGCACGCCAGACCGCAGTGGATCTGCGCTGTCGTCGTCGCCCAAGGGGTGTCGATGACGGCGTTCGTGCTCGTCCAACGGCGATTGCTGCGCGCCGTCGGCCATCGCCTGCCCCTGTGGTGGTTGCTCCAGTGAAGGCGGGCGTCAGCGCGGATGGGCTCCCCGCGCTCGATGCCAGCCAGATCGGCAACGCCCAGATCATCTACAACGTGGCCGCGGATCTGCAGTTGCCCCCTCGTGCTCCCGTCATCGCCATCGCGACGGCCCTGCAGGAGTCACGGCTGCGGAACCTCACCGGCGGTACTGCTGATTCGCTGGGCCTATTCCAGCAACGGCCGTCCCAGGGCTGGGGCAGCCCGGCCGACATCCTGAACCCCGTGTACGCGGCGTCGGCGTTCTACGCACGCCTCGTCCAGGTCGCGGGCTGGCAGACGCTGCCGCTGACCGTCGCCGCCCAGGATGTGCAGCACTCTGGCTTCCCCGGCGCTTATGCGGAGTGGGAGTCTCTGGCCGATGCGCTGGTCAGCACCTTCTCAGGCACCGCCACCGCCTGCCTGACCGACAACGGCGGGCACGTGCCTGCCTCCGGGGCCATTCAGCTGCCGGCCGGTTTCGCTCTCCCGCCGGGCACACCAGCCACCGTCCAGACCGCCATCGCTTATGCGGTCGCTCAGCTCGGTAAGCCGTACATCTTCTCTGGGGGTCCTGGCGGTCAGATCACGCTCAATCCCCATGTTTGCCCAGCTCAGAAGGCTGATGTCAGTAACTCTAGTGGTGCAACGGGTGTGGTGCAAGCAACTCTTGATCCTGAGCAGCGGCGTGTCGCGGCGGCGGCGATCTTGTATGCGGCGGCCCAGCTCGGGAAGCCGTATGTGTGGGGCGGCACGGGGCCGGTCGGGTACGACTGCTCGGGGCTGGTCATGATGGCCTACCGGGCTGCCGGGGTCTCGCTGCCGCGTACGACCTTCCAGCAGGTGTATGCCGGGACGGCGGTTTACTCGTTCAGCGACCTCATGCCGGGGGACCTACTGTTTACCCCTGGCTCTGACGGCACGGCTGAGGATCCCGGGCACGTCGGCATGTACATCGGCTCCGGGCTGGTCATTCAGGCGCCGCAGATCGGCGAGGACATCGAGATCACCCCGTTCAAGGGTTACTGGCAGCAGAACGTCGTCGCCGTGCGCCGGGTCGCTTAATCATCGAACGAGAGTGCCGGCACGCACGCCGGCGCTGCGATCGCCGTAACGGATCGTTACTACAAGGCACGGAGCCGGGCGCGCGAGTAACCACCGGCTGGCGCGTCTTGGCATGGGAGCGCATGCGAACTGGCGGCCCGCCCGGAATCGGATGATCTGCAGGGCACTAGCCGACCTACCCGACGACCTGCCCTTCGATCAGGCGGCCATCATTCCGGACGCCGTCTTCATCCCGCAGGCGGCGATCGTCGCTGCCGCGCAGGTCCGCCCCCGCGCAATCGGCGGGAGTCTGGGGTTTCGCGGCTGGCTCACGTGGTTCATGCGGTTAGCGGAAGTCGGCTGCGTGGTCGCGGGCCCATTCGGCGAATGTCAGTGCGGGGCGGCCCAAGATCTCGGGCACCGCGTCGGTGGCCAGCTCGGCGGGCAGCGGGGGCACGCTCCCGCAGTCCTGGAGGACGCGCTCGACGATCGGCCGGGGTAGCTGGGTGAGCAACTGGGCGCGGTAGGTGTCCACGTCCACCTCCTCCAGCCGCACTGGCTCGCCGAGCGCCCCGGCGATCGCGGCGACCTGCTCGCGCACGGTCACCGGGCCTGCCCCGAGCACGGGGCAGGCGGCGCCGCGGTGCCTGTCGTCCAGCAGTGCCCGGACCGCCACCTGGGCGATGTCGCGTTCGTGGACCGGGGAGGTAACCGCGTCGGGGAACGCGGTGCGCAGGACGCGCCCGGTGCGGATCGACTGCCACCAGCGCAGCGCGTTCGTCGCGTAGTAGCCCGGCCGCACGAAGGTCCGGTCAAGACCGGCCTCCTCCAGCGCCCGCTCCGCCGCGATGTGCCGCACCGCGATCGGGCTGGCTTCGGCGTCCGGGTAAAGCACCGTGCTTGAGGACAGCAGCACCACGTGCTCGATGCCCGCCTTCCGCGCCGCCGTCGCGAATTCGGCCGCGCCTTCGGAATGCGCGTAGAGGAATACCTTGCGCATGCCGGCCAGGGCGGCCGGCCAGGACGCCGGGTCGGCCAGGTCGGCGCGCGCCACCTCGACGCCGGCGGGGAACTCGCCGGGCCGCGGGGCGCGGCTCGACGCGCGCACCGGCTCCCCGGCCGCCAGCAGCCCCGCCAGCACGGCCGCGCCGACGTCCCCCCGGGCACCGGTCACCAGAACGGTCATGGCGCGTCCTCCTGAGTTTCAGACTTCATCTTTTGAGACCTGACCGCAGCACAGGCCTGGCGCCTGCGGACGCCAGGACCGCACTGGCTGGCAGGCCGGTTCTGCGGGCGTCGCGGCGGTGCGCGGTCTCATGGTGCTGGCCGCGCGGGGCGGATCTGGAATACCGCGACGTGGCCGGCGGCCGCGGCGAAGGCGTCGGGGTCGGGGCTGGTGGTGATGCCGGCCCGGGCGAACATCGGGGCGCCGTTTGGGGCTTCGCGCGGGTAGGCGCGCATGACCTGTTCTTTCAGGGTGCTGTCGGTGACCTCGGTGAGCGTGACGGGCTCGCGGCGGCGCCCCCGGGAGAGCTGGGCGTGCCCGGCGGCCCGGACGTTGCGGGCCCAGTCGGAATCCGGCAGCGCGGACACTACGTACCGGCCGCCGCTGACCGTCAGCGGCGAGACCGGAGCCGAGCGCGGCTTGCCGGTGCGCCGTCCCGGCACTGTGAGCACGTGGACGGGCCCCATCGTGAGCCCGATGCGCGACATGACGAGCGCCGCGCGGTTGGCGGCCCGGAGCCAGCGGGGCACGGGCTTAACGTCTGGCACGGCAGGTCCTTTCGGTCAGCGGAGTACGCGTGCATCGCGCCGCTGGCGGGATCGGCGCCTTCATCCGACGGTGGTCTCGTCGAGTTGCACGAGGCTTCCCGGCTGGGCGGTGCTGAGGGCGGGAACGGCCGCGATGAAGTCGTGCACGGGCCGGGTCTGCAGGTGCTCGGCGAACGCGGCAGCGCTGGCGTAGACCTCGTAGAGGTAAAAGCGGCCGGGTACGTCGCGGGCCTCGTAGGCGGTGAAGGTGAGGTAGCCGGGCTCGCGGCGGACCTGGGCGGCCAGTTCGGCGATCTTCTCGCGGAGCTGGCCGGCCAGGCCCGGCCTGGCGTCGAGGACCGCGATCATCGGCCGCGGGCCCGGGTCGTCCCGGCTGACCTTGAGGCCCTGGTGGTTTAGGGCGTCACGGACGCTGCTGTCGTCGCTGGGCATGGTCGGGGCTCCGCTCGGCTGCTCGGGGTCAGGAGTCAGGGGGCGACGGCCAGTGGTTCCCCGGGGCTGATGACCTTGACCGGGATGTCGGGGGCCAGGCGGCGGGCGGCCTCGACGAAGAGGGAGGGGTCCTTGTCGCTCTTGAGGAAGAGCATGTCGCCCACGGCGCCCCCGGTGAAGGCGTAGTGCTGCGGTACGGCCAGCTTGGGGCGCAAGGCGGCGGTGAGCTCGGCGGCCTCTTCGGCGTTCATGACGACCTGCTTGTTGCCCGCCATCCGGATGTGCAGGCCGTTGACGGGGAGCAGGGC
>Ga0302231_10001980_pt1 | contig 12088 bp, 12 predicted proteins | sample II_Palsa_N2_2_FD_193522 | JGI IMG/M metagenome (GOLD analysis project Ga0302231, IMG submission 193522) | Peat permafrost microbial communities from Stordalen Mire near Abisko, Sweden - II_Palsa_N2_2 | ecosystem: Environmental > Terrestrial > Soil > Palsa > Peat permafrost | place: Sweden...
ATCGGGCGTGAAGGACATGCCGGAATTCGCCCCGTACTTCAAGGCGTACGGTTCGAACTTCGCCGTCCCGGCACTGTTCCTGCACTTCTTCCCGTCGTGGTTCGTAGGCGTGGCGTTTGCCGCAATCGGTATTGGCGCGCTGGTTCCGGCGGCAATCATGTCGATCGCTGCCGCCAACCTGTACACGCGTAACGTGCATAAGGAGTTCGTGAACACGAACATGACGCCAGAGCAGGAAACCAATGTTGCGAAGCTGGTATCGCTGCTGGTGAAGGTGGGCGCTGTCGTGTTTATTCTTGCGCTGCCGCTGACTTACGCCATCCAGCTGCAACTGCTCGGCGGGATCTGGATTATCCAGACGCTGCCGGCGCTGGTGCTTGGTCTGTACACGCGGGTTCTTGATCACCGTGGCTTGCTGCTCGGCTGGGCTGCCGGCATTGCAACGGGTACGTGGATGGCGGTGTCGCTGAAACTGGCGGGCTCGATCTTCACGATCCACCTGTTCGGCTATGCGATCCCCGGTTACGCCGCGGTATGGGCACTGGTCGTGAATCTGGTGGTATCGATCGTGGTGAGCATTGCGGTGCGTGTGATCGGTCTGAAGCGCTCGGACGACCGTACGAGCCCTGAGGATTATCTCGACGTCGCGGAAACCTGATCGGAAAGGGAAAAACGGGCGATCCAACCCCGTTCCGACCCGAAAGCTGGTAAAACGCCCGTAACGGATGTTGCGGGCGTTTTGTCTTTCGGCGTCCGGTTTCATCAACCTTTTGTCCGTCTTTTGCTCGTCAACTCATCGGAACCGCATGTCCTCGACCGATACGACCCGGCCTCATCGCAGCCAGGCACGACGCGCGCTGCATGTGCTCGGCTCACCGTATTTTCGTTATCGCTACGCCAAATACCTGCATGCGGTGCGCGTGGCGCTGGCCATGCTTGCGTCGATTGCGCTGACGTCGGGCATCAACATTCCCCACGGCGAATGGTCGTCGGTGACGTTGCTGGTGGTGATCGGCGGCTTGCAGCATCACGGCAATATTCGCAAGAAAGCAGCGGAGCGCGCGGTTGGTACGCTGCTTGGCGCGTCGCTCGGTCTAGGGCTGATCCTGCTGCAGTCGACGACCCATTCGACCATGGTCACGTACGTGCTCCTGGCAGTGATTGCCGGGGTCTGCGCGTATCACGCCATCGGCAAGCCAGGGTATATCGCGTTGCTGACGGCCATCACGACGATCATCGTCGCGGGACACGGCGACCTGTCCATCGAAGTTGGACTGTGGCGCACCTTGACGGTGTTGATCGGGATCGTTATCGCGCTCGCGTTTTCGTTCGTGCTGCCGCAATACGCCACCTATTCGTGGCGCTATCGGCTCGCCGACAACATGCGCGACAGCGCGCGGATTTACGGCGCAATCATGGATGGACGGCCATTGTCCGCCGACATCCTGACCAAGCGGTTCCTCACGATGAACTCACGGCTGGTGAGTTCGCGTTCATTGCTGGCGTCGGTGGCGAAAGAAATCGACGTGCCGGTGGTGGTGCTCGACGACATCCAGCGCCAGCACCGGTCAATTCTCAGCGCACTGGAAATGATGGCGGCAGCCATGCCGGCCGCCGCGCCAGGATTTGCCGAGAGCCCTCACACGGACGAGCGCGCGGTGCGGCACACGTTGCTGCTGGTTGCACGCGCGTTGCGTTTTGGGCGCGTCGGTCTGCTGCACGCCGCGACCGGGTCTGCCGCAGCGGCCGCGCGACTGGAACAGACGGCGAATGTCGCGGCGGCCCTTGCACCCGAACTGCAGGGGCCGTACTGGCTTGCGCAACGGCTGGCGGAACAGGTCGATCGATTGCGTTTGCGGCTGATCGAGATCGAGCGGCAATGGAACATCGAGGGCGCGCAGCCGTTTCATCGATAAGCGGGTGAGCGGGCGACGGGTGAATACTCTGCGCTCCGAGCGTTCGCTATCCTTCGAGGTCGTCCATTACGCTCACCATCCAGGGGATGCCGAATCGGTCGGACACCATGCCGAACCCACTTGTCCAGAACGTCCGTTGCCACGCCATCCGGATGTCACCGCCTTCGCTGAGAGCCGCGAACATTTTCTGGCCGGATTCGACATCGTCAGCGGCTATCGAAATACTGAAACCCGAGAAAACCTGTGGCGTGGCATTTACGCCATCGGACGCCATGATCAGGCTTGACCCTATCCTGAACGTCGCGTGCATGACCTTGTCCAGCCATTCGGGCGTGGCGTTCACGCCTTCGGGGGAATCCTTGAATTGCAGCACGGACAATGTTTGCGCGCCGAGCGCTTTTTGGTAGAACGCGAGCGCTTCTTCGGTGCGGCCGTTGAAGAACAAATAGGGTTCGAGACGCATTGGCAACTCCTGGTGAGTCGGGCAGCTTCGCCGCCCGTGGCCAAAAGTCTAGCCCACGCCGCAGCGCTAAAAACGCACGCCGCAGCCTCGATCCGCATAAAAAAAGGCGTCGGCGCAATAGCGCCGACGCCCGTTTTCAGACGCGAAATTCAGGTGTTGCAACCGCGAAATTATTTCAGCGCTTCGATCAGTTTTTCGAGCTTGACTGCGTCGGCAGCGAACGCGCGGATGCCCTCTGCAAGCTTTTCGGTTGCCATTGCGTCGTCGTTGACGAGGAAGCGGAAGCTCGATTCATCGATATCGATCTTGCTTACCGGATCGTTCGCGACCGCTTCCGGCGACAGCTTGCGTTCGACTTTGTCGTTGCTCTCGGCGAGCTTTTTCAGCAGGTCCGGGCTGATGGTGAGCAGGTCGCAGCCGGCCAGTTCGGTGATCTGGTTGATCGTGCGAAAACTCGCGCCCATCACTTCGGTCTTGTAGCCGAATTTCTTGTAGTACGCGTAGATCTTGCGAACCGATTGCACGCCCGGATCGTTCGCGCCGCCCATCTTGACTTCGTCCCAATCTGCGCCCGCCGACTTCTTGTACCAGTCGTAGATGCGGCCGACGAACGGCGAGATCAGTTGCGCACCGGCGTCCGCTGCGGCTGCAGCTTGCGCGGTCGAGAACAGCAGCGTCATGTTGCAGTGGATGCCTTCCTTCTGCAGCACTTCCATCGCGCGGATGCCCTCCCATGTCGATGCCAGCTTGACGAGGATGCGCTTGCGGTCGATGCCCGAGTCTTCATACAGCTTGATGATGTCGTGGCCCTTCGCAATGGAACCCTTGATGTCAAACGACAGGCGGGCGTCCACTTCGGTTGACACACGTCCCGGGACGATCTTCAGGATTTCCTTGCCGAAAGCAATCAGCAGCTGATCGATGATCTGGCCCATCGGCTTGCTGGCGTGCTCCTTGACGGTCTTCTCGAGCAGCGGCTTGTAGGCATCGTTCTGGACGGCCTTGAGGATCAGCGACGGGTTCGTGGTCGCGTCTTGCGGCTTGAACTCGCCGAGTTGCTGGAAGTTGCCGGTATCGGCGACAACGGTGGTGTATTGCTTGAGCTGGTCGAGAGCGGTGGTCATATCTGGTCTTCGGCGCGTTATGCCGTTGTCAAAGATGCGGAGTGCCCGCGGGTGAAAGGGTTATGCGAGGCCGCCGGTGCTGGTGCTGCGCCAAAGCTGCTGGCGAGCGGCTCGCCCAAGATTGCCATTCTATTCCTGCCGCGCCATTTGGCGCAGAGAACGCCGTGATCCGCGGCCATGCTTCCTGCTTTCGGCCGCTGAACCGCCGCGTTGCATACGCTGTTCAACTCGTTTCGACGGCAGGTGGCTTCGAGAGTTCACCCGCCGCGCCAGTCTCCGCGGTTGCTGACATGCGAGTCCAGGGTGGCGGGTGTTGTGCGGGAGCCATGCCCATGACTGTGCAATTACGATGCCAGAGCCCGGCATAGGCTCACGGCCTATTACACGTTGTTCGCGTGAACATTTCGCGTCGATACGATCAATCTACGCCCGCCGCGCGTTGAGCACAATCTGCGTGACGACGCCCGCTACCAGACCCCAGAACGCCGAGCCGATCGACAGCAGCGTCAGTCCGGACGCGGTGACCATGAACGTGACGAGGGCGGCTTCGCGCTGGCGCAGGTCGCTCATCGCATTGGTGAGGCCGCTCATGATCGAGCCGAACAAAGCCAGCGCGGCGACTGACACCACCAGCGCTTTCGGCATCGACGCGAACAAGGCGGCGATGGTTGCACCGAACACGCCGGCCAGGAGATAGAAAATCCCGCACCAGACGGCGGCCATGTAGCGCTTCGAGGGATCTTCGTTGGCTTCGGGGCCGGTGCAGATGGCGGCGGTGATGGCGGCCAGGTTGATGCCGTGAGAGCCGAACGGCGCGAGCACCAGCGACGCGAGGCCGGTCGTCGCGATCAGCGGCGCGGACGGGGTGTTATAGCCGTCCGCGCGCAGCACGGCGATGCCGGGCACGTTCTGGGAGGCCACCGCGACCACGAACAGCGGTATGCCGATACTGATGACCGCCGCGAGCGAGAAGTGCGGCAGGGTGAAAACAGGGTGGGCGAGCGCGACGTGGAACTGGCTGAAGTCGAGCAAACCGAGCAACCCAGCGGCCATGATGCCAACCACGAGCGTCATGAGGATGGCATAGCGGGACGCGAGGCGTTTCACGACCAGATACGTGAAGAACATCGCCAGGACGAGCGCGGTCTGGAACTGGGCGGCCTTGAATATCTCGATGCCGATTTCGAACAGGATGCCGGCCAGCAGGGCGGCCGCGATGCTGGCGGGGATTTTCCGCATGAGCGTATCGAACCAGCCGGTGAGCCCCACGATGGTGAGCAAAACCGCGCAGACAACGAACGCGCCGATGGCATCGGGATACGCCACGTTCGGAAGCGACGTCACGAGGAGCGCCGCGCCGGGCGTCGACCAGGCGGCGACGATCGGCGCGCGAAACTTGAGCGACAGGCCGATCGTGCACAGCGCCATGCCAATGGAGAGCGCCCAGATCCAGGAGGAAATCTGGGCATCGGAGAGATGGGCGGCACGCCCGGCCTGGAACATGAGGACGAGCGAACTGGTATAGCCCGTCATCATGGCGACGAATCCGGCGACGAGCGCGGAAATGGAGGAATCGGCGAGGGGGCGGAAGGTCGTGGCGGGCGGATTCATGCGAAACCTTGAGGGGCGATCGCAGATCGTACTGGCCGCACGGGATCAAGGGCAGTGACAGTCTGAAAAAAAATCGCCGTGCCACTTTAAAGCGAGATCAATAAAAACCGGCAAGGGGGCCGTATAAACGCTTGAATTTGTACTGAACGGCGAGCGAGGAAAAGGATCCGGGTGACAAGCGCCGGTTATTTGGAAAGCGCCCGCATTGCGCTTTCAAGCCCGCCAAGCGTCAACCCAAACATTCGACCGCCCAATATTTGCCGAATAATCGATACCGATTGCCGATATTCCCAAAGCCTTTCAGGCTCAGGATTGAGCCAGGCGAAACGGGGGAACTGGTCGGCGAGCCGTCTTAGCCAGACCGCGCCGGCTTCGGCATTGTTATATTCAACCGATCCACCGGGTTGAACGACTTCGTACGGACTCATGGTTGCATCGCCGACAAAAATCAGTTTTGTATCGGGCGAAAATTTGTGCAGCACGTCAAACGTGGCGGTACGCTCGCCATGCCGTCTCCGGTTGTTTTTCCAGAGATAGTCATAAACGCAGTTATGGAAGTAGAAAAACTCCAGATGTTTGAATTCTGATTTCGCCGCGGAAAAGAGTTCTTCGACGCGCTTGATATGGTCGTCCATTGATCCGCCCACATCCAGCAGCATCAGGACCTTCACATTGTTATGCCGCTCCGGCACCATCTTCAGATCGAGCCAGCCGGCATTGGCGGCGGTGCTGCGAATGGTGTCGGGGAGATCAAGTTCATCGGCGGCGCCTTCTCGCGCGAAACGCCGCAAGCGCCGCAACGCCACTTTGATATTGCGTGTCCCTATCTCGACCTGATCGTCGTAATCCTTGTAGGCGCGTTCGTCCCAAACCTTGACGGCCGTCCGGTTGCCCGCGGAATCCCCGCCAATCCGAATCCCCTCCGGATTAAATCCGCCATTGCCGAACGGCGACGTCCCGCCTGAACCAATCCACTTGCTGCCGCCTTCGTGCCGCTCATTCTGTTCATCGAGAAGTTGCTTCAGCCGTTCCATCAGCTTGTCGATACCGCCCAGCGCTTCTATCTGGCGTTTTTCCTCGGGCGTGAAATCCCGTTCCAGGCGTTTCTTGAGCCAGTCGAGCGGCACATCGAATGCGTCTTCATCCAGTGTCGCTATACCGTTGAAATAGGCGCCGAACGCCTGATCGAATTTATCGAAGTATTTCTCGTCCTTGATCAGCGTCATGCGCGCGAGAAAATAGAACTCGTCGATAGACGGCCCGATTACTTGTGCCTTGAGCGCCTCAAGCAGCGTCAGGTATTCCTTGACCGAAACCGGTAACTTGGCGCCGCGCAGAGAATAGAAAAAATCGATCAGCATGCCGGGCTCCTTGCCCCAAATCTGTCGCGCTACGGGTTGCGCTATGAGTCAAGCGGCAAGTCGAACCGTGCCTCGAGTTTCGCGCGCAGGTTCGCGCGCACGGCTGGCCACTCGGACTCGATAATCGAAAATACCACCGTATCGCGGTAAATGCCGTCCCGCCCGATCTGGTGATTGCGCAGGATTCCGTCTTCCTTCGCCCCCAGCCGCGCAATAGCCGCGCGCGATTGACGGTTCATGAAGTGAGTCCGGAACTCGACGGCGATGGCATTCAGCGTATCGAACGCATGCGCGAGCAGGAGCAGCTTGGCTTCGGTGTTGATCGCCGTGCGCTGCATGCGTTTTGCATACCACGTGCTGCCTATCTCAAGCCGCCGATGCGCCGCCTCGACATTCATATAACGCGTGCTGCCGATCACGTCGCCTGTCCTTGCGTCGATGATGGTGAACGGTTGCGCGCCCGCTGAATCGCGCATGGCGAGCGCCGTGTCCATCCATGCGGCGATCGTCTCGGGCGAGGGGACGCTCGTGTACCAGAGCTTCCACAACTCGCCGTCCGCGGCGGCGTTGGCGAGCGCTTCCTGGTGCTCGCGCTCGAGCGGCACGAGTCTCACATGCCTGCCTTCCAGCGTAACCGGATCAATCCAGCGGCTCATACGTGCAGCCCTTTCAGCGGTTGTTGCGGTTCATGAACAGCAGGCGCTCGAACAGGCTCAGGTCTTGTTCGTTCTTGAGCAACGCGCCATGCAACGGCGGGATGACTTGTTTCTGATCGGTGGAACGCAGCGCTTCGGGGCCAATATCCTCGGCCAGCAGCAACTTCAGCCAGTCGAGCAATTCCGATGTCGACGGCTTTTTCTTCAGGCCCGACACGTTGCGCAACTCGAAGAAACTTTGCATCGCGGCGGCGAGCAGTTCCTGCTTGATGCCAGGAAAATGCACCTCGACGATCTGCTTCATCGTCGTGGGTTCGGGGAATTTGATGTAATGGAAAAAGCAGCGGCGCAGGAAAGCGTCGGGTAGTTCTTTCTCGTTGTTCGACGTGATGATCACCAGCGGCCGGTGTTTGGCTTTCACCAGCTCGTGGGTCTCGTATACATAGAATTCCATCCGGTCGAGTTCGCGCAGCAGGTCGTTCGGGAATTCGATGTCCGCTTTATCGATTTCATCGATCAGCAGCACGCCGGGTTCATCCGCGTCGAAAGCCTGCCACAGCACGCCCTTGACGATGTAATTGCGGATGTCCTTCACGCGTTCGTCGCCGAGCTGGGAATCGCGCAGGCGCGACACCGCGTCGTACTCGTAGAGGCCTTGCTGGGCCTTCGTGGTCGACTTGATGTGCCATTGCAGCAGCGGCATGCCGAGCGCGGCGGCGACTTCCTCGGCCAGCATGGTCTTGCCGGTGCCGGGCTCGCCCTTGATCAGGAGCGGGCGCTGCAGGGTGATCGCGGCATTGACGGCGAGCTTGAGATCGTCGGTGGCGACGTATTGCGATGAACCTTCAAAACGCATGACGCGTTCCTCGGAGAAGGAAAAATTGCAGTATAAGTCAGAAGGGTTTGGGGGGAGCTACCCCCGGAACGTCCGATGGGGCTCACCCGCGCCCCGAATCCCGCCCCGAATCGCGCCCCGAATCCCGCCCCAAATCGCGCCGTTGCTGCCGAAGGAGCACCAAATGTCCATCGGACAGATTGTCGCAGTCTCCCGGGACCCCAGGCGGCGCGGCCTTGTGCGATGGGGCCGGCCCCGCTGCGGCCGGTGGACGCAGGGTAGGTCGCGCGGTACAATTAGCGCGATTTTTTTGGCCCGCGTGGCTGGAAACCGGATCAGCGCTCTCAGGTACGATGCACCGAGACTATTCAGTGCAAATAGTCAGCGCCGTCCGTTTGACCAGTCCCGAGAAAGTCCCGGAACGCCAGGCGTCCAAGGTGCCGGATTTCCCCTCATGCCAGGTTAGAAGCTATGAATAAATTCGTCGGCAAATGTGCCGTGATCGCAGCGCTGTCGGGGCTTGCCGGCTTCGCGACACAGGCATCCGCCGATGTCGTGGGCAACGCGAAAGCAGCCCAGGGCAAAGTTGCGATGTGTATCGGGTGCCACGGCATTCCCGGTTACCGCACCGCGTATCCCGAGGTGTACCGGGTCCCCATGCTCGGCGGCCAGAGCGCCCGCTATATTGAGAACGCGCTGCATGCCTACAAGAAGGGCGATCGCCATTTCGAGACGATGCATGGCATAGCGACCACGCTGACCGATCAGGATATCGCCGACATCGCGGCGTATTACGCCGCGCAAACCCCCTCTTCGAAGAACAATCCCGACAAGTGATCCGCGTTGCGCCCGCATCTGACTGTCAGATCCAGGGCGCCCGTCACCCGGTAATCACTAATCGCGGATAGGAGAATTCATGAAGGCACTCGACACAGTGTTGAAGACAGCATGCACGGCAGCCTCGCTGATCGGCGCAATCGGCGTTCTAGCCATGCAGCCGGCGCATGCAGCCGATGCAAGCAATGGCAAGGTGCTCACCGAGGCCCACAATTGCGCGGCCTGCCACGGCCCGAACCTGAACAAGCCGGTGAGCGCGGAATATCCGAAGCTCGCGGGCCAGCACGCCGACTATCTCTACTGGGCGTTGCGCCAGTACCAGATGGGCAACGGCAATCCGAACTTCGGGCGTAACAACCCGATCATGGCCGCGCAGGTACAAAGCTTGTCGCAAAGCGACCTGAAAGACATTTCGGCGTATATCGAATCGTTGGACGGCGATCTGGTCGTGAAGAAGTAAGCATTGCCTCGATCGTTGTTGTTGTTCTTGTTCTTGTTGTTGTTATTGTTTTGAGCCATGCATAAAAAAACACCCCGCCGGTGAACTACCCGCGGGGTGTTTTCGTTTTTGATTCAACCTTCAGTCTTCAACCTTCAACCCTCAGTCCTTAGTCTCGTGACGCCCGCTGTTCGATCAGTGCAAGATACGCGTCGGTATCCGGCGGCGTGTTGTTGCGCTGTGATTCCCAGATGATCTGCCCAAGGCATTCCATGATCGCGTGCTGAGCGTCGTGCGTCGAACCCATCCGGCCGACCAGCCGCTCATGTGCGCGCCGGATGCCGGGCGGTTGATCGATGGACAGTTGCTCGGTAATGGCGAGATGCATCGATAAATGCAGGAAAGGGTTGCTCTTGCCCTGATCCGGCGAGTAATCGGCATGGGCCACGTCGGGATCGGCGAGTTCTTTCTGATATTCGGGATGCTCACCGATCCAGTCCGCCGCAATGCTCTCGAGCGGTGTCAGGACGCCGCCCTCGCGCTGCTTGCGCCAGGTGTCGGTGAAAAATTGGCGAACTTCGTCGCGACTGGGGTTGAACATGGTTGTGGGGTGCTTGCGGGTGTCGTTTTCAGAGGCTCATTTTAAGCTGCATCGCCGTCTCTCGCCCGCTTGGGCTTGACTGCATCGGCTCGACCGCTTCGGCTCGCCGGCCTTCCCACCGCTTATTCCGCTTATTCGATAGGCGCCGGCGTCTTCGGCCGGAACTCGCACAGCGGCTCGATCGCGCAATGCCAGCATTCCGGCACGCGTGCCCGGCAGACATAACGCCCGTGCAGGATCAGCCAGTGATGGGCGTCCTGTTTAAATTCATCGGGGACGAATTTCTCAAGCGCCGTTTCGACCGCGCGCACGTCTTTCCCAGGCGCGAGCCCAGTTCGATTCGATACACGAAAGATATGCGTATCCACGGCAATAGTCGGATGGCCAAACGCCGTGTTCAAGATCACGTTCGCTGTCTTCCGCCCTACGCCAGGGAGTGCTTCGAGCGCCTCGCGATTGTCCGGGACCTCGCCTCCGTATTGCTCCACCAGGATCTTGCACGTGGCGATCACGTTCTTCGCTTTCGTGCGAAACAATCCGATGGTCTTGATGTACTCCCTCACGCCTTCTTCACCGAGCGCCAGCACCTTGGCCGGCGTGTTGGCAACCGGGTACATGCGCCGCATGGCCTTGTTCACGGAGACATCGGTGGCTTGTGCCGACAACAGCACCGAGATCAGCAATTCGAACGGCGATTCGTGCTCGAGTTCGGTGGTCGGGTGCGGATTCTGGCTTTGCAGCGTTTCAAAGATCGCGTGACGTTTTTTGGCGTTCATTGTGTTCAGGCTTTGTGATCGTTGTCAGATGCCTTATCAGGTTTGTTGCCGGGCTCTACAGCATCTGTCGAACTTTTGTCGTTGTCTGTGTGGATCATGCCGAGCCGGCGTCGACGCGCTTCCGCCGCATCGATCTGCGCCTGAACCTCCGGACTGACTGCGTCGGTGTTTTTGGGCCCCGCGCCAAGTCTGGCCAGCTCTTCTTTCTTCTGGCGCGCACGGTCCATCGCGGCCTGGATGATGGCGCGCTTTTTTGCCTGCGCGTCATCGTCGGCGGTGGCGGCGGGTTGCGCCGTGTTTGATTCAACCGATTCAACCGATCCATCCGGTTCAGTATCGAGTTGAGTACCCGGCTCAGTACGCGACGCCCCCGCCATGCGCGCCGCCTTGCGTGCTTCCGCCGCGTCGCGTTCACGTGCGAGGCGTGCCTGGCGCAAGTCGTGCCGCTCGCGCGCCGCGTCGGCTTCCTGCTGGCTCCATGCGTCCCAGCCGGTCTTCTCGCCCGTGACCGGCACCATGGCGATGCAATCGACCGGGCAGGGTGGCACGCACAGGTCGCAGCCCGTGCAGAGCTCGGGGATGATCGTGTGCATCTGCTTCGCCGCACCGATGATTGCATCCACTGGACATGCCTGGAGGCATAGCGTGCATCCGATGCAAAGATTCTCATCGATGATCGCAAGCGGCCGTGACCGTTCCGCGCCGTTATCCGGATTGAGTGGAATGACAGGCATGCCGAGCAGGCTGGCTAGGCGCACCACGCCTTCCCGTCCGCCGGGCGGGCACTGGTTGATGTTTGCCTCGCCGGCGGCAATGGCCTCGGCATACGGCCGGCAAGCGGGATAGCCGCATTTGGTGCATTGCGTCTGGGGCAGCCGGTCTTCGATCTGGTCGGCGAGTGTCTTGGGAGAGGATGCAGTCACTACAGTCACATTAACGGCTGGCTAACAGCGTGGGGAGGGCGGGCAGACGGGCTCGTGAGCCTGGCGCGAAGTCGATGCAACACGAACGGTCCGCGCGTCTGGCGTTGGCCGCGCCTGGGCCAGACAAAACAGACGATTGGCCATTGTCGCGATCCGTATGATCCGCGTTCGGCGACATTCGGCGACATTCGGTGACGGCACGTGGGGACATGTCGACCGCTCAGGTACGTACTCAATTTTGACGACATGTTCGAGCGTTCCCGACAGTTGCACGGGAAGCGGCATTATCGCCGAATTTCAAGCTGTTCCCAATCATTCCCAATTGCCAACATGCCAACGATGTGCACATAATCAAATTGCTTTCGATTGACTGCAGGACGGTATTCCCCACTCACGTTGGCGTAACCGATCCATCGCATGCTTCCTGAGGACACGGGAACGCGTGACGCTACTTCGATAACGCGGTTTGTCGATCACAAAGCCACCATGAACCAGCCAAAAATCAAAAGAGATCCCGAGGGGACACGCCGTCGCATCCTGCTTGCC
>Ga0302231_10001983_pt1 | contig 12073 bp, 12 predicted proteins | sample II_Palsa_N2_2_FD_193522 | JGI IMG/M metagenome (GOLD analysis project Ga0302231, IMG submission 193522) | Peat permafrost microbial communities from Stordalen Mire near Abisko, Sweden - II_Palsa_N2_2 | ecosystem: Environmental > Terrestrial > Soil > Palsa > Peat permafrost | place: Sweden...
AGCGCTGAGGGCGATGTGCGCGGCGCCGATGGTGAGGGAGTCGAGGCCGAACTCGTTGCTGAGGATGATGCGGACGGAGGGGCCGCCGAGGGTGACGTGGACGATCTCGCGGTAGGTGGTGTCGGCCGCGCCGAACTGGTCGTTGTGGTTGGGAGCTGCGACGGGGGAGGTGGCCCAGGTACCGACCCAGTGATCGGGTGCGGCGGAGGCGGTGTTGGTGTTGAGGCCGCAGAGGCAGAGCAGCAGGAGGGCGAGGAGGGGAGACGTGCGGGTACGCAGGGTCATTGACGATCCTTTTCTTCTCGATTGAAACAATGCCCATCTTACCGCTGTTTCTGCGTGGCTGGCTGTTGACGTATAGTGGCGAGGGTATGGCGGGAGTACGATTTGGCGGCGAAACAGGCTGTCGGCGGGCGAAAGGGTAAACGGAAATATGACGAAGAGATGGCTAACGGTTATGCTGCTTAGCATGACAACTGCGATGGCGGCACATGGCTCGGTAACGAAGGCAGCGTTCGGAACGACACCGGACGGAACTGCGGTGGATATTTACACGCTGAAGAGCGACGGAATTGAAGCGGCGATTATGACGTATGGGGCTCGCGTGGTTTCGATCAAAACGGCGGACCGCGACGGCAAGGTGGCTAATGTGGTGCTCGGCTACAGCGCGCTGGATGGGTATGAGGCGGATAAGAGCTCGTACTTCGGGGCGATCGTTGGGCGGTATGGGAATCGGATTGCGTTCGGCAAATTTTCGATCGATGGGCATCAGTACCAGGTGCCGACGAATAATAATGCGAACTCGCTGCATGGCGGGACGGTGGGGTTCGATCAGTTGGTGTGGCAGGCGCATGCGGTGGCCGAGGGCGTGGAGATGACGCTGGTCAGCAAGGATGGAGACCAGGGGTATCCTGGCACGCTGACGGCGCATGTGCGGTATAGCGTGCATCATGGCGCGCTGCGGATTGATTACAGCATTTCGACGGATAAGGCGACGGTGGTGAATCTGACGAACCACTCGTACTTCAACCTGGCGGGCGATGGGCAGGGAACGATTCTGCACGATGAACTGACGCTGCTCGCGGACCAGTACACGCCGGTGGATGCGGGGCTGATTCCGACGGGCGTGCTGGCTCCGGTGGAGGGGACGCCGTTTGATTTTCGCAAGGCTACGGTGATCGGGAAGCGGATCGATGACGACAACGAGCAGTTGAAGATTGCCGGCGGCTACGACCACAACTGGGTGCTGCGCGGGAAGAACGGCGAGGTGAAGACGGCGGCGCGGGTATACGATCCGGCGAGCGGGCGCGTGCTGACGGTGACGACGACGGAGCCGGGCGTGCAGTTTTATACGGGGAACTTTCTCGATGGGAAGGCGTTCGGCAAGGCAGGCGAGAGCCATGTGAAGCATTCCGGGCTTTGCCTGGAGACGCAGCACTTTCCCGATTCGCCGAATCATCCGGCGTTTCCGACGACGGAGCTGAAGCCGGGTGAGACGCGGCACAGCACGACGACGTTCACCTTCTCGACACAGGCGAAATGAGGCGTCGGTTTAAAGCGGAAGGCTTAATACTGATTTGCACGGATGAGACGGATTCAGAGACAGACAACGGCAAAAACAACCGCGGGTCCTTCGACTCGGCTTCTCACGGTAAGGTCGTGAGAAGCCGAGTCGAGGATGACACTTTTGGTATGGCGCTTCTGGTATGACACTTTTTGGTATGGCGCTGAATGCGATGAATGATGAATAAGGTGATTCAATCCGCGGATGAGGCGGTGGCGGATATCGCCTCGGGCTCGACGATTATGCTGGGGGGCTTTGGGCTCTGCGGGATTCCGGAGAATCTGATTGCGGCGCTGGTGCGGCGGGGCGTGACGGGGCTGCATACGATCAGCAACAACATGGGCGTCGACGGGTTCGGCATGGGGCTGATGCTGGAGGCGGGGATGATCGCGTCGCATGTCGGCAGCTATGTTGGGGAGAACCGCAGGCTGGAGGCGCAGGTGCTGAAGGGCGAGCTCGACCTGACGCTGGTGCCGCAGGGAACGCTGGCGGAGAGGATTCGCGCGGGCGGTGCGGGGATTCCGGCGTTCTATGTGCCGACGGGGCTGGGGACGATTGTGGCGGAGGGGAAAGAGACGCGCATGATCGGCGACCGGATGTATGTGCTGGAGCAGGCGCTGCATGCGGATGTGGCGCTGGTCAAGGCGTGGAAGGGCGATCGCCTGGGGAACCTGGTGTATCGCAGGACGACGAGGAATTTTAATCCGGCGATGGCGACTGCGGCGAAGCTGACGATTGCTGAGGTGGAGGAGCTGGTGGAGCCGGGTGAGCTTGATCCGGATCATATCGTTACGCCGGGAATTTATGTGAAGCGCATCGTGGTGGGGGCGGCGTATCGCAAGCCGATTGAGTCGAGATTTATTCAGTCGGGAGGGGCGGCATGAATAGCGGAGAGCAGATCGCTGGACGTCCTTATCCTGAGGCAGGTGGTCCGCGCAATGGCGGCATGAATAGTAAAGAGAGGATTGCGCGGAGGATTGCGCGGGAGTTTAAAGACGGGTTTTATGTGAACCTCGGGATTGGGCTGCCGACGATGATTACGGCGTATCTGCCGAAGGGGATCGACGTGGTGTTTCAGTCGGAGAATGGGATGCTGGGCGTGGGGCCTGCGCCGGCTGAGGATGAGGCTGACCCTGATCTGATCAATGCGGGGAAGCAGCCGGTGACGGAGCTGCCGGGTTGCTCGTACTTTGGGAGCGAGGAGTCGTTTGCGATGATTCGCGGTGGGCACATGGATATGAGCGTGCTGGGCGCGATGCAGGTGGACGAGCGGGGCAATCTTGCGAACTGGACGATTCCAGGCAAGATGGTGAAGGGGATGGGCGGGGCGATGGACCTGGTGGCCGGGGCGCGAAGGGTGATCGTGGCGATGGAGCATCAGACGAAGGATGGCGGGTCGAGGATTTTGAAGGAGTGTACGCTGCCGCTGACCGGACAGGGCGTGGTGCACGATATTGTGACGGAGCTTTGCTGGATTCGCGTGACGCCTGAGGGACTTGTGTTGACCGAGGTGGCGGAGGGGTTCGATGCCGCAGAGGTGCAGGCGCGGACGGATGCGAGGCTGATTGTTTCGCCGGAGCTGCGCGTGATGACCGTTACCGCGGGATAGTGGATTGGGCCAGGTTATGAGTGATGCTCGGGACGATGCGCTGGATATTTTCCTGTATGCGATGAAGGCCTCGCGGGTTGAGGCGGCGATGGAGCGGCGTGTCCGGTTTGCGGATGGGGCGTTCGAGGTCGATGGGCATCGCTATGCGCTCGGGCAGTATGGACGGCTGGTGCTGATCGCGATTGGCAAGGCGGGCGATACGATGGCGGCGGCTTTTCTGCGGCAGGCCGGTGGGGATGCGGAGCGGTTTGAGGGGATTGTGGTTGGGCCGGTGGGGGCTGAGCCACAGGAGTCGCGGCTGCGTGCATATCGCGGCGGGCATCCCGGTCCGAATGAGGATTCGGTGGCGGCGGCGGTGGATATTCTTGAGACGCTGCGATCGCTGACGGAGCGCGACCTGGTGGTTTTTCTGGTGAGTGGGGGCGGCTCGGCGATGGTGGAGCAGTTTCTGCAACCGGGGATTTCGCTGGCGGATATGGCCGCGACACATAAGGCGCTGGTGGAGAGCGGAGCGCCGATTGTGGCGATGAATGCTGTGCGGAAACACCTGTCGGCGGTGAAGGGAGGGCGGCTGGCTGCGGCGGCGGCACCGGCGGAGCAGCTGACGATCTTTGTGTCGGATGTGCCGGTGGGTGAGCTGGATGCGCTGTCGTCGGGGCCGACGATGCCGGATCGAAGTACGGCGGAGGATGTTTACCGGATTGCGAAGGAGTATGACCTGGCTGCGCGTTTGCCGGAGGCGATTGCGGAGACGATGCGGTGCCGCCTGTTGCCCGAGACGCCGAAGCCGGGCGATGCGATCTTTGCGCGGTCGCGGTGGAGCGTGCTGCTGGACAGCGTCTCGCTGGAAGAGGCGGCGACGGTGCGGGCGAGAGAGCTGGGGTGGCGCGTGGAGACCGATAACAGCTGCGATGACTGGAGCGCGAAGCGGGCGGCGGCTCATCTGCTGGGGCGTTTACAGGAGCTGAGGCGTGGGCATGAACGGGTGTGTCTGCTGTCTGCCGGTGAGGTGACGGTGCAAGTGCCGGTGGGGGCTGCGGGAAGGGGTGGGCGCAATCAGCACTTTGCGTTGCTGTGCGGCGAGGCGATTGCGGGCGGTGGGATCACGGTGCTCAGTGCAGGGAGCGACGGGGTGGATGGGAATAGTCCGGCTGCGGGTGGGGTGGTGGATGGCGCGACGGTGGCGAGGGCGGAGGGTGCGAAGTATCCGGTGGCTGCGGCGCTGGCGGCGTTCGATGCTTACTCGCTGCTGGCACGGCTGGGCGATGCGATTACGACAGGGCCGACAGGGAATAATTTGCGGGATTTGAGGATTCTGCTGGCTGTTGGAGATGATGTCCTGCCGGACGGGCCCACTGCGCGTGGGGCGACCACTTCGTGGTGGGTGTGTCTTGTTACGCGGGGATGAGCTGCATGGGGCCTCGCGTTGCTCGGCGGATGCATGATTCCAACCAACGGGAGGACCGTTGCGGCCTGTGCGGCCTCGACAATTTAAAAAGGCGTGTGAACGCCCGCCCTCCGCGCAGGAGGCCCGTCCGGCAGGACTGCTTCTCTGATTCTTTGCCGCCAGGGGGTGAGGAATCCTCCGCGCGGGAGTATGATTCGGCTGACGTTCAGAGGAGGATTGGATGCGGGTTGGAATGTTGACCGGTGGTGGGGATTGCCCTGGATTGAATGCAGTGATTCGTGCAGCGGTACGGAAGGGGATTCTGCACCACGGGGATGAGTTTGTTGGGTTTATGGAGGGCTGGCGAGGCGTGCTGGACGATGCGACCATGCCACTGACGCTGGAGACGACGTCGGGGATTCTGCATCGGGGCGGGACGATTCTGCGGTCTTCGCGGACGAATGTGAAGAAGATTCCGGGTGGGTTTGAGAAATGCCTGGAGGTGATTCAGGGGCACAAACTGGATGCTCTGATTGCACTGGGCGGAGATGATACGCAGTCGATCAGCCTGGCGCTGAGCGAGAAGGGCGTGAAGTGCGTGGGCGTGCCGAAGACGATCGATAACGATCTGAATGGGACGGATGCGTGTTTTGGCTTCGATACGGCTGTGGGGATTGCTACGGAGGCGGTGGATCGGCTGCACTCGACCGCGGAGGCGCACAACCGCGTGATGGTGTGCGAGGTGATGGGCAGAGACGCGGGATGGATTGCGATTACGGCAGGGATTGCGGGTGGGGCTGACGTGATTCTGGTGCCGGAGGTGCCGATTGATATCGAAGAGGTTTGCCGGTTGGTGAAGTATCGGCGGGAGCATGGGAAGAAGTTCTCGATTGTGGTGGCGGCTGAGGGTGCGCAGTTTCCGGAGTCAGGGCAGGCGACGCAGGGGACGGCGGTGGACTCGTTTGGTCATGCCCGGCTGAGCGGGATTGGGCAGGCGCTGGCGGAGGAGATCGAGAAGCGGACGGGGTATGAGACCAGGAGTGTGAACCTGGGCCATACACAGCGGGGCGGGACGCCTTCGGCCTATGACCGGATGCTGGCGACCCGGTATGGAATTGCTGCGATCGACCTGGTTCATGCGGGGAAGTTTGGCAGGCTGGTGGTGCTGAGGGGGACGCAGATTACGGATATTCCGCTGGCTGAGGCGATTGCGAAGACCCGGACGGTTGGGGAGGATCTGCTGGCCGTGATGAAGGGGTTACAGCCGTTAGCAAATGGTTAATGGCGGAGATTTTTGTTGTGCGCCGGGGTAAAAGCGGGTACAAAGAGGGTGCTGGATTACTTGGATCCGGCGGAACCCCGGCGTGGTATTACGGAGACGTGCGATGGCGGTAGCGGTGCAGACGATGGTGCGTGAGGTGATGGATATCCGGCAGGCGTCGGAGTATCTGGGCATCAGCGGAGACACGCTGTATCGGTATGCGTCGGAAGGGTTTATTCCGGCGTTCAAGCTGGGGAATCGGTGGCGGTTCAAGAAGACGCTGCTGGATGCGTGGATGGTGGAGAAGTCCGGCCAGAAGATGACGGTGCCGGTGAGCGTTATGCCTAAACAGAAAAAACCGGTTGCGCGGGCTCGGTAGGCAGGTTGCTTAGCCGCCTGGCGTCGCATATCAATGGGAATGTGATTTTTTTTGGAGCGCTTGCGGTGGCGGCGTTCTGGTTCTGCATTCAGCTTTGCTGGTCGGTGACGGGAAAGCGGTGGTACAGCGTGGTGGGACGGCTGGCGGGAGCGCTGGTGCTGTTTGCGTTTGGGGTGGTGATGATCTTTTTTACGGCTTTTGGGGGCAACTGAGAGGTTGTCCTGCCGGACGGGCCCACTGCGCGTGGGGCGGTCACTTCGTGACGCGTATACCTTGTCGTGCGGGGATGATGTTTTAGGGGCCTCGCGTTGTTCGGCGGATAATGTCAGCTTCTCAGGCGGGTTGAAGCGTCAGGAGGGTGATTTCAGGTGGGCAGTTGAATCGGAAGGGCAGGCCGACGGTGCCGATGCCGCGGTTGACGTAAAGCTGGATGTTCTTCAGGTGATAGAGGCCTTCGGGGTAGATCTGGCCCATGGGAGGCAGAATGAGCGGACCGGCGAAGGGCAGCCGGACCTGGCCGCCGTGGGAGTGACCGGAGAGGATGAGATCGACGAGCGGGCCGCGGGGGTGTTCCACGACGGTGTCTGCGTAGTCGGGCTCGTGCGACATCAGAATGACGGGGGCGTCCGGTTTGGTGGGTACGGTGAGATCGAGATTGGGGTGGCTGGTTCCGGGGTCTTCGAGGCCGCAGATCCAGAGGCGGTCGCCGTTTTTTTCGATGGCGACGTACTGGTTGACCAGCACCGGAGTTCCGTGGCTGGTGAGTGCTTCAATGACCATGGGGGCGTTGAAGGCGACGTCGTGGTTGCCGAGGACGGCGTAGCGCAGCGGTGCGGTGAGGGTGGTGAGGATCTCGGCGCAGCGGTGCACGGCGTGTTTGCCGGCGATGAAGGTGAGTGAGCCGTGGGTGATGAAGTCGCCGGTGATGAGGACGAGGTCTGGAGCAAGTTCGTTAATTCGGTGGACGACGCGCTCGAAGAAGAAGGGTTCGGTGAACTCGTCGAGGTGGATGTCGCTTATCTGAGCGATGCGGTAGCCGTGAAACGCGCCGGGCAGATCTTTGATGGGGATGGGGCGGGGGACGACGTCGAGCTCGTGGCGTGAGATTTCGCCTGCGTAAAGGGTGAAGCCTGCGGCGATGGTGCCTGAACCAATGAGAAAGTTGCGGCGGGTAAATCGGGCCGGGGAGGCAGGTGTAAAGCCAGACATAGTTCATGATACCGGGTTATAGGTGGCGTAAGCCAGAGAAGGTTATCTCAAATAGGGACGCCCTGGGAGATCATTCAGGAACGAAAGATGTCATTGAGACAAGGTTTAAGGAACCAAAAAGCCATCGATGATGCAGGTGAAAAGGAAAAGTAACTGCAGTAGTTCGGTAGAATCATAGGGATGAATTTTTTGGCCCGAAGGAAGAGAGTACTGGCGGCGGCGAAGACCGTAGGTGTGGATGCGTTGCTGGTGACGCATCTGCCGGATGTGCGGTATCTGAGCGGGTTTACCGGGTCGAGCGCAGCGCTGGTGCTGGTGGGCGGCAAAGCAGTTCTGTTTACCGATGGGCGATATACCGCGCAGGCGAAGGCAGAGGCGGTAGGGACGCGGGTGGTGATTGCGAAGAAGCCAGCGGTGCCGGCGGCTTGTGAGTGGCTGGAAGCGGCTGGCGTACGACGGTGCGGTTTCGATGGCGCGCATACGACGGTGGCCGGGCTGGAGGCGATGCGCAGGGCGGTGTCGGCGAAGGTGCGGCGGGGGTTGTTTGTGGCGGTGGGTTCGCTGTCGGCAGCCTTGCGCGAGGTGAAGGACGCGGACGAGATTCTGCGGGTGCGGGCGGCGGCGCAGGTGGGTTGCGAGCTGTTCGAGGGGATGCTGACGTATCTTGAAGCGGGGCTGACCGAGACCGAGGTGGCGGCGACGCTGGAGTATGCCGCGAGACTGGCTGGGGCGGAGGGAATGTCGTTCGACACGATCGTTGCGAGTGGCGAGCGGTCGGCGCTGCCGCATGGCCGGGCGACTGCGGCGAAGCTGCCGAAGCGCGGGTTCGTGACGCTGGACTTCGGTGTTATTCTCAACGGATATTGCAGCGATATGACCCGCACCGTGCACATGGGCAAGGCACTGCCTGGGGCGCGAGAAGTGTATGATTCTGTGCTGGAAGCGCAGGAGGCTGCGGTGGCCGCTGTGGCGCCGGGCGTGACTGCCGGAGATGTGGATGAGGCCGCACGAAGCGTGTTGCGGCGGGTTAAGCTGGATAAGTACTTCAGCCACTCGACGGGGCATGGAGTTGGACTGGAGATTCACGAAGGACCGAGGCTTGCGACGAAACAGAGGCAGGTTCTGGAGCAGGGAATGGTGATCACGATCGAACCTGGCGTATATATGCCGGGCAGGTTCGGGTTGCGGATTGAGGATATGGTTCTGGTGACGGCTACGGGCGGAGAGATTCTGACGCCGAGTGTGAAGGCCTGGATCGAGTTGTAATAACGACATGGTGCCGCAAAGGCACGGGAAGAGACATGATGGACGGAAATAAGCTGGAAGAGCTTCGCGCGCTGGTCGAATTTTTGAAGGCGAATGAGATTGCCGAGTTCGACATGGAGCAGGATGACCTGAAGGTTCGGATCAAGTTTGCCGGTGAGCCGGCGGCAGCGCCTGCGGGTGGATTCGATATGGCGCAGTTGAGCAGGCTGATGGCTTCGGCGCCTGCTGCTCCTGTGGCTGCTGCTGCGCCTTTGGCTGCGAGCGCGGCTCCGGCTGCGGCGGCAGAAGAGGTGTTGCATGAGGTGAAGTCTCCGATTGTGGGGACGTTCTATGAGTCGCCTTCGCCGGGAGCATCCCCGTTTGTGAAGATCGGCGATCAGGTCGAAGTCGGGCAGGTGCTCTGCATCGTCGAAGCGATGAAGCTGATGAACGAGATCGAGGCCGACGTCGCGGGCGAAGTAGTGAAGCGGATTGCTGCGAGCGGACAGCCGGTGGAGTATGGCCAGGCGCTGTTTGCCATCAGGGCGCGGTAAGACTTTAGCGATTCGTCAGCGAAAAAAGATTTGATGGAAGGCATCCGGATTTATGTTTCGTAAGGTATTGATTGCCAATCGTGGGGAGATTGCACTGCGCGTGATCAGCGCGTGCAAAGAGATGGGCATCCGCACGGTTGCGGTGTACAGCGAGGCGGACAGAAACTCGCTGCATGTGCGATTTGCGGATGAGGCGATCTGCATTGGGCCGCCGCGTTCGAGTGAGAGCTATCTGAATGTGCCGGCGGTTATCTCTGCCGCGGAGATCGCGGATGTGGATGCGATTCATCCTGGGTATGGGTTGCTGAGTGAGAATGCGAACTTTGCCGAGGTGTGCCGGGCGAGCAATATTAAGTTCATTGGGCCTCCGCCGGAGGTGACGCGCATGATGGGCGAGAAGTCCACGGCACGGCAGACGATGAAGAAGGCGAAGGTGCCGATTCTGCCGGGGTCGGATGGAATTATCGCAGACGAGAACGAGGCGCTGGAGTGGGCGAAGAGCGTCGGGTATCCGGTGATTCTGAAGGCGGTCGCGGGTGGTGGTGGTCGCGGGATGCGAATCTGCCGGAATAAGGAAGAGCTGCCGGGGATGTATCAGCAGGCTTCGACCGAGGCGGCGAATGCGTTCGGCAACGGCGATATGTACATGGAGAAGTTCATCGAGCGGCCCAGGCATATCGAGTTTCAGGTGTTGGCGGATGAGCACGGCAATGTGATGAGCCTGGGGGAGCGGGAGTGCTCGATTCAGCGGCGACATCAGAAGCTGATCGAAGAGGCTCCAAGCCTGATGATTACGCCTAAGCTGCGTGAGGAGCTGGGGAAGACGATCAAGAAGGCGCTCGAAAATATCGGCTACTGGAACGCCGGGACGATTGAGTTTTTGATGGATGAGGATGGGAAGATCTACTTCATTGAGATGAACACCCGGATTCAGGTAGAGCATTGTGTAACCGAGATGGTTACAGGAATCGATCTGGTGAAGGCGCAGCTCAGGATTGCTGCGGGCGAGAAGCTGTCTTCGATTATTACGAGGCCGGTGGAGATTCGCGGGCATGCGATTGAGTGCCGGATCAATGCGGAGCATCCGGAGAAATTTACTCCCAGCGCTGGGAAGATTACGGCGTTCAATCTGCCGGGCGGCAACGGAGTTCGTGTGGATACGGCGCAGTATGCCGAGGGGGTCGTGCCGCCTTATTACGACTCGCTGATTGCGAAACTGATCTGCCATGGAGCCGACCGCGAGGATGCGATGAACAAGATGCAGCGGGCGCTGAGCCAGTTCGTCGTGCAGGGGATTCATACGACGATTCCGCTGCACCAGAAGATCTTTGCGGATGCAGAGTTTCGATCGGGACAGTTCGATACGAAGTTCATGGAGCGGTTCTTCGAGCGGCAGAAGGAAAGCTAAGTGTCGATTGGCCTGCCTCGTTTGTATCCGATCGTGGATGCCGGAGTGCTCGAAGGACGTGGTCTGGACGTCGTGCGTTTTGCGCAGGAACTGAGAGCGGCCGGGGTGGGGCTGCTGCAGTATCGCAATAAGACCGGTGCGCCACAGGAGATACTGCTGGAGGCTGCGGCGATTCGTGAGGTCTTTGCAGGAGCGGAGTGCCGGTTGATTTTGAATGATCGTGCTGATCTTGCGGTGCTGGCGGGGTGGGATGGGGTGCATGTGGGGCAGACGGATCTTTCGCCTGAGGATGTGCGGCGGGTGATTGGTAAGGACAGGTGGGTTGGGGTTTCGACGCATAACGACGAGCAGGTTCGTCTGGCCGAGTTGAGCGGCGCGAACTATGTCGCCGTTGGGCCTGTGTTTGCCACGGGGACGAAGCTCGATGCGGAACCGGTGGTTGGGCTGGACGGTGTGCGGAGAGCGCGGACGCTGACGACGAAGCCGATTGTGGCGATTGGCGGCATTACCCGTGGGAATGCTCGAAGTGTGATCGAGGCCGGGGCGGATTCGATTGCGGTGATTAGTGCTTTATTGGTTGAGGGTGAGTCTATCGAGAAGGTTGCGAGAGACTTTATCGAATTTTTACGGTAGAACTGACGGAACGTGACTTCTTTGAAAAAGACAACAACCGGCCCCGCGGTTTCACTACAGGACACCACACAATCGGCTGCTGCGGCTCCGCAGTTTGTTCAGGGGATGGGGTTGTTTTCCGCGACCGCGATTGTGATGGGTTCGATGATCGGGTCGGGCATCTTTATCGTGTCGGCGGATATGTCGCGTGGGCTGGGTTCGCCGGCGCTGCTGATTGCGGCGTGGCTGGTGACGGCGGTGATGACGATTATCGGCGCGTTAAGCTATGGAGAGCTGGCGGCGATGATGCCGAAGGCGGGCGGGCAGTATGTGTATCTGCGCGAGGCGCTGGGGCCGTTATGGGGATTTCTTTATGGGTGGACGCTTTTTCTTGTCATTCAGACGGGCACGATTGCGGCGGTGGGGGTTGCGTTCGGTAAATTTCTTGGAGTGTTCTTCCCGAGTGTGAGCGCGCAGCACTGGTTGTGGCATATCGGGCATGTGCCGGCGTGGCATGTGGGGCCGATGGTGCTGGGCAACATGGATATCGGGTTGAATACGGCGAATCTGTCGGCGATTGTCGTTATTACGCTGCTGACGTTGCTGAATACGCTGGGCGTGAAGATGGGCGCGGCGGTGCAGAATGTGTTTACTTCGGCGAAGGTGCTGGCGCTGATGGCGGTGGTGCTGGTTGGAGTGCTGGCGAAGAACGCAGAGGCTATCGCGGAGAACTTCGGCGCGGGCTGGCATGAGTTCTGGGTTGGCGCGGGTTGGCATGGGGTTCATGCGGTGCAGGTGGGAGTGGGCGGGCCGACGGCTTATGTGGGCGTGCTGACGATCGTGGC
>Ga0302231_10001984_pt1 | contig 12067 bp, 7 predicted proteins | sample II_Palsa_N2_2_FD_193522 | JGI IMG/M metagenome (GOLD analysis project Ga0302231, IMG submission 193522) | Peat permafrost microbial communities from Stordalen Mire near Abisko, Sweden - II_Palsa_N2_2 | ecosystem: Environmental > Terrestrial > Soil > Palsa > Peat permafrost | place: Sweden...
GGGTTTTGCCAAGGCCAGCTACGACGACATGCACGAGCAGCTCGATAGTTTGCTCAGCGTCGGCTTTCTGCACGAGCTGTCGCTGGCCCGACTTGCGCATTTCCCGCGTTACCTGAAAGCGATGCGGTTGCGTGCCGAACGGTTGCAGCAGGATCCGACCAAGGACCAGCAGCGCCTGCTGCAGGTCCTTCCGTATTGGCGCGAGTACCTGAAGCATCGCACCGAGAAAGGTGCAAGTACCGAGAAACACACAAGCACCACTGGCGCCAGCGACGCCAATCTGGCCGAGCTGCGCTGGTTGATCGAGGAGTGGCGTGTCTCGTTGTTCGCGCAGGAACTCAAAACCGCCGAGCCGGTATCGGCCAAGCGGCTGGCCAAGGCGTTGGCGGTGATCGATTAGTGCGGTTTACTTGACGCGCTCCACGTGTGCATCGTCATTGCATCCGCTGACAAACATCAGCCAGTTGCCAATCAGTGACGGTTTGATCTTGACCGCGGGATTGTCAGAACTCAGGCAGCTGGGATGGTCATCACCGATCTGTTTCCACACCTGACCGTTGTCCAGCTTGAGTTCCCTGCCGACGCTCCAGCCGTCGAAATGCCCCACCAAGTGTGTGTAAATCTTGCTGCGCTTGCCCTGGTCTGGGTAGAACACCGGCTTGCCGGTCTCAGTGACGATACGAGTAGTCACCTTGGCATGCGTGCTCAACCAGCTGTCGAGGCTCTGCAGCTCCTGCGGTGAAAGCTTGTCGAGTCCGGCGGCCTTGAACTCGTCGCCGGTCATGCGCTGTTGCAGGCCGTCGGTCTGTTGGGCCTGCGCAGACAGGCAACACAGGGCGATGGCGGCCGAAAGGAGTGAGTAGCGCAAGCGAATCATCATGGGATGGGTCCTTGGATAGCGGGCAAGCGTGGACGAGATAATCGGAGCGATTACGGGAAGCCGATGCGCGATTCTGCGCGGTAAGCCGCTCCGAAGCCAAGCATTGCCATTGCCGGAGTCTGGGTGCCTGCCCAGATAGCCGTGAATCGACCCGGCCAGCAGCTAATATGGTCACCTGTTCAAGGACCATTTCTCTCGTGCCTCCAGCCGTCAAATCTTCCAGCTTGCAGCAATGGCGCGATCGCGCCGGCGTGCTGCCGCCGGTGATGGTGGCTGCGCTGGAGGCCTGTGCTCAGCAGCGCCTGCCCGAGGCCGAATGCTGTGACGTGCTGGATTTGCTGGAGCTGCTGGGTTGCGACGCCCAGACCCAGGCGGCGGCATTATGGTTTGAGCTGGCGCGGGTCACCCCCGATGTCTGGAGGACGCAAAGCGCGACGCTTCCGGCAGAATTGAAGCGGCTGGTGGATGGCCAGCAGGCCGCCGAACAGGTGTGGGCATTGCATGCCCAGCACGCGCCGGATGCAGCGACGGAAGGTTTGCGTCGATTGCTTCTTGCGATCGTGCGCGACCTTCGCGTGGTGTTTGTATTGCTGGCGCGGCAGCTGGCCAGGATGCGCGCCGCCATCTCGCTGCCGGGTGAGCAGAGCACAGCACTGGCGCGTTTGACCCGTGATATCCACGCGCCGCTGGCCAACCGGCTCGGCATCTGGCAACTAAAATGGGAGCTGGAGGATCTGGCCTTCCGTTTTCTGCAGCCGGACGTCTACCGACGCATCGCGAAACTGCTCGATGAGCGTCGCGGCGATCGCGAGTTGTTTATTCGCGAGGTGTTGACCGAACTTGGCCAGACGCTGGAGACCAACGGCATTCGTGCGGAACTGGCAGGGCGTCCCAAGCACATCTACTCGATCTGGAAAAAAATGCAGCGCAAAGCGCTGGATTTTTCCGATCTGTACGACATCCGCGCCGTGCGCATCCTGGTCGACAGCGTCGCTGATTGTTATGCCGCGTTGGGTCTTGTGCATGCGCGCTGGCCGCATCTGCCGGGCGAGTTCGATGATTACATCGCGCGACCCAAGGCCAACGGCTACCGCTCCCTGCACACGGCCGTACTCGGTCCGTCGGGCAAGACGCTGGAAGTGCAGATCCGCACCCACGAGATGCATCACGCCAACGAGCTGGGTGTGGCCGCGCACTGGCGCTACAAGGAGGGCGGGAGCAGCGACGTCGAGTTCGAGGCGAAGATCGCCTGGATGCGCAAGCTGCTTGAACCGCGTGGCGAGGACGACAGCGCGCTGGCCGCCGATCTGCACAGCGAACTACTGGAAGATCGTGTCTACCTGCTGACGCCAAAGGGCGAAATTTTCGATCTGGCGCACGGCGCGACGGTGCTGGATTTTGCCTACCTCGTACATACCGAGGTCGGTCATCGCTGCCGCGGCGCCAAGGTCAACGGCCGCATCGTGCCGCTGACTTTCCAGCCGCAGAGCGGCGACCGGGTGGAGATTCTCACCACCAAGCTGGGTGAGCCGAGCCGCGACTGGTTGTCGCCGCACCACGGTTACCTCACCACGGCACGGGCCAAGGACAAGGTGCGCGCGTGGTTCCGGCGGATCGCTCACGATGCCAATGTCGCGGTGGGCCGCACGATGTTCGAGCGCGAACTGAAGCGACTGGCACTGCCCAGCATGGATGTGGCCAAACTGCCGGCGCATTTTCATCTGAAGAATCATGAGGAGCTGCTGGTCGCGCTGGCGTTGGGTGAACTCGTGCCCGGCCAGATCTCGCGCGTGCTGCAGGAAGCGGCGCAGCCGCCGGCCGCACCGGCTGCGCCGGCGCCGGCTTACGTCGCGCGCCCGGCATCGCTGGATCACAGCGCGCTCAGCATCGAGGGCATTGGCAACCTGCTGACCACGCTGGCGCGCTGCTGCCAGCCATTGCCGGGCGACGCGGTGCGTGGCTTCGTCACCAAGGGGCGTGGCGTGTCCGTGCATCGCGCGGACTGCGTCAGCCTGGCGCGGCTGATGCGCACTGATCCGGATCGGGTGATCGAGGTGACCTGGGGCAATGCCGCCAACCAGGCCTACGAGATCGACATCGAAGTGCGTGGCTACGATCGCAAGGGTTTGCAGAAAGACGTGACCGGGATCATCAGCAACACTAGCGCCCATATCATCGCCTCGTCCAGCCGTCTGTTTGCACGCACCGGCGAAGTGGAAATGCGCTACACCCTGCGTGTGCGCGATTTCGAACAATTGTCGACCTTGCTCAGCAAGCTGACCGTGCTGCCCAACGTGCTCGATGCGCGACGCGTCGGTGTGGCGTGAGCGATGCACTCGCGTCGATCGCGCGGACTTCGCAGACGCCGCGCGCCGGAAACCCTTGCGCCCCAAGCTGAACGCGCGACTTTGCGACCTGAAGCGCGCCGGCAGCCCGATGTTAAGCTGCGGCCATTGCCCTGAAGCCCCGGAATCATGAGCGGACGTCGAGACCAGCACGAAGCGGATCCCCATCGTCGCACCGAGCCCACGCTTGGTGATATCGATCATCTGGATTCGCCGCGTGCTCCGTCCAGCGATGGCCTGCCGCAAGTCAACGTCGAAGCGCGAAACGGGCGACCAGGGATGCCATCGCAGCCGCCCCGCAAAAAACCAGCCGGGAGTAAACGCGGCTGGCTCCTGCCAGTGCTGTTGCTCGTGCTGATCGCGGTGATCGCCACCGCATGGCTCAACCAGGGCTGGCTGCGTGGAAAGCTGCCGAACACCGAACTCAATGACGTGCTGAGTCGTGCGCAGCAGGCACTGCAGGCTGGACATCTGGACGGCCAGGATGGCACTAGTGCGCGTGAACTTTTCCAGGCGGCCGTGGCGCTGCAGCCGGATAACGATCGCGCTGCCGATGGGCTGCGCCAAGTGGGTCAGGCCGAGCTGGCGCAGGCGGATGCCGCGTTGCAGGCCGGCCATCTCGATCAGGCTGCGCAGCAGGCCGCATCGGCTCGTGATCTGCTCGGCGGCGGTACCGATGTCGATCGGCTCGATGCCCAGATCGCCCAGGCGCGTGCGGCGCAGGGTTCATCGCAGGTCAAAACGGTCGACCTCGTTGATCAGGCGCAGCAGGCGCTGGCCGACGGCAAGCTCGAAGGCCCGCACGGCGCCGGCGCGCTCTACAAGCAGATGCTGCAGGCCGACCCGAACAATGCGGTCGCCGCGCATGGGCTGGATCAGGTCGGTGACGCGCTGGCGGTGCAGGCGCACAAGGCGTTCGACGCCAATGACAGCACCACCGCCAATGCCACGGTCGAGGAACTGGCCGCGCTGCAGCCGAACAACGGTGCGCTGCCGGCACTGCGCGCGCAGCAGGCGCAGACGCGCAAGCAGGACGATGGCGCACTCGATGCCGAGCTCAAGCAGGGTATGGACGCTTTTCGTGCCGGCCGCATTGTGGGCCAGGGAGACGACACCGCGTTGAGTCACTTCAAGGCCGCGCTGGCGATCGATCCAGACAATGCCGATGCCCGGGCCGGCCTCGGCAAGGTGGCGCAGGCGCTGACCGTGCAGGCCAGCGCGGCGATCGATGCCGGCGACACCGGACAGGCGGCGCAGCTGCTTGATCAGGCCGCCGCACTGGCGCCGAAATCGGCCGACCTTGCTGCCGCGCGCGCGCGTCTCAACAGCACACCAGCCCAGGGCGCGGCATCACCCGCCGGCGATCCGAATTCGCAAGCGGACGATTCAGTACAACCCTCCGCCCCGGTCGTGCTGTCGCCGCAACAGAGCGCTACGGTCGCGCGGCTGGTGCAGCGCGCGCAGGTCGCTGCGGCACGTGGTGACATCATGTTGCCGCCAGGCAACAGCGCCTACGATCTGTACCGCAACGCGCTGGTCATCGATGGCAGCAATGCTGCCGCGCTGCAGGGTTTGCAGACATTGCCGGTGCAGGTGGAAAAGCAGTTTAATCAGGCTTTGTCCAACGGCAATCTGGGGCAGGCCAGCGATATGCTTCAGAATCTCTCTGAGCTGGCGCCTGGCGAGGCCTCGCAGAGCGCGCTGAGCGATCGACTCGCCGGCGCATGGCTGGATCAGGCCGAGCAGCAATTGAGTTCAGGCGATCGCATCGGTGCTGCCCAATCGCTTGATCGCGCGCGCAAGCTGTCGCCCAACCAGCCACGCGTACTCGATCTTGCCGCGCGACTGCAGAGCAGCCCTTGAGCGTGGCATGAGGCTCGTTCAAGGCACAAGAGCCTGTTCACGATCTCCACGTAGCCCGCGTTGTGCCGTGGCGGTCGCCACGACGCAACCCTTCGGGCCGGGTCGGTTTGCCCCCATGCCAGCGTCATCACTCGGTCGTGTACCGACGTACACTCCCTCCTTCTTCCTTGGCCTGCGCGCAAACCGATCCCGGCGCGGGCCACGTGGAGATCGTGAACAGGCTCTAAGGAATTCGCTTTGACCGTATTGGTCCTCGGGGGAAGCAGCCAGATCGGTCACTTCCTGCTGCCGCGTTTGCTGACATGTGGCGAACCGGTCATCGCAGTGAGCCGACACCCACCAAGCATGCCTTCCGAGGTGCAATGGCGTCTTGGCCATTTGCCCGATGCCATGCCGGAGCTGCCACCGCTATCGGCCATCGTCAGCTTCGGTCCACTGCTGGCATTGGCCGAGTGGCTGGCGAGTGAATCGCTGTCGGGTGCGCCACGAGTAATCGCCACCAGCTCGATGAGTGCCGAAACCAAGCGCGATTCCAGCGTGCCTGCCGAGCGCGAAATATCCCGCCAGCTGCGTGATGGCGAAGCGGCGTTGGCCTCCGCCTGCGCCCGTCATGGTTGCAGCTGGACGGTGCTGCGACCCACGCTCATTTATGGCGCCGGCATGGACAAGAGCCTGACGCCGATGGCGCGTCGGGCCATGCGCCTGCGGCTGTTTCCATTGCCATCCGGTCGCGGTTTGCGCCAGCCGGTGCACGCCGACGATATCGCGCAGGCCGTGCTGGCGGCGCTGGATTGTCCCGCGTCAGTCGGCCGTATTTTGCCGATCGGCGGCGGTGAACGACTGACCGCCGGCGAGATGTTTGCGCGCGTCCATCGCAGCCTGCCTTGCGCCACGCTGCCGCTGCCGCTGCCGGCGTGGCTGTTGCGCCTGGGCCGACATGGCGTGCCGCGATTGCGCGGCCCGTTGCACCGGCTCGATGCCGATCTGATAGCCGACAATGGCGAATTGCAGCGATTGCTCGGCATCAATCCGCGGCCGTTCCACCCCGAGGCCTCGTCATGGGTGCCTGCCCATTTTTAAGTCTGCATAGCGTCGACCGAGCCGTATGCGCCGGAATTTCATGGCTCGCGTTGGTTGCCTGCGCTTGATTGCCCGCGAATCGCCTCGAAAGCGGCCGCTGCGTTCATGGGCGCGCCGGGAAGCAGGCTCTATGATCGACCCACTTGTTCGATAGGATTTCCCCACGTTGCCTTTTCTGACTCGTCTTGGTTCGTTCGCGCGCAGTTGCTGGCCCTGGGTGCGCATCCCTTTCTGGATTGGCATGGGCCTGCTGTTCGGCTTCGTGCTGCCGTACACGCTGATCCTCAACAAACGCGTGCAGGATCGCTTCAACGATCTGGTTTTCGCCGTACCTACACGCGTCTATGCGCGGCCGCTGGCACTGGCGGCGGGTACACCAATGACGTCCGCTGCACTGGAGCTGGAGCTGACTTTTTCCGGCTACAGCCACGACGGGAATGGCGACATCGTTGGCAGCTGGGTGAAGCGGGGTACGACCTACACCATTTCCTCGCGTGGCTATGCTGGCCCCGACGGCGGCGAGCTGCCCAAGCGGATCGAGGTCACGCTGGGCAACGGCACCGTGCAGCAGGTCAGGGATGCGGCGAGCAATAATGCGATTCCGCTTACGCATCTGGATCCGGCGCGTATCGCCACGCTTTACGGCGCCAAGCAGGAAGAGCGTCGTTTTGTGCGTCTGGCCGATGTGCCGCCGCTGCTGCTCAGTGGCTTGCAGGCGGTCGAGGATCGCGACTTCAAGCATCACATCGGTATCGATTTCGGTGCGATCCTGCGTGCCTCGTTCGCCAACTTGCGCGCCGGTCATACCGTGCAGGGTGGCTCAACGCTGACTCAGCAGCTGGTGCGTAATCTGTTCCTCACGCGCGATCAAAATTTCACCCGCAAATTCAACGAAGCGCTGATGTCGCTGTTACTCGAGGCGCACTACAGCAAGGGGCGGATTCTCGAGGCCTACGTCAACGACGTTTTCCTCGGTCAGCAGGGCGATCAGGCGGTGCACGGTTTCGCGGCTGCGGCGGAGTTCTACTTCGGTCGTCGGATGGAAGATCTGCGCCCACAGGAAATCGCCTTGCTGGTCGGCATGGTCAAGGGGCCGAGCTATTACGACCCTCGCCGCGCCCCCGATCGGGCACTGGCGCGGCGCAATCTGGTGATCCAGGAGTTTGCCAATACCGGCCTGCTGACTGCCGCGCAGACCAATGCGGCGCAGGCCTCACCGCTGGGCGTGATCAATGACGGCCAGCTGCCGCACAATCGTTTTCCGGCCTTCATGGAGTTGGTGCGTTCGCAGATCACGACTGACTTCGACGAGCAGTCGCTGCGTGATGGCAATCTGTCGATCTTCACCACGCTTGATCCTACCGCACAGCTCTACACCGAGCAGGCGATAACCACAGCGCTGAAGGGCCTGGGCAAGCGTGCGAACGAGGTACAGGCAGCCGGCGTGGTTACCGATGCGCCGACCGGCAGCGTACTCGCCGTCGTTGGCAGCCGCACGCCGGGCGAGCAAGGCTTCAATCGCGCGATCGATGCGCGACGTCCGATTGGGTCGCTGGTCAAGCCGTTCGTCTATCTGGTGGCGTTGACCCAGCCCGAGCGCTGGAACCTGTCGACCCTGCTCGACGACAGTCCGGTCAGCCTGCGCCAGCCCGATGGCAGTTACTGGGAGCCGCACAACGACGACAATCAGAGCCACGGCCAACTGCCGATGGTCGATGCGCTGGCGCATTCGTGGAACCTGGCCACCATCCATCTCGGCCTTGCGGTGGGCTTGCCGCGTATCCAGGCATTCCTGAAATCGTTCGGTCTGGAAAACGTAAGCCCGAGTCCGTCGCTGCTGATCGGTGCACTGGATCTCGCACCGCTGCAGGTCGCGCAGATGTATCAATACCTGGCTGCCGATGGGCATGCGCTGCCGCTGGTCGCAGTGCGCGGTGTGGTCAATGGCAACGGTCAGACCATCAAGCGCTATCAGGTACAGGCGGGCGAAGGTGAGTACCAGAATGCGGTGCGCCTGATCACCTGGGCGTTGCAGCAAGTCACCCTGTTCGGCACGGCGCATTCGATCGGCGATTCCGACCTCGCGCGACTGGATGCGGCCGGCAAAACCGGTACCAGCAACGACATGCGCGACAGCTGGTTCGCCGGCTATACCGGTCAGCATCTGGCGGTGTTCTGGATGGGCCGCGACGACAACAAGCCGACCGTGCTGTTTGGTGCGACTGGTGCTCTGCGCGCCTGGCGCGAGTTGTTCGCCAAATTGCCGACCAAGCCGTTGTCGACCACGCCGGCACCGGGGCTGGAGCTGGCCTGGATCAATCCAGCCGATGGCAAACCGACCCAGCCATCGTGCCAGGGCGCGCGGCAGTTCGAGGTGGTGTCGGGTAGCTTGCCTGCGGACACCGAGGGCTGTTTCTGGCAAGGTGTAAAGAGTCTGTTTGGTGGCGGCGAGCAGCCTGCTGCTGCCGGCAGCGCACAGCCCAATGCACCCAATCCAAGCACCACCGACACACCGATCCGGAATTGACCATGTTGCCTGTTTCCAAGCGTGCTTCTGTTCTGCTTCTCTTGCTCGCCGCCGCATCGCTCGGCGCATGCAGCCTGTTCGAGCCTGCTCCGACGCCTACCGCACCGGCTTACACGCCTCCCAGCTATGACTTGGTGGCCTCGATCCGCGCCGCAGGCGATCGTGAGCAGTCGGTGATCGCGGTCAATCCGTTGCGCGACGCGGGTGTTGCCGGTTTGCAGGACGCGGCGCAGGTGGACGAGAAGGCTGGTCGTTATGCCGACGCCGCCGGCAAGCTCGATCAGGCGATCAAGCTCAGCCCGAACTCACCGGACCTGCTGCAGGATCGCGCCGAAATCGCGGTACGTATGAAGGATTACCCGATGGCCGAAAAGCTTGCGCACCAGTCGTGGTCGATTGGTCCCAAGCTCGGCCCATTGTGCGCGCGCAACTGGCAGACCGTGGTCGAGATCCGCCTGCAGCAGAACGATCAGGCCGGCGCCGTCACCGCGCGCAAATGGGTGCAGCAGTGCCACAAGCCAGGCCAGCCCCGCTATTGAAGCCCACATCGGCGGTTATCGTTTCACCGCATGGGTGTGCTGGGCGATACTGCGTGAATGATTGAACACGATGACATCGGCGCCTTGCTTGGTGCCGACGGCCCGTTCGCCCGCGAGCTGCCGAACTTCGCGCCGCGCGAGGCGCAGCAGACGATGGCCATCGCCGTGCAGCAGGCCATTGCGGGTCGCGAAACGCTGATCGCCGAGGCCGGCACCGGCACCGGCAAAACCTATGCTTATCTCGTCCCGGCGCTACTGTCGGGCGAGCGGGTGATCATTTCCACCGGCACCAAGGCGCTGCAGGACCAGCTGTATTTTCGCGATCTGCCGAAAGTGCGTTCGGTGCTGGGTGCGCGCTTGAAGACAGCGCTGTTGAAAGGCCGCGCCAATTATCTCTGCCTGTACCGGCTCGACCAGACCGTGCGCGAGGGCGCCACCTTCGATCGCACGCAGGCTTCACAGCTGGCGACGATCCGCGCGTGGTCGGCACGCACGCGGCGTGGTGACCGGATGGAGCTTGCCGAAGTACCGGAGGAATCGCCGCTGTGGCCGCGGGTCACTTCCACGCCGGAAAACTGCCTTGGCGTGGAGTGTCCGTTCTTTGAAGACTGTCACGTGGTCAAGGCACGCCGCGAAGCGCAGGAAGCGGAAATCGTCGTGGTGAATCATCACCTGCTGTTCGCCGACCTTGCGTTGAAGCAGGAAGGCTTTGGCGAAATCCTGCCCGGTGCTGCGGCCTTCATTCTCGACGAGGCCCATCAGATTCCCGAACTTGCAGGCCAGTTTTTTTCGCAGAGCATCAGTGCACGCCAGCTCACCGAGCTGGCGCAGGACGCGCTGGCCGAATGCAATGGCATCACTGGCGCGATAGGCCTCATGCTGGAGCCGGTCGAGGCCTTGCAGAATGCCGTACGCCAGTTACGTCTGACGATGGATGGGCTGTCACAGCGCGGCGCGTTCCAGCAGCTGGAAGATCAGCCCGGTGTCGATGCGGCACTTAGCGACTTGCGCGACCTGCTGTCCACGCTAGCCGAACTGCTCGCCTCGCAGGCCGAGCGCTCGCGCGGCTTCGACAATCTGCACGAACGGGCTTTGCTTTTGAGCGGGCGACTCGACCGCATCATTGAGGATCACACCGACCGCGACGTGCGCTGGTACGAGCATTACCCGCGCGGCTTCGTGCTCTACGCCACGCCACTGGATCTGGCAGCGCCGATGCGCAATCTGCGCGAGCGGACGCAGGCCGCGTGGATACATACCTCGGCGACGCTGTCGGTGGCGGGCGACTTTGGCCATTTCGCCCGACAGCTTGGACTGGAGGATCCTCAGACGATGAGTCTGCAGAGTCCCTTCGACTATGCGCAGCAGGCGCTGTGCTATCTGCCGCCGCCACTGCCGGACCCCAACGCGCGCGACTATACCGACAAGGTGATCGAGGCTGTGCTGCCGGTGCTGCACGCTTCGAACGGTCGCGCGTTTCTGCTGTTCACCTCGCATCGCGCGCTGCGCCGCGCCGCCGAGCTGCTGCAGGACAAGTGCCCGTGGCCACTGTTCGTGCAGGGCACTGCACCACGGCCACGCCTGCTGGAAGAGTTTCGTGCCAGTGGCCACGGCGTGCTGCTGGGTGCGGCGAGTTTCTGGGAAGGCGTGGACGTGGCGGGTGAGGCGCTTTCTGTCGTGGTGATCGACAAGCTGCCGTTCGCTGCGCCGGACGATCCAGTGCTGATGGCGCGCCTGCAGGCGCTGGAGCAATCCGGCATCAATCCGTTCATGGGCTGGCAGGTGCCCAACGCCGTGATCGCGTTGAAGCAAGGTGTGGGCCGACTGATCCGCGATATGCGCGATCGCGGCGTACTGGTGCTGTGCGATCCGCGCTTGACCAGCAAGGGGTATGGACGTCTATTTCTCGCGAGCCTGCCACCAATGCCACGCACGCGCGAATTGGCCGACGTGCAAGCGTTCTTTGATGGTGTATCGGCACCGCAGTTGGTCGCGAATGAAAGGTCGGCTTGACGGTTAACTCAAAATCGGCTGTGCCACGAGTTCAACCTGGTGGATTGGATAGGAACCGAATCCCATCACCGATCCCGTGCTGCAAGATGTCCTGAAAGAACTACGCCAGCGCTGCTTCTACACACCTTCATCGCTACATTACCGTCTGGTCACCGACATCATCCTGCCTTGATTCGCCCCGTTTCCGCCCGCCACGCGGCCGCCGGCTCGGCTGTCATGGATTTCCCGCGGGTGCGAGAATGACGCCATGAATCTGCTTGCCATCGAAACAGCTACCGAAGCGTGCTCCGTCGCCTTGATCCACGGCCAGGACATCATTGCCCGTAGCGAAATCGCGCCGCGTCGCCATACCGAGCTGGTGCTGCCAATGGCCGATGCCTTGCTGGCCGAGGCGGGCATCGGCCGGCATGCGCTGGATGCGATCGCGGTTGGTCGGGGCCCAGGCGCCTTCACCGGTGTGCGCCTCGGCGTGTCGCTGGCGCAAGGCATGGCGCTGGCGCTCGATCTGCCGGTTATCACCATCTCCTCGCTGGCTGCGCTGGCGCTGGAAGCACCGGAGGACGGAGACACAACTATCCTCGCTGTCATCGACGCCCGCATGGGCGAAATCTATGCCGCCTGCTACCGCCGCGACGGCAATGGCGGGCTGATCGCGCTGGATGACGAGCGTGTATGCAAGCCCGAATCCTTGTCGCTGCCCGATGCGCCGACATGGCAGGTCGTTGGTACCGGCTGGGCTGCCTACTCGACGGTACTTAGCGAGCGCTTCACGGGAGTTCTTCGCTCAGCCGACGGCGCCCGCTACCCGCAAGCCGCCCAC
>Ga0302231_10001988_pt1 | contig 12058 bp, 9 predicted proteins | sample II_Palsa_N2_2_FD_193522 | JGI IMG/M metagenome (GOLD analysis project Ga0302231, IMG submission 193522) | Peat permafrost microbial communities from Stordalen Mire near Abisko, Sweden - II_Palsa_N2_2 | ecosystem: Environmental > Terrestrial > Soil > Palsa > Peat permafrost | place: Sweden...
CATGGGTAGACCCGGCGTTCAAGCAGCGCCTGGTTGAGGATACGCCGAAGGCAATCGCCGAGCTGGACCTGTCAGCCGGCATGGCCGGTGCGGAGGGAGAGCATATGGCAGCCGTTGCAAACGGGGACGGCGTACACAACCTGATCATCTGCACGTTGTGCTCATGCTATCCGTGGCCGGTGCTTGGCTTGCCGCCTTACTGGTACAAGGATCCGGTATTTCGAGCACGTGGTGTGCGCGAGCCGAGAGCGGTGCTACGCGAATTTGGCGTCGAGGTACCGGCGGAAACCGCGGTCAAGGTGTGGGATAGCAGTGCGCAGATCCGCTGGTTCGTTGTGCCTGAACGTCCCGCGAACACCGACCGCCTGAGCGAGCAGGAACTGGCTGCGCTTGTGACGCCTGAGTCGATGATGGGTGTCGCGCTGGTCGCGTCTCCCGCTGCCGCGTAAGGTCAACCATGTTTACGCGCTTCGAAGAATATGCGGCAGCGTCGATGCTCGGCGCCGATGATTCTCCGCCCCGGCTGGACGGCAAGCTGTTCTTTTCCAATCGCTGGGAAAGAGATGTGTTCGGCCTAGCGCTGTCGCTTTCAAAAGCAGGTTACTTCGAGTGGGAAGACTTTCGCCAATGCCTGATTACGGCAATCGCGCGCTGGGAATCCGCGCCGTGCGAAGGTCAGCCGCGCTGGGATTACTACGAGCGTTTTCTCGAGGCACTGCTGGATGTGGTCGGGTCGAGGGGCGTCCTTTCGCGTGACGAGCTCGCGCACGTAATGGTCGCCAGACGCCCAGCCACAGCGACGCACACGGCCGCCAGACCTCTGCACTCGAAAAACCATTGAACTTGAGTCTTGATCAAACCAGGAGAAGGGCATGGAAACGCTTAACGCCGTGATGACGTGCTTCAAATCACCTGCACGTCAGAAGATTGGCGCGATGTATGTCGCGCTTGCACTCATCAACGTTCTTGCATGGGCATGGGCTTGGATCGTATTGAGGGCTTCACCGTCGCTGATCGGTACCGCCTTTATCGCCTACAGTTTCGGCTTGCGCCACGCAATGGACGCAGACCATATCGCCGCTATCGACAACGTGACGCGCAAATTGATGAACGACGGAAAACGCCCCGTGACGGTCGGCTTTTTCTTCGCGTTTGGCCATTCGCTGACCGTGGTAGTCGGCGCGGTTGCGGTTGCGTTTACAACCAAAGCTCTGGCACATCATTTTGATTCATTCAAAGAGACGGGTGAGGTGCTCGGCACCGTTGTATCTGCGGCTTTTCTGATCATGATCGGCGCCATGAATATCGTGCTGCTGTCAGGTCTGTTCCGCGCGTTCGGACGCATGCGTCGCGGCCAGCGTCATGACGGCGACCTTCGCATGACGCACTTCGAAGGCAATCTGCTGGCGCGTCTGTTCAAGCCGCTCTTTCGTCTTGTCGGTTCGAGCTGGCTGATGCTGCCGCTGGGTATCCTGTTCGGGCTCGGCTTCGAAACGGCCACCGAAATGGCATTGTTCGGCACTTCGGCCGCACAGGCTTCGGCCGGCTTCTCGATCTGGACTATCCTGGTGTTTCCATGTCTGTTCGCAGCCGGCATGGTAACCATCGACACCACCGACGGCATCCTGATGCTGGGCGCCTATGGCTGGGCATTCGTCAAGCCCATGCGCAAGCTTTACTACAATCTGACGATTACACTGATTTCCACGGTCGTTGCGCTGATGATCGGCAGCATCGAGGCGCTTGGACTGCTGGGCGACCGGTTGAGCCTGACCGGACCGTTCTGGCAGGCCATTGGTCGTCTCAACGACAATTTCGGCTTGCTAGGATACGGCATTGTCGCGGTGTTCGTGATCGGCTGGCTGGCGTCTGCGCTGCTTTATAAAATGAAGGGGTACGATCGTGAAACCGCCTCGGCCTGATCCGGGCGCAAACCAGCCGCAATAATGCCGTTGGATCTCCGTGAGCTTGACGACCTGAGTGCGTGAACTCGATGAAGCAGATCAAAATAGGCATGATTGTCTTTCCAGGCTTCCAGTTGCTGGATGTTGCCGGGCCTAAAGACGCGTTTGCAGAAGTCAAGGTATTGAGCGGCGGCGAATGCCAATATGAAATGCTCACCGTGGGCACTACGCGCGGCAGTGTGCAGTCCTCAAGTGGGCTGACTGTCGTACCGGATCGTACGATCTTCGACCTGTGCCCGCACTTCGATACTGTGCTGGTGCCCGGCGGCCTGGGCATTTTCGAAACCTTTGACGACCCGGCTCTCAGTGATTGGCTCAAGGAACAATTCAAACATGCCCGGCGCGTGTCCGCCATTTGCAACGGCCTGTTCGCGCTCGGATCTGCGGGATTGCTGAACGAGCGCACGGTGACCACGCACTGGATGGATGTGCCGCGTCTGGCTGCCACGTTTCCGCGCGCACGGATCGAGCCGGATCACATCTACGTGAAGGACGGCAGCATCTACACCACGGCGGGCGTGACGGCAGGGATCGATCTTTCCTTGGTGATGATCGAGGAAGATTTTGGCAGGAAAATGGCGCTGGACGTCGCCAAGTATCTGATCGTGTATCTGCGAAGAGCAGGTGGACAATCGCAGTTCAGCCCGTTGCTCGAATCGCAGGCCGCGCCTGATTCGCAAATGTTGGCGATCCAGCAATATATGCTGGACCACCTTGCCGCCGAGCACACGCTCGCTTCGTTGGCGGAGCGGGCGCATATGAGCCCGCGCAACATGACGCGTCTGTTCACGAAGGAATGCGGCCTGAGTCCGACTGCATTCCTGAACAACGCGCGTATCGATGCCGCAAGGCGTTATCTGGAAAGCACGGATCTTCCGCTGCGCCACATTGCCCGACAGTGCGGGTTCGATGGTACGGACGCACTGCGACGCACGTTCCAACGGCGACTGAAAATTAATCCGGCTGACTATCGCAGCCGCTTCCGTTCGGCCGATTCGCCAGATCGTACGCAGGACGTTGTCGCCGAGGCGCGGTAGAAACTACCAACGCACTCGATTTGATCCCTGGAACATGATACGAGAGGCTGCACATTTAATGAGGTCAGGTTCCGGGCAGCCGGGCGAGCGACTGATATCTGTACGCCCGATGCATTCAGACGGTCAAGAAGACCCATAGTCCAATGTCCGAATCTTGCCGATCGTAGCGTGAGTGCAATTGACAGCACCCAAACCTCAGCAATCGTCGGAACCGCGACCATGTCAATGGCCGCTTCCCCGGCTTGAAAAGACCCTTGAACGTCCATATCGAAACATCGGCCAACGACCGCTTCTGGCCGGTCTCTGCCTTTGCCAGCTAGCCATCGAAATGGATCACGGCGGGGTCGTGCTCACCCCCAGAATACTCATTAGAGTTTTCGCGCTTCGCTGTCCCTGGTCCTCGTAGTTAGTATTAAAAACCACGTGCGTCAGTTCGACCGCTTTTGAAATCTCGATGATCTGACTCGCCATTGAATCGAGTTCATCGTCGTTGTACTCGTAGTTGAATCTCGACGACGATGCAACCGCGCCTTTGATATTCCACGTGTCCTGATTGCGTCCATGCATGCGAATCAACGCCAGCCGCGGATGCGTTGTTTCCCAAATGGCGGGGATGCTGTTACTCGACCCTTGCGGTTCATCCACCACCACATTCACCAGTCCACGCTCACGTTCCATGGCCAGCGTGGAATCCCGGCGCTTTGCATCGAACCAGGTCTGGTTGCGAAACTCGACCGCCATGGTGTAGCCGTCCATTGCGCCCATGACGTCCGCGCAGTGCTCGACATGCCGAATGCCGTGGGGGTTGCAGATCACCCACGGCGCAAACTGGAAATGCACCGCGCCGAGCTTGCCGGCAAGACGAAGCGGCTCAACGGCTTCGAAGTAGCGGCACCACAATTCCTGCTGCAACTCGCCCGGCAAATCCTTGTAATACAGGCTCGTCTTGCCGTTCTGCGGCAGGAGCGGCTGGATGTCCGGCGCAAACATGTCGCGTGCGGTCTGATGCCCCGTGAACAAGCGGAACGCCTTGATGTTGAACACAAACCCGGGCGGTGTCCGCTCAGCCCACAACACCGAATTCGCAGCATTAGGCATGGCGTAATAGCTGGAATCGACCTCCACCAAAGGGAACACGGACGCGTAATAACGCAACCGGGCCTCCGCGCTCGAACAACCGGGCGGATAAAAACGCTTGCACTTGATCAGCGTGGGATCGGTCCACGAAGCCGTGCCAACCAGGATGGTCACCGCACATTCTCCCTACCGTTTTCACACCATTCACCGGTCATAATTTCCTCTCTGCTTTCCTCCCCGTGTTTTAAAAGGGGCAGTTCAGGCTCGATCAAATTCAAGGTAAAGTACTGTACATCCATACAGTTAAATTTACCATGTCAGCCTTGCTCAAGAACGTCGAAGACATCCACCCCGCCTTGTGGCGCGGGTCGCAGCTCGCGCGCTCGCAGGGGCAAACGGTCGACACGGGTTATGCCATGCTGTCGGCCGAACTGCCGGGCGGCGGCTGGCCGCTGGGAACGCTGATCGAGCTGCTGGTGCAGCAGCCGGGCGTGGGTGAAGTCAGGCTGTTACGCCCGGCGCTCGCCGCCGTGAGCAAACGCCCTATCGCTTTTGTGCAACCGCCTCATAGTCCAAATGCTCTCGCTTTCGCGTATCTGGGTGTGCCGCTCGACAAGCTGCTCCAGGTGCGCGCATCGAAACTGGCTGACGCATTGTGGTCAGCCGAACAAATTCTCAAGACGGGCAGTTGCGGCGCCCTCGTCTTCTGGCAGCAATACGCGCGCACGGAATCGCTGCGGCGCCTGCACATGGCCGCGCAATCCTCTGAAACGCTGTTCCTGATGGTGCGCCCGCTCGCGAGCGCGGCGGACTCGTCACCGGCCACGTTGAGGCTGTGCGTGCGGCCGGCCGGTGACGGTATTGCTGTCGACATCATCAAGCGCAAAGGCCCGATTCGCGCCGAAAGACTGTCCGTCACCCTGCAACCCTCTCCCGTCCTGCTGAGTCCCCATGCCCGTGTACGTCGGCATACATCTACCCCGGTTGTCGCTGGAAGTGTTCCGTCCACGCTGGTCGCGTAAGCCTGAAAACGGCTGCGTCGTCCTCGACCGCGACACGGTCTTTATCGCAGACCGGGGCGCTCGCGAGGCCGGCGTGTGCGTGGGCATGAAACGCGGCGGCGTCCTCACGCTCTCGCCCGACACCCTCATGTTCGAGCGCGAGCTGAGCCGGGAAAACGACTTGATGCGCGAGGCAGCTTTTTCGTTGATGAAATTCTCACCCATGGTCGCGCTCTGCGATGAGGAAACCATTGTTATCGACGTCACGGCGAGCTTGCGGCTCTTCGGCGGCATCGTGCGGCTGTGTCATCAGATGCGGGACATTGTCGATGCCATCGGCGTGACGGCGCGCCTGAGCACGGCGCCGACCGGCCAGGGCGCGTGGCTGCTGGCCAAAAGCACCTACAGCATTCACCAAGGCAAGCGGCGCGTGCTGAAGATGGCATCGCTTGAACGCAAGCTTGGAACGCTGCCGTTCCAAGCCGCACCGGAAGTGCGGGCTTTCATGGACTGGTTCACGGGGCTAGGCTGCAAGACGCTGAACGACATCCGCCGTCTGCCGCGTGCCGGGCTTAAAAAACGCTGCGGCGTCGCGCTGCTGGATTCGCTCGATCGCGCTTATGGACTCGCGCCCGAGTTGTACGAATGGCTGGCTGTGCCGCCGGCTTTCAGCGCGCGCATCGAGCTGCCCGATCGTATCGAGCATGCGGAAGCCATGTTGTTTTCCGCGCGCCGGTTGATCGTGCAACTGTGCGGCTGGCTGAGCGCGCAGCAACTGGCGCTCACGCACGCCACGCTCACGCTGGAACACGAGCGCGGCCGCGACGCCATCGACCCCACCGTTATCCAGATCGCCCTCGCCGAACCCACCTGGCACGAAGAACATCTGCTGCGCTTGTTCAAGGAGCGGCTTGGCCGCACGGAACTCGTGGCTCCGGTGATCGCCATGCGCCTGAGCGCGGCAAAAATACAGCCCGCCGAACCGCCTACCGAGACGCTTTTTCCCGAACCCGGCGGCTCGCCTGAAGACCACAATCGGTTGCTCGAATTGCTGGTGGCGCGACTGGGCGCCGAGAACGTGCTGCGCGCTGCGCCTTCATCGGATTACCGGCCTGAACAAGCGAACCGATGGATCTCCGTCACCGACACCACCCATCCTCAAAAGCTTGAAGCCGTGCCGTCCGATCTGCCGCGCCCGGCGTGGCTGCTTGAAACGCCGCTGCAACTGATGATGAAAAGCCATCGGCCGTTCTATGGGTCGTCGCTGAAACTGGTGTCGCCGGCTGAGCGCATCGAAGCGGGATGGTTCGACGGTAATTTGACAAGCCGCGATTATTTCGTCGCGCAAGCCAGCGATCAAAGTTGCTACTGGATTTATCGCGAGCGACCCGGTAGCGCGGAGGCCGAAGACCCGCGCTGGTTTCTCCACGGTCTGTTTGGATGATGCATCGTGGATACAACCTTCTCCATGCTGCCCGCGTATGCGGAGCTTTTCGCGTTTTCCAACTTCACGTTCCTTCACGGGGCATCGCGTGGAGAGGAGCTGGTCGCGCGGGCGGCGCAACTCGGTTATGCCGGCCTGGCGATTACCGATGAGTGCTCGCTCGCGGGTGTCGTACGCGCGCATGTGGAGGCAAAGAGCCTGAATTTTCCGCTTGTGATCGGCTCGTATTTCAAGCTCGTCAACGCGGATCTTTCGCCGGCCTTCGGACTCATTTTGCTGGCGACGAACCGCAATGGATACGGCAATTTGTCCGAGCTCATCACCATTGCCCGCATGCGATCGAAAAAAGGCGCGTACCTGCTCACGCCGAACGATCTGGCACGGCCCGATAAAGAGTTCGCGCATCTGCGCGGCATGCCGGATTGCCTCGCGATCCTGGTGCCCGATTTCCCCGCCAAGCAGGCTGCGCTCGATGCCCAGATCGAATGGCTCGACACCACGTTTCCTCAACGCGCGTGGGTCGGGTTGACGCTGCACCAGCGCGCACTCGATGACATGCACCGGGGGACCGTCGAGCATGTGGCCGCGTTTCATAAGGTGCCCGTGGTGGCGACCGGCAACGTGGTGATGCATGTGCGCTCGCGCAAGCCGCTGCAGGACACCATGACGGCAATTCGTATCGGCAAGCCGGTGTCGGAATGTGGTTACGACCTCGCTCCGAACGCCGAACAACATCTGCGCTCCAGGTTGCGGCTCGCTAATCTCTATCCGGAATACACGCTTGGTGAAACGCTCAACGTGCTCAGGCGCTGCACGTTTTCACTCGATGATTTGCGTTACGACTATCCAGACGAGATCGTACCGGCCGGTTATACCCACGCCGCTTATTTGCGGCAGGAAACCTATATTGGCGCGAACCGGCGTTTTCCGCTCGGCGTTCCGCACAAGGTACAGGCGCAGATAGAACACGAACTCGAGTTGATCGAGCATATGAAATACGAGGCGTATTTCCTGACGGTCTATGATCTCGTGCGCTTTGCCCGCGCCGAAAACATTCTTTGCCAAGGACGTGGTTCCGCGGCGAACTCCGCCGTGTGTTATTGCCTCGGCGTGACCGAGGTGGACCCGGCGCGCAGCAACATGCTGTTCGAGCGGTTCATCAGTAAAGAGCGCGGCGAGCCGCCGGATATTGATGTCGACTTCGAGCATCAGCGGCGCGAGGAAGTGATCCAGTACATCTATCGAAAGTATGGGCGTGATCGCACCGCGATTGCGGCGGCGGTGTCGACATATCGGCCGCGTGGTGCATTGCGTGAAACAGGCAAGGCGCTGGGGGTCGATCCGCAGATTGTGGATCGCGTCGCGAAGTCGCATCAGTGGTTCGATACCAGTCATGACCTGCTGCAGCGTTTCACTGAATCCGGGCTTGATCCGGAGAATCCGTTGATTCAGTCGTGGGCTTCGCTGGCCGCGCAATTGCTGAATTTTCCGAGGCATCTGTCCCAGCATTCCGGCGGTTTTGTGATCAGCCGGGAGAAACTCACGCGGCTGGTTCCTATCGAAAATGCGGCTATGGTTGATCGCAGCGTGATCCAGTGGGACAAGGATGATCTGGAAGCGCTGGGGCTTTTAAAAGTCGATGTGCTCGCGCTCGGCATGTTGTCAGCCATTCGACGCACGCTCGATCTCGTCTCGGAGAAACGCGGTGAGCGCCTCGAGATGCAGGACATCCCACCCGACGATAAAGCGACCTATGACATGATCTCGCAGGCCGACACTATCGGCGTGTTTCAGATCGAGTCGCGTGCGCAGATGTCGATGTTGCCGCGACTGCGGCCGAAGGAGTTTTACGATCTGGTGATCGAGGTTGCGATCGTACGGCCCGGTCCGATTCAGGGTGGTGCCGTGCATCCGTATTTGCGGCGGCGTCAGGGTTTGGAAGCGGTTAAATATCCTAGCGAGGGGTTGAAGGTCGCACTGGAACGAACCTTGGGCGTGCCGATCTTTCAGGAACAGGTCATGCAGATCGCGATGATCGCAGCCGGGTTCACAGCGGGTGAAGCCGATGCATTGCGGCGGGCAATGGCCGCGTGGAAACGCAAAGGCGGTCTGGGGAAATATTATGACCGGATTGTGAACGGCATGGTTGAGCGCGGTTATGAAAAGGCCTTTGCAGAAGCTATTTTCGAACAGATCAAGGGCTTCGGTGAATATGGTTTTCCTGAGAGCCATGCAGCGAGTTTTGCGCTGCTTGTGTATGTCAGCAGTTGGTTGAAGCGACATGAACCGGCAGCGTTTCTCGCTGCCATGCTGAACTCGCAACCGATGGGTTTCTACTCCCCTTCGCAACTCGTGCAGGATGCGAAGCGCCATGGCGTGGTGGTGTTTCCCGCTGACGTGACGGTGAGCGGCTGGGATTCGGTGCTTGAATATCCGGATGCATATCGGGGCGATGACAGCAGGCCTGCTGTGCGGCTGGGGTTATCGCTGCTTCGCGGGATGCGCGATGGTGCGGCTGAGCGTATTGAAACGGCCCGTAGTGTGCGTCAGTTCGAGAACGTGGGGGACCTCGCGCAACGGGCGCAACTTGATCGGCATGATCTTCAGGCGCTGGCTGCTGCCAACGCGTTGACTTCGCTCGCCGGTAATCGACGGGAAGCGTTATGGCAGTCCGTGGCCGCAGTGCCCGACAAGGACCTGCTCAACGATGCACGCGTGGAAGATGTCACGCCGCTGCTCGGTGCGCCTTCTGAGGCCGACGATATTGTCAGCGACTACAAGACTACCGGTCTATCACTCGGACGTCATCCGCTTGAACTGTTGCGTCCGGCGTTGCTTGAGCACCGGTTGATGTCGGCTGCTACGTTGCGCAATTACAGGGACGGCCGGTTGGCACGCGGTTGTGGACTCGTGACTGTGCGCCAACGGCCTGGAACGGCGAAGGGTGTGATGTTCGTTACGATTGAAGATGAGACCGGTAACGTCAACGTCATCGTATGGCCCAGTCTGCTGGAGAAGCAGCGCCGCGAGGCGCTCGGTTCGACATTGCTGGCGGTGTACGGTACGTGGCAATGCGAGGGTGAGGTTCGACATCTCGTCGCGCAGCGATTGGTGGATATGTCGTATCTGCTGGGTGGATTGACGAGCGTGAGCAGGGACTTTCATTGACATTTTTTGATCTTCTTTGATTATCAGCACTCCATCAAATTGCTTAGGCGCAAGCCGGGAACGTTCTTATTCAACGTCTTGCGTGAAACGCACTATATTAGAGGCTGGTTTTAGTCACTGAAGGAGTTCGAGTATGAAAATCCGCACGTATCGCCGCACAGTTGCAGGCATCGCAATTGCAATGTTGTTACCCTTTTCAGTCGCTCACGCGCAGCTTGGCAGTTTGTTGAAGGGTGGCGGATCCGACGGGTCATCGTCCAGCGGGCTCAGTAGCCTGGGGAGCATGAGCGGTATGACTAGCGGGTTGAGCGGGTCATCGCTGACATCGGGTAGTACCAGCAATGTTGCAGGCGTGCTGCAGTTCTGCATCAAGAACAACTATCTCAGTGGGAATGGGGCTTCGTCGGTTAAAGACTCGCTGATGAGCAAGCTGGGTGGGACATCGGCTGCGTCGTCGGATAGTGGGTATACCGCAGGGGCCGCAGGTCTTTTGAAAAGTGGTGATGGGAAGTCAGTGGATTTGAGTGGGGGTGGGTTGAAGCAGCAGGTTACCAAGCAGGTTTGTGACAAGATTCTTTCGCAAGGGAAGTCGCTGGTGGGTGGGTGATTTGGTTCTTTGATACTTCTCGGGCAACTTGACGGGTTGCCTGGGTCGTTTGGTATTTTTTAACCCCGATGGGTCCATCGTTTGTGTTGGGCTTGTCGGGGGTTATCGCGATGTATCGCCCTCCTCTTTAGTCCCGATTTCAGTTTCGATCCCAGTTCCGATGAGCGATCCGCTACCCACGTTTGAGACCGATCGCCTGTTGATCCGCCCACGCACCATGGCGGACTACGAAGCATGTCTGGCGATGGATCGTGATCCGCTGGTTACTCGGTTTATCGATGGACCGTGGCACGATGGTGAGTTGCATGAGAGGTTCTTGAGAGAACGTATTCAGACATCGTTCGGAGATGGGTTGGGGTATTGGTCGATTTTTCTCAAAGACTCTCCGATGCGGTTCTTAGGCTGGGTGCTTTTGATTCCTCGCGATGCGATAGGGCCGGAGATTGAGATTGGATGGCGGTTTTGTCGCGATGCTTGGGGTTATGGGTATGCCTCGGAAGCTGCGCGGGCGGTTGTTGAGCATGCTTTTCGCTCACCCGCCGCCATCTCCGGCATGCCCGATAGAACTCGCTAAGCGGACGTTTACAAGCCAGGACGTCACAATTTCGAGTTCAAGGACACATACATTTGCCCCACGGCTGCCCGGGTGACACCGGCAAGCTAAACATTTCCCTAGCGAGGTAGAGTTCAAGTTCATCGTGCAGAGCGGCCCCTCCTAGGACCCAAGCTGCCGCAACTCGGCAGAATCGAAAAGACTTCTGGCATGTTCGAAGCGTTTTGCGATGCCTCCCGCCGACCTACACAGACATACTAATTAGCTTGCGCAGCGCTTTGTTCGCATCTTCCCGGATATCTATTTCCGTATCGGCTAGCAGTTGCTGTGCTTCCGCGCGCACTTGATCAGCAGATAGATACCTCAGATCTAATATCGGCATTGCACCGTATCGGATCTTTGATGATGTGCTGCCCAGCAAGAGAACAATATTCGGCACGTCCGTAGGAGAAAACGTGTCGAGGGATATGGCTCGACGCAAAAGCTCCGGGTCCAGTTCGCCAGAAGCGATTTCGCGCAGCAACTGATCGCGTGCCTCTTGCGACGTGGCGGCCAGTTTCAAGACTGCGTCCGCCACGGCAGCACGGACTTCGGGCCTTTCGTCCTTCGCCATCGTCATAAGCATCGCTTGGTCTGTCGGATAGGCCGATACGAGTAGTTTTGCTAATTGGTCCCGGGGCGTGTAGGGAACAACGCCACCGCCCGTTGGGTAAGGGTCTTCTTTCGCTTTCCACTCATCGAAATACGTTAGTAGTTGATGTATCAATTCCGCAGTCAACACCAGCTTCGAAGCTAGTTCTGCCGCAGCCACGGCAACTCTAGGGTGTGTGCTTTGCAAACCTTTTAGAATAGCCTGTTCGTGTCTCACGCCGAACGGTGTCGTTAGCCCGTGATATAGGTCCTCACACCCAGGCGAGAGTTTTTTCGCAGTGAGCCTGCGCAAGATGAGCTCTTGACCAACCACCTCTCCGAGTGCGTGGGCCAACGTAGCAGCGAAACGAAGAGAGGCGCCACGTCCTTGGTACAGGAGTCGTTCGACTGCAGGTGGATACACCGCGTTGCGCCGTAGACTATAGAGAATCTGAGCTGCGTTATACCCGAAGAACTGGCTGCTCCGAAGAATCGTTCGCTCCAAAATTGGTACCGATTCAACGCCAATAATTTGCTGCCCATCAAAGTCCGGTTCGATGTCGACGTGAACCAAATA
>Ga0302231_10001990_pt1 | contig 12052 bp, 9 predicted proteins | sample II_Palsa_N2_2_FD_193522 | JGI IMG/M metagenome (GOLD analysis project Ga0302231, IMG submission 193522) | Peat permafrost microbial communities from Stordalen Mire near Abisko, Sweden - II_Palsa_N2_2 | ecosystem: Environmental > Terrestrial > Soil > Palsa > Peat permafrost | place: Sweden...
GTTGGGCAGGGGACGCCCGGAGTAATCGTAGGCGGTGCCGGTGATGAGGCAGGTGTCGGTCGACGCCTGTGCGTCGAGTGCCAGAGTGGCGAGCAGGGTGATCAGAACGAGGCGGTTCATGAGGATAACTCCAGCTGAGAGGAGTGCATCCCTGCTTATGGGGCTCACTGGGCGATTTTAGCGCTTTAAGGTCCTGAAAGGGCGATCCAACCGAACGGCTCCTGGACAAGCTTTGCAGGTACGGCCACGTAGTATCCCAATTCGATGCTGGGCCTTGTGGCCCTTGTCCCAATCCGATGAAATAAACCCTCCAATCCGCTTTGGAATCTCGCCAAATTGTCCGCTGCAGCCGATACTTATCACGATGACGACTACATCACTACAAGGCACTTCCACGGTTGATTTCATGGGTGCGCTGGCCAGCTCGGTAGCCCATGCGCGCACGCTTGAAGAACTGGTGCGCCCGCTGCTGGAGTTGTTGCAAACGGTGACCGGACTTGAGTCAACCTACCTGACCACGATTGATGAAGGCGCGGGCGTTCAGCACATTTTGTTCGCACGCAATACGCACCGTCTGCAAATTCCAGAGGGGTTGTCGGTTTCGTGGGAAGGCACGCTCTGCAAGCGAGCCCTGGAAGAGGGGTGTCTGTACACCGATGACGTCGCCAACTGCTGGAGCGATGCCGCTCCGGCGCGCGCACTAGGCATTGCCACCTACGCCAGTACCGCTGTGCGCACCGATGACGGCGTACTTTTCGGCACCCTGTGTGCGGCCAGCGACGAACGCAAGCCTCTGGTCGATGGAGCCGAGCAGGTGTTGCAGATGTTTTCGCGTCTGATCGCCCAGCAGGTCGAACGCGAACGACCGGTGCAGGCATTGCGGCACGCGAACGACACGCTTGCCGTCAGCGCCTTGACGGACGCCATCACGCGTTTGCCCAACCGGCGGGCGCTGATGAAAGAAATGGACCGTCGCCTGGCCTCACTGAAAACAGGCTATCAGGCCCTGCTGGTGGCTTTCATCGATCTAGATCACTTCAAGTCAATCAACGACTAGTACGGGCACGACGTGGGTGATCGCTTTCTGATTGCGATAGCTGGCCGTTTACATAGCGCATTGCGCGCGAATGATTTTGCCGCTCGCCTGGGCGGCGACGAATTCGTGATACTTGCCAATGCCCCACGTGCCGACGCCACCACTACGGCTGCAGCGTTGCAGGGAAGGCTGCAGGCTGCGACTACCGGGCGATTCAATCTCGATGGAAAGGTAATCGATTACGCCGGCCCAAGTATCGGCGTGATCGTTGCTGCACTGACTCACGCCATCCTGAGGCATTGCTATCCCAGGCAGATGCGGCGATGTACGTCACCAAGCGAGCTCGCAAGAATGCGGCTACGCGCCATTGCGTGTGTGCGGGTGAATGGGCAATGTTCTACGAAAGAGCGCAGGCCGATCGCTTTGTTGATTGTCGAGGGCTTCCAGCCAAGGCTTCTCGGCGACGGTGGCGTGCAAGGGCCCAGCGTGCAAAGGGAATAGGACGCTTGGCGGCCTCCACCTTCAACCTGTTCAATACGTCGTGCAGCATCGCGCCGGTAAACGTTATATAGAGATAGAACACGTTGCCAGCTGACAGGTCTGCGAGTCGCGCATCTTGTCTGAGAAATTCGACCCTGCGCAAATTCAGCGCTCGCGCGCAACGTTCTACACAACCCTCATAGGCGACTCCGCCTTCATTGCCAATGCAACGGGCGCCGGTACAGTTGGCTGCAAGCAATGGAACATGGCCTCGGCCCGAGCCGAGATCACTCAACGCATCGTTTTTATCGGGCGCATTGCGACCAATGAAATCGCAAATATGGCGTGTCGGAGTAGGTTGGTAGAACACCCTTTGCGTTGCCAGATCAGCGATTTCCGCGGCAGGCTCATCAAGTCGCGGGACGCCACGCGCCAGCGCATCTTAGCCATCGCCCTGAAACGGGCGATCTGTTTGAGTATCCGGGGTAGCTTCGTTTATCCAATCAAGCAACCCATTCCCATTTTCGCAACGCTGAATTTCCTGGCGAATGGCCTCGTAAATCTTGTCATTGGATGTTTCCAGATCTACGCACAAGTGCTTGATCCTGCCAATGAGGTTCGCGTCCGCCAAAGTTTGAATTTCGTGGCTGTGGTCGAGATAGGTTTCAAGACGATCCAGCGCCTTGATGCGTTGAGCCGACGCGGCTAATGCAGTTCCGGTCCCACTCCAACTCCAGCTCCAGCTCCAGCTCCAGCTCATCGATGACTGCATACAACCCACTAAACACTCGCTGTCTATCCAGTTTCATGCGACCAACAAGCTGATGGCGATAATCAGGTTGAGCGCTGCCAATGTCGGAGGCCACCATTTCGGAGGCCACCATTGCGTACATCGCTTGGCAGTTTATCTGGACCGACAACGCCAACTTGCTCTATTCAGTCATACATATGATAGTTAGCAGGGAGAATGTATTCGCGACCCTGCGGGTCCGTACATCAGAAGGCCAAGCCGTAAACTACAGGGGGATTCTTCGCATGAAAAATGCTGGTAGCGTATTGCTAGTTCTCGTCGGCGTACTTCTTCTTCTCGCAGGCGCCTTTGATCTGATCACCACACTTCTCGGCCTCATCTCTGGTCCCGGCAGCGCATATTCGTTCGGTTTCTTTCTGGGGCGTGGCCTGGTTGGCGCCGTCTTTCTACTCTTGGGCTGGAAAGCATTTGCCAGTGGTCAGCAACGGCTGTCGGGTGGCGCCGCGGCTTCAAAGCCCTGACTGTCCGAGCAAGGCGAACGTTTCCGGTGTCGCCTCTACGTATTCTAGGCGCGACGGTGCCGGGCGCAGTGAGCCATCGTGGTGATCCATTCCAGTCTGCTGGGCTACCAATGCAGGTCCTTGGTGAGGCACAAAGCGACACAGTGACTGAACGTCCACGTCCCATGCTCCGGCAACGTCGCAGCGTTCTTACAAGACAATCATGGGATATTTAGGTTTTTGGAAAGTCAAATGCAGACCATTGCTGAATCCACGCGCCCCAGATTGATATCTCTGGTCATGCCTGCGTACAACGAGCAAGGCACCATAGGTATCGCATTTGAGCGGTTGGAAAAAGTCTTCGCGGAACTGCCCTACGAATGGGAACTCATCTTTGTCAACGATGGGAGTACCGATGGCACACTCGCAGAGGTAAGGGCATATCAGTCCTGTGCGTTCCAAATGATTGTTGTCGATCTTTCGCGCCATTTTGGAAAGGAGGCTGCCTTGAGCGCGGGCTTGCGCGCAGCCTCCGGCGATGCAGTAGTGCCAATCGATGCGGACTTGCAAGATCCCCCCGAGGTTGTATTGGAGATGATCAGTCGCTGGGAAAACGGCGCGGAAGTTGTTGTGGCACGTCGGTCCCACCGGGGCGCGGACGGATGGGCGAAGCGCATTTCGGCCCAATGGTTTTACCGCATATTCAATAAGATTTCGGAAGTGGCAATTCCAGAAAATGTCGGCGACTTCAGGTTGATGGATCGGTCTGTTGTCGATGTCGTCAATAGCCTTCCCGAGAATAGGCGCTTCATGAAGGGATTGTTTGCTTGGGCAGGCTTCCGTACAGAGGAAATTGAATATGTCCGTCCAGCGCGAACTTCAGGAACGACGAAATTCAACGCGTTCCGACTTCTGAATCTTGCGACCGAAGGTATCACTTCATTCTCGACAGCACCGCTGCGCCTGGTGACTTATCTTGGTACCAGCGTTGCGATTGCAGCGATGATCTACGGCACCTATATAGTTTTGCGCACACTTGTATTTGGAATTGATCTACCGGGCTACGCATCGATCGTCTCTCTGCTGACATTTCTTTCTGGTATCCAATTGTTGGGAATCGGCATCGTGGGCGAATATGTGGGTCGCAGCTATATTGAATCGAAGTCACGCCCTTCCTATGTAATTCGCAGAGTTTATCGATCCGATATTAAGTAGCGTCAGGTGTTTTCGATAAGGTCTTACGGACACATTTTGGGCATGACGGAACATCCTGACCTAGTTCTAGCGGACTAAATGATCGTGCGGCCTAGCGCCCAACGGCGATCTTCGAGTACCAGTTGGATGGCAGATTGGTAGGTAGCGTCTTCCAATAAGATAGCAACGGCAAACAGGGAAGTGAGCTAAGCGAATGGCGGAAAGTTGCAGGGCCTGATAGGGATAGCGGAATCGCGGCGTTTGTTCGGGCTGCGCATTCTATTGCGTTTTATGGATCATTGGGGCGAAGACGTGAATCGAACGGACATCGGCTATCGAATCGGCGCTTGCATGGCCGTGGCGGCCTTGACGATAACTGGACTATGCCTGACTTATCGGATGGTGCTGGCTACCTGGTTCGTTGATTCAGACTTAGTGGATGTCGTTGTACTTCGCGATGGGGTAATGCAGTACGGACTGCGCTTTTTAGCGTCCTGGAACTACACGGCCGACAACTGGGTGTTCTCAGTTCTTCCTGTGTATTCGCTCGTTTATGCGATGGTGGGGGACAGCCCCGCAGTGCTTGTCACGTCCGGCTGGATAGTATTTCTGCTATGCGCCGGGTTGACCGCCTATCTCGTATGGCGCCTGACCGGTCGCGCCTGGGTAGGGGCGGCAATTTTTGCGTTGCTGTTGTGCCCGAACCATATGGTCATGGGCGGGGCCGGCTCGCTTGGCCATCCGATATCGCACAACACCTCTTTGGTCTGGAGCCTTGCAGCGTGGGTGTTGATCTGGCGAGGGCTGCGTACGCAGCGACTTGGATCGATGTTAGGAGCGTGTGGCGTCGGCCTGCTGGTGGCCTTGTCGGACCCTTGGGCGATAGCTACCCTCCTCTTGCCGGCCTTCCTGAGTTCAGTGGTGCTTGTTGTTTGTCATCCGCGTGAGCGCACATTCTTTGTGCACGTAGGTGCGTTGTGGTTGATCACAGCAATTCTGGCACGCACGCGCTTGCTATATGCGCTTTCGTTCCTGCCAAATTACGCGTTACGACGTCCCGACATCCACACGTTGGGTGAAAACCTGCTTTGGACACTGCGCTCCCTTGGTCTAGTTTCTGGCGTACTTGCGACGCGCAACTTGACTGGCGCCTTCGCGCTTTGTCTCGGGCTGGGCGTGATGCTATCGGTATTGGGGCTAGCATGCGTTCGCCTGCTTGTGAGCTGGCGAGCACTTACGGGTGCCCAGATGTGGTTGTTTCTTTCTCTGGTATTTTCGTTGGCCGGAACGGTTGGAGGAGCAGCGCTGGGGCCGACGCCCGCAAGCTTCAGCGCGCTGCACTTCCTGATCAACTTTTATTTTTTTCTCCCGGTGCTGGTGGCGATTTCCGCGTGCTGGATTCCCTCAACATGGTTCGCGCGCGTTGCATTTGTATACGGTATCTTGGTTGCCGTGACTGGAGTACTCGATACGTGGAAGGTGCTGCAGTTTTTGGAGCAGCGCGACACTTCACTTGTGCGGGTCGTCAAGCCGCTATCGGATCTTCTACTACGTGAGCATTTAACTTATGGATACGGCCCATATTGGGGAGCACAGGCCAATGCAGTTACGTGGTACAGCCGGGGGCAGGTTGTTATCCGACCCATTCGATTCGACCCGGTGACCGGCAGGGTAAATGGTCAGCACGAGCAGTCGTCGCGACTATGGGTCACGCCTGAGGACGTTCCTCAGAATCAGTCGACGTTCTTTATCATCTTTGGCGACGACTGGGAGATCTGTCCAGATCCGGCGCGCTGTGAGGCTGGCGTGGTTGCTCAATTTGGACCTCCTGACAGGCGTCTGACGACGGTCGGTTGGCGCGGTGACCTGACAATCCTCGTCTGGTCGCGGCGACTTTATTCGCCGGGCACATTAGATCCGGGTAAATTAAAGAATGTTAAGAGCTTTCGATGAGGCACTTGAGAAAACCGACGCGCGCGGCTTTTTAAGCTCTTTCTTTACCCAAAATCGCAGACGTCCGACACAAGATTGCATCATCACAGTAATTGGTGCGTATGGGTCCTTGCTTCCCGAGCATGTAATAACGCTGGATCTCAATGGAATGCCGTCCGTGTGCAATTCATCCGCCGTATGAGGGAAATTATCGGTGAGTTCGGTGCCGATCTCGCGGGCAACCGAATAACCAACCATCGCCATACCCACTGGCATTGAGCAATGACCTCGAAGCATGTGGTTCGAGTGCTTGCATTGGCATTCCGCAAGGCTCGAATCAGTCGGCAGCCCGCTTGGCAATTTCAGCGACGAACGTGTCTGTGTCCGTTGTTCCCGTATTGCCGAGGATGATGATTGTGATGTCCTGATCCAGCACATGGAAGAACTGGCTTTGAGCACCCATGATTGCGCCGGGTCTTTTCACGACGGGATGTTTTCGGCCTTTCATGGTGGTGTCGTACGACCATAGGCCGTAGCCGTAATCGTCGAGTCCGGGTTTGATCATCAGGTCGAGTGTTGCCTGCTTGATCAGCTTCAGGCCGAACAGGGCGTCGGAGAATTTCATGAGGTCGCTGGTGGTTGAATACATTGCCCCGGCGGCGTACCAGTTCTCCGGATACACCGGAAGATCGTTCGATAGGACTTTGTGATCGTCGGGATAAAAGTAGGTATCGGCCAGGCCGCGAATGATGTCGCCCTGATGCAGCAATCCGGAGTCACTCATCTTCAGCGGCTGCAGAATCCTTTCCCTGAGTACCCGTTCATACGGTTTGCCGTATAGATGCTCGATGATCTTTCCCAGCACGACGTAGTCGGCGTTGTTGTAATTGAACACCTTGCCGGGAGCGCTGATGAGGTGCCCGCTGCAATACTTCGCGAGCAGTTGGTCACTGGTGTGGGGTAGCTGATAGACGGTCATGCCGTCGCGAATCGCACTCGCTTGATCGATGATCCCATCGAAGCTTGGCAGGCCCGAAGTGTGATTGAGCAACTGCTGGATGGATACCTTGCTGCCAGCTTCACCCTTGTACTCGGGCAGGTAGATCTGGATGGGTTTGCCCAGATCTATTTTGCCTTGCTCATAGAGCTGCAGAATCAGAACCGATGTGAACAGTTTGGTGATGGATGCGATCTTGTATCGGGTCTGCTGGCTACTGGGTATATCGAAAGGAATATTGGCCAAGCCAAAACTCTTGGCGTAGCGGGTATGTCCGTGTTTCTGGATCAGGATCGAGCCGTTGAAATGGTGCTCCATCGCATACGAACCGACGAACACGTCCAGCTCGGACGATGGTGTCAGTATGCCCACGGAAAAGAGCCATGCGATGATCAGAATGAGAAGCTTCATGCGATTTCCGGTCCCGTTTGCCATGGTGAATCCGCGCAGCTTCTACCGGACGGTGCGATGAAGATCGTCCGACTCTTTAAGACGTGCGCTAGGTTGTATTCACAGCATTGGATACCGACGTGCGTGCGGCGGTTGCAATATGCGCGAGAAGGCGCACGGATAGGGTGAGTGCGCTACGCTGATATCCATGGGCAACCAGCATCGGGGCAACGATATGCGCGCACCAGCGGGTTCGATCGTGGGGCTATGCTCTGCTTCCGCCACCATGTGTGCGCTAGGCATGGCTTTTCTCGGTTACTGGGGTGTGCATGAGCCGGTGCCATGGCGCTGGACAGACCGGGTTGTCGTATTTCTGGCATTCGCCAGCTTTGCTGCGCTGGGCTCGGTCGCGTGGATCGTCACCACTCCAGTTGCCGATGAGAGCGACGAAAAAGTTGTCGCGGCCAGGCGAGTTTTTGCCCTGGGTGTCGTCTCGATCTGGTTGGCCATGGTGATCGCCGTCATCGCGGCGGCTTGATGACGGTCTTGTAGCGATCGCCGTTTATGCCAGGTCAGTGGCGGCCACGCTTTTGCTGTAAGCGCCAAAGCTTCCATTGGGCGATAACCATCCAGGAAAGTCTTCGACGCAAGTCCTCAGACTGGCTCCCCACCGCGCACCCAGCTCAGTTTATGACAGGTACCCTGGGGCTTTGTGTCCTGTCTAGCGAGCGTCGTTTTCAGATCGACAGGGGAGGTTGTTCGGCGGATGATTCTTGCCATAGCTTTCGTCAGCTTCCGCCTACATCCTGGCTAAGGATTTTCCAGTCTCGATAGCGCTTGAGACCGTGTGGCACGCAGCAAGTCGCGCCATTTTTCAGAACCTTCTCATGGAGCGTGTCCGGCGGAACCCGGAACATGTGCACGTTGAGAGGCGCTAATTGCTGTGCGCTTGCTCCGCTCAAAGAAATCAGCGAGAGCCTTCAGGTTGCGTAGGTACGCAGCCAAAAGCCATCCAAACCCCCGTCCAGTCAACGACGAGATGGCATGCGGGATCGGTACGCCGCGCGGACCGTTTTGCACATTCCATCGCCATCTGAGTGAGTTTCGGTCATGAACAAGATCTATTGCGTCGTCTTTAATCGGGTTTTGGGTCGCTTTGTAGTGGCTTCGGAACTGGCCAGAAGCAACAAGAAATCGTCTGGCAACCAAATAGGTACATCGCGGCGCCGTTCGCGGCTTCACGCCGTCGCGGCGGGGGCGATGCTGGTGGCCTCGGTGCACGCGCAGGCGCAAACCGTTTCGCTGCCGGTGTGGGACCCCACCGTCAATGACAACCAGGTCGGCACGATTACGGCGGCCAACGGGAATACGGTGACCATCACCGGCTCGGCCACGCAAATCAAGCCCGGCATTACGGGTGCGGGCTCGGTGTCGCTGGCAACCTTGCTGGCGAGCGGACAAATCGTGTCCGGCGCTCAATATGCGGACCCGAACAATCCGGCTTCACTGGTCGTCAACACCGGGCCGCTGAATCAGACTCTGGTCGTTCCCGATCCGATTACCGGCGGCACGCGCACGGTTACCGTGTATAGCGATGCGAACATTTCCGATACCTTTGCGACGTCGGTCAATAGCCCCTACATCGTGGTGACCAATACAGCCGTAAACGGACAGCAGTACATCAACACGCGTATTGGCGCGGTGGCTTCGACGGGCGGCACGCTGAATGTGAATATCGGCACTGCCGGGGCCGCGACCAACGCGATCAACAATTACGTCAAGATGGGTGCTGCCAAGCAGTCCTACCTGTTCGCAGCTGACGGCACTGGCAGTGCAAACAGCACCGTGGTGTGGCAGTCCAACAACATGGTAGATATGGGCAGCGTGACCGCGGCCCTGTTGAGCTCGGGTGGAACCTCGGCAACCACGCAGGCGTTCTCTACCTACAAAGGCACATTCACGGCATTCGACGGCAGTAGCCATACCGTCAATAACGCCAGTGACCTGCAGGGTTACAACAACTGGCTCATCGCACAGCTGCAGAGCGGTGTCTTAAATCCCGGGCAATACACGAGCCAATTCAACTTGGCTTATACCAATACAAACCAGACCATTACCTACAGCAACGGCCCGGCCAACATGGCCGACGAGGCTTACCAGCCGATCGGCAATCGCGCGGTGATATACGCCAACGGTGCCAAGGGGGCCGGTGTGGTTGCAGCAGGTGCCATGCTCGATGGCATGGCCAGCTATGACTCGCGTTCGGGCGCCCCCGCCGGATCGGCCGGTGCGGTCATGCTTGCCGATAACGGTGCCACCATCACCAACAACGGCACGGTGTCGTCAGCCCGCGGCGGTAGCGATAGCCTGGCTACGATGGAAGTCCGTCTTGGAGCGCACGCCGTCAATAACGGTGTGGTCAATGCAGGTTACTACGCAGGCTTCGCGGGTGCGGTGGATCCGCTGAATCCCACGCCACAGACATACGCTTTGGGCATGTTTGGTACGGGCGCCGGCTCGACCGTGTCCAATACGGGCATCATCAATTCAGCCGGTGCGGCCGGTATTGCGATGGCTTTGACGAGCGGTGCCCAGGGCACCAATTCGGGCATCATCAATGTCGATGTCACCGCTATCGCGCCAACGTCGACGTATGCAGGAACAGCGACCGACGGTATCACCCTCAACACGGGCTCCAGCTTCACCAACACCCCCACCGGCCTGATCTACCTGGGTCGCCAGCCACAGTACAACGTGGCAGCGCCGGAGAGCGTGGCCGATATTGCCTCCAACATCACGCCGCTCTACGGCATCCTGGTACAAGGCAGCGCTGCCAGTACGGTCACCAACCAGGGCACGATTACCCTGGGCACCCTGGTGCAGGGTTCGGTGGGTATCGAATCGACTAGCACCAGTTCGGCAACGCGGGTGACCAACGCGGGCACCATCAATATCAACGGCAACGCGTCGGCCACGCCGGCGGTCAATATCGGCATGCTCGCGGTAACGGGCACGCCGGCCAACACGTTGAGCAACAGTGGCGTGATCAACATCAATGGCGTCAACGCGATTGGTGAGCAGGCCCAGGGAGGGGGACAGATAAGTTCCAGCGGCACCATCAACGTGCTGGGCGGCGCGGACCCGGCTACCGGTTTGCGTAACTACGGTATGTGGGTGCAGGACGCCGGTTCGATCGGTACGCTTACCGGCACGCTCAATCTGGCTGGCAACGGCGCCATTGGTGCGCACGCACGCTTGGGCGGCACGATCAACGTTGCCGGTGCGGGGGCAGTCAATTTTGTTTCCGGCAGCGATCAGATCGGCTACTACGTGTACGGCGCAGGTTCGGCGATCAACAACACCGGTGTGGCTGCGCAGAACGTGTCGACGGCAGGTTCCACGCTGTATCGGATGGAAGCAGGCGCCAGCTTCACTGGTGGTTCGGGCGCGTCATCGAGCCTCACCGCTTCGGGCGACAATTCCACGGCAGTGCAGGTGACGAGCGCCACCGGTAATACCGTGTCGGCGTTCAACTCCGGCGGCATGTCGATCAACGTGACCGGCCAGAATGCCACCGCCGTGCGCGTGGAGGGCGGCGCGCAAGGAAAAATCGCTTCCAACGCAACCATCAACCTGAGCGGTGCCGGCGCAGTGGCCGGGATTGCCGATGGTCAGTATTACGGTTTGACCGGCGCCGCTTCGGGCGCGCCGATCGCCGGCACGCTATTGAACGCATCGCTCAATGCGGGCGCCGCCGGTTTCGGTACGGGTACCGTGCTGGTCAGTGGCGCCACGTTGAACTCCAGCCTGGACGATGTCACCGGCTTTATTGCCCGCAACGCGGCGTCGCTGAGCAATAGCGGCAATATCGTGTTTACCGGCGCCGACACCACGGGTATCGAGGTGGACGCAGGTGCCACCGGCGGCAATAGCGGCAACATTACTGTGCAGGACGGCAGCGTCGGGCTCAGCGCAAATTCGACCGGCGCCAGCACCACGCTCAACAATACCGGCAATCTCATCGTCAAGGGCGGCAGCGACGCCGATCGCACGACAGGTATCAGCGCCACCGGTTCGGGTGTCACCGTCAACATGACCGCCGGCACGCTTAACTTGCAAGGCCAAGGTGCAGTGGGTGTGCAAGCGTCCAGTGGCGCAAACGTCGTGCTTGCGGGTACGGCCTTGCCGCAGTTTGCCGCCGATGGTTCGGGCGTCACCGATCAGATCGCGTTCCAGCTTGTCGGTGCCGGTTCCACCATTGTCACCAACATTCCCAATGGCACGGTGCTGGATTCCAGCGGCACCAGCTCGACGCTGTTCCGCCTCGATGATGGGGCCAATCTTGCAGGCGTATTGCAGGTGCGGACTTCCGGTACCGACGCGCGTGGCATTGCCGCGTCGGGCGCAGGCACTACAGCCACCGTTCTGGCAGGCAGCGCATTCAATTTGATTGGCGAGGGTTCACAGGGCGTGTATGCGGACGGTGGCGCCAATGTCACGATCAATGCGGGCTCCAACTTTACTTTGGCTGGAAATGGCGCTGTAGCCGGCGTGGTCAATGGCGACCAAGTTGCGCTCGACGGTTCGATTACAGCCAGCAACACCGGCACGCAATTGACCAACCTGGCCAACCTGACGAGCACGGCCAGCGGCGCGACCGGCTTTATCGCAGAGAACCTGGGCACGCTGACCAATCTGGGCAACATCACCATGACAGGTGGCACCGGCAACACCGGTGTGCAGGTGCTTAACGGTCAGTTGGTGAACAGTGG
>Ga0302231_10002005_pt1 | contig 11989 bp, 9 predicted proteins | sample II_Palsa_N2_2_FD_193522 | JGI IMG/M metagenome (GOLD analysis project Ga0302231, IMG submission 193522) | Peat permafrost microbial communities from Stordalen Mire near Abisko, Sweden - II_Palsa_N2_2 | ecosystem: Environmental > Terrestrial > Soil > Palsa > Peat permafrost | place: Sweden...
AGACCTGCACCAGTTGCGCCGCGAAGTCGGCATCGTGTTTCAAAGCTACAACTTGTTCGCGCATCTGAGCGTTGAAGAAAACATCATGCTGGCGCTGCGCCACGTGAAAAAACTCGGACGCGACGACGCGCGCCGCGTGGCGATGGGCGTGCTCGACCAGGTCGGCCTCGCGCAGAAAGCTGATGCCTACCCGGAGCAGCTTTCAGGTGGACAGCAGCAGCGTGTCGCGATTGCGCGGTCGCTCGCGATGTCACCGAAGGTCATGTTGTTCGACGAAGTAACGTCCGCGCTTGATCCGCAACTGACCGGCGAAGTGCTGCGCGTGATGGAGGATCTGGCGAAGGACGGCATGACCATGTTGCTGGTCACGCACGAGATGGCGTTCGCCAAGCGCATGGCGGACCGGATCATTTACATGCACCAGGGGAAGGTGTGGGAAGTGGGTAGCGGCGACATGCTCGATGCACCGCAGACGCCCGAGTTGCGCACGTTCCTGAACAACGGCTTATAGCCTGCGGTTTGCAGGCTGGGCCCGAAGAACATCTTTTGAACTGACATAAAAATGGAGACTGCTTTGAAGACCCACCAATTCATCATGCGCGGCTGCGTGGCCGCTTTGTTACTCGCGGGCGTAGCGCACAGCGCGATGGCCGACCAGCTCGACGACATCAAGAAGGCAGGCAAGATCCGCGTGGCGATTGCGATGGGCACGCCGCTTTTCAGCTATGCCGATGCCAACCTTCAGCCTGCGGGGTCCGACGTGGACACGGCCGTGGCGCTTGCCAAGGACCTCGGCGTGAAGCTCGAGCTCGTGCAGATCACGAATGCCGCGCGCGTGCCGACCTTGCAGGCCAAGCGCGCGGACCTGGTGATAGCCGATCTCTCGATCACGCCTGAACGTGCGAAGGTCGTCGACTTCTCGATTCCCTATGCGGTCATCACGATCATCGTAGGCGGGACGAAGAACGAGACCGTCAAGAATTACGATGACCTGAACGGCAAGACCATCGGTCTCACGCGCGCCACCGTGAACGACACCATCACGACACAAATGGCGAAGGGTGCTCAGATTCAGCGTTATGAAGACGACGCGACGCTGATTACATCGGTGGTGACGGGGCAGGTTGACATCTTTTCGAGCACGCCCTCGAACCTGGCCGAGATGGTCAAGCGCGCGCCGAATCGCAATCTGGAACTGAAGTTCCCGCAGAAGGATTTCGACCTGGGCATTGCGATGAACAAGGACGAGCCGAAGCTCAAGGAGTGGGTCAATAACTGGGTGAGCACGAACCAGAAAAATGGCGCGCTCAACACGATCTACAAGAAGTATCACGGCCACGATTTGCCCGCGAGCGTGACGAAGGGTTAAGCGAAGTGTGAAGCCTGCATGGGGTGAAAAAGGGCATCGCGATGTTGATCGCGATGCCCTTTTTATTTGGCAGACCGGAGAATCAGCCCGCCGGCGTCTGACCGATCTCGTGGTTGGCCAGATACTCCAGCGCGCGGACCATTCCGGAGTGATCCCACGCCTTGCCGCCATGCGCCACGCAAGCGTTGAACAGCGCCTGGCAGGTCGCGGTGTTGGGCAGCGACACGCCAAGCGACTGCGCCGTAGAGAGCGCGAGGTTCAAATCCTTCTGATGCAATTCAATGCGAAAGCCCGGATTGAACGTGCGTTTGGTCATGCGTTCGCCGTGCACTTCCAGGATGCGCGACGACGCGAAACCGCCCATCAGTGCCGTACGTACTTTCTCCGCGTCTACGCCGGCTTTGGACGCCAGCAACAACGCTTCGCCGACCGCTTCGATCGTCGCCGCGACGATCACCTGATTCGCCAGCTTGCAGACCTGTCCCGCGCCGACTTCACCAATCAGCGAGACGTTTTTGCCCATCATGTCGAAGAGTGGTTTCACGCTGTCGAAGGTAACTTGCGAGCCGCCGACCATGATTGTGAGCGATGCGGCTTTTGCACCGACTTCGCCACCGGAGACAGGCGCGTCCAGGTAGTCCGCACCGCGCTCGCGGACCTTCGCTGCGAACTCGCGGGTCGCAATGGGCGAGATCGAGCTCATGTCCACCACGACCTGGCCTTCGCGCAGCGCGGCGACCACGCCGTTCTCGCCGAACAGCACACGTTCCACGTCGGGCGTATCCGGCACCATGACGAAGATCACGTCGGCTTGGCGCACGACGGCGGCCGGGCTGTCGCACGCGAGCGCGCCGGCCTGGGTCAGCGTGTCCGGCACGCCGCTGCGCGTAAATGCCGCCAGCGCCACGCCGTTCTTGATGAGGTTCTCGGCCATGGGCTTGCCCATGATGCCAAGACCGATGAAGCCCGCTTTTTGCATGTCTATCTCCACAAGTTGTCTGGGTGCGGCCGGCTGACGTCCAGCTGCTGTCCGGCTGCTGTCCTGCTATTGCTGCATGAAATGTTTCTGCACCGCTTGCGCCGCATTCCTTAGAAGGCCCATGTCGGCGCATACCGCGATCACCTTGCAGCCCATCGACAGGTACCGTTGCGCATCGGCCTGCACGGGCGCCAGCGTGCCGCTCGCCTTGCCTGCCACGCGGGCGCGCTCGAACACGTGTGCGATGGCCTGCTGCACGTCCGGGTGATTCGGATTGCCGATGTGTCCGTACGACGCCGCCAGATCCGACGGGCCGAGAAACACGGCGTCAACGCCTTCGACGGCGAGGATCTCATCGATTGCTTCAACCGCTGTCCGGCTTTCGATCTGGACCACGACGCAAATGTTGTCGTTCGCGGTGCTTAAGTAGTCGCTTACCGTCCCGTAGCGGTTACCGCGATGACCTACCGACACCCCGCGAATCCCTTGCGGCGGATAACGCGTCGCGGCGACGGCACGAGCGGCGTCGGCGGCGCTGTCGACGAAGGGGATCAGGAAGTTGAAGAAGCCGCTATCAAGCAGCCGTTTGATCACCACGCTGTCATTGGCCGGCGGCCTTACCACGGGGGCGCTACGGCTGTCCTTGAGCGCCATGAGCTGGGGGATCAGGGTGAGGACGTCGTTTGGCGCGTGCTCGGCGTCGAGCAAGATCCAGTCAAAGCCCAGCATGCCGAGCAGCTCGGTCGTGATCGGGCTGCCGAGCGATGCCCAGCATCCGATCTGGGTTTCGCTCTGCAGGACCGACTGGCGAAACGTGTTGGGCAAGGGCTGGTAAGGCGAAGACGGTGTCATGGCTAGGCTTCCTCTGGCTTGACGCCTTGAGTTGGACGGTGAAAATAGTCCGGCAATCTCATACGTTATCAGACGTCATATTACATCGCGGCTTTTCGGAACTGCAAGTGGGTTGGCGGTGAAAAAGGCCGGCAAGGCGTATTCCCGGCGGTACGTGCTCCGTAGGCCCGCGCGAGAGGGGCACGAGGCGCAACAGACTGCGGGGGGCTGCGCCCCTGCGTCGGAATGACAAGTCTTGCGTCTTGCGCCGTCCGAGGCCCAAAGCGTGTGGCCACGCGTATAACCAGTATTTGCCGAATCGCCGTCCGGCACTGCATGACGCCCGCCAGAGCCTTATAAAACAAGGCTTTTCGGCACCTTGCTGCAATCTTCTCAACCCGCCTGCTCACCTAAACTTATCTGCCCATACGCCGTAAGGAGAGGGTCGGCACGGGCCGATGTCCTCGCGCGAAGCGGCGCATCGTATGGAGATTCGATGAAAACAGCGGTAAGCATCAAGGCATGGCTCAGTATCCTGGTGGCGGCATTTGCCATCATGTTGGCTGCGACGGGCGGCTACAGCATCTACGCGGCGCGAACGGCGGACGCGTCCATGCGCGCGCTCTACATGCAGGACACCGGCGGTCTGGACCTGCTCGCCAAGGACACGATCCGCTTGCTGATCGCGCGCACGGCGTTGCAGGACTACGACCCGCGCGCAGGCAGCGCGGAGTCGGCCGCATTGCTGCGTGATGCTCAAGGCGCGATCAATGGCGCGAACGCAGCATGGAAAGCGTTTGCAGTACTTGCAAGCGGCCACGAAGAGCAAACGCTCATGCAGACCGCGGACACCGCACGCGAGCAACTTGTCCAGCAGACATTGTTGCCGGCCGTAGAGGCGCTGGAATCCAAGCGCGTCAGCGATATCCGCGAGTTCAACGAGAACCAGATCAAGGACGCATTCAGCGCCTACGATGCCGCGCTGCAGCCACTCGTCGCCATGGAGTTCGAGCACGGCAAGACACGTTTTGAAGCCTCGCAGCGACGCACCACCACTGTTACCTGGATCGCCTCGACGCTGCTGGCGGCCGGGCTCGTGCTTGCGTTCTTCTCGCGTGTCGCCCTGGAGCGGATCGTGATCGTGCCGTTGCGGGCAGCCGTGAATGCATGCACGGAGATTGCCGGAGGCAACCTGGCATCCCGGCTCACTGTGCACCGGCACGATGAAATCGGCCGTCTGATAGCGGGGTTGTCGACGATGCAACAAGGCTTGAGCACGATAGTCGGGGGCGTACGCGACGGTACGGAACAGATGGCCGTGGGGACACGCGAGATAGCGTCGGGAAACATCGACCTGTCGCAGCGAACCGAAGAACAAGCCGCTTCGCTGCAGGAAACGTCAGCGAGTATCGGCCAACTGACGGGCACGGTGCGCCAGAACGCCGACAGCGCCCGGCAAGCAAGCGACCTCGCGCAAACGGCATCGACAACGGCGAGTCACGGCGGTCAGGTTGTAGCCGACGTGGTGTCGACCATGGACGGTATTAATAGTAGTTCGAAGCAAATTTCGGAGATTATCGGGGTGATCGAAGGGATTGCGTTCCAGACCAATATCCTGGCGCTGAACGCAGCGGTCGAAGCGGCGCGCGCGGGCGAACAAGGACGTGGATTCGCCGTGGTGGCAAGTGAGGTGCGCGCGTTGGCGCAACGTTCGGCCGGGGCCGCGAAGGAGATTCGCGAACTGATCACCACGTCGGTGGAGCGCGTGGGGAACGGCTCGGTGCTGGTCAGGAATGCGGGCAGTGCGATGAGCGACATCATTGTCGCGGTGGGCAGGGTCACGGACATCATGCGGGAGATCACGGTGGCGTCCGAGGAGCAGACCACTGGTATCGAGCAGGTTAACGTGGCGATCGCGCAGATGGACCAGGTGACGCAGCAAAACGCGGCGCTGGTCGAACAGGCCGCGGCAGCGGCGGCGTCGCTGGAAACGCAGGCGGCGCAGATGAACGCGGCCGTCGCGCTTTTCAAACTGGCGCAGGTCTAGCGGTACGTGAAACCGCGTCGTGCGTTCGGCTCATGCATCCGAATGCGGCAGCGTCTCGGGCCAACGGTTCTCTTCGACGCAATTCGATGTAGGCACGCGCTTGGCCCAACCCTCTGCCTGCAGCATCGGTTCGTCGTAGAAATGCTCGACATGCCCGATGCACAGAATGGCGACCGGCTTCGCGTCTACGGGCATATGCATGAGCCGTTGAACAGCGCCGACGTCGAACAGCGACACCCAGCCCACCCCGAGCCCTTCGGCGCGCGCGGCCAGCCAGATGTTCTGGATCGCGCACGCGACCGATGCCAGGTCCATTTCCGGCAGCGTCCGGCGGCCGAAAATGTGATGCTCGCGATTCTCCATCAATCCGACAACCACGACTTCGCCGCAGTCCAGGATGCCCTGGACCTTGAGCCGCATGAATTCATCGCTGCGCTCGTTGAGCGCAACGGCGGTGGCGCGCCGCTCGGTCTCCACGATGTCATGCAATGCGACGCGCAGGTTCTGGTCCGTAACCCTGACGAAACGCCAGGGCTGCATGAAACCGACGCTCGGCGCATGGTGCGCGGCGTCGATCAACCGCGCCATTTGATCGGCGGCGACGGGTGCGTTGGTGAAATGCCGCATGTCACGGCGTTCGTGGATCGCGCGGTAGACCGCGGCAATCTCAGGTTCGGAAAAACGCTTGAAGGTCGAATCAGTCATACATCCATGCTTAAAAAAATGCTGTAGGGGCGAACAACCGGGCGAACAATTCGGCAAAGGAGGGAGCCACGCACCTCGGCGTCGATCGTCAGGAAACGGAGTTTTCCCAGTTCACATCCGCCGCCTGGTCCACGCACCGCTAACGCGCACCGATGTCGCTATACGCCACATCCGCGTCGCCTTCCGATAAATCTTCCGATCTCACACTGCCGTTATCTGATCAATCGACGCCTGATTCCAGTGGTTCCCTTCACGGTTCGCCCCAGATATCCGGAGGATACAGACCTGTTGCGCCGCGTACTATAGCGACGCAGTGGGGACTAGCCCTTATGCGCAAACACATGACCATTCGCGGCGGCCTGGCCGCGACGATCGCCATTTACACCGTCTTGCTCATCGCGGTAATCGTGGTGGGCATCCTGGGTTTGTACGGCAGCAATTCGGCGTTGAGGGAGATGTATCGCGACGATACCGCTTCGGTGCTGCACCTTAAAACCAGCTCGGAGCGCTTGCTGTTGCTGCGCGCCGGGTTTGGCGAAGTCGAGCAACTGATCAGCGCCGGCAAGCCCGCCGAGCGCGAAATTGCTCGTCAGCACGCGCTCCTTAACGAGAGCAACAAGGAACTGGAAGCTTTTCGGAAGCTTCATGAGCCCGTGCCGGCGGAGAAGGCGCTTATCGACGCCATGCAGGCGCGGCGCGAGCAACTGCTGGCCCAGGTGTTCCAGAAGGCGCTCACCGAGCTCGATCAGGACAATCTGGTGGATTTCCTCACCACCCAGCGAGAAGCGCCGCCCGCGCTGTTTTCCGACTATCAAAGCGCGCTGACCGCTCTTGAAAACTTCCAGGTCGAACGCCAGAAAGCACGCTTCGATACCACCGACGCACGTTTCGAAGCCATGCTCTGGACGCTCGGCGCTGCTGCGGTCGTCGCCCTCGTCGTCGGCTTCTTCGCGCTGAGGATATTGACCCGGGCGATCGTGCGGCCGATTGATATGGCCGTCGATTATTTCGGCCGGATCTCGGCCGGCGACCTGACAAGCACCGTGACGGTCCAGCGCAACAACGAGATGGGCTACATGCTCAATGCGTTGAAGGGCATGCAGGAGGGGCTTGCGCAGACGGTGCGCAAAGTGCGTTCGAGCGCGGAGACAATCGTGCGTGACGCCCATGCCATCTCGGGCGGCAATCTCGATCTGTCGGCGCGCACGGAGCAGCAGGCTGCCTCGCTTCAGGAAGCTGCATCGAGCATGGAGCAGTTGACCGCCACCGTCAGGCAGAACGCCGACAACGCGCGCAACGCCAGCGAGCTTGCTGCGGGCGCATCCGATATCGCGTTGCGCGGCGGGGAAGTGGTGAACCGCGTGGTCGCGACCATGGACACGATCTCGGGCAGCTCCGACAAGATCGTGGGTATTGTCGGCGTGATTGAAGGGATCGCGTTCCAGACCAACATCCTCGCGCTGAATGCGGCCGTGGAAGCCGCGCGGGCAGGCGAGCAGGGCCGGGGTTTCGCGGTCGTTGCAAGCGAAGTGCGAAGCCTTGCGCAACGCTCGGCATCGGCGGCGAAGGAGATCAAGGAACTGATCGGTACGTCGACGTTGAGCGTGAAGGACGGCAGCCAGCTCGTGGCTCATGCGGGCGCGACCATGGTGGAAGTCGTGGAAGCGGTCAGACGCGTGAGCGCGATCATGGCGGAGATCAGCCTGGCTTCGGGCGAGCAGACCACAGGTATCGAACAGGTCAACGTGACGGTAGCGCAAATGGAAGAGATGACGCAGCAGAACTCGGCACTGGTGGAAGAGGCGTCTGCGGCGGCGGTGTCGCTGGAAGAACAGAGCCGGCAGTTGAACGATGCGGTGGCACTGTTCCGGCTGAAAGCCGTCGCATGACACTCCAGTCTTCCACCCGCCGCACCGGGCGATGAGGAGGCGTCGGTCAACCAAAATGAAGTTGATTACCTTACATCTTGTCTATACAAATATTAAGAATGTTCATTGACATCAATCACGCGCTCGACATGAAAAATTAAGCCTAGAACGTTGATTAAAATAAATATAGTTCGGAAATACCCAAGTCTGTACAAAACCCCGTTAGGGGTAAACGTCCATAATAGCGAACTTGTATATACATATTGCTTCCCTTAAAGTCGCATTGAATCGTGAGCGCCGCCCGACGGCGTTCGCGGTTCGGGCAGTCGTGCAGGCGTATTTCGCGACGACGTATTGAAAGAAGCTGGCCACACGCGGTTCACGCGACGCCACTGACTCGAGGGTATCCATGTCCGTATCAAAGACCGGCGCTATTGCCGAACGCCGCACCATCGACTACATCCCCGACGCCGAACGTCATGGCGGCCTTGCCAGTCAGTTCACGCTATGGCTGGCCGCGAACCTGCAGATCACCGCGATCGTTACTGGTGCGCTTGCGGTCGTGCTCGGCGGCGACGTGTTCTGGTCCTTGATCGGCCTGATGGTCGGTCAACTGTTGGGCGGCGGTGTGATGGCGTTGCACGGAGCGCAGGGGCCGCAACTCGGACTGCCGCAAATGATATCGAGCCGCGTGCAGTTCGGCGTGTACGGTGCGGTGATTCCCATCGCGCTGGTGTGCCTGATGTACGTCGGCTTCTCGGCGAGCGGCTCGGTGCTCGCGGGGCAGGCAGTCGCGCAGCTACTGCACGTGGACGACGCGATTGGCATTGTCGTGTTCACGGTGGTGATTGTCGGGTTTACGGTGTTCGGATACCGCGTGATTCACGCAATTGGCCGCGTCGCCAGCGTGATCGGCGTGCTGGCGTTCGTGTACATGTTTGCGCGGCTGCTGACGGGTCACGATATCGGCTCGCTGCTGGCGAACCGTCACTTCACGTTGAGCAGCTTTCTGCTGTCGATGTCGCTATCCGCGTCGTGGCAGATCGCGTTTGGCCCGTACGTTGCCGACTATTCTCGCTATCTGCCTTCTTCCACGTCGCCGCGCAAGACGTTTTGGGCCATCGGACTTGGATCGGTGATCGGCGCGCAGGTGGCGATGGTGTTTGGCGTGTTCGCCGCCGCGCTCGCCGGCAAGCAGTTTTCGCATCACGAGGTGTCGTTTGTCGTCAGCCTCGGCGGGAGCGGGGCGATCGCCGCGCTGCTTTACTTCGCCATCGCGTTCGGCAAGATCACGATCACGACGCTCAATGCGTACGGCAGCGTAATGTCGATCGCGACGGTGGTCAGCGGCTTTCGCGGTGAGCAGCGTCTGTCGACGCGTAACCGCGCGATCTACATTGTCGGGATGGTTGGACTTGCGATGGGCCTCGCGCTCGCCGGTCGTCACGCATTCCTGAAGGAGTTCTCGTCGTTCATCCTGTTCCTGCTCGCGTTCTTTACGCCGTGGAGCGCGATCAACCTGGTCGACTATTACTTCATTACCAAAGATCGTTACGACGTCCCCGCGCTTTACGATCCGGATGGCCGCTACGGTCGCTGGAACGTGACCGGAATCGTGGTGTATGCAATCGGGGTGCTCGTGCAATTCCCCTTCATTTCGAGCGCGTTCTATACCGGCCCATTGGTGGACAAACTCGACGGCGCTGACATTTCCTGGATCGTCGGGCTCGTGGTGCCGGCGGCGCTGTATTACGTTGTCGCTCGCCACAGGGCACACGCTGCGCCCGCGCATTTGATTTTGCCTGCCCAGCCGACGTCTACAGGGAAGTAGCAGGCGCCAGCTTTGCGTTGCATCGTCCCGTCAGGCTTCTCCGATTTTGCGATCGCTCATGCCCAGTGCGCCGCTACCCAGACGTTCCCAACCCAGTGCCCCGGCACCCACAGTACGGGGCGCGGCACGGGCGTCATGTAGACGACGCGCGGAGCGACATACACTGCCGGTGGCGGGGGCGGTGCGTAGATAACCGGAGGAGGCGGCACATACGCAACCGGGGGCGGCGGCGCATACACGACCGGAGGGGGCGGCACATAGACGACCGGTGGAGCCACGACCACCGGCTTGGGCGCGACGACGACTGTTGTGCTGCCCGTCGTGACGACGCCCGCGGTAGTAATCGTTCCACTTGTCGTCACGGTGTTGCCGTATGTACCTGTCGCGCTGGCAGAGGTCGTGACGACACCCGGTGCGACCCGCGTCGCCGTACCTGAGTGGTAGACGGCCCCGCCGTCCGAACCGGTCACCGTGCCCGAACGGGAGCACGAAGCACCCGCGCAATTCGTCGATGCCGAATGGTCGACCGTGTTGCCGTTCGAGCCAGTGATCGACCCGGATGATGAATACTGGCCCGGCGCGGTTCTAGTTACGTCGCCGGATGTGGAGGCCGTCTTGCCGTCTGGTCCGGTGAGGGTGCCGGTGTGCGCGCATGTGCCGCCCGCGCAACTGGTGTCGCCGGCGTGCTGCACTGAGTTGCCGTAGCGTCCGGTCGCGGTGCCCGAATTCGAAAACTCGCCTGGCGCGTTGCGGGTTACCGTACCCGTGTTGGACGCGAAGCCACCGTAAGGGCCGGCGACGCCGCCTGCATGCGAACAGCTGCCGCCGCCACACGAGCCATATCGAGCGCCGTTATACGTGCCACGCGACGTGTACGCGGTGCCGTGCTGCGACCAGGCGAAAGCAGAAGCGCTGCCGAGACCGAGCATGGCGATGGTTGCTGCGAGCACAAGCCTGCGCAGGGCGCCACGTGCCGATGTGGCGGTCGCGGCGAACGTGGGGAAAGCGGCGGTGGCCGGGGGGACGAACGAGCGGGTATTCACACTATCTCCTTTGTAGTTCAGGGCCACTTCCAGCACTGCGGCGTGGCGATGAGCGGACTATAGGAGTGCGCGCGGATTTAATCATCAACAAAGATATGTCACGCCGTGTCACCGCGGCGCAGTCTTGCCAGACGGGGGTTTGGGAGCGGAGGACGCACGCCGTGACATATTTCGACATGAATTGTTGCGAGTCGAAATGCAATACGGCTGTGCGTGGTGTCGCGGTCTTTCGATCGCAATGGACATGGTGAGCATAGCTAAGCCAGGGCGAAACCGCCAAGGGCATCAATTTTCTGTTCGGCTCGCGGTTTAAAAAAACTCTCGAAGTCGTCTTTGTCGGAAATCGTGCGCGTATGGCTGGACCGAAACTGTCGTGATCTGTGTTTTTCCAAACGAAGTCAAAACGGTGGAGGGCATCAATGAATACGCTGACGTTGCTGAGGTTGACTCTGACGATTAATCGACCGGGCACCAACGACCAGAATCCGGGCACACATTGGCCCGCGCACCGTTCAGCCAGACTTGCTCTTCATCCAGTTGCAGCGAGGTCGAAGGGTCGATGTCGAAGGCAACCCTAAGTGCGTCCCCAACGTGGGCATCTTCGATGGGAAGCTCCCAGGTCAGGAATATCTGGGTGCAATCCTGATCAGGCGCGAAGTCGGCCACATTAAAGCCGCTGCTGCCGCGTTGAATGACGCCATGAGGCTGACCGGTATCGAAAATCACAGCCGTACCCCGGGTCAGCGGGATTCGATGACCTATTGCAGGAAAGTGCAAGTCCAGACCCCGGTCCTCGCTCATGAAGAGATTGCAAAAGGCCGCGCCGCCATATTGCGCGCCGTCGTGGTGATACTTAGCGCCACGGCAGGCCATGAGCGCTACGTCACTGGAGGGAAGTATCCCAGGCAGCCCAAGCGCGCACGTCCAATCGGATACCGCCTGCACGCAACGCTTGTAGTCCGGCCAGCGTGCGCGCGCTCGCGCCAAGGGCATGACCTCGACGTCCCCGGGCGCAAGGACCATCCGCGACGATATCTCCCTTTCCCAATCTGCAAGCAGACGCGCAGAGGGCGCGGGTACGTCGACCGTGCCTGTCAGCACGATGTCGCTCACGCGTCGGCTGCGGATAGTGTCGCCACTCCAGAAATAGGAAGTGAGGAGGTCTCGCGCTCGATGCTGTTGAGGGGGGGCATTCATCTCGGTCATTGCAATTTAGGCGGTTGCGGGTTGTTCGCCGGATTGCTGTCAATCTTGACTACCCGCTCGATTCCGGAGGTGCCTGTCAGCGCTGACAATTCAGCGTGCAGCAGATCGGC
>Ga0302231_10002006_pt1 | contig 11985 bp, 11 predicted proteins | sample II_Palsa_N2_2_FD_193522 | JGI IMG/M metagenome (GOLD analysis project Ga0302231, IMG submission 193522) | Peat permafrost microbial communities from Stordalen Mire near Abisko, Sweden - II_Palsa_N2_2 | ecosystem: Environmental > Terrestrial > Soil > Palsa > Peat permafrost | place: Sweden...
CACACGATTGTGGCCAACTTTCACGGTGAAGAAGCCGCCAAAGAAGCTGCCGACGAATTCCGACTGGTCTATCGCGACCGAAAAGCTCCTACAGATTTGCCGGAAATGAAATTGGCCTGGGGCACGAGGCCGCTGTTCGCGGTTCTGACAGAAACGCAATTGGCCACCTCAAGAAGCGATGCCGAGCGGCTGATCAAACAGGGCGCCGTGGAGGTAAACGGTCAAGTCGAGAAAGATGTGAAACGCACAGTTGTTTTGAATCCCGGCGACCTGCTGGCGCTGCGGGTGGGCAAGAAGCGATTCCTTCGCGTTGTGGGAGTTTGAAATTCAACGGCACTCGGCGAGGCGCTGCAAGCGATCGAGCCAGGAACGATCGCGCGCCGCAACTCCGTAACGCGTGAATAGCCGATCGACAATCTTGCCGAGGCCGCCTGGCATTTCGTATTGGTCACGCATCGTTAGCCTCGTGGTGCCTCCCGTTTGCTGGAATTCCCACCGCTGCTTTCCGCGAACGCCGTAGGCGTCTTGAAACTGCCATTCGAACACGCGTTCCCATTCATAAGCAGTAATGACCGCAGTCAATGTGACTTCGCGGTTGCCGAGACGGCCCGTAATCCGCACTTTCTGGCTCCCGGCAAAATCCGACGCTCCGCCTTGCACTTCGAAGCAGCTCTTCATCTCGGCGCCATACCAAAGCGCCATGCGTTGCGGAACGAAGAAAACAAAAATCTCTTTCGGCGGAACTGCGAACTCGCGGACAAACTCAAGATTGGCCATCGAAGAATTGATCGTTCTCTTTAGCAGGGATTCTAGTTAACTTCCACCAGGACGAGCGAAACATCGTCGGTCGCTGGGCCGTCGCGCCATTCGGCGACGAGATCGAGAATTCCTTGCTTCATTTGTTTGAAAGGGAGAAGCGAAGTTTCGCGCACGATTTTTTGCACGCCTTCAACCCCGAGCATTTCGCCGCGTGAGTCAAAAACATCGGTGATCCCGTCGGTGTAGAGCACGATGCGGTCTCCTGCTTCCAGGGCTACGTCGAGAGTGGCTTCCGTGCCCACAGCGTCCGGGAGCGCGCCCAAAACCATGCTGCGCGATTCCAGCAGGCGTGGCTCGGCTCCGGCGTGGGCGATCATGCCAGGCGGGTGGCCAGCTCCAGCAAAAAGCAAGCGTCGTCCGGCGCGATCCAGTTGCGCTGCCGCAATGGTGAAAAAGAAAACGGAACTCCCAATATTGTGCATGACGAAACGATTCAACTGGCGAAGCATGGTTGCGAGCGGCGCGCCGTTGCGAAGCTGGGTCATCGTTTCGGCATAAATGCGGTTGGCAACAAGCGCGGACCCGATGCCGTGCCCAGAAACGTCGCAGACTAAAAGGTTCAGAGAATCGTGGTTTAGGGGCGTCACCAAGCCGAAGTCGCCTCCGATCGTACGTACGGGATGGTAATACGTCTCCACGTGCACACTTCCCCAAACGAGTGACTTGGGCGCAAGACTTTGCTGCACACGCGCAGCCAGCACCAGGTCTTCTTCAATTTCTCTTTGGCGCTCTTCGAGCTGTTTGTTGGCCGTGCGAAGGCCTGCTTCGGCGCGCTTCTGGTCGGAAATATCGATGAATGTGACGATTGCGAAGCGGCGGCCGTCCGGATCTTCAACGGACCTCGCGCTGACGATGACGGGGAGCCGGCTGCCGTCGTGGCGCGGCAACACGAACTCAAAACGGTTATGTCCTGCCTGCATACCTCGTTGTCTCTGATTGTTGAGTGTTTCGGCTTCCTCCGGAGTGAAAAACCTATCGAAGTTCGAGCCGATGAACTCGCTCCGCGGAATTCCGGTCATTTCCTCGAAATTTGCGTTGGCGAAGATGATTTGCGGACAATCGTCCGCAATGATCACGCCCTCATTCAGCGTCTCAAGGATACCTTCGATTTGCGCCAACCACTCGGGCGGTTCGAATTCCACGAAATCCCCTTTGCGAGTATCTTACCGAAACATCCTGAAACCACCAATGCGTCCACGCACTTCACGGGAAGCCGTGAGTAACACGTCTCCACCATTTGATTCGCCGCCCAGTGCCTAAGCTGCAAAGATTTATGAAGTAAAGTAAGGTAATAAGACGTATCACAAAGGGGACGGTGCGTTCGCAGAATTTCAAGTCTATCGGCATGCACGACAAGCTATCCACTAACGGAAAGCGAGTTCCTCCAGGGCCGAGAGGATTGCCCCTCCTGGGTATGGCGTTGCAGGTGTTGCGCGATCCGCTGGGAACGCTGCAACGGATCGCCCGCGAGTACGGCGACATCGTCAGGATACCGATCGGGCCTGATAGCCGCATCCTGCTGAATCATCCAGACTACATCGAGCAAGTGAACGTGATTCAGCAGAGCAAGTTCCATAAGAGCAAGCTGACGAAAGACGTGACCGGGCGTTTGCTGGGGGAAGGCCTGTTGATCAGCGAAGGGGACTTCTGGAGGCGCCAACGGCGGCTGGCGCAGCCCGCATTTCACCGTAGCCGGATCAATGAGTACGCCTCGACCATGGTGGAAAGCGCGGAGACGCAAATCCGCAAGTGGAGTGACGGCGAGGAACGCGACATCGCGCAAGAGATGACGGCGCTCACCCTGGAGACCGCCGTGCGCACGCTCTTCGGCACCACGCTGCCCGGGGAAGCGAGGCAAGTGGGACGCTCGCTGGATTTTCTGGTGCGGTATTCGCTGCGCAAAGCGCGTTGGCCAATCAAAGTGCCGGAAAGCTGGCCCACGCCCGCGAACCGTCGCGCCGAACGCGAGACGAAGTTCCTCGATTCGTTGGTGTACAGGATCATCGATGAGCGGAAGGAGTTGGGGAATACTGGCGAGCGTAAGGATCTGCTTTCGCTGCTGATGTCGGCGATGGACGAAGACGGTAGCCAGATGACTCCCAAGCAGCTGCGCGACGAAACGATGACTTTGTTTCTGGCGGGACATGAAACGACGGCGCTGACACTTGCCTGGACCTGGTATCTACTCAGCAAAAATCCGGCGGCTGAAGTGAGGTTGCACGAAGAGCTTCGGGACGTCCTCGGTGGACGGGCGCCGGCGATCGCGGATCTTGGGCGGCTGCCGTACTTGCTGGCGGTGGTGAACGAAGTGCTGCGGCTGTATCCGCCGGCATATATTTTGGCGCGGACTTCCATCGCGCCGTCCACGCTTGGCGGGTACGATTTTCCGGCGGGCTCGACGATCATCATGTCTCAATGGGTGATGCAACGCGATGCGCGCTTCTTCGACGATCCGGAAGCATTTCGGCCGGAGCGCTGGCTCGACGGCCTCGAGGACCGGCTGCCGGCGGGCGCGTATTTTCCATTTGGCGACGGGCCGCGGCGGTGCATCGGCCAGAATTTTGCGTTGATGGAAGCGGTGCTGGTGATCGCTACGATCGCGCAGAAGTTCCAACTTCAACTCGTTGCAGGCCAGAAGATTGTGCCGGAGCCGCTAGTGACGCTGAGACCGCGAAACGGAATTCGCATGAGGATCGACGCGCGGCGCTAGCACCCTCCACCACGCAACGAGGAATCATTTTACGAACTCGCCGGTGCCGCCATGGGCCCAAGGATTGTAGGTAAGCGAAAAAATGATGCGGTCGGGAATTGGCGGATGCGAATAAAACAGAAACACATCCACGGGATCAGGCTCGGGATCGGAGAGATCCACTTCGCCCAGAACCTGAAACGATTGCGCTGCGGTCTGGCCTGAGTCCGGCGTGAGACCGTGGGTGACTTCCAAGCCGTATTGGTCCGCTTGATGCTCGACGTACCGGCTGAAAGCGCTATTGATGGGCCCGGAGATAAAACCAAAAATGGAGAGCAGGAGCAAAAGCGCAGGAAACGAGGCCCAATCGTCCAAGCCACGAATTCCCCAACGGGTGCCCCAGCGCGCGAGAACCCAGCCAATGGTGCGATAGCCGAGGTAGAAAACAATAAAAAGCATCACGAACGCGAAGGCCAGACCTTTCCAGATGTGCTCGAGAACGTAGTGCCCCATCTCGTGTCCGGCGACGAAGACAATCTGCGGCGTGGTCATCTTGGCGATGGTGGTATCCCAAACCACGATTCGCTTGGAGGCGCCGAGTCCCGTGACGTACGCGTTCAGCCCCGTGGTCTTTTCGCCCGCGCCCATCCAGAACATCCGCTCCGGCGGAATCGTTTGCCCGGCGCGCTGCACCATTTGTTCCAGGCTCGCCGTCAGGCCCGGGTCCTTCACCGCAAGCGGCTCGAATTTGTGGAACATGGGATCCACAACCAGCGGTTGAAGAAAAACAAGGAGAACCGCAATGGGCAAGGAGATCAGCCAAAAATAAAACCACCAACGGCGCGGGCTGCGTCGAATCACGCGGTAAAGTATCGAAATGAGGCAAATTCCAAGAGCAATGGAAAGGAACTGGCCCTTGGTCCAATCCCAAGCCCACGAACCCCATCCCTGCACGGAGATTCCAAACTTTCGCTCGACCCAGTTTTCGTAAATGTCGGCGGGCAAGCCCAGGATGCTGGCGGTTAGAAGGAACAGTGGCACAAAAACGATAGCTTGCGGTAAATGCTTGGACGAGAATTTCTCCGCCCAGTTGCGATATTTCGGCGCGAGCCTGAGTTGCAGAATGAGCCACAAGATGAAGAGACCGTAAGCAAAACTGATTAAGGCGAATCGGAAATGAATGCGGCTCAGGTCCCGCGCCTTTTTGTAGGTTTCAGGAGGAAGCGTGTACGCAGTGACCTTTTTTTCGGTTGGCTGCGGCGTAGTGGCGGGAGAAGACGGTGCCTGAGCGTTGGAAGCTGGCGCGCCGTATTGCGGTGCAAGGGACGGGGACGGCTGGAGAGGGTGGGCGGCGAGAGTCGGGCTGAAGGCTAGCGAAACTCCCAAGATTGTTAGAAGAACCAAAACCGCTCTCAATTTGTAGTTCGCCGAGTTTGTTGTCCTCTTTTCGCCGCGTGCAATTCTAGAACCGGTTAGAAATGTCCCCGTGGTTTGTTTTGAGTGAGTTACAGACGTTTTTGAATGTGATGCAGAACCGGTTAGAAATGCGGTTGAGCAGGCAGATCCTTCGCGAAAAGCGCCCTGGGCCACTCGCGAAAGACGATCCTGGCAAGCAGGCTGACATGCAGTTCTGGCCCCGGATAGAAATGTCGCGGTTGTTTGTTTTGAGCGAGTTACAGCCATTTCTATATATTGGGCTGTGCCGGATAGAAATGCGGCGGCGAGGCTCGAAATTGAGGGCTTAGTTGTGGCGGGGAAGCTCCCTTCGCGAATGCGCTCAGGGCGAATCCCGTAGGGAGTCATAGGATCTACAGGTGGAAAGTTTGTGCTTATGGCTGGGCAGAGCGCCGGAAGTCCGTCTTGGTGAAGCGCTCGACGATATTCTATTTTAATCACGAGCGACGCTAGCACGTGATTCAGTGAAATTCAAGGGACTGCATGTTGTGAGCATAACTCTGCGAAGCGGCTCTATTCCCATTTTGGGAGTGGGACGAAAGTTCCAGTCGCGGCACTAGAATGCGAAAACAGACTCAGACCCAGGAGGAAATTGTGAAGATGCAGCGAGATGCAATATGAACGCGCAGAGCAAGCCCGTTAGTTAGTGTCCTTGATTTGAATTATTGTTTTTTAAAGCACGGTATCGAACGTGCTCATAATACGTTCTCAAGAAAGTACACTGCCAATATTTCAATTGCATTGCGAAACCGCAAGCGAGAGGATGAGTATGGTCATGACTGAAAGTTTACTGATACCGTTCCCGAATTTCAGAAGGGCACGAATGGCACGGAAACCCCGCCTTCTTGATCTTTTCTGCTGCGCCGGCGGCGCTGGGGTGGGTTACAGCCGGGTCGGATTTGACGTTGTCGGTGTAGACATCGACCCCCAGCCGAATTATCCTCTGTCGTTCGTCCGGGCTGATGCTCTCGCGCTCGAACCGAAATTCATCGCTCAATTCGACGCAATTCATGCTTCGCCGCCTTGCCAATCGTATTCCGATCTTGCCAAGCGCAATCGCAACGCAGATGAATGGCCACGCCTGATCGAACCCATCCGGAAAATTCTGATTAAATCGGGCCTCCCGTGGGTTATAGAAAACGTCGATGGCGCTCCGCTTCGAAATCCGGTGGTTCTCTGCGGTACGATGTTCTCGGGGCTGCGAGTTCTTCGGCACCGACTTTTCGAATCGAATTTCCCTATAGTCCAGCCTCCGCATGGGAAACATCCGAAGGTGCACACTTTCGACCGCCGCAAGTCTCACTTCGGGAAAACGGACGAGTGGAAGGATTTCGTACAAGTCACCGGCGGCGGCAATTGCACACTCGCAGCGGCCCGGGCAGCTATGGGAATTGATTGGATGACCAAGAATGAAATCAACGAGTCAATACCGCCCGTTTATACAGAGTATGTCGGCTTGCAACTGTTGCACCACATTTCCCTCGAAGAAAAAGAACTAACGAAGATGCGTAGGAATGCGTAAGCAAGGCTCAAAAGAACGGATTAGGCAATTCCTGCTCACTCACATCGGCCAAGTGGTTACATCCATACAGATTCGGGACGCGGCGGGAACTAGTGTGAGCGAGTGGGCGCGACGGGTCCGGGAGCTGCGTGAGGATGAGGGCTGGCCGATCCTTACCCACAACGACACCACAGACCTCAAGCCGGGGCAGTACCTTTTGCGAGAGGCGCCGCCCGACAAAGCTGGCGTGGTGTTTGCGAGTGGGATGTCGGCGAAGCTCCGAGCCGAAGTTCTGGACCGCAACGGCTTCACCTGTCAAATGTGCGGTCTCACGCCTGGCGACGTCGACCCCGCGACCGGATGCAAGGTCCGGCTTCACATCGGCCACATCATAGACAAGAGCCTCGGCGGCAAAGAGGAATTGTCGAATCTCCGCGCCTTATGCTCGACCTGCAATCAAGGCGCAAAAAACATCACGCATCAAAAGCCTAACTCGATCTGGTTACTGTCTCAAATCAGACGTGCCGGGCTCGATGAACAGAGGGCTGTTTTCGAGTGGCTCCGCAGGAAATTCGGAGCATGACCGACAGTATCTCCAAAGCGCGGCGCAGCGCTAACATGCGCGCTGTCCCCAGCCGGAACACTCGACCGGAAATACTCGTGCGTCGGATGGCGCACAGCCTAGGCTTTCGCTTCCGGCTCCACCGCCCCAATCTACCTGGCAAACCAGATATCGCTTTTCCGGCTCAGCAGAAGGCGATCTTCGTTCACGGTTGCTTTTGGCACCAGCACAAGGGTTGCAAAAGGGCGACTGTTCCAAAATCCAATCGTAATTTTTGGCGTTTGAAGCTCGCGCGTAATGTCGCGCGTGACGCGATGCAGCTTGCTGCTATCAGAAAACGAGGCTGGCGGGCGCTGGTGGTGTGGGAATGTGAGATCAAGAAAGAGCGTCGTCTGGCGGCCAAGATGAGGCGTTTCCTTGGGTGACTAGCCCAAGCGGTGTGCGAAACAAATCCTACGCTCAGTGATTCGCGATCTGCGTTAAGTGCCCTTTCCCCGGCCATCTCACTCGATTGAAACTATTTCCGTGGATACTGCGTTAGTGCTGATAGATTCTCAATCGCGCGAGGATGGCGAGGTGGAAGGAGAGGGGCGGGTCATGAAACTGGTGATTGATGGGGTGAGCAAGCAGTATGCGGGGAAGGTGTGGGGGTTGCGGGATTTGCGGCTGGAGCTGGGGCCCGGAGTTGTGGGGTTGCTGGGGCCGAACGGGGCGGGGAAATCGACGCTGATGCGGATTATTGCGACGGTGACGCGCGCGTCCGAGGGGCGTGTGGTGTGGAACGATGCGGACATCGCGCGGTCTCCCGACACATTGCGATCCGTGCTGGGATACTTGCCGCAGGATTTCGGGGTGTATCCGCATCTGACGGCGCTGGAATTTCTGGAATACATGGCGGCGGTGAAGGGGCTGGATGCGGCGTCGGCGCGGAAACGGATTGACGAGCTGCTGGCGGTGGTGAATCTGGCGGAGGCGCGCGACCGTTCGCTGGGAGGATTTTCCGGAGGTATGAAACAGCGCGTGGGAATCGCTCAAGCGCTGTTGAACGATCCGGAGCTTTTAATCGTGGACGAGCCGACGGCGGGACTGGATCCCGAAGAGCGCGCTCGATTTCGAAATTTGCTTTCGGAATTGTCCGGCGAGCGAATCGTGATTTTCTCCACGCACATCGTTTCGGACATCGAAGCGATTGCGACGGACATCGCCATACTGGGCGGCGGACGGCTGCTGGCACATGCAGCGCCGGAAGAATTGTTGCGCGCGGTGGAAGGGAAAGTGTGGGAGTGGGTGGTCCCGAGCGCGGAAGTGGCCGCGGCGAAACAAAAATTCCTGATTTCAACGAGCGTGCGGCGAACGGACGGGGTGCACGTTCGAATCGTGGCGGCGGAACAGCCGGGCGCGGGCGCTGCGCTGGCTGCGCCTACACTTGAGGATGCTTACCTGCATTGCATTTCGAGCCGGCGAGCGAGCGTGGCGGCATGAACGCCACCGGGGCAAGCAGCGGCAGGATCCTCTACCAGCTGGCTCGCGCGGATTTCCTGGAACGCGTGCGGCGCTACAGTTTTCTTTTTACCATGGGGATTTCTCTCTACCTAGGATACGCAGCCGCCACGGGACGGCTGGTGATGCGCGTGAACGACTCGCGCGGAGTTTTCAATTCCGCATGGATTGGCGGGCTGATGGCACTGGTTTCCACCACGTTTCTAACGCTGGCCGGATTTTACGTGGTGAAGAACACGATCGAGCGCGACCGTTCGACACGCGTCGGCGAGATTCTGGCTTCCACGCCAATGTCGAAAATGATGTACGTGATGGGCAAGGCGATCAGCAACTTTGTGGTGCTCACGGCGATGATCGTGATTCTTCCAATTTCCGGAATCATCATGCAGTTCTGGCATGGGGAGGATTCACATATAGAGCTTTGGAAGCTGGTGGCCCCTTTTCTGTTGATCGCGTTGCCGGCCATGGCAGTGGTTGCCACAATTGCTGTTTTATTCGAGACGATTCCCTGGTTGCGCGGCGGCTTCGGAAATATAGTTTATTTTTTTGTGTGGGCGGCGTCATTAGCGGCGCCGATAGGTTCAGTCGAAAAGCCGGGTGTGAATCCCCTGGATTGGTCGGGGTTCACGATCATTTGGAGGAGTCTGCGTGCAGTAGCGAAGGGGCCGGGGAATAACAATGGCTTTTCGCTTTCGATTGAATCCAGCTCCGCTGCGAAGGCTGTGTCCACTTTTCAGTGGAATGGAGTTGAGTGGACCTCAAGTCTGGTATTCGCGAGGCTTTTCTGGGTGGCCGTCGCCATAGGACTTACTTTTTTGGCGGCACTGTTATTCGATCGATTTGACCCATCGAAAGAACGTTGGCGACGCGCTGCTGTGCCTGTAGGTGCCGAAACGTTGGAGAGCGAGGCGGCGGCGCAGATGCCGGCTCACGCAGCATCGCTGACGCCACTGGGAGCGAGAACGGGCCAACTCAGATTCGGAGCGATACTCGTTGCGGAGCTGCGATTGATGTTAAAAGGGCGGAAATGGTGGTGGTATGCCGTGGCCGGGGGTCTGATCATCGCTTGTGCGACGACACCTGACGCGACGGCGCGCGGGATACTCCTGGCATGCGCGTGGCTGTGGCCGGTATTGATGTGGTCGAGCATGGGCGTGCGCGAAGTGCGCGACCAAACCAGCCAGCTTCTTTTTTCGGCGCCACATCCGATTGCGCGGCAACTTCCGGCGGTGTGGTGCGCGGGAGTGGTACTTGCTCTGCTGACCGGCAGCGGATTCGCAGCTCGCGTTTTGCTAAGCGGAGATTGGCGCGAGCTGCTTGCGTGGTTGATTGGCGCGCTTTTTATTCCTACGTTAGCTCTGGCGATGGGAGTGTGGAGCGGGTCGAGCAAGCTTTTCGAAATAGTTTATACGCTGCTGTGGTACGTGGGGCCGATGCATGCAACGTTGCAACTGGATTTCATGGGCTCCGCGCCGGGAACGGCAGCCACACGCGTTCCTACCATCTATTTCGCGCTGACGGTAGCAATGGCAACAGTCGCGGTTCTTGGCCGGAAGCGCCAATTACAGACTTGAACGCGTTGGCTACGTGACCCAATCCACGCCCGGCAAAGAGGGGCGCAGTGTGATGACTGGAAAAAGGCAGGGTGTCTCTTTGGGTGCGGTGGGGGATGCGAATCGCCAAGAGGGAGCGCAGAGCGGATAGGATGAATGTGTGGCAAGCTGTCGGAGTAGCGGGGAGATGGTCATGAAAATCGCGTTGTGCGGACTGGGAATACTGCTGGTTATGCCGCTGGGTGTTGTCGCGGGGCAAGAACAATCAACGCAGCAATCGCAGGTCGACCCGGTGGCGAAAGCTGCCCGGCGCGCGCGCGAGCAGAAAAAAGATCAGGCTAAAGCCACGCACGTTTGGAACGACGAGAACATCCCGAAGACGAATGGAGTGAGCGTCGTGGGAGAAGACTCCGCGGCCGGAGTTGGCACAAGCGCGAATGGCGCCGGTAGCGCCAATCCGGCGACTGGGCCCGCGACTGCACCGGGTGCCACGCCAGGGCCGGCTGCTGCAGTGGCGGGGCCGGGGGCCCCTGCGGAAAATGCAGCAACCGTTTCCGCCGAGCTAAACTCCGCAAAGGAACACCTGAAGAGCCTTCAGACGGATCTCGATATCCTGCAACGGAAGTACGCGCTGGACCAGCAAATGTATTTGAGCAAGCCGGAACACGAAAACGACAAAGAAGGCGCCGCGCAGATGCAAGACGAAGAAGATCAAATCTCGGCGAAGCAGCAAGATGTAGCTGACGCGCAGAAGAAAGTGGACGAACTGCAAGCCAAGCTGACGGCGCTAACGCCGGCGCCGACCCCCAATCCCAACTGAACCGAAGGGCCGAGCGAAAGCGCCAGCCCAGGCAGCCTTCTGTTTTCTCTTTCACCTCGCACGGGGAAAAATCCACGCGGGAAGTTATCCACAAGTAATTGCGTACATTTTTCTTGACACACTAGAAAAGCGGGCGCACAATCCCGCCAGTTTTACGGGGACGTATTTTTTTTTCGGGAGCGACGGGGATTCGAGTTGGTACCGCGCTCTTCGAAAAGCGGCACAAACTTCGCACGCCATGAGGTGAAAATGCACCAGCTTCCAGGGTGGACCGTGCAATGTTTGAACCCGGAATGTTCCGCGCGCGGGCACTGGCTGCGGGTGGAAGATACGCCGCAGGAATGTTGCGGCCAGTGCGGCGCTCCGCTACACAAAGTGTCGCCGCCGCTCCCGCCGCGTTTTCGAATGCGGACGCGGGCGAGCTACCGGCCGATGGGGCGCAGGCGCTAAATCTTCCGCGAAGCAACGAACCGGCAACTTCCCTCTGTTTTGCAAGAGCGGGCAAGAACTACGCGCACTCCCGGTGGATTGGAAAGAATCCCCAATCTTTTTAGAAATAAAACTTCAGGCCAAACTGAATGATGCGCATTCCGCGATCGGTAGAGATTTCCCCAAACGTGGAGCTGCCGCCGAAATTATCGGGATTCAGGAATTGCGCGTGATTGAAAGCGTTGAAGAATTCTGCGCGGAACTCCAGCAATTTGCCTTCGGTGATCTTGGTTTTCTTGGTCAACGAAAGATCAAAATTGTTTATGCCTGGTCCGCGAAGTGCGTTGCGAGGAGTGGTGCCGAAAGTAAAGAGAGGCACGCCCGCGGGATTGATACTGCCGTCGTCGTTGTAGGGCGAAGTGCAATTGAATGAATTGGGATTGAACCAGAAGTTTCCCTGCGCCGGAGCACCGAGACAGCTGGCAGTGCTGGGATCGAATGCGGTGGTGGTGGACCGCGGGTTCAGATATTTAATGGGTCCGATGAGGTCGGGCCGATCGAGGCCGTTGCCTTGCTGACTTGAGTCGTTGTTCGAGTAGAGAGTAAAGGGCTGGCCGCCTTGAAACGTGGCGATTCCATTAAATTGCCATCCTTCCG
>Ga0302231_10002020_pt1 | contig 11922 bp, 9 predicted proteins | sample II_Palsa_N2_2_FD_193522 | JGI IMG/M metagenome (GOLD analysis project Ga0302231, IMG submission 193522) | Peat permafrost microbial communities from Stordalen Mire near Abisko, Sweden - II_Palsa_N2_2 | ecosystem: Environmental > Terrestrial > Soil > Palsa > Peat permafrost | place: Sweden...
TAGAAGTGCTGGGTGATGGTCACTCCATGTTCGGCGAGCACGGGCGCGGTGGCTTTTACACGGGCAATCTGGTCGGCGGTCAAGGCTGTCATCAATGCGCTCCTTTAAAGATGCATATATTTTACATGTTTAAAGGAGGCGCAAATTAGCGCGTTTTGTCGCAGGGGATATAACGATACGGATTAGGGTGCCCGGGGTTGCCCGGCAGCGGAACCTGTGCCGAACATGCTCTACGCGTCTAGACCTTCCGTTCGTGATTCCACAACACGTCGGTTCCGCCATCCACACGATTCAACACGCGCGCCAGCACGAACAGCAAATCGGATAGCCGATTCACATACTGCCGCGGCGCCGCGTTGATCTTATCCACGCGGCCGAGCGCGACAATCGATCGCTCCGCGCGCCGGCAAACGGTTCGCCCGACATGCGCGAGCGAGGCCGCGCGCGATCCGCCCGGCAGGATGAATTCCTTGAGCGGCGGCAAGGTCGCGTTGTACTCCGCAATCCATTCATCGATACGAGCAAGATGCGACTTCTCGACCATCGAATGGCCAGGAATGCAGAGTTCCCCACCAAGGTCGAACAGATCGTGCTGGATGGCCGACAATGCGATGCGTACGTCTTCCGGAAGCGGTTCGCAGAGCAGCACACCAAGCTGCGAATTCAGTTCATCGACATCGCCAATGGCCGTGACCCGCGCATCGTCCTTCTGCACGCGGCTGCCGTCGCCGAGGCCGGTGGTGCCGTCATCACCAGTACGCGTCGATATCTTGCTCAGGCGATTGCCCATGATGTTCTCCAGGTAACCCAGAACGCCGGTCAGCGCCTGCGCTCATTATAGGCAACGTGGGAGCATCGGCCGAAGGCGGGCTTGATCGGGGCTATCGGCGTAAAATGACACTATAAAACGCACGATTTCCGCATTTCGACGCGAAATTTCGTGCATCCCAACATCCCATTGCACCGATGTCCGGAGACATGCCGTGAACCACCCCGTCCCACCGCTCGCCGTCCGCCGCACCTTTCCCGCCGCCTTGCTCGACGCGCTAAAAGCCACGTTCGCCGAACGCCTCTCGACCACCACCGCAGTCCGCGAGCACCATGGCCGCGACGAATCACCGTTCGATCCGCAACTGCCCGATGCTGTCGTTTTCGTGACCAGCACGGAAGAAGTCCAGACGGTGGTCCGACTTTGCGCCGAACACAATGTGCCGGTCATTCCGTACGGCAACGGGTCGTCGCTTGAAGGTCATTTGCTGGCGGTTCAGGGAGGTGTATCAATTGATATGTCCGGCTTGAACCAGGTGTTGTCGATCAACGCCGAAGACTTGACCGTCACCGTCCAGCCGGGAATTTCACGCAAGCAGCTGAACGAAGCGCTGAAAGACACCGGCCTGTTTTTCCCGATCGATCCCGGCGCGGATGCGAGCATTGGCGGGATGTCGGCTACGCGTGCATCGGGAACGAATGCCGTGCGCTACGGCACGATGCGCGAGAACGTCCTGGGCCTCTCGGTCGTGTTAGCCGATGGCCGCGTCATCAAGACTGGCACCCGGGCGCGCAAATCGTCGGCTGGGTACGACCTCACGCGTTTGTTCGTCGGCTCGGAAGGCACGCTTGGCGTGATCGTCGAAATCACCGTGCGGCTTTATCCGCAGCCGGAAGCGGTGTCGGCGGCGGTGTGCGCCTTTCCATCGATGGGCGATGCCGTTCGCGCCACCATCGAGACCATCCAGATGGGCGTGCCGGTGGCCCGCGTCGAGTTCCTGGATTCGCTTGCCGTGCGTGCGATCAACCGCCATTCGAACCTCACTTTCCGCGAATCGCCCATGTTGTTCTTCGAATTCCACGGCACGCAAAGCAGCGTGAAGGAGCAGGCTGAAACGGTGCAGGAAATCGTTGCGCAAAACAACGGCACCGATTTCGAATGGGCGACCCGGCCGGAAGATCGCAGCCGCCTGTGGAACGCGCGTCACAACGCCTATTTCGCGATGCTGCAGCTCAAGCCCGGCAGCCGCGCCGTGACCACGGATGTCTGCGTGCCGATCTCACGGCTGGCCGAATGCGTGATCGAAACGGAGCAGGACCTGAAGGCAAGCACGCTGCCCTGCCCGATCGTCGGCCATGTGGGCGATGGCAATTTCCACGTCGCCATGCTGCTCGATCCGGCCAAGCCCGAAGAATTCGAAGAAGCAGAGCGGATCAACCACCGCATCGTGGAGCGCGCGCTGCGCATGGGCGGAACGTGTACCGGCGAACACGGCGTCGGGCTGCACAAGATGGGTTTCATGATCGAGGAACACGGCGAGGACGCCATCAGCGTCATGCGCTCGATCAAACATGCGCTCGACCCGAAAAACCTGATGAACCCGGGCAAGATTTTCTCGTACGACGCGTGATCGGACGAGGGTCGGGCTGTTGCAGAGTCCGGCGCAAACAACGCGCCGGACTAAAAAACACGCTCCGTCCCCGTAATTAGCCCGATCGACGGCAGCCATGCGCAGGTGCAAGATCAACCCTCTGCTTTTTGGAAATTCTCCAGAGCACCCACACCGCCGGGAGGAGACATGAACGCACCCGCCGAGCTTTCGCCTGAAGTGCTGGCGCAGCGTCAGCGCGAAGTGGTTCAGGCGTTGATGGCCGTGCTGCCGACGCATTGCCTGCTGTATCGCGAGGAAGACACGGCTGCTTATGAATGCGACGGGCTCGCCGCGTACAGGCGGCTGCCGCTTGCGGTCGCGCTGCCGGAAACCGAAGCGCAGGTTCAGCGCGTCGTGCAGATTTGCGCGCGGCTCGACGTACCTATCGTCCCGCGTGGCGCGGGCACGGGCTTGTCGGGCGGCGCCATGCCGATCCGCCATGGGATCGTGGTGTCGCTTGCGCGGTTTCGCAAGATCGTCGAAGTCGATCCGTATGCGCGGACCGCAACTGTCCAGCCGGGCGTGCGCAATCTCGCCATATCCGAAGCCGCGGCTCCCTTTGGGCTCTACTACGCGCCTGATCCGTCATCGCAGATTGCCTGCACGATCGGCGGCAATGTCAGCGAGAACTCCGGCGGCGTCCACTGCCTCAAGTACGGCCTCACGTGCCATAACGTGATGCGAGTGCGCGCGGTATCGATGGAAGGCGACATCCTCGAATTCGGTTCACTTGGCTTAGACGCGCCTGGGCTCGACCTGCTGGCGGTGCTGATCGGCAGCGAAGGCATGTTCGCCATCGTCACGGAGATCACCGTCAAGCTGATCCCGAAGCCGCAAACAGCGCAGGTGATCATGGCGAGCTTCGACGACGTCGTCAAAGGCGGCAACGCGGTCGCGGCGATCATCGCGGCCGGCATTATCCCCGCCGGGCTCGAGATGATGGATAAACCGGCGACACGCGCCGTGGAAGAGTTCGTGAAAGCGGGCTACGACCTCGACGCAAAGGCGATCCTGCTGTGCGAATCGGACGGCACGCACGACGAAGTCATGGAGGAAATCGTGCGGATGACTGCCGTGCTGCGCGAATTCGGCGCCAACCGCATCCAGATTTCGCGCTCGGAAGCCGAACGGCTGAAGTTTTGGTCCGGCCGCAAGAACGCATTTCCGGCTGCCGGCCGTATCTCACCTGATTATTACTGCATGGACGGCACCGTGCCGCGCCGCCAGATCGGGCCGCTGCTGGCGCGTATTGAAGAGATGGAAAAAAAGTATGCACTGCGTTGCATGAACGTTTTTCACGCCGGTGACGGCAACATGCATCCGCTGATCCTGTTCAACGGCAACGATCTGGACGAATGGCACCGGGCCGAGGCATTCGGTTCGGACATCCTGGAAACCTGCGTGGAGCTGGGCGGCACGGTGACGGGGGAGCATGGTGTGGGTATCGAAAAGATCAACTCCATGTGCGTCCAGTTTTCGCCCGAAGAACGCGATACGTTTCACGCGATAAAACGTGCTTTCGATCCCCCCGGCCTGCTTAATCCCGACAAAGGCATCCCGACGCGCGCACGTTGCGCCGAGTACGGGAAAATGCATATTCGCGGCGGTTTGCTGCCGCATCCCGAGATTCCGCGCTTTTAAACTGCGTGTTTAGGCGGCGCTTCTAAACGTTTCGTGCGGGTAACTTTTAGCGTCCCTTTGACATCCCATCGATGTCCCTTTGAAGCATCGGCGGTGGTTCCAGGCGTTCAAGCCCGTACACGTATCCACGTTTATACGAGTGGCCGCGCGGGAACACGCCGATACACTGACCCAAGAGCCATAAAACGCGGGACACCATGACAGAGGAAGACATTGTTGCGAGCTGGTCCGAGCGCGTACGCGCCGCGACCGCGAGCAACACCCCGCTACGGATTCGCGGCGGCGGCACGAAAGACTGGTACGGGCAGACGCTGCAAGGCGAGATAGTCGATACGCGGGCGCATCGCGGGATTATCGAATATGACCCGGCCGAACTCGTGATTACCGCGAAAGCCGGCACACCGCTCAGTGAAATCGAAGCGCGGCTGGACGAATGCGGCCAGATGCTGCCGTTCGAACCGCCGCACTTCGGGCCAAACGCCACGCTCGGCGGCTGTATTGCAGCCGGACTCGCCGGGCCGCGGCGCGCCGCGGCCGGCGCGCCGCGCGACTTCGTGCTCGGCGCCGTGGTGATGAACGGCCAGGGCCACGTGCTGCATTTCGGCGGTCAGGTAGTGAAGAACGTGGCGGGCTATGACGTCTCTCGGCTGCTTGCAGGGTCGCTAGGCACGCTGGGGATGATCCTGGAGGTATCGGTGAAAGTGCTGCCGAAACCTGTCGCCGAAGCCACGCTCAAGTTCGAAATGAACGACACGGACGCTGTGCGCAAGCTCAATGAGTGGAGCGGCCATCCGTTGCCGCTGACCGGCAGCGCGTGGCGCGACCACACGCTCGCGTTGCGCCTGGGTGGCGCGGAAGCGGCGGTGAAAGCGGCGCGGACCTCGCTGGGCGGCGAGGTGGTCGACGCCGTGGAAGCTGAGCGTTTCTGGTGCGGTTTGCGCGAGCAATCCGATCCGTTCTTCGCGGTAATACCGCCGAAATCGGCTTTGTGGCGGCTGTCGCTGCCATCGATTGCCGAGCCGATGCATCTTCCCGGCCCGCATCTGATGGAATGGGGCGGCGCGCAACGCTGGTGGATCACCGACGCGGATCCGCAAACCGTGCGCATCAGCGCCAAGCAGGCCGGCGGCCACGCGACCATCTTCCGATCTGGCGCGGCATATAACCGCAACACGGGCGTCTTCACGCCCTTGCCCGCGCCGCTGATGAAGATTCATCGTGGCCTGAAAGCCGCATTCGATCCCGCGAGCATTTTCAATCGCGGCCGCCTCTACCCCGACTTCTGAACCGAAGACACACGCAATGCAAACCAACCTCGCCGACTTCATGCGCGACACCGCCGATGGCGAAGAAGCCGAGGCTATCCTGCGCAAGTGCGTGCATTGCGGATTCTGCACGGCGACGTGCCCGACCTACCAGATACTGGGCGATGAACTCGACGGCCCGCGGGGCCGGATCTATCTGATCAAGCAGATGCTGGAAGGCGCGCCCGTCACGCGTAGCACGCAACTGCATCTGGACCGCTGCCTCACGTGCCGCAATTGCGAAACCACGTGCCCATCGGGCGTGCAGTATGGACGGCTGGTGGAGATTGGCCGGAAGGTGGTGGAAGAAAAAGTGGAGCGGCCGTTTGGCCAGCGCGTCCAACGCAAACTGCTCGCCAACTTCCTGCCGAACAGCAAGCTTTTCACGCCTGCGATGAAACTCGGCCAGCAGTTCCGGCCACTATTGCCCAAAGCCTTGCGGACAAAGATTCCGGTTGCGCAACGGCCGCTCGAACCGCCAACCGGCACGCATGAGCGCACGATGCTGATGCTCGCCGGCTGCGTTCAGCCTGCCATGATGCCGAACGTCAACATAGCGACTGCAAGAGTGTTCGATGCATTGGGCATCCAGATCCTGAGCGCGCCCGACGCGGGCTGCTGCGGCGCGATCCGCTTGCATCTCGGCTACAACGACGAAGCACTGGACGACGTGCGCAACAACATCGACGCGTGGTGGCCGTACGTGGAAAACGGCGTGGAGGCGATCGTGATGAACGCGTCCGGTTGCGGCGCGACGGTGAAGGAATACGCGCATTTGCTGCGTAATGACCCGGTCTACGCGGAGAAGGCTGCGCGAATCGTGGAGCTGACGCGAGACCTGGCCGAGATCCTGCCGCAGTACGAGGATGAACTGAGCGCGATGGCAAGGCGGCGCGCCGTGCATACCGTCGCGTTTCATCCGCCGTGTACGCTGCAGCATGGTCAGCAGATCCGCGGCCACGTTGAGAACCTGCTGACGGGGCTGGGCATAGAAGTGCATCTTCCCGCCGATAGCCATCTATGCTGCGGCTCGGCTGGAACGTACTCGGTACTGCAGCCAAAGCTCTCGTACGCACTGCGCGACCAGAAACTCGATACGCTCGAGAAGCTCGAGCCTCAGATGATCGTATCGGCGAATGTCGGGTGTATCGCGCATTTACAGAGCGGCACGTCCACGCCCGTGGTGCACTGGATACAACTGCTCGAACATCTGCTGTATGGCTAACGCTGGCGGGCGCCTGCTGGGTCGGGTCGCCGCATCCGTATAATCGGACCTCTGCTTACTCGATATGCGGCGTCCGATTCCATGTCCTCCTCTCATGTAGCCCGTCACCTCGAAGAAGTCCGTCAGCGCATTGCCAAGGCAGCGGCCGACGCTTCGCGAGACGCATCTTCGGTCGCGTTGCTCGCAGTATCGAAGACCTTTCCTGCCGCCGACGTACGTGCCGCCTTCGATGCAGGGCAACGCGCATTCGGCGAAAACTACGTGCAGGAAGCGGTTGCGAAAGTCGGCGAACTGGCTGATTTGCGCAGCGAGATCGAGTGGCATTTCATCGGACCGTTGCAGTCGAACAAGACAAAGGTTGTTGCGGAGAATTTCGACTGGGTGCATTCGGTCGATCGACTCAAGATTGCAGAGCGTTTGTCCGATCAGAGGCCTGACGGCATGGCGCGGCTCAACGTGTGCTTGCAGATCAACGTGAGCGGCGAAGACTCGAAAAGCGGCGTCGCACCGGACGACGCCTTGGCGCTCGCGCATCAAATTGCGGCACTCCCTCGTTTGCACCTGCGCGGCTTGATGGCTATTCCAGAACCGGCCGGCACGCTCGATGAACAACGCGCGCCGCATCGGCGTTTGCGTGAAATCATGGACGCGCTACGCGCAGATGGCCTTGAACTCGACACGCTTTCCATGGGGATGTCGGCGGATATTGAAGCCGCTATTCTCGAAGGCTCGACCATGGTTCGTATTGGCACGGCCATCTTCGGCGCGCGTGATTATTCCCATTAAATCTTCTCGACCACTTCAACTTCATCATGAAAATTGCATTTATCGGTGGCGGCAACATGGCGTCGGCACTTGTTGGCGGGTTGATCAAGCGCGGCGTGGCTGCGGCGGATCTGTACGTTGTCGATCCAGGCGAAGAAGCGCGGCAGCGTACTGAAAAGCAGTTCGGTATTGCGACGGGTGAGGTGGTTGATTCGAAGCTGGCGGACTATGACGCCATCCTGCTTGCCGTCAAACCGCAAGTATTGAAGGACGTGGCTCAGGCACTGCAGCCGGTTTTGTCCAGGCAACTGGTGATCAGCATCGCGGCTGGCATTCGCGCTGCCGATTTGTCGCGCTGGCTCGGCGGCTATACGCAGATCGTGCGCACCATGCCAAATACGCCGGCGCTCATCGGCATGGGCGTAACGGGGTTGGCTGCGCTGCCGGGCGTCAACGATACAGCGAAGGCGCTGGCATCGAAGGTATTGGAAGCGGTTGGCGAGATCGTCTGGTTCGACGACGAAGCGAAGATTGACGCGGTCACCGCCATTTCGGGCAGCGGTCCGGCGTACGTGTTCTATTTCATTGAAGCGATGCAGGAAGCGGCGCGCCAGCTCGGTATGGACGAGGAGCAAGGGCGTGCGCTGGCTGTGGCAACTTTCACTGGCGCGGCGCAGCTTGCGGCGCAATCGGGCGAACCGGCGAGCGTGCTGCGTGAACGCGTGACGTCGAAAGGTGGCACGACAGCAGCAGCTTTGGCTTCCTTCGATGCCCAAGGCGTGAAGGAAGCTATCGTTCGTGGCGCGTTGGCGGCCGATGCAAGGGCCAAGGAAATGGGCACGGAGTTGGGGAAAGCCTGAGCCGCGCCTAAAAACGGCGCAAGCAGCGTTCAGCCCAACGGAGATTCAGCAGACAGCTCTAGCGCGCTACGCCAGTGCGCTTTTCCAGCTGAAGTTCTCGCGGTTGCCAGCCGACGTGGCAATCCGCTTCGTTTGCTGATTCGTTTGCTGATTCGTTTGTAGCAGCGACGGTTGTCTTCGCCTCAATCCAAAATACGCGTGCCAACAACGTAAAAAATGCCGCTGCGGCATCATTCCCGCAGCGGCATTTTCGTTTAACTTCACCGATAGCCCGCTGATTTAAAAGCGGTCCATCGGGGGTGTCTTACCCGTGCAATGCGATTTGCACGCCTTGCTGAACGAGCAGTTCCGCGTGTGCGCCGGAGTGTTCGTACACGTTGTACGTCACGCCGCCGACTTGCGCGGTGCCGCCTTGCATCCAGTGTCCGTCAGCCACGCCCGCAATGTGCGCGTTCGACAGATCAACCGAATCTCCGTTCGAGCCATTGACCAGCATTTGCGCCTTGCCGTCCTTCTGGAACAGATCCGTCTCGGCCAGATTGAGCACGTCGACCAGCGACAATTTAAGCATGTTGTGCGCGCCGCCGAGATCGACCGCTTCGATTCCCGACACCTTCGCCGCTGCCGTCGTGCCGGTCAGCGATGTCAGGTCCAGAACCTGATGATCACCCGTCAAGTGCAACGCATGAACACCGCTTTCACCGCCTTGGATATGCGCGGAGGCTTGCTTGAAGTAGGCAGCGGGATCGGCGTTCAGGTCTACGTTCTGCGCGCCGGCCATGAGCGTGGTGGCTGCCTGTTCGCCGACAGCCGCGTGATGATCCACTTGCTGGCTCGATACTGCCTCCGTCGCCGCTGCCGCGGCTTCAGCAGTCGGTTCGACGTGAACCGCACTTGCAGGCTGAACAGCGGCAACGCCGAAGTTGTCAGTGAAGGTCCAGCCCAGGTTAGTGTCCGACAGGGTCTTGACCTGACCAGAAGCGCCAGTCGCTATCGCGTCGATATGATAAGTGCCGCTGCCAAGCGCAAAGTTCATGGGGAAGTTCGGAGCCTGCGCTATCGTGGCTGTAAAGGTATTACCGCTCACCGTCATCGTTCCCAGACCCATGTTATCCCACAGAACGCCCACGCCCTGATTGCCGCCCGAAATGTAAAGCCCCATGCCCTTCGATGCGAGGCTCGGATCTGCAAGCCAGCCTGTCACCGTCAACGTACCAGTCGCTGTGCCGCCTTGCGATACGAGCGCGCCGTCGCTGTACACACCCGTCACCATGATCTGCGTGGTGCTGAACCCGTACGAGTTTGATGGACCGCTCGTTCCTGCAGAGCTTGTGCTGGTTGCGTGAACGTTGTGCGTACCATCGGACATCGCGGCGAGAGGCCGGAATTGCCATGTCCTATCCGCACCGACCAGGGCCGTGCCCAGCAACGTCGTGTTGTCATAGACGTTGATCGTGTCGCCGGGGTGACCCGTACCCATAACAGTCGGATGCGCGTCGGTCGCGATGCCGGTCGGCGGAATGTATCCCTGATGAGGTCCGAGTGCATCGAAGATGGTAGTGATCTCAGGCACCGACGACGCTGCGCTTACGTTGAAGCTGACATTCAACGGCGCGCTGGTCCCTGCTTCGGTGCTGTACGTCAGGCTCAGATTATGTGTACCGTTTGCGAGACCCGGCAACGTCCAGCCCGCATTCTGCTCGGTAGCGACCATTGTGCCGACCAGTGCGCCATTGTCGTACAACGTGTAGGTGTCGCCAACAATGGCGTTGAAAACCAGCACCGGATTTACATCTGCGGTTGTACCACCCACTGGAATGGTATCGATGCCGTTGGCAGTATGCGCAGAGAGTCCGAGCAGGACAGGAGCAGGGAACACAATCGACGCGACCGGGTCATCCATTGAATCGACGAGCAGTTCATTTGCATTGCGAACGTGCGACATATTTACGGCCTCTGAATGGGTTTTGAGCAACCGCGCTTTGATTGAAAACGCGGATTGTGCCTACCGAGCGAAACAAACTGAAACGTAATTTCGCGCTTCGGCTGGAAAACGATTTTGCTCGGTAACGGTTACCCAAAATATCGGAAGAGTCCTAAATACAATCGAGGGGAGGAAGCAGCGACTCAACGGTTCATCGCAGTGGCGATCGGTACTGGACGAGGTGCTGCGGGTGCGAGGTACGGCGGTCATTCGCGACCACATCAATGTAATCGCGCAACCGCATGACCGTGGTCAGGTGTAGCGCCGCGAGACGCGGCGCAATGTGCAAGCAAAAGGAGGCGCCGCCTGAACGCGCGTCTTACCGCATGAAGACGTAATGCGCCGCGATACCGGCGAACAACACGCCGCCGAGCCAGTTGTTATGTTTGAACGCGGCGAAGCACGGCATGCGCTCGCGGTTCTTGATGAGCGAGTAGTGATAGACGGCGCATGCGACCGCTGCCGCCCAGCCGATCCAATACAACGCACCAAACGCCAACGTCATACCAACCCAGACGTAGATCCCGAGCGTCACTGCATAGCACAGCATGATGGCGAGTACATCGAAGCGGCCGAATGTCAGCGCCGACGTGCGGATGCCAATCTTGATGTCGTCGTCGCGATCGACCATCGCGTATTCGGTGTCATAGGCGACCGACCAGAACACGTTCGCGGCGAGCATGATCCACGCGAGCGCCGGTACGTGATCCTGCACGGCGGCGAAGGCCATTGGAATGCCGAAGCCAAACGCAATACCCAGATACGCTTGAGGAATCGCGAAAAACCGCTTGGTGAACGGATAACTTCCCGCGACAAAAAGCGCGAACACCGAGAGTTCTTTCGTCAGCGTGTTGAGCGGCAGGATCAGCAGAAACGCGATCAGCGATAAAGCCGCCGCTAGCGCCACCGCTTCCCATGCGGCAATCTTGCCGGATGTGATCGGCCGGTTTTCGGTGCGCTTCACGTGTTTATCGAAGTCGCGATCGGCGTAGTCGTTTATCGCGCAACCCGCCGAGCGCATCAGCAGCGTGCCGAGCACGAAGATCAGCAGGAGCATCGGCGACGGATGACCGCTCGATGCGATCCACAAAGCGTTGAGCGTTGGCCACAGCAACAGCAAGCTGCCGATGGGCTTGTCCATGCGGACGAGACGGAGATAAAGCGGGAGGCGAGCAAACATGGCGATTGGGCGACGGCAAATAGCGATAACGGTATTTTAAGGCAGCGGCGATTTGCGGCTTGCGTTCGATTTTCGCCGGCGCGGGCGAGTCTGATCGCAGCGCTTAAAGCGGCGCTATAAACCGCCTGCGCATAGAGACGAGAAACCCAAAAAACCAAAAAGCCCCGCATTCGTCAAATACGGGGCTTTTCCATCCACCACGCTAATCCGTGGCGATCAACTTCAAAATCTCACTGTCCCAGCATCGCGCGCAACATCCACGCCGTCTTCTCGTGAATCTGCATGCGCTGCGTCAACAGATCGGCGGTCGGTTCGTCATTAGCACCATCGGTCAGCGGGAAAATCGCGCGCGCCGTGCGTACAACCGCTTCCTGCCCTTCAACCAACTGGCGAATCATTTCTTCGGCTACCGGAATGCCATCCGCTTCAGGAATGGACGACAGCTTCGCGAATTCACGATAGCTACCCGGCGCGTACACGCCCAGCGCACGAATGCGTTCAGCGATGGAATCAACCGCCAGCGCCAGTTCCGTGTATTGCCCC
>Ga0302231_10002022_pt1 | contig 11918 bp, 9 predicted proteins | sample II_Palsa_N2_2_FD_193522 | JGI IMG/M metagenome (GOLD analysis project Ga0302231, IMG submission 193522) | Peat permafrost microbial communities from Stordalen Mire near Abisko, Sweden - II_Palsa_N2_2 | ecosystem: Environmental > Terrestrial > Soil > Palsa > Peat permafrost | place: Sweden...
TGCTGATCAATCGCTGGGCGCAGCAACTCGTGTTCAACGCGATCGTGCCGAACCGCAAGGAGATCGGCGCTTTCATCTCCGAGGTGATTGCGCGCTGGGATACCACCACGCTCATCGATAAGCTGGAGCTTCAGGTGGGCAAGGATCTGCAGTACATCCGCATCAACGGGACGCTGATCGGTGGGCTGGTGGGGCTGGGCATTTTTCTGATCGATCGCCTGTTCACCTGACGTGAGCTTCTGCCGGCGCTAACGCTCGCGACCGATATCGCAGCATGAAAAAACCTTCACCTGTCCGAAGCGGGAATGACACGTCGCGTTGCCTATTCTAAAGACGCAACTTCAGAAACGGTCCATTTCCATCGCGATACGGACCGTCTTGCTGCAGGGCAATATTAGATACTGGAGGAAGACACCATGAAGACCCCGTTGAAGTACGCATTGCCCCTTGGGCTGATGATGGCCAGCGCCTGTGCGATGGCTTCAGGTCAGCTCACGCCGCACGAGTGCAACTCGTATCCGTTCAAGCACACGCAGGGCGAGGTGACGCACCGCGACATGATGCGGGAACTGCGCGAACTGGAGGCCGTCGGGTACCGGCCGGCGGTCGACAACTATTCCCTTGATATCACCGATGCTCGGGCGCGTCTGATGGCGAAGTATGTTACGGACTGCAAACCAGATCAGAACGCGACGGCTGTACCGCCGTCGAACAGCTGATTCGTTTTACGCTGCGGGTAAGGGCCTCGCGCCAGGCTTTCTATGGTTGCGTGCCCTTGCCGCGTTGGTGTCAGGCGCCTGCGTGCTCCATCCAGCCAGCGATAGCGTCGACCACCTCGTCCTCGATTCCATAGTAGCCGTGTGGTGACAGCGACGCACACTGGTTCGACGAATGCGCCGTGCCCCCTTGCACGAACAGCACGGTGGTGTGCGTGTTGCGCATCGATTTTGCAATCGCGTCGGCCATCGAAGGCGGTGCGACCCAGCACTGGTCGTCTTTGTTCGCAACGACGAGCGCGGGTACGTGGACGTCGTCGGGATGCGCGTCAAAGACGGTCTCATGCGAGGCGCCGAGGATCGACACCGATTCAGTCAGGATTACGCCCGCGAGTCGCGAGCCTTTCTCGTGCGAGGCCGCGTTCATCGCTGCAATCGACCCCTGGCTTGTGCCCATCACCCAGACGGGAGCATTGGCCTGCTCGTGGGCAAAGGCCACGATCTCCCGCGTTACCTCAGCGTACGCAGCGGTGCTGCGCTTGCCGCGCATCGACTGATGGTCGATCGCGTCGACGAGCACGACGGCGTAACCCTTGGCCTTCCAAAGGTCCCGCGAGCGCACGACGAAGTTGTCACCGTGTTTGATCACGCCATCTTTTTCGATACCGATGTCGTCCGCGCCGCCCGAAAACATCACGATGATGCCGCGTGGTTCCGAAGGCGGTGCGTCGTACAGGACTCGCTGAAATTCACCGTCTGCAAGTGGCAGGTCGCGGACGAGGATGCCGCCTTGCGATGCTGCTTCCTCGCTCGCGAGATGGTGGTGATGCGTCTCGAAGGCAGATGCATTGGCAGCGGCAACGGACAGTGTGCAGAGAGCGGCAGCAACGAGGGCCGAGCGAAAGCGGCCAGTTTGATGTGAGAACACGCAAAACCTCTAGGTCGGGTATCTTCAGAACTTCCTTGCCATCCCGTGGATGACACATGCGAGGATACGAGACCGCGCGCCAAATTGAAAATACATGTGAACGACGGTTGCCATATTTTCAGAGTATGGCAATTTGGCGCAAAATAGATGCAAGCCAAACGACCTCCCTATCATGCACTCACACGAATCTCTTCAGAAGCTGGACATTATCGAAGCCGATCAACTTGCCGCTCATCTGCCGGCGCAGGTTATCGCTCATTTGCCACCCGGCGGTGTCGTCGTCTTCGCCGTCACCGACGACGCTTCGGACACGGCCGCGTTCAGTGAGCGGTACGGCTTCGGCCTGGAAGACTGCGCGAATACCATCGTGATTCGCTACAAGAAGGATGGCGGCGAGCACTATGCCGCCATAGTGACGCTCGGCTCGTTGCGGCTCGATATCAACGGTGCAGTCAAGGCTCAACTCGGCGCGCAACGGCTCTCGTTCGCCAAGCGTGAGGTCGCGGTCGAACATAGCGGAATGGAATTCGGCGGCATCACGGCGTTCGGGGTGCCGGAAGACTGGCGCATTCTCGTCGATGCTGCGGTGATGGACCGTGGGCAGGTCGTGATGGGCGCAGGCGTGCGCGCCGCCAAGCTGTTGTTGCCGCCGGCGGTGCTGCGCGGATTGCCGAACTGCGAGGTCGCGCAGTTGACGTTGCCCGCGGAGTAAGCGTTATTTGCTGCGGCTGCGGCTGCGGCTGCGTCGTTACGCCGTTACGCGCTCATGCGCTGAGCGCGGCAATGATCTGTTTGCGCAGCGCCTCGTCGGGATATTCCCCGACGCCGGCGTGCACGTTGTCGATCATGTACTCGGGGCGTCCGGTGCCGGGGATCACGCAGGTCACCGCAGGATGTGCCAATACGAACTTGAGCAGGACCTGGGCCCATGAGGTGCAGCCGATTTCGCCGGCCCATCCCGGCAATGGACGCCCGTGCAGTTGCGCGAGCAGGCTGCCGCCGCCGAACGGCTGATTGATCACCACACCGATACCTCGTTCGGCTGCCAACGGCAGGATGCGCTCTTCAGCAGCGCGGTCGTCTGCCGAATAATCGATCTGCACGAAATCGAGTTTCTCGCCGCGCATGATTGCCTCGACTTCGTCGAACGCGCCTGACGTGTAGTGTGTGATGCCGAGATAGCGGATTCGTCCGCTGGCTTTCCAGTCGCGCAGCGTTGCCAGTTGCGTGCGCCAATCGAGCAGATTGTGAATCTGCATCAGGTCGATGCGCGGCTGTTGCAGGCGCCGCATCGACTCTTCCATCTGTGCAATGCCTGCCTCGCGGCCTTGTGTCCACACCTTGGTGGCAACGAACGCTTTCTGATGGGCGGCGAGTTGCGTCAGCAGGGTGCCGGTCACGGCCTCGGAGGTGCCGTACATCGGCGACGAATCGATGACGGAGCCGCCGGCGGCGAACAGTACGCGGAGCACTTCTGCTAGACGTGCTTGGGCGGCTGTGTCGTCGCCGACGTCGAACGTGCGCCAGGTGCCGCAGCCGATCACGGGGAGTGGCTCGCCGGTGCTGGGGATTGGACGTGTGTGCATGGGTGGGGTGGGTTGGGCTTTGAGCACGCGGCTGAATGGTGCGGCCAGCAGGGTGCCTGCGGCGAGGCGCAGCAGGGTGCGGCGGGTTGGGTGCGGGGTCGTTCGTGCTGGGGTCACGCCTGCCTCCTTGCGTCCGGGCGTCGTTCGCGGCGTCGTCCGCACGGTAAGTTTCGAGGCGCCAGACTTGATGCTCTCACGAAACGGCCGCCCATGACGGGAGGTGCCCGTGCACATGGCACCTGCGCAACCTCGACGCGCCTCATAAATCCTCCATCACATCAACAGCTTGCGAAGTTTGCCCGGTAGTTGTCCACATCCTTATGAACGGCTTCTGTGGAGAACTTTGTCGCGCAGCGCACCGGTCCCGCAAACATCCAATCTGTTTGAATTCAACAACCTGATTGTTGGCACACTGCCTGCGGTTGTCCGGAGAAACAGGACGCCGCAGATGTTTTGTGGGGAATGCCACGGCGGAAAGGCATACGTTAGTCCATTAGCGGAGGATTGCTCCAGCTTGGAGCGGAGGGTATGGAGTTGTCGGTAAAGCGCTGCGGCACGCTCAGCATCATCGTCATTGAAACGCAAGCTGCCGTCGAAGGAATACCGCTCGTCGTAGATCGAGTTGTATTCGATATGGACACCTATGTCATTCGTGACTTGATGAACCGGATTGCAGACTGGTTTTTTGGGATGGCAAACCGTTCTACCATGCTGGGCGTGGCTCGTCATTCGCCACACATTTCTCCGGAAGGGTGCCCTTCCCGCGCCCGTTTTGTTGAACAGCAGCGCGCTGGAATTTCAAAACGTTTTGAAACTCGCATTGGCACTTTCCGGACGTGTCCGATCGCCGGCTGCAGCGGCTCGCGCAGCGTGGACCAACAATCAGAAAACAGGGACTCGTGTATGGCGGCATTCGATCCGGTTGCAAACCTGCTCACAGGACGGCAAGCGTATTTCCTCGATGTGGCTGGCACGGACAGCGCGGCGGTGCTCTCGGTCGTCTCGTTCGAAGCGACCGAAAAGATGGGCGCACCCACCGAGGTGCGCATCGTGCTGACCCATCCGTCGCAGCTTGCGCGCGCTGATTACCTGAACCTCGATGCCAGGTTCTCTATCGTGCCTGACGATGGCCCGCCACGGAAATTCTCGGGCTTCATCGCGCGCTTCTCCACGATCCAGACCACGAAGGACCATGTCAAGTACGAGATCGTGCTGAAGTCGCATCTGGCGCGGCTGGAGGCCGTGACTCGCAGGAAAGTCTTCCAGCATGCCAGCACGCCCGACATTATCGCGGCGATCCTGCGCAGTCATGGGCTGAAGGAGCACCAGTTTTCATTCAGGTTGCGCGGGCAATACCGCAAGCACCTGTTCCGCATGCAGCACCAGATGAGCGACAGTGCCTATATCCACATGCTGGCGGAAAAGGCCGGAATCTACTACTTCATTGTGGAGACGGAACACGGCGATCAGGTGGTCTTTGGAGACGACGTAGATCATTACATTTACGACGAGCCGCAACGGATTGTGCCGTACCGCGAGGCGGCGGGACTTGAAGCGGGCGGCATCGAAGCAGTGACGGCGATCAAAACCCATACCGTGACGGTGCCGCAATCGTTCATCGTGGCGGATTACAACCCGGCCCAGGCCTGGGAGCGATTCAGGGATGAAGCCAACGTCGCGCCGCAAGACGAAACCACCTACGGCCAGGCGTATATCTACGGCACGCACCACCTCGACCAGGCGGGCGCGAAGTGGGAGGCGCAGCTTCGGCACGAAGCGGCCATCGCCTGGCAGGTCGTGTATGAGGGCGAGAGCAACGTGCTGGCGTTGCAGTGCGCGAGCGTGCTTGAGATGGACACCACCTTGCCCGATGCGCCGAAAGGCCAGGTGATTGTCGAGGTGACGCACAGCGGCGCACGCGACAAGCCCTATGCGAATAGCTACAGGGCGATTCCTGCCGACCGCCGTTTCCGTCTCAGACTCGAGCCGCAAACCTGGGCCAAAGTGACCGGCACCCTTTCAGCGCGCGTCACCAGCCCGGACTCCTACAAATATGCCTACATAACCGCGAGCGGACACTATACGGTTCGCTTCGATGCAGATTTCGAAACGTGGCCCAATGGCGGTGAGAGCGTACCGCTACGCCTCGCGAAGCCGTTCGCCGGGAAGTTGCAGACCGGCTTCCACTTCCCCGCGCTGGACGATGCCGAAGCCGTGATCGTTTGTCGTGACGGCGACCCGGACAAGCCCGAAATCGTCGCCTTCCATCACCACAGCCAGGCCCGCGACCTCGTCACGAACGACCGTCGCTGGCTCTCGCGCAACATGATCCGGACGCAGTCGAATAACAAGGTGCGCATGGAGGACTGGGCAGGCCAGGAAGGCATCAAGGTCAGCACGGAACACTCGGGCAAGTCGCAACTGAATCTCGGCTATCTCGTCAACAGCAGGCTGGAGTACCGGGGCGAAGGCTACGAGCTGAGGACTGCGGGCTGGGGGGCGCTTCGCGCGGGCAAGGGGGTGATGGTCACGACCTACGACCGCCCCGGCGCAACCGGCAGGCAGATCGACATGCAGGAGACCATCGCCCAGCTTGAGAGCGCACTGGCGACGGCGAAGGCGCTGGCGGCATCCGCCAGCAGCGCCAAGGCCGAGCCTGCGGACATCGACGCGCAGCAGCAGATGAAGGAGGATCTGGATGGCCTGAAGAAGCCGGGGCTGCTCATGAGTACACCCGCTTCGGCGGCGCTCGTGGCGGCCCAGGGTGTGCAGTTTGCGGCGCAGGGCGACATGTCGACGGTCGCCGGGAAGAACGCCGACTGGAGCGTGCTGAAACGCTTCACGGTGGCGGCGGGCGAGAAGATTTCGCTGTTCGCGCAGAAGCTTGGCATCAGGATTTTTGCAGCCAAAGGTCCGGTCGAAATTCAGGCGCAGACCGATGCCATGTCGCTGATCGCGGACCAGGACCTGACGGTGGGGAGCGTCAACGGCACGGCGCGTATTGTAGCGAAGAAGGAACTGACGCTTGAATCGGGCGGCGCGTTCATCCAGATGAAGGACGGCAGCATCACGCTCGGTGGCCCGTTCGACCTGTTCATCAAGACGATCACGGTGCAGAAGCAGGGTAAGGCGACACTGAACATGCCGCTGGACCTGAACCATCCAGCGCTAGCCGGTATGCCGACCACGCCACTGACGTTCTACGCGGGCGCGTCGCCTGCCTCTCGCGCGGCGATTCCAGCGAACATGCCCTACAGCCTGTTCGCGGGCGGTACGCTGGTCAAGCAGGGCGTCATGGACGAAACCAGTTTGCTTCAGGTCGAACACCACCCCACCACTCAGCAGTACACGCTCAAGCTTGCCAATGGCACGAGCTACACGATTCCCGTGGCCGATCAATATCGAGGCAACGCGGATAACGGTGCGCTCGCCAATGGGGGCTTTCACTTCTACGAGGGGCAAAGCGGTACGAATGCTGGCGCGGTTGATCGCGCGCAACACCACGCCGACTATGACGAACTGCTTAACCCGGAAACGGACGCCTGACCATGACCCGGCAACCACCGATTACCGTACCCATCGCGCTGTCCCGCACTCGGAGCGCGGTGATAACCCTGCCGTGGTTCGTACAGAAGACGGAATATCGTCCAAAGCCTGCCAACTACACGCCGCTTGTGAACGGCCACGAGGCGTTCGGAGCGCTCTATGACGCCATTGATAACGCGACCCGAACCATTGATTACGTCTGCTGGGGTTTCCAGCCGTCGATGTATTTCAAACGGGACGGCGGCAAATCGCTCCGTATTGGCGATCTGCTCATCAGGAGGGCCAAAGCGGGTGTCAAGGTTCGCATCCTGTGCTGGCTCGATTTTGCGTGGATCGCGCAGATCGGCGAACAGGAGGTGCCGGGGTGGACCGAGGGTGCGCGGTTCATGACACAGAATGAGGATGCCCAGCAGATCGCCTACGACCGGAACTGGTATCACAATGCCCGGTTGCCGGCTGGCGGCAAACCTTCGGGTGCAGCGCCTGCCGGATCGCAGATGTATACCGCACTCAGACACGACCCTCACCAGATGTTCGGTTCGCAGTCCTTCAGGGATATCGGCATCGAACTGGTGACGCGTGACTTCTCGCTGCACGACCGTGAGGAGATCATGTATCGGGAAAAGCTCATGCGGGGAAGCGGTAATGGCCCAACATCCGGGACTATTGGTGCATACGGTGCGGAACCCTCCCATCACCAGAAAATGGTGCTGATCGACTATGAAGCGCCGGAAGTTGCTGTGGGCTTCGTGATGGGACATAACACGCTGGATGCCTATTGGGACGATGACCGTCACAGCTATGCGAAGAACGCACCGAGCCTGGGGCGCAATGGTGAAACGCCACGGCAGGACATGTCGGCGATCGTCGCGGGGCCGATTCTCGAACATCTGAACGACAATTTCTGCTGGGCGTGGCTGCGTGATGCGAAGGAAGACCTGCTCGCAAAGCGTAGTGAATTTGCAGCGCAGTTAGAACCACGCGACAAGATCGGTACACGCGTCATGGCGCAGATCAGCCGCACGCAGTCGCAGGAGGGCGTGCGTAACATCAGGGCGCTTTACCTTCAGGCGGTCAATAACGCAACGAAATTCATCTATATCGAGAACCAGTATTTCCGCTGGCCGGATCTTGCGGAAAAGATCAAGAGCGCGGTACAGGCACAGATCTGCGCCGGACGTGATCCGGCAAAGCCGGTTCATCTTTTCGTCGTGACCAACGCGAACAAGGACGGCATTGGGCAAGGTCCGGGAACGACCTACGACATGCTCAACAGTCTTGGCCGCGCGGACACCATTCCGATCATCGCACGTGAAGAGCGCAACGACACGCTCGGCTCCGCATTACAGGATGCCCGGAAAGAGCTTACGGCGGCGAACATGCAGAAGCGCAACGCGAGCAGCCCCCAGGAACAGGCCGACGCACAAAGCGCCATTGATACCGCACAGGCCAGGGAGGCCAAACTCCAGCAACAGTATGACGACAACCTCAACACAGGCAAAGCGATCCTGCCGGAGCCGGTTCCGGGTCTCAAGGTTCACGTCTGTTCGCTGGTTGCGCCCGACTCGCCGCCAGGCAGCACGTGGACGCCCGTTTACGTTCACAGCAAGATCATGATCATTGACGACGTGTTTCTCACGCACGGTTCGGCCAACATCAACCGGCGCAGCATGGAAGTGGACAGTGAACTGAACATCTGTCACGAGCGCATGGACGTGACGCAACCGCTGCGCAGGCACCTTTGGAATATTCACACGGATGGTCGAGGCGCGCAGGACGACCCAGAAATAGCAGCGAAAACTTGGGAGGACATCATCAGTCGGAATAAGGGAAAACAGAAAAACACCGAGACACCGATCGCCTCGCTTGTCGGTTTCATGTGGACTGGCGCGAGCCGTTTGCGGCTGGACTGAACGATGCAGAAGCGAAGTAAATCAATTGCGATCTGCCTGGCGCTTGCGCTCTGCGCCTGTTCGAAGAAGGATAATCCGATGCCCACTCAAGCCGAATGGAGCGCCGCGCGCGCGAAACTGGCCTTTACCTGTGTCCACGAGGCGGACCACCTGCCGCCGCTCGACCCGCAGGCCGATACGCTTTTCCAGTACGCCCTGTTCCTCGAAAAGAAACCCGGCCCGAAGGATTTCAATGCTGTTGCCCGCTACTACCGGATCGCCGCCGCGTATGGTCATTACAAGGCCAACCACAACCTGCAACTGCTGGTGTCCACCGGACAGGCATCGTCTCCCCACGCGGCCACGGAAACGATTGACCTGACCGAACAGTTGATCGCTGCGGGCATCCCAGGTGGCTACTACGATATGGGTCACTACCTCGAACTCGGTTACGGCGTGAAGCAGGACGAGAGGACGGCCCGGATTTATTTCCGCAAGGCGGCGGACTTGGGCAGTCCGGAAGGGCAGTATTACGTAGGAGACCTGCTTTCACCAAAGGATCGTGCCCCGGACATTTCCCGGCAGATGCTGGAATGCGCAGCCAAGCAAGGATACGGACAGGCCGGGGGTTATCTGGGTATCGACCTGATGGACGCCAAACTCTATGCGGAAGCAGTCGAGGCGTTCCAGAAGGGGGTGCAGGCCGGTGATGCGCAATCGTCGTCATTTCTTCAAAATGGCTTCGATACGAATCCATCGGATGAAATGTATTACGTCGGACAGTCCAAGGATTCTGAACGCTCGCGCCGGTACGGCTTGATCTGGAAGTTCCTCAACGACCACGATGGCCAGAATCCGAAGGTCCCGGACATCGACCAGATCGCGCCGTTGCCGCCCGCCAAGTTGCCGGAGTGGGACGGCACGTTCCAGTGGCAGAAGGAGCAGGACGCCGCCCAACCACCGCAGAAGCCTGCCGAGGCGCTGGTTACAAAGCTGGCCCGTGAGAAGAATCTCGACCCTGCGACGGGCCTGCCTCTCACGCTGACTAAAAAGGACCGCCGTTTGCCGCTTGGCGCCACGGCTCGCACCAACGAGTTCTGCCCGCAGGATGGCGTCTGGTGCGCGAAACAATGGGCGGGTCTCAGTCCAGACGCGACACAGCGTATCGGCAAGGGAAAGGTCATGCCGCGACTCACCATAAACCAGCCGCGTGCCATACCGGGACTCGACGCGTTGCTTGGGATGCGCCGGCACCATGCCGATGCGACGTGGTGCCTGGTTGCCTACAGCGACGAGGCGTAGGACAGGCGTGTGCATGCCGAGGCAGGAGACAACGCGTACGCACGCACAATGCGCTAGGGCAACCGGAAGAATGTCAACCGCACATGCGCATTAACAGAAATGCAAAGAATTCAAACCCTGTGAATCTAGAATTCCAGGATTTAGGGGGAAAACATCATGAAAATCCGGTACGTTGCAGCTCTTCTCTTCCCACTCATCGGCGCGTGTTCCGTGCTTGCCCCAGATCTCGCAGATGAAAATCAGGGATTGAAAGGTCAGGCTGCCGAAAACCTGGAGCAATTCTATGGAACCTACCAGGTGGTGGACATCAAAGGTCGGCACTGGAATGTAGCGACGGTATCAGTCATCCGGGGCGATAATGCCGGAAATAACCTTCCCATGTTCCGTCTTTACAGGAAAGACGGCAAACAGTTCGACGCAATCACGCCACGCGTATGCGGAACCTCGACCACGCGCAGGAAGCCCGAAGGCAGCAATGGTGCTTACGTGACGTGTGGACTCACTGGCATGATGTCCAATGAGCCGTTCCTCGTCTTCGACAGCTTCCCGATGGTGCTGCAATCGAACAATCCTATCTTCAAGGAAAAGCCGTTCGAAATCAAACCCGACGAGTACCATCTGTTTCTCGCCTATAAACAGGGTGGTTCAGCAGACTTTGAACTGGTTCGCATCCACGACGGGAATGTGAGCAAACCAGCACTTGCGGAATGATCCAGAAGCACAACGAAGGCATGTGACCCTTGCGGGCCGAAGGTGTACGGGGGCCGCAGGTAAATTGGCCTTCGGCCAATCGAACATAACGTTTGGCAATTGGCACCGTTTGGCGGCCGCCCTACGGCCGCCCACCACCTCCAAAACTGCGCCAAACAATATAAACGGTATATACTGTTTATATTGTTTATGACCTGGAGATGACAATGAACGAACCCAGCCTGAAAAAACCGACCAAAAAAACCTTTCACTTCCCGACGAGCGCCGCGGCAGAGGCCATGAGCGATGCCAATCAAACCGACGTAGTGGCGGAAGTAGCCGCGAAGCCGGAGAAGACGAAGACCGCCGCAGCGCCGAAAGTATTGCGCCGCAAATCAGCTGAAAAGGCAGCCGCTACGCCGAAAGCCGAGGCCGCCGTGAAAGAAAAAGCTGCACCGAAGACCGAAGCCGTAGCAAAGGAAAAAGCTGCGCCGAAGGCCAAGGCCGCACCGAAGCAAAAAGCTGCACCGAAAGAGAAGGCCGCCGAGGCTAGCGTAGCTGCAGCTGAAAAGCCGAAGCGTGCCAAGAAGGAAACGGCAAAGAAAGCGGTAGCGAAGAAGGAAGTGGCAAAGAAAGAGGTGGCAAAGAAAGAAGTAGCCAAGGAAGAAAAAGTCGTCCGCGACAGCTTCACGATGCCCAAGTCCGACTACGCAAAAATCGCCGCCCTGAAACAAAAGTGCCTCGACGCAGGCATTTCGGTGAAGAAAAGCGAAGTGCTACGTGCGGGCCTGCTGTTGCTCGAAGGCGCAACATCACAGCGCCTGTTAGCTGCCATCTCCGCGGTCGAAACCATCAAAACCGGCCGCCCGTCGAAGTCGTAACTTCGGCTCGTAACCGAGGGTCGCATCCACAAAAACCTCCGCGCCCACTTTAGTCGTACCGCTCGCCGATGGCGCTCGCCAGATACAGCGCCGGGGTCACGCAAGTGACACTGCACTTCACTATCGTGAAGAGGCTCACTCCTATCGTGGAGTGAGCCGTTGCACACACCGGAGACTTCCATGAGCGATCAACACGAAGTTCATCACCATCACCACGAAGCAGCCAAGCACCTCGATTCGGCCGCCAGGCATCATCGCGAAGCAGCGAAGCATGCTGAAGAAGGCGATCACGAGACTGCAAGCCACCATGCGCATCTTGCCCATGGTCACGGGCTGCACGCCAGCGAACACGCCGAGCATGCGGCCAAGAAGGCGGC
>Ga0302231_10002025_pt1 | contig 11905 bp, 10 predicted proteins | sample II_Palsa_N2_2_FD_193522 | JGI IMG/M metagenome (GOLD analysis project Ga0302231, IMG submission 193522) | Peat permafrost microbial communities from Stordalen Mire near Abisko, Sweden - II_Palsa_N2_2 | ecosystem: Environmental > Terrestrial > Soil > Palsa > Peat permafrost | place: Sweden...
GAGTTCTTGCGAGATCGCGCGCGCTTCGCGCTGCACGACCGGAATCAGTTCTTCCATGCGCTCCGACGGCATGTACGGAATCGTGCTCGCCACCGACAGCGCCGCGACGATCGCGCCCGATGCATCACGCACCGGCGCCGCGACGCAGCGGATCGACGCTTCGTTTTCCTCGAGATCGAAGGTGAAGCCGCCTTGCGAATAACGCGTCATGCGTTGGATGAAGGTATCGATATCAGGCTGGTGATCGGGCTTGAAACTCACCTTTGCCAACACGCGGTGCGATGCTTCCAGCAGCTTCCTCCAGGTCTCGGGCGGCAGGTCGAGCATCATCGCCTTGCCAATTCCCGTCGATGCCAGCGGCATCCGGTGGCCCACACGCGAGCGCATTTCGAGGCCACGCGTTCCAGGAATCTTGTCGATATAAAGCACGTCGTCGCCGTCGCGCACACCGAGGTGAATGGTGTCGTGCGTGTGTTCGGCGAGCACCTGCAAATGCGGACGCGCTACCGCGGTGAGCGGCATTTGTTCGAGCGCGATCGTGCCGAGTTCGATCAGCTTGGGGCCGAGCAGATAACCGCCGCCGACCTGGCGCAGATAGCGCGCCTGCACCAGCGAGCTCACCAGACGATGCGTCGTGCTGCGGGTGGTGCCGAGCGCTGCGCCGATGCTGCGCAGATCGCGCGCGCCGCCCGCTGCGGCTTCGAGAATCGCGAGGCCGCGCAGCAGGGTTTGCGTGCCGGCTTGTTGCGGCGTGAGGTCGAGCAATGCGGCCGCCGATGCCTGCGCTTCGCTCGGCTCGTTCGCTTCGTTGGCTGCGTCTGCTGCATTTACCTCGGGCGCTGCCGAATTACCGGCCGTGCGGTCCATCGACAATTCATGCTCGACGGTGGGATTCAGGGTCTTGGTCATGGCACTCGATGTTCGCGACTTGAGAATGATTGAGCGTTCGTTCACGACGCGAGTTACCGGGCCGATGGCACGCGGCGAAGCGTCACGCATGATGCGGCGCGGGGAATCATCGATAAGGAGTGCGAGACGCACGGAGGCGAGTGCAGATGCGAGCGCGCTGAGTGCGCTGATGTCGCTGACGTGGGCATGACTTGTCTCCGAGTGCTTTTTTCGTTTCACACGGTCTGCGGGAAAACCCGAACCGGGTGTAACTGCCGTTTTGGCTGTGATCGGATTTTAGAGCCGGGCGTCTCGATTATTCAATATGTGATTGATGTGTTCACATATTGGGAGATAAGGTGGGCGCGCTGGAAATGAAAAAACCCCGGCGAAGCGGGGTTTTGGGGGTGAAACGAGGGTTCGCAAACCCAGGCTGCGTCGGCTTATGGAGGAGTTTTTTCTTCAATGCGGCAATTCCGCCGCCCCCATTCGCCGCGTAATCACCCCTGCCCGCTGCGACAAATACGCAGATCCTCTGTGTTCATCGAAGTATTTCGGCCTCGGCAACATCACCGCGAGCCGTGCCGATTGCCACGCGGTCAGCTTCGACGCCGACGTCTTGTAGTAGTAATGCGCCGCTGCTTCCGCGCCATAAACCCCATTCCCCCACTCCACGGAATTCAGGTAGATCTCGAAGATGCGTTCCTTGTCCATCCAGAGCTCGAGCATCGACGTGATGACCAGTTCCTGCGCCTTCCTCACGTAGCTCTTTTCCCGCGATAAAAACAGGTTGCGCGCCAGTTGTTGCGAGATGGTCGAGCCGCCCGCGACAATCTTGCCGCGCGCCTTATTCTTCTCCCAGGCCTGCAGGATGGCGTCGGTTTCGTAACCGTTGTTATTGACGAAGTTCGCGTCCTCGGACGCAATGATCGCGCGCTTCAGGTTGCGCGAAATCTGGTCGTATGGAATCCAGGTGCGCTGAATGCCGAGATCGGGACGGTCTTGCGCAAGCCGCCACGCATCCGAGCGCATGAACGCCGTTGATGAGGGATTGACGAACGTATAAATCCCGACCATCGCGAAGAAGTAGACCTGCGTGGCAATGACGGCAATCGCCATGACCGAGATGCCGTAGACAATCCACCGAGCCGGCCCGAGACGAACGGGCGATTTTGTTCTTGTCATCGTGCTTCTTCTGGTTGGAACGAATCGGAACATAACGCTGCGCTGATCCACGCGCTGAACTAACCCTTCGCCGATAACTCCAGCCGCAACGCACGCAGCACCGCGCCGCTATCGGGACGCACCCCGCGCCACAGGAAAAACGATTCCGCCGCTTGCTCGACGAGCATCCCGAGGCCGTCGGCCGAGCGCGCGCCGAGGCTGTCGGCGTGACGCATGAACACCGTCGGCTGGGCGCTGTACATCATGTCGTAGGCGAGCGTGCCGGGGCCGAACGAACCGTCGTCGCAGTCGGGTAGGGAGTCGTCGAGACTGCCGGCCGTCGCGTTGACGATCACATCGTAGGGGCCCGCTTCCACGCTATCCGCACCGCCGCCGGAGAAACGCACATGTGCGGCGTGCGCGGCATCGGAGAAATGATCGACGAGCTGCTGCGCCTTCGATGCCGTCCGGTTCACGATAGTCAACGCCGCCACGCCGCCATCCAGCATGGGCAGCACGACACCGCGTGCAGCACCGCCCGCGCCCAGCAACAGCACGCGCGCGCCTTTCAAACCAACGCCCAGATTCCCTTCGATATCACGCACAAGGCCAACGCCGTCGGTGTTGTCACCGAGCACGCCGTCTGCACTGAACGCCAGCGTATTCACCGCGCCCGCGGCGGCTGCACGCGGCGTCAGCGTAGTGGCAAAAGCGTGGGCGTCGAGCTTGAACGGCACGGTCACGTTCATGCCGCGACCGCCGGCTTCGACGAACGCGCGGACATCGTCGGAGAACGCACCGATTGTGCCGAGCACACGTCCATATTCGATCGCCTCGCCCGTCTGCTCAGCAAAACGCGCGTGAATCCACGGTGATTTGCTGTGCGCGACCGGATTGCCGATCACGGCATAGTGGTCCCGATGGTCCCGAGACTCAACGCCCGATGTCATCGCGTCGGCTCCGTCGTGTCGGGCGTGCTTTCACCAGCCGGTTCGTCCGCGGCGGATTCTGCGTCCGGCACAGCACCTTCCGGCGCCGCTTCCGCCTGCGCCTCAGCTTCGCTCTCTGCGCTCAAATTTTCCGCTTCGATCAGCTCTTCTTCCGTCTCGTCCTGCTGCGCCTCGGCCTCTTGCACCGACGCCGGAGCGGGTGCATCGATCACATGCAGCAAACGGCACGACGCCTCGACCGTGAGTTCATCGAGACTCATGACGTCCAGCATCACCTTCGTCCCGCGCGCGTGCACGCCAAGGCCAGGCACATGCAGCATCAGCGGGATTTCATCGAGGCGCACGAGATCGTCCTTCACGACCGCCGCCGCGACGTGCTTCTTGCCCTCTTGCTTCAACCATCGCAAGCACCAGAAGTATTCCATGCGCCGTTGATAGTCGGCGTACGCGGAATATTGATCATCGAAGCCCTGAACAACAGCGAACAGATCGGCGTCTTTCGGCTTGAACGGCGCCACCAGCGCCGCCGTCACACCATGCCGCACGCACGCGAGCAATTGCCACTGATTGACCAAGTCGACGTATCGACGCAACGGCGACGTGCTCCACGCGTATTGCGCAACGCCCAGCCCTTCGTGCGGCGCGGGCGTGGTCTGCATGCGCGTGCGCTTCGGACCCGGCGCGCCGAATCCGCGCTGCGACCGGTAGATCCCCGGCACGCTGTGATCGTTGAGAAACGCGCCCCATGATGAATTCGCGAGAATCGCCAGCTCGGCGACGATGAGATCGAGCGGCGACCCGCGTCGACGCGGCGTGATCGTGATGTGCTCGCCTTCCACGTAGAAATTGAAGTCGTTATTGCGCTGCACTTCGCGCCGCAGACCGTACCCCGCGCGCGCTTCCTGACGCCTTTCGAACAGCGCCTGCGCGAGCGGCCACAGCACCGCGATGTCATCCTTGTGCGGATACTCGCCGCTACCCGCCGCGAGCGATTCCTCGGTGACGTGTTCGTCCAGATGGTTGTGTCGAAGATTGCTCTTCACGAACACACGCTCGGCGCGCGTTTCGGTCGCGACAATCTCCTGCGTTTCCCGATTCACGATGATGTACAGCGACAACGCCGGCCGCAATCCGCCTTCAGCCAGCGTGAACGCTTCCACGACGCTGTCCGGCAGCATCGTGATCTTGTCGCCGGGCATGTAGACGGTGGACAAGCGGGTGCGCGCGATTGCATCGATCATGTCGCCGCGCGCGATCCCCAGCGCCGGCGCCGCGATGTGAATACCCACGCGCACGCGGCCATCGGCGAGATGCTCGACGGAGAACGCGTCGTCGATTTCGGTGGTGGTGACGTCATCGATAGAAAACGCCTGCACGTTCGCTTCCGGCAGATCGTCGGGCAATGGCGGCACCGTGACAGACGCGAAGCCCGTCCCGTGCGGGAAAAATTCCGACAGGAAACGCGCTTCGTGCAGCGCCCGCGCCGAAGGAATGCCACCCACTTCCAGCATCAGCCGCGCTTGCGAAATCCCGCGAGCGGCAGCCGCCGCTTCAAGCGCCTTATATTCGATCGAGTTCTTGTCCGGCTTCGTCAGCAAGCCGATCGCCTTGCCGGCGAGCGCATCGGGCAGTTTTCCAGCGACCAGTTCGGCTTCGTAACCCGCCTGCACCAACGCCAGTTGCCGTTTCTTTTCCAGACCGGCCAGCGCCATCTGCAATTGTTCCTGCGGCGCACGCTGATACTGCCCGCGCCCCTTGCGGCGGAAATACACCGGCGAACCGTGCATGCGCAGCACCAGCGCGGCGCGCTCGGTAGCGCCGAATTTATCGCCGAAATAATCCGCGCCCAGTTCCGCGAACGGAAATTCTTCTTCCGGTGCGCACTCCCACAGGAAGTCGAGATCGATGTCCTGTGCGATGGCATCGGCCTGCTGCATCAGATCGGCGGCGTTCGGTTTCTCGAATTCGATCAATACGTCTTTGGCGCGCACTTTCGCGCGCCGCCCGCCCGGCAACTCGACCTGAAACGCATCGTTCTGCTTGGACAGAACGGCGCCGGCCTTGAAACTACCTGATTCCTCAAAAAAAACGTTCACTCAATACTCTCGAAAGACTGTTGGTCGGCGTGGCGTCCTGTCGGGTTCGCGTCCCGCACAAAGCGCCAGGCCCACAATAAAAGGAAACGCTCAGGGTCTTCAGGCCGCGACAGCAGGCGGCCGAGCCTCGCAGAACGCGAGCACTTGGTCCAGGTAACTGGGAAAGTCGCTGATCGCGTGATCACTGCCCTGGATCAGCGTGGTCCGCACGTCCGGGTAATGCGCGAGCATGGTGCGGTAGTCGAGCACTTCGTCGCCGGTAGCCGCGATCAGATAGTAACGGTCCGGCCGCGTGATCGATGGGACGGAAAGCGCACGTAATTCGTCGATATGACGCGGCTCGACCACAATATTGCCGCCGCCATGCCACAACGGCTGCTCGCCGAGATAACAACTCAGGTCCTCTTGCGGCACGACCGCCGGGTTCAGCAGCACCGCGCGCCAGCCGTGTTTTTCGGCGAGCCACGTTGCGTAGAACCCGCCGAGCGAGCTGCCGATCACCGTGATCTCGTCGTCATCGGCTTGCGCCGCGAGCGTTTCCGCCAGCGCAATGGCTTCGCGAGGCGAGACCGGCAACGTCGGGCACTGCCATTGGTCGATCAATCCGAGCTCTTCCAGCCGCGCTCGCATCAGGCGGGCCTTGAACGATTGTGGCGATGACCGAAAGCCGTGCAGATAAAGAATCACACCCGCTCCTTGGTTGCCGGCCGCGCGGACAGTGCATCGAGCAGCTTCTGATGCACGCCGCCGAAACCGCCATTGCTCATTACCAGCACGTGATCGCCAGGACGCGCCGCGGCGGCGATTGACTTCACCAGCGCCGCAAGGTCGTTGAACGCCTGGGCTTTGTTGCCGAGCGGCGCCAGTGCTGCTTGCAGGTCCCAGCCAAGTTTGTCGCGGCCTTCGTGCGCGCCGTAGCCAAAAACCAGGTCGGCATCGGCAAGACTGGCCGGCAATTGCGCTTTCATCGTGCCCAGTTTCATCGTGTTCGAGCGCGGTTCGAGGACGGCAAGGATGCGGCTATTTGCGCCGATACGCGTCCGCAACCCCGCTACCGTCGTTTCGATCGCGGTAGGGTGATGGGCGAAGTCGTCGTAGACGGTCACGCCGTCCACGCTGCCCTTCACTTCCATCCGGCGTTTCACGTTCCGGAACGTGCTCAGCGATTGCGTCGCCTGCGCGGGCGGAACGCCTACTGACCGCGCCGCCGCGATCGCCGCCAGCGCATTCATTCGATTGTGCTCGCCTTGCACTTGCCAGTCGACCACGCCCAGGCGCTCGCCTTCCCAGTACACGGCGAACTGCTCGTCGACGGCAACACCGTCGACCGCGGGCAACGCTTCCCAGCCGCCTTGCACGCCGAAGCGCTCGACGCCCGACCAGCAACCGCGTGTCAGCACGCGTTCGAGCGCGGCTTCGCGGCCGTTCGTCACGATTCGTCCGACGCCCGGCACGGTACGCACCAGATGATGAAATTGCGTCTCGATAGCAGCGAGATCCGGGAAGATATCGGCGTGATCGAATTCGAGATTGTTCAGCACCGCCGTGCGCGGGCGATAGTGAACGAACTTGGAGCGTTTATCGAAGAAAGCGGTGTCGTATTCATCGGCTTCAATGACGAAGAAGCTTGAATCCGTCAGCCGTGCCGAGATGCCGAAATTCAGGGGCACGCCACCGATCAGGAAGCCCGGGTTCATGCCGGCATCTTCCAACAGCCAGGTCACCATGGAGCTGGTGGTGGTCTTGCCGTGCGTGCCCGCGACCGCGATCACCCATTTGCCGTTGAGCACGTGCTCACCGAGCCATTGCGGACCCGACGTATAAGGCAAGCCGCGGTCGAGAATGGCTTCCATCAGCGGATTGCCGCGCGTCACGACATTGCCTATGACAAACAGATCGGGTTCGAGCGCAATTTGCTCGACGCCATAACCTTCGATCAACTCGATGCCCTGCGCTTCGAGCTGGGTGCTCATCGGCGGATAGACGCCGGCGTCGCAACCCGTGACGCGGTGACCCGCTTCCCGGGCGAGGACCGCGAGGCCACCCATGAATGTGCCGCAGATACCGAGGATGTGAATGTGCATAAAGCGTGTGTTCGTGGCGGGAGGGCCGTTAGCACGGGGGGAATGAGTGAGGTATTCCGGCGCCCGGAGCGGTACATTGTAACCGACGGATGGGTGGGGATTTTTGCTGGCGGCCGCTCCATCCCACCCCCGACCGCGAACGAAAACCTATCTCCGGTATCATTCCGCCATGATTCGCAAATCACATTTCGATCCGATGCGCGTTCGCGAAGAAATCGCCATCGCGGCGGCGCGGCTGATCGCCGAAGATGGCCTCGATTATTCCACCGCCAAACGCAAAGCCGCCCGGCAGGTCGTGGGCGAAACGCGCATTGGCGGCGAATGGCTACCGGATAACGGTCAGATCGAAGACGAAATCCGCGAATACCAGGCAATCTTCCAAAGCGAAAGCCAGCCCGCCGTCCTGCGACGCATGCGCGAAGTCGCCTTCGAATGGATGCAACGGCTCCAGCCATTCAACCCGTACCTCACGGGCGCCGTGCTAAACGGCACAGCAGGCGAACACTCGGACATCCACCTGCAATGCTTCTGCGATAACCCTAAGGAAGTCGCGATTTACCTGCTGAACGCGAACGTTCAATACGACGTATCGGAAACCCGGCATTTTGCCGGCCGCGGCTACGTTGAAACCCTGAGCTTCCTGATGCGCCCTTCGCGCGACGAAGAACCCATGGGCATTCACGTCGCGCTCTACGACACCAACGACCTGCGCGGCGCCGTGCGCGCGGACGGCCGGGGCAAGCTTGCACGTGCAAGCGCCGCCGCCGTGCGCGCACTGCTCGATGAGCCCCCCGCCCCCACTCCGGCCCCCTCTCTATGAATTCAATGCGCATTGTTGCCGCCCTCGTTATCGCCATTGCGGCAACCGGTGGCGGGTTCTACGCCAGCCACATGATGATGGGCGGCGAAACAAGCCAGGCAGCAGAAGCCACGACGAAAGCAAGCGGCAACGCAGTCGATGAACTCTGGAAAGCACAGTTGCAAAACGCTGCAGGCACGCAGCAAACACTTGCCTCGTTCAAAGGCAAACCCGTGGTGGTGAACTTCTGGGCGTCCTGGTGCGGCCCCTGCGTGAAGGAAATGCCGACACTCGCGGCACTGCATCGGGAATATGAGAAGAAAGGCATCACGTTTATCGGCCTCGGTGTCGATTCCGAGAAAAATGTGAACGCATTTCTTCAGAAGGTTCCCGTCGACTACCCGATTTACATCGCGGGCTTCGGCGGCGCCGATCTTGCCCGCAGCTTCGGCAATAACGCCGGCGCGCTGCCCTTCACCGTCGTAATAGACGCGAAAGGTGTGATTCGTTCGACAAAACTCGGCGAAGTTGATCCAAAAGAGCTGAAAGCGACGCTCGACGCCTTATAAGACGGCCGTTTGATCCTCCGCAAATCGATATCGATCGCGGGGAGATGCCGTCATTTCAAGAAATTTTGCGCGAAAATACGTGCAAAATGCGCGTATTCGGCCTTCCCGCACCCCTCATCCGGGCCTCGGGCGGTCCGTGAAACTAGACAAAATTCTCTAAAGGGCGCTAAAGTGCGCCCAACTCCGCACAAACCAAAGCCACTATGTCACGACTGCTGGTCCTGCACGGCCCAAATCTTAATCTGCTCGGCACCCGCGAACCGGATGTCTACGGTCGGGTAACACTCGCAGAAATCGATAAGGCGCTCGCAGAGAAGGCACAGGCGGCCGGCGCGGAATTGTCTTCGTTTCAAAGCAATCATGAAGGCGCGATCGTGGACCGCATCCAGCAAGCGCGGACCGAACAGGTGGACTTCGTGCTGATCAATCCCGCTGCCTATACGCACACGAGCGTCGCGATCCGCGATGCCCTCGCGGGCGTGGCGCTGCCGTTCGTCGAGATTCATTTGTCGAACGTGCACAAACGGGAAGCTTTTCGGCATCACTCCTATTTCTCCGATCTGGCCGAAGCCGTGATTTGCGGCCTGGGCTGGAAAGGCTATCTGTACGCGCTCGATTTCGCTCTCGAGCGTCTTGCTACGAATGCTGCTGTAAAGCTCGCTGCGAAGCTGGCTGAGAAATCAGCCGAGAAATCGACTGAGAAATCGACTGAGAAGCCACGCGCTTGAGTCGCGATCCGCTCAAAGCAATTGAACTGCCCGCACAACGTGATGCGGAGCACGCGTCCGCCGTATCGGACAACGCTCCCGTTGGCGGCACCCAACTACCAAGTCAAGCACCGGAAAAAGCTTCCGGTCACCAAGCATTGAAAGGGGAATTTTCGATGGACCTTCGCAAACTTAAAACGCTTATCGACCTCGTCTCGGAATCCGGCATCTCGGAGCTGGAAGTCACCGAAGGCGAAGGCAAGGTTCGCATCGTCAAGAATGCCGCGCCGGTCTACATGCAGGCCCCGCAGTACATGCAGCAACCGATGCAGCAAGCGCCGCAATATGGCCAGCCGGGCGAAGCAGGCAATGCGGGTGCCCCCGCCGCGCCGGCGACGCCGGCAGCCGTCGTGCCGCAAGGTCACGTGGTGACCTCACCGATGGTCGGCTCGTTCTACCGCGCACCGTCGCCGGGCGCCGACGCTTTCGTGCAGGTAGGAGACACCGTCAAGGAAGGCCAGACGCTTTGCATCATCGAAGCAATGAAGCTGCTCAATGAAATCGAGTCGGACAAGTCGGGCATCGTGAAGGAAATCCTCGTTGAGAACGGCCAGGCCGTCGAGTACGGTCAGCCGCTGTTCTTGATCGGCGATTGATTTTCCGCGATGCTGCCGGACGAAAGCGTATTCAGTTGTCGTGCGCCCAGCCGGTGGCCGCAGCACTCGGGCGCTCGCCTGATTTGTTTGACTAACCGGCGAGACGCGCCGCCGATCTCCCAGGACCGCTGCGGGCAACCGTCCCGGCGTTCCATCGATGAGTCGAAACCTTGCTATGTTTGAAAAAATCCTCATTGCGAACCGTGGTGAAATCGCGCTTCGAATCCAGCGCGCGTGCCGCGAACTAGGCGTCAAGACGGTCATCGTCTATTCGGAAGCCGATAAAGAAGCCAAGTACGTGAAGTTGGCCGATGAAGCCGTGTGTATCGGACCGGCTCCGTCCAACCTCAGCTACCTCAACATGCCGGCGCTGATCAGCGCGGCCGAAGTCACCGACGCCGAAGCGATCCACCCCGGCTACGGTTTCTTGTCGGAGAACGCGGACTTTGCAGAGCGTGTGGAGCAATCCGGCTTCACGTTCATCGGACCGCGTCCGGAAACTATCCGTTTGATGGGCGACAAAGTCTCCGCCAAGCAAACGATGATCAAGACGGGCGTGCCGTGCGTCCCGGGTTCGGAAGGCGCATTGCCCGACGATCCGAAGGAAATCGTGAAGATTGCGCGCGCCGTGGGTTATCCGGTGATCATCAAGGCAGCGGGCGGCGGCGGCGGTCGCGGCATGCGCGTGGTGCACACCGAAGCGGCGCTGGTGAACGCGGTGAACATGACTCGCGAAGAAGCCGGCCGTGCATTCGGTAATCCGCAGGTCTACATGGAGAAATTCCTGGAGAACCCGCGGCACATTGAAATCCAGATTCTTGCCGACTCGTTCCGTAATGCAATCTGGCTGGGTGAACGCGATTGCTCCACGCAGCGCCGTCACCAGAAGGTGATTGAAGAAGCGCCGGCGCCGGGTATTGCGCGACGCTTGATTGAGCGGATTGGCGATCGTTGTGCCGACGCTTGCAAGAAGATGGGTTATCTCGGCGCGGGCACGTTCGAATTCCTGTACGAGAACAACGAGTTCTATTTCATCGAAATGAACACGCGCGTGCAGGTCGAACATCCGGTGACGGAGCTGATTACCGGCGTGGATATCGTGCAGGAACAGATCCGTATTGCTGCAGGCGAAAAGCTCGCGTTCCGCCAGAAGGACATTCAGTTCCGCGGTCACGCGATCGAATGCCGGATTAACGCGGAAGACCCGTTCAAGTTCACGCCGTCGCCGGGACGGTTGACGTCGTGGCATATGCCGGGTGGCCCGGGAATTCGTGTCGACTCGCATGCGTACAACGGCTATTTCGTGCCGCCGAACTACGACTCGATGATCGGCAAGCTGATCTCGTATGGCGCCACGCGCGAGCAGGCGATCAACCGCATGCGCATTGCGTTATCGGAAATGGTCGTGGAAGGCATTTCGACCAACATCCCGCTGCATCGCGAGATGATGATCGACGCAAAGTTCGTCGAAGGCGGCACGAGCATTCACTACCTCGAAAACAAGCTCGCCGCGCGCAAGGCGGCAGCCGCCGTCGCTGCAGAAGACGCGGCGCAATAACGCAATAAGCAGGGCTTCAAGATGAGCTACCGGGAATTGATCGCCGAGCTGGATCGGGAACACGCGGAAGCGTTGTCGGATGCGCTGCTGGAGTTGGGCGCGCTGTCGGTATCGGTGGAAGATGCCGACGCCGATACCCCCGATGAGCAGCCTCTGTTCGGCGAACCCGGCCTCACGCCGGACCAGAAGGCGTGGAATCGCTCGCGCGTAGTCGCCCTTCTGGCGGACGCTGCCGACCCCGCCGTGTTGCTTGCGGCAGCGGCCAATGAGATCGGCTTGAAAGACACGCCGGTCTTCACGCTGCGCGATGTCGAAGATCAGGACTGGGTGCGCCTCACGCAATCCCAGTTCGATCCTATTCCTATCGGCAAGCGGATCTGGGTCGTGCCGTCGTGGCACGCAGCGCCCGGTCCCGAGGCGCTCGTGCTCGAACT
>Ga0302231_10002045_pt1 | contig 11810 bp, 15 predicted proteins | sample II_Palsa_N2_2_FD_193522 | JGI IMG/M metagenome (GOLD analysis project Ga0302231, IMG submission 193522) | Peat permafrost microbial communities from Stordalen Mire near Abisko, Sweden - II_Palsa_N2_2 | ecosystem: Environmental > Terrestrial > Soil > Palsa > Peat permafrost | place: Sweden...
GTGGAGCGGATGGGTGCGCTGCGAGCGGGCGACGCAGAGGGGGAGGAGGACGAGGACGCATGGATCAAGGGTCTTTTAGTGCAAGCCAAAGGGGTAGTAGACAGCAGCACAGCGGGGCCAGCGATCGACCTGTTCCCCGATGTGGGCTTTGCGCCAGAGGATGACCAACAGGTGCAGCATGCCGTCAAAGAGGCGCACGGGAGCGACAAGCCGGTTGTTTGTTTGCCGGCCCATTGGCCGCAACACCGATCGCACGACGAGCTCCTCGACGACCTGCTCCTGCTCCAGCACCAAGGTACACTACGGGACAGCGAGGACGCCACGGTCAAGGTGCTGCGACTGGCATGCAGCTCGCACAGCGATCGGGCGCGGTTCGAGGCCGTCAAGGTGCTCTTGCTGCAGCTAACCACGCCATCGTCAATGTCGTTGAGCGACGCGGCTGTGGCGACAGAGGGCTCGGCACTGTACAGCGCCTTTTCCGACGCACAGATGTGGCTCAAGGCCATCGAGCCCTTCACGTTCCGGAGCGAGGTGCGCGAGCTCACGAGGCGCGAAGTGGCCGCCTTGCAATCAGGTGAGGTCGACGACGACGAGGACGACGATCTGGCCCAGCTGCGCACGTGGATCGACGCAGCCATCACGACCCAGTTCGCAGGGCAAGCCTTTGTCAAGCTGTCGACGCGCTCGCCCAAGGACGCCGTGTTTGACCTGCCCGAGTACGACTCGTGGTACCAAGCCGCACTTGCCCAGGGCCACACTGCGTCCACGGCCCAGCACCTGGCCGCACGCCACGGCCTCGTCGTCACCAACGCCGCGGAGGCCTTGCGTCTGCTCGCTCGATCCAAGCGGATCCAGTGGGACTTTGCCGAGACCATGGCCCTGGACCTGTACGACCGCTTCACCGACCTGCACGTCGTCCTGCGCGAGTGGCGCGGGGGCCCCACGATGATCGACAGCGAGATCCGTGCGTTTGTGTGCGGCCGCAAGCTCACCGCGCTCAGCCAGACCTTTGCCACGTGCTACTTCCCGTGGGTGAGCGAGGCCCAGTGGCGCGAGCGAATGACCCGCGTGCGCGACCTCTTCCTGGACCAGTCCAACGGGCTGCGCGAGGCCCTGCCCATGGACGACTGCGTGCTCGACTGCGCTGTCCTCGACGGCGACCGCGTCCACGTCATCGAGGTCAATGCCTTTGGGGCCGTCCTGGGCGGGACGCTGTTCGGCTGGGAGACAGATCAGGACGTGCTCTACCACGGGCCCCTCACTGGCCGCTTTGTGTGCTCTCCCTCGCTAGCCGTAACGACCCTGATCGACCTGTGAAAAGAGAAAAATGTATTTGCCAGTTGGAGACTACTTTCCTTTGTACATTTTGGTTTCTAATAGACTGGGGGCGTTTTTTGCAACAACCGTTTCGACCTGCCCTCGAGCTGCTGCAGCCCTCGCAGCGTCCTCATCTCGGCGTTGGTGAGCTTGCCCTTGAGCTCGGCGTACGGGTCGATCGGCGCGGGTTTTGCGCCCGCTGGCGTCTTTGGCGTGAGCAGTTCACCTTTAATCCCTCCTTTTTAGTAAAATAATTAAAAAAATTTTGTACCGTTGTCCGCAATCAAGGACGGGGCCAGCTGGCGTGCCTCGCGGATGGTCCTGAGCGCGTCCTTCCTTGCCTCCAGCTGGATCTCGTTCAGCTCCTCGGGGGTGCGCTTGACCGGCGAGCCGCTCTCAATGGCCTCGAGCGTCTTGATCAGCCCCTCGACGTTGGCAATGCTCTGCTTTGTCTCAGCGACCATCTCAAACGACTCGCGCTGCGTGTTGATCAGCGACGCCAGCCCCCACGCCTTCTCCCGCTTGATCTCGGTGCGCTTGGCACGGATGGCGTTGGTCTGCGCGAGCATGAGGGCGTTGGTCGTGGGCATGCCCTTGTCCATCAGCAGCTTGCCCATCGTCATCGTCCTAACAAACAGGGTTAGGGGAGCTATACAAAGGAGGGGGAGGGGAGGGTTACTGGTTGAGCGTCTTGACACCAACCGAGTAGCTCGCCGTGGTCTTCTGGGCGTGGGGAAACAGCGTCTTGTACGACGGCGACAGCCTGGTCTCGTGGGGCTTGGCCGGGTCCAGGGCGTTCTGCTCGTCGGGCACACGGGCCTGCACACCGCCCGTGCCAAACTCCATGTCGCCTTCAAACACGAGCTCCTTCCTGTGCCTGTTTTTTTAAACCCAACGGGAGAAAGAGAAAAAAAAAGAGAGGGATTAGGGATTGGGGGATCGGCGGTGTTGGGAAAAAGACAACGTACGAGTGCTCGGGCTTTTCGTACAGCGGCGACATGTTGAGCGGAGGGTACTTGCGCATGATCTTGAGCCACTTGGGCTCGGCGCGCACGCCCAACCGCTTGAGCTGCTGCACCGTGGAGAGGATGGTGCGCGTGTCCTTTGTCCAGCCGTCCACACCGAGGCCCATTTTTTCCCCTGCTCCAGCCAAGAAGAAAGCCCAAATGGGGGGGGTGTCAAACAAACGGTAATGAAGAACGAGAGCCAGTTGGGGAAGCAAGAAGAAGGAAGACGGAGAGCGACGTGTCAGTTAGGGGACAACAGTTGTGAATATGGCTGCCTCACCGACCGACGCCAGTCCGAGCAGAAAAAGGTGCACAAGTTGCTCACCTCTTTCAAAAAAGTAAAAAGCCGAAAAGAATCGTTAATGCTCTCAATGTCAAAGGCATGAAAAACAAGAAACAAGCAACGCCTTCTCGATTTTTTATTTCGATGCCACGAAAAAAACGGACCATAAAGCTTTAACCTGACCAGGAAGCTCGTATTCAGCCACGCGGGTCGTGTAGTGTAGGGGTTATCACTGTAGACTTTGAATCTATAAACCCGAGTTCGATCCTCGGCGTGACCACCTGTGACTTTTTTTTGCTCTCGCGCACGGAGAGGACTTTTTTTTTTCTCCTTCCCGTCGTGTCTTCAACTCGTCGAGGGCGCTGGACGCTACGCAACGGACGCTCAGGCCGACCTCTGCACCTGTTCTAAGGTTGTGGTATTTTTTATTTTTTGCTTTCTGCTTCAGTTGGCCAACTAAGTTGCGCGCCAAATTTCAACCCAGCCAAGTTTTTGGAAGCACGGCAAAGCCTGCACGACGACAAGAATGAGCGGCGGTGGCGTGGTGCAGGTCCAGCGCAGCGTGCACAGCACGGGGCGAACGGACGTGTGCTTTGGTGGCGGGTACGTGTTCATGCCGCGGCGGTGTTGTTTTGACACCCAGTGCGAAAACAGGGCATTGCTGCTGTCGGGCGGGCAAGACAACCAGCTGTGCCTGACGGGCGTCAGCAGCTTTGACAACGGCGACATTGTCTCGGTCGAGCACCACACGGCGGGCGTGACGTGCGTTGCTGCCAATGTAAGGCCCCGCACAGCCGGTTAATTTGCTGACGAGGCGCACAGGAACGAACGGTGGTGAGCGGCGACGACCACGGCAACGTCAACGCGTTCACGCTGCCCAAGCTGGCGTTCGAGACGACCGTCGTGCGCAGCATGCTCACGGTCGACCACCTGGCGCTGGACGTGTCGGGCACGTTTGTGGCCGTGGCGAGCGAGAACGCGATCAAGGTCGTCAACGTGCACGACATCACGCAAATGTACGTGATCCAGGGCGAGAAGAAGGGCCTGATCCGCAGCGTCGCCTTTGACCCCAAGCAGCAGTACCTCGTACGTGCCGTTTTTGTTTTGGTCTGCGATTAATTTTTTTGCAGGCCGTCAACTATGACGACGGCAACGTGCGCATTTGGACCTACGGCGACGAGCGCAAGTGCGTCGCGACCGTGCAGGTCTTCACCCAGCTGGCCGCTGACGAGGCCAACCTGTGCCGGCTCACGTGGCATCCCTCTGGGGACCGCATTGCCGTGGGCGGCGGCAAGGAGGTGGCCGTGATCGATCGCGCAACCTGGTCCGTCACGACCACGCTCAAGAACGAGCACAAGGAGCCCGTGTCGCTCGTGGCCTGGTCGCCCAGCGGGCACTACATTGCCACGTGTGACATGGCCGGTGTTGCCATCATCTGGCAGTGGAACAACAAGGAGGCCACCGCCGAGTGCATCGACAAGCACAAGCACGCAAGCCGCATCACGGGCATTGCATGGAGCCCTGTGGACAACTTTATCGCCCTGGTGCGTACTAAACCAACCCCCCTTTTTTAAATTAAAAAAAATGTTTAAAATTAAAATAAAATAGGCCGACGACCTCGGATTTATCACGGCGTGGAAGGACGTGATCACAGTCTCGTCCAAGCACCCGCACCCCGCTGTCTCGGCCAGCTCGATCGCCGCTGCGGCGTCCAGCAAGAACTCTGGCATGCCCGGCTTTGACGAGGACGACGACGAGGACGACGAGAAGAAGAAGAAAAAGCAGCAGACAAAGGCAGATCAAGGCGCGGAGGAGGCAGACGAGGACGAGATCCTTGTGAGAAAGGATAAGCCGAGGAAGCTGCTGGTGAAGAAACGGTACGAAACGCATTTGTTATTGTTATTTCTCAATTTGGTACCTTTTCTCTCAATTAGGAAGCTGGCCAAGGTGGTCGTTGAGGAGGATGAGGACAATGGCAACGAGGAGGAGAAAGTGGTCAAGAAGACCAAGCCCGTGAAGGAGGAGCGACAGGCCGAGGAAGAGGACGACGAAGAGGAAATGGACGGCGGCGTCGACATTGAGGACGAGGACGAGGACGAGGATGCGGGCGAGGAAGGCCAAGACGCAGAGGATGAGGTCGAGAACAAGGAGCCGACGGACGCTCGACGGTCCAGTCTGCGCAAGAAGGCATCCGTCATCACGTTTGATTATGACTCGGACACGAGCAGCGTCGCCGATCGCAAGGAGAAGCGCAAGCCAGACACCCACGTCGCCGTCGTGGGCAGTGGTGCAGCGGCGCCGACTAAGCGTCAACGTCAAGAGTACGACGAGGTCTACGAGGGTGGCGATGGTAACTGTTGGAGCGATTCTACCGTCTTACATTTCTTTTTCTATAGAACTCGACATGTTGATGCAGCCTCCGTTCCAGCCCAGCTCCACCGAGGACACAGAGACGAAAAAGCGTCGCTACCTTGGTATCTCGTTTACTATTTTTCTTGTTTTCTTTTTTTTTTCATCCTTTCCCCGTCCACGTAGTATGGAACATGGTCGGCATCGTGACGACGCAAAAAGACGTGGGGCACAACAATGTCAACGTCGAGTTCCACGACAAGGGCCGCTACCGCCCGATCCAAAACATCGACTACTTTCAGATGAGCATGGCTGCCCTGGGCGAGCACGGCGTGATCATGGCCTGCCAGCGGCACGAGGGCGCAGAGGTCGTCCCGTCGACCTTGTCGGTCACTCTCTTTGATAACTGGGCCAGCAACTGCAACTGGCAGGTCCAGATGGATCCGCACGAAAACATTGACGGTACCTTTGATTAAAAGTTTTCTTTCTGGTTTACAAAAAGAAAAAAAACAATGTTTCCTTGCAGCGATTGCGGTCGGAAAGGGCTGGTTTGCCTGTGCAACGGATCAGCTCTACGTCCGTCTTTTCTCTGCGTCTGGCATCCAGGTTTGTTTTCTTTGCGAACACGTGAACTGAACTCTCCGACTCCAGACGTTTATCTTTTCACTGGCCGGACGATGCGTTGCCATGGTCGGCAACGAAGACCTGCTCTTCCTCGTGTTCCACCGCGCCGTCCCGCCCGTGGGTGGCCAATTTTTGGACTACATGCTCTTGGACGCGACCCAGCGCAAGATCCTCCACCAGGGCCAGCTGGCGCTGCACCCCGAGGCCAAGCTCGACTGGATCGGCTTTTCAGACACAAACGTAACTTCAACTTTCTCGCTCCTTTTTAATTACGCAAGGCAAAACGGAATCCCTGCAGATGCCCGTGACCTTTGACTCGCAAGGCGTGCTGCGAGGGCTGATTTCGGCGATGCAGTACACGTGGACGCCTCTGCTCGACACACGCATGCCCCCGCTCGAGTCGGACCGTCTCCACGACTATTACTGGCCCGTGGGCGTGACTGAACAGGAGCTGCTCTGTGTTGTCTGCAAGGTGAACCTGACACTGCGTTTAAAAATGTGCTTATTTTTATTTATTTTTACAGGGCGGCTCACGTGAGCCCGCGATCATGCCACGGCCTGTCATTGCAACGATCCCGCTGACGCTTCCCCCGCTCACGGGCCAGGACTCGCAGCTGTCGGATCTGTGCATGCAGAGCTACCTCAACACGGAAAAGGCCAAGGCCAAGGCGTTCCAGCGCGGCGAGTCGATCGAGGACGTGCAGGACGATGCCGAGCTCAAGGCGTTCACGCAAGAGATGGACAAGCAGCTGCTCAAGATCATCATGACGGCGTGTGCCAAGGACAAGGACATGCGCGCACTCGACGTGTGCAACCTCCTCTCGGGACCCAAGTCGATGGAGGCCGCCATCCAGATCGCCATGCGCAAGAAACGCTCCAACCTCGTCGAGCGCATGAACCTGATCAAAAAGGCAAAGGAGGAGCAGCTGCGCCTGCTCAAACAAGCCAAACTGGACAAGTTTTCGAGCTCGTTCATGTCTGCTCCCTCGTTGTCATCCTCCTCCTCCTCCTCCTCCTTTGCCTCAAAGCCAGCCGCAAAGCCCGTCGTGCTGGTCGACCCGATGGACATTGACGTCCCAGCTCTGCCCGTGCGCGCCGCCGCCGCCGCCGCCGCCGCCGCCACGCCACCAGTGGACACCGACGCCATCCCCGCACCCACAGCCGAGCAAAAGTCGCCCATCAAGCCGCGCGCCCCGGCAGCCGCCAAGGCTCCGTCGCCGGCAAAGTCCGAGGTCACCCGCAACCCCTTTGCGCGGTCCAAGCCCTCTGCCGATGCCTCTGCCTCGACCACGCCCTCCAATCCCTTTGCTAAAAAATAAAAAAAAGTAAGTGCGCAGGAAAAAAGAATAGAATTTGTGTATGAATTTGTATGTGGATGGTCTCATCAGCGACCTTGGACCCACCGACAAAAAAAACACACGTCGCAAAAAATAAAAAACTGTGAAGGGCCACGTGCTCCTGCGTCATCTTTCTTCTTCCAACGAACAAGAAACCGCATGCTGCGCTTCTTTGCGTCCATGGCGCCGCACCTGGAGCGATTCGCGGCGCACGAGATCCGTCTTCACGGCGGCGTCGTGCTCGAGACACAGAAAACTCGCGTCGAGTTCACGGTGCCGTCGCTGTCTGTGCTGTACCGTGTGTGCCTGTGGTCGCGCGTGCTCTTCCGCGTGTACCGCCCCGTTGCCGTGTTCCCGTGCGCCGACGAGGAGCAGCTGTACCAGGGCGTGCTGGGCCGTGTGCGCTGGGCCGAGCACTTTGCCCCGGGCACGCCCTTTGCCGTGGACGCGACCGGCGTGCTCGGCCATGACAGCCTCACCAACCCGCACTTTGTGGCCCTGCGCGTCAAGGACGCCATCGTGGACCAGCAGCGCCGCGACGGCTTTGAGCGCTCGCCCGTGGACATCCGGGGCGCATCGGCACGCGTCAACGTGTTTGTGAACGAGAACAAGTGCAGGATCAGCGTCGACATGAGCGGGGCAGACAGCCTGCACAGACGCGGCTATCGCGAGCCATCATCCAACGGCAACGGTGCGGCGGCGGCGGCGGCTGCTGCTGGCGACGACTCGGCACCGCTGAAAGAGTCCACTGCTGCCGGTCTGCTCGTCTACTCGGGATGGCCCACGTACATGGACGAGATGGCCCTGCTGGACCCGCTGTGTGGCTCAGGGACCATCCCCGTCGAGGCCGCGTCGGTCCTGCTCGATCGTGCGCCAGGGCTCGGCAGGCGGACGAGCACGTACGGGTTCATGCACCAGGGCGACTACGACGGCAAGGCGTGGAGGGGCCTGCTGGCCGAGGCGGAGGAGCGGTTCAGTGCGGCCAAGGCCGCGCAAAAGGGAAGGCCCGTTCGCGTGTTTGGAAGCGATATCAGCCCAGAGGCAATCAGACGGGCGAAGAAGGGCGCGGACGTGGCGGGGCTGGCAGATTACATCGAGTTCAAACTGTGCGACGTGGCGGCCGTCCAACGCCCGCCAGCCTTTGATCGAGGGTAATTACTATAGAACAAAATAATAAATAGTATAAAAAAAATTATTGTTATTTATTTTAGCGTGGTTGTGACCAATCCGCCCTACGGCCTCCGTCTCATGAGCAATCATCAAAGTGGCCGTCCCATCAACTCGAGGTTTGTCCAGTACTAGTTAAATATTTGTTTACATTTCTGGCAATAGTAATGTCGAGCTCACGGATCTCTATCGCTCCCTGGGGCAACGGCTGAAAACCGGCTTCGAGGGCTGGAACGCGTGGATCCTCAGCGGCAACGACCGACTGGAGAAGACCTTCAAGCAGCACTCGGTCGGACTGGGCGAACCGCAGAAGAGCCACAAGATCACCAACGGCGGCCTGGACTGCCGCGTCGTCAAGTACAAGCTTCGCTCTGCCGAGGACGGGAGCCAGTGAATCAAAAAGCAGACAAATATATTAAAGTATTCCAAATGGTAACAAAGAGCATAGTATTTCCACTAACGGACAGGGATCGCGATGGACGCATGGCCCTCGGAGTCGACCGCCTGCACCGCAAACAGGAAGTTGTCGACCGAGTAGGGCAAGACGGCCTCGGTCGTGTTGACAAAGAGCCGGCTGGCCCACTCCCACTGCGACGCATCCGTCTGTCTGCGCAGCACGACAAAGCCCGCGACGCGATCGCGGCCCTCTGACGCGGGCGGGTAGGTCCACTGGATGTGCGCCTGGTTGCTGAGCTGCGCCATGTTGAGCTCTGCCGACGCAGGGCTGCCCGGCGCCAGTGCGATCGCCACGGCCGCGGCCACGTTCATCTGCGCCACCTTCTTGACGTACCCAAAGTCGACGTGCTCGGGCAGGTCGCCGTACTGCACGCCGTCGACCTCGCGCACGTCCTGGTGCTGCCACACGTGGTTCTCGTTCATCTCCGTGATGCGGATGGCGTTGAACCCCAGCGCAGTGAACGACGTCTGGTCCCCGCCGCGCAGGTAGCGGTCGCGGCGGTACACGAGCACGGCCTCCAGCTGGTCCACGTACAGATCGGCCACGTCCTTGACGTAGCGCGCCAGCTGCCGCTGCGGCGAGTCGTCCTCCAGCCCGTCCTGTGCGCTGCCCGTCTCGCTAAACAGGCGCACGTGCACGTTGTCCCTCAGGCCCGTCTCGCTGCTGAACAGTGCGCCGCCCACAATGTCGTTGTTGAGCATGGCCACCAGGTTGACGCCCTGGGCCGCGTACCGCTCGGCCACGTGCGCCGACCCGATCAGGCCCTGCTCCTCGGCGGCGAACGTGGCAAAGACGACGGTGCATGGCAGGCGCAGCTGGGCCGTGGCGGCATTGGCGACCAGGACACGGGCGGCCTCGATCGTCACTGCCGTGCCCGTGGCGTCGTCGTTGGCGCCGGGCGCAGCGCTCTCCCCGTCGGTGGTGTTGCTGGCACGCGAGTCGTAGTGGCCGCTGAGCAGGACAACGCGCGTGTCGGTCGGGTCGTAGCCGGGCAGGGTGGCCAGCACGTTGACGATGGACACGTCGCGCCCGTTGACCACGGCGTCGAAGCGGTCAAACTGCACGTCCAGCGGCGCGCCAAAGGAGGCAAACGTGTCGTGGATCCATTGGCCTGCGGCGACGATGCCCGTGTCGCCGCTGAACGTGTTGCGCGTGCCAAAGGACACGAGGGTTTCAACGGTCGACTGCAGGCGGGACGCGTCGATCTGCGACACCACGTCGGCGATCTCGCCAAAGGGGCTGCCGTTGACGACGTTGGTGTTGACGGGCAGGGCAGTCGCACTGGCTGCGGCGATGACCAGCGGCAGCAATGCGCACAGGACGACCATCGTCTCAGTAATTTGGATTCTGAATTCAAGTTTCAAGGGACAGAAGCGAAAACAGACTGTAGAACAGACACAGGAAAGAAATCCAGGAGCACAGAATCATTCAGCACCCAAGTTGCTTGGCTGAGTGCTTGACGGATTGCTTGGCTGAGTGCTTGACGGATTGCTTGGCCGAGTGCTTGACGGATTGCTTCTTGACGGATCACGACGATACCGCGCGAAACAGAAAAGAACCTAGCTAATATACTTCTTGCGCAAGTGGCGAAGCACGAGGAGGGCCCTGGTGCCCATGAGGAACGAGGAATGAGCAAACAATCATCGTTTTCGCCAGCGTGTCCGTTTGCTGCTATTGCCAGGCGCACCACTTTACTTTTCGTCGTATGGCAGAGCCGATGGATGCCGCTGCTGGCTCGGCTGCCGCTGCTGGCTCGGCTGATGGTGCTGCCGCCGTCGTGACCGACCCAGCCGAGTTTCTTTTCAAGCGAACATGGTAAGCATTCCGATCGGACAGACGTGACGTGAAATTCATCTTTTATTTTTATTTTTTTTTTTCGCGGCAAGCTCGACATGTCTGGACTCGCTCAGCGTCGAGAGCGGCCTCGTGATCCTGCCGTGTCTGCACGCAATGTGCCTGTCGTGCTTCCGTGACACTGCCGAGGACAACCTGCCGATGAACCAGTGCCAGTTCCGATGGAACGAGGAGGACGTCTCGTCGTCGTCGTCGTCGTACTTTGGCCAGCCAGCGTACTGCTCCGAAACGTTTAGCACAAAGTGGGGCGAATCACACGGCCTGTACCTTGTCTCGCCCGAGGCCGCCGCCACCAAGTTCACGTGCCGCGGCGATCTGCACGGCGCCAAGAAGGTCCAGGCTGCGCACTTTTGCGAGACGGGCTGTGGGCTCGTGTGCGACGAATGCATCGTCAAGTGCAGCGACCCGGTCAAGCACCATCTCGACGCCCAGGCAAAGGCAAAGGAGGAGGCGCTGGCAAAGCAGGCGGCCAAGCGGGCGGCGGCACAGACGGCGGCAAAGGACGCCGAAATCGCAGCAAGGAAGGCGACCGAGGCAACCGAGGCGATGGCAGCAGGACCAGCAGGTACTAAATTTATCTATCGCTCTTTGCCAGGAAGTATAATGAATATTTATATATATATTTTTTTTCCATAAAAAAAGGTTTAGGTAAGGGCCAACTGCAATATGTGGAAGAGGACGAGGACGAGGACGAGGACGAGGCGCCAAATCGACTGGACGGGGACGAGAAGAAGATGTTGCGAGACCTGAAAGCCGTTGGTGCCCACAAGGTGCTGACGCTGGACGAGTACGCCACCAAGGAGACGGAGCTGCTGCACTCGCGTTTCGGCAACGAGCTGGAGGACAAGATCAAGAGCATGGTAAAGCGCAGCAACGCCGCTCTCGAGGACTACATCGACCTGATGGGCACGAGCGGACTGGCCGAGTTCTTTAAGCTCCTCCAAGAGCTGTCGCTGGACCCGCAGGCCTTTGACATGAGCCGGCTCTCCTCGTCCACCGTCATCCAATCGCACACCGAGTTTATCGGCGTCGAAATGGGCCGGATCCTTCCCGCAGACAGCACGACACAGCCAACGGCGATCTTGGAAGAAGAGGAGGACGAGGGCGACAATGGAGAGGGCGATCAGGAGGGCCACGACGACGAGGAAAGCAACCACGACGACGAGGAAAGCAACCACGGCGACGAGGAAAGCAACCACGACGACGAGGAAAGCAACCACGACGACGAAGAAAGCAACCACGACGACGAGAGCGAGATGGACATTGACGCAGCTGCGACCGCCAACGCTGTCGCCCCCGTTCCTGTCGACAACATGGATGTCGATGCCGCTCCCGTTGCTGACCCCATTGCTGTCGAGGCCCCGCTGGATGGGGGGGGGGGGGGGGGGGGGGGGGGCGGGGGGCGGGGGGGGGGG
>Ga0302231_10002046_pt1 | contig 11809 bp, 14 predicted proteins | sample II_Palsa_N2_2_FD_193522 | JGI IMG/M metagenome (GOLD analysis project Ga0302231, IMG submission 193522) | Peat permafrost microbial communities from Stordalen Mire near Abisko, Sweden - II_Palsa_N2_2 | ecosystem: Environmental > Terrestrial > Soil > Palsa > Peat permafrost | place: Sweden...
ACCTGGTGCAGCGTACGCAAAAAAAAAAAAAAAATGACACGACGAGGGACTAATTGGGTGTTTTTTTTTTTTTTAGCAGTTCTGCAGCAGAGGCCACCGCCGCAAAGACGACGGCGGCCAAGGCGGCAGAGTCGACTGTTGCTGCGCCTTCACCTGCTGCTGCTGCCGCCACTGCTGCTGAGGCACCCAAGCCGAAAAAGGGTGGCTTTTTCTCAACGACGTACGCCTTCTTCTCCCCTCTCTTGTAACCTCACACTCAATCCCTCCCAAACAGCTTGATCGGGTTCTTTGCCGGCCTCGCAGGCGCCACCGCCGTGGGCTACTACTTCCTCAAGAACGACTATGAGCAGTCGACCGGGACGATCAACACGGACATCACAAAGCTCGTGACGACGGTCGAGCAGCTGCGCGACTACATCCAACGGGTAGAGACGGTCGAGCGCGAGCTCAAGCGGCTCCAGGGCACGGTGGCCCTCAAGCAGGAGGTGGACACGGTCCGTGTGGAGGTCGTCCGTGCTGTCGTAAGCCCTCCCTTCCTCGCTCTCTCCTCGTGTTTTTTAAATCGTGTGCATGTTATGTTGATCAGGACAATCTCCAAGCAAGTCAGCTTAGGAACCAGGCACAAGTATGGGCGCTCGAGGAAGAGGTGCTCAAGCTCAAGACAGCCGCGCCCTCGTCGTCCCTCTCATAGATCGGCTGATGTCCCATTTGTTTTCCTTACTTTTTTTTTTTTTCATACAAAATATATTTTTTTCCTCCTTTCAATCATCCCCCAACTCGATCTCGTCGGCGTTGGCCGCCGGTGCTACCGGTACAACGTCCTCCTCATCGTCCAGCGGGATCTCGTCAGTGTTGACCGCGACGTGCCCCGGTTGCTGCACGTGTCCCCCCTGCTGCGCCTGCCCTCCCTGATGCCCCAGCGACAGGAAATTTGAGATGCCGAGCATGTTGCAAAAGGCCACCGTCTGCGGGTTGTTGTGGTCTACAATCATTGCGCCGGTCATTAATAAAGATAAATACAACAATTATTTGTTATTATTTTCGTACACGTTGGGGCCGAGTGCGCCTGGCGGTTCCAGTCTGGATAGCCCACTGCCGTTGCAACAAAGTTGGCCGCGGGGATCTCCAGCGACGGCAGGGTCTCGCGCAGGTACTCGATGTGCGCGGGCGTGGGGACGAAAAGCGAGGGATCCGACTGATCGATGGCACTCGGCTGCCGCCGGCGACCGTCCCCGCCCTCGAGCAGGAATGCCGTCTTCTGCACGATCGCGAGCCACTCGAGGTCGTGTTGGATCGTGCCGTCAAACACGTGGTCGGGGAAGTCGAGCAGCTGGAGGTAGTCGCGGCGGGGCAGACACTTGTCCAGGGCGAGAAAGCGGGTGATGTCTGCTGCTGCTTTCTCTTGTTGCGGCTGCTGCGTGGATGGATCCGATTGGCTGGTGCTGCTGGTGCTGGTGCCGCTGTTGGTGGTCGTGTGCGTGACGATGGCAGGGAACTTGACGTGGAGATGGGCCGCAAACCAGTACTTTGGCTTGAGTGTCGCCAGCAGCTGTGCCGCCGCGGGGCTGCCCAGCGAATGGTCGTGCACCTCGCGTCGCAGGAACGCCTTGCGCTGCAGCAGCCGCTCCGTCTCGCCGTAAAAGGCGATGTCGGTGGGCCAGTCGTGCGACAGAAACACGTCGAGCTTTGACGACAGCTGTGACAGCCGCACCACGTCCACCTCACGCACGTGGTACACGCTGCGCTTCGTGTCTTCGCTGAACGGGGGGCGCTCGTAGTGCGGCAGGTAGTAGTGCTTGTGGTCGTAGATGCCCGAGAGGCCGCCGATGCGCAGGCCGCCCACGTTGACCACCCCCGCAAAGCCCAGAAAGTAGATGTTTTCGCACACCCATCCGCCGTGGAACAGCTCCAGCAGGTAGTTGCTCGCCTCGTGGTTGCCCCCGATGAAGATCGTCAGCACGGGCGCGCGCTTGCGGCCGCAGTAGTACTCCCAGAAGCAGCCCAGCGCACGGTACTTTTGCGGCACGGCCATCGCGTCCAGGTCGGCGTCGTTGCGCAGCGATTGGAAGTCGCCGCAGCACAGCAGCAGGTCCACGGCACCCCCCAGACGGCCCAGGGCAGAGTACACCGCGTCCAGCTCGCCGTGCAGGCATCCCTCGATCGCCACCTTCATCCTGATTTACGGGATGACAATCGAAGAAAGGTGGTGGTGTTGTTTTTTTTCGCATTGCCAACGTCCATGAGATCCTGGGGTGCAGGGCGTGGCTGGACGTGCGTGATGTTGACAACGTGGAAGTGTTGCTGCTGCGGCTGCTGCTGTTGCTGCACACGTTGCTGGATCGCTTCAGGATATGGTAAGCATTGTTCGTTGTATGCAAACACCAACGCACCATAGTCCTCGGGATTGCCGCCATAGTCAATGAAGACTTCGTCATGCGGGGCCGGTTGTTGACGCGGCTGTCCGCCTCCGCCAAACAGTCGGATGAACCATTCGACGTGGATACCCATCTACATTTTGTGCGGCATGTCAGACAGGAGAGAGGGGGGAGAACAGCGCGAAAGCACAGGACGCGGCTGTGGCCAATAACGAAGCAACCGATGAAGAACACGAGTGAATGGGGCACGACGACTCGACCTGCGCAAGTCTTCTTTTCCTTTTCTCTCTCTTTTATTTTCCTTGGCGAGTCGCCGCGAGTGGCCCTGGCCATCTCAATTGTATGTCGTTTAAAATGCATTTACAAACGTATTTCGAATGGATTTAAAACGCATTGCCACAAACGTATCTCAGGCGTTTGATATGCGTTGGAAATGCGTTTGAGACGCGGTCCTAAATGCATTTAAAACGCGCTTTTCGTTTTTGCTGTTGTAGGATCCAAACTGAAGTCTGGTTACAAAGAGAACGTAACAAACAACGGCGGCAGTGGAGTCTCTGGCTATCCCTTTCTCCTACAAATCCGAAACTCCTCGCACCGTACTTGTTACGGTAGAGTTTTTGTGTTTTTTAATTGTGGCCTGCATTTGCCCTTGACTGATTGTTGAAATAAAAAAATACATGTAACGCTTTATTCGGGCTTGTCCCGTCGCGCGATCAGCTGCCTCGGGGTGACCTGCTCGCTGCGCACGCGCTTCGTGAGCCTGGCGAGGAGGGTCCAGTCGACGGCCTGGGTCGGGTTCTTGGTCAGGGTCGAGAACAGGTCGTTGGAGAGGCTGGGCAGGGGCAGGGACTTGGCCTTGTGCACAGCAGCGGTAGATCGGTGGTGGTGCGTGAAGCCAGCCTCCTCGAGAACGACGAGGGACGCGTCTTGATGCTGCTGCTGCTGCTGCGATCGAGCAACAGACGCCTTCTTGACCACGGGCTTCGTGACCAGGTTGCCATTTTCGTCCGCGTCGACGGAAGCAACATGGAGCGGCGGGGGCGAACGACGCTGCGACGGTGGGCTGTCGACGGGGACGGGCGAGAGGACCTGCCGTGCTGGTAGGACGGGAGGATCAAACGCAGTCTCATCCAGCGGCGGTGAGAGCTGGGCAATCTTCTTGTACGTGGCCGTGTTGAGCATGTCGGTCACGTTGACGGCCGCGAGATCCAGCTGCGTCTTGGGCGCGTCCTGGAAGAGGGCAAGCACGTCGGCGCTGGGCGGCGGCGGCTCGTCGCGCATCCTTGACCGCTTGGACTTGCGGCTGGACGTGTCCGAGGCCGATCTCCTCAGCGACGTGGAGGACAACGTGGCCTGTGGCGATGGCAGCGATTTAGGCGGAGTAGGAAAGGAGGGAAATGCCACGTTGGCACTGGCCGATCGCTGCACAGGCGACGCCTTTTGAGGTGAATAGGCCTGCGCAAATAAAATTCAGTATAGTAAATAGAACCGATTTTGGACCTCTTGGCGCTCGAGGCCCTCAAAGGTCGTCTTGAAAAACACACGGTCAATGTCACTTGTGCCAGTTGTGAGAAAAGCATGCACTCTCCTCGGGCGCACGATGGTGACAAACTGCTGCAGCTCGTCGAGGGATGCGTGCATTGAGAAGAACGAGTTCTAACCAAGAAATCAATAAAGACAGAAGAAAATATGTATGCCGTACAATGGTGCGGCCCGTCTCCTTGTACTTGACCAGCGTCGGGTCCGCCCCATCGCGCCAGTTGCCCAGGTTTTTGTGGACCCACCATTGTGTCGTTGTGTGCACGAACCAGAACTGCGGATCCTTGCATGCCCCCCCCTCCTCGCACGAGTGGAACCGCGTCGACCCCGCGACTAGCGTCATCCACTTTTGCACGGGCTCGCCCTCAAACAACACCCCGTCGTAGCACTTGAACCAGCGCTCGCTCACGTGGACCTTGGCGTGGAACGTCCTGAAGATGGCGCGCAGGATGGGCTCGTAGCCGTACATGTTGAGGTTGAACTTGAACTTGTCGTGCGGGTGCTCCTTGAGTGCATGCATCAGGTCCCCGATGGACCGCTCCCGCGTGGGGAAATTGCGCGCGTTCTTGCTGCAAAAGGTCGCGTCGATGTACAAGTCGTTTATGATAATTGACGGGTCCCTAGAATAAATAGAATTAGATTTTTTTTAAATAGAGAATAAAACGTCTTTTTCCATACCGAAAGGGCGAGGTGGGATCGGTGCGCAGCTGCATCAGCATCGGCTTCTCGATGCGAAAGTCGCCCGTGTGGAACACGGTCGTTTTGTCTGCCTGGATCAGGTACATGACCGCGCCCAAAATATGGTGTGCCGGGTACGCCGTCACCGTGAACGTCTCTGCGCTGCCGGGCATGGTCAGCGTCGTCGGCTCAAACTCCCCGATCGTGACCTGAGTGAATGCCAAAGACGTCAACGTAACGGTATTAGCGTGCATCCACAAATGTACGATGATGTTGGCCAGCTCACGGCGGTACTTGTACTCCCCGTTCAGCTCGCGCGCATTCAGCAGCAACAACCGCGTCGTCTCGGTGCAGTACACTTGCCCCGGGAACGAGTCGATGCCGCCAAGGTGGTCTTTTGCGCTTCTTTCATCGGTGGCAAAAAAAATGAAGGTGGTTGGTTACCTGTGTGCGCATGCGTCAGCAGCCCAAGCACGTTGGACGGATGCGGTCCAGCAAAGCAGTCCACAAACAGCCCGTTGATGCCCGCAACGCGCCCTTTGAACGCGCCAGACATGCAGCCCGGATTGGGAGGTAGCGCACCCTAATTGATGATTCAAATGACATCACGTATATCCCACCCATACACAGCCGAGTTTATTTTATTTTCTTTATTTTAGTTTGCAGCTACGCAGATCAAGCTGGCGTCCGCCTCTGGGTGCAAGTTTAGCAAAGACGATGACTAAACCGGTTCCTTGCACTCGACTGCCAAATTAGCTGCCTTAGTGACATTGATCCAGAGCCCTGGAGAACACGGCCCACAGCTCCTCGGGATCCTCGAGGCCGATCGAGACGCGGACGAGGTAGCGCGAGACGCCGCACGACTCGGCCCAGTCCAGCTCGTCGTAGTGGGCGATGATGGTGTAGGGACACGACAGCGTAAAGTTGGTGCCCAGCGAAGGCCCCTTGCAGATATCGAGCGCGTCAAACAGCTGCACGCCGGCCTCCTTGTGCTTGAGGACGATCGACATCAGGCCGCCGTAGCCGCTGTCGGCCGAGCGCTTGACGGCGTTGTACTCGGCCGTCGTGATGTACTTTGGGTAGTACACCTGGCCAACCTTGGGGTGCGCGACCAGCATGTCTGCAAGGTACTCGGCCGTGGCGTTGATCCTCTTGGATCGCTCCATGAACGACCGCGAGTTGCGCTCGAGGAAGATCGCGTCCTCTGTGTTTGTATTTGTGTAAACAACCGTGGGTGTGCTTTCTTTACCATTACCAGACCACAGCAGCTCCTCGTACTCCTTGTCCATGAGCGGCTTGAGCACCGAGTAGAAGCGGCCCGATTCCTTGAGCACGACGCTGCCGGCCATCACGTTGGAGTCGCCGGAGAAGACCTTTGTGAGGCTGGTCATGAGCACGTCGCAATAGGGCAGGATCTAACCGAGGGGGGTTGTTCTGTTCTTTTACATGAAATAAAAAAGACATGGCACATACGTTGATATTGTGAAAGTGCGCGAGCGTGTCGTCGACAAAGATGGGAAAGTCGTACTCGTTGGCAAGGGACGAGAGGGCGCGCATGTCGCACGATCGCAGCAGCGGGTTGCTGGGGAACTCGCAGAACAGGCCCACGACCTTGATCGTCCTGAGCTGCTCCTTTAGATTGTCGAGGTCTTGTGCGCTTCCGAGCGGGTGGAAGATAACCTGGTTCTGTTCCAACACAATTTATTTATTTATTCATTCATTCATTTATTAATGTGTGCACCTTGCCGAATTTCTGCAGGACCTTGAGCGTGTCGAGATACGCAAACCCAAACAGCACGACGTGCCCCTCGGGACGCCAGAGCCGCAGGATGCGGTGGGCATTATAGATGGCTGCCATGCCCGTTGCGTACAGATACACGTTGGTCTTCTTCTCCCCGCTCACGTCCGAGATGCGCCTGCGCAGGGCATTGCGCGCCGCATTCGCCGAGTTCCACGACAGGTTGCGCCCGTAGTGCTCCTCCACGTAGCGATCGATCTCCTCCTCCTCGTCCAGCGGCCGCCCCTCGCGCACCGCAAACTCTGCCAGGCGGGACGAGATGACCTCGCCCGAGTGCTGCCAGAACCGCTTTGCCGTCACGGCCACCTGGGCGGGGAACACGACGGCGTGCAGCACGACGTCATCGGTGAACCTGTGCGTGACGACCTTGACCGCCACGTCTGCCGTTGCGTCCTGTGCCTGGTCCAGCACAAACAGCCGGCAGTGCTCGGCCACCTTGCGCGATGCAAACACAATGGCCTTTTCCCCAGGGCCAGCACTCGCCCGCTCGCAGATCGCAAACACGCGCTTGACGCTGGCGTGGTACACGAACCGCGGGTAGCCGCTCCGCAGCTGGCCGTGCACGCGCTCCCTGCCCTCCTCGTAGTCGACATTGTCCTGCCACTTTGGCTGGCGCAACGGCAACGGCAACGGCAATGTTAGTGCGCGCGTGTGTGCTTGTTGTGCGCACGTACCAGGCAGACAGACACGGCGTGCGGCGTCGATGGGATCGGCGCGCCCAGGGTTTTGACGACGGTCGTTGCTTTTGTTGTGCACGACATTCCGGCCATCATGGAAAGAAAGGATGATGTTCAACACCCAGATTTCAGCTGCTGTTTCAGTCTTCGATCGACGGGGCAGCAATCTGTGACTGACGAGGTGGCTTTTTGAAACAATGCACAAAGCAATGAGCAAAACAACTGAAGCTCAAAAAGAATGTCTATATTTTTTACATCAAATAAATTTTACTCTAGTTATTTTGGCTTGCTTCCACTGTACAACACGACGAGGGACAGGACGATCGCGCCCACCAGAGTAAGGGCCAGGGTCCCTGATGTCACCAGCACCGCATGCTCCTTGTGCCCAACCGGTACGCTCACGGCCACGTCTTGCCCAGCCTCACCACAGGGCGCACACACGAGCAGCCCAACGTCGTCGTCGCACAGAAGGACGCGGACAGACGACGGCGCAGGGATCACGAACGAGGCAAACACGCCACCATCGCTCGTGTCTTGATAGCGCACATGGAAAGGCATGCCGATCTCGCTACTGCTGCTCCTGACGCCGAGTGCGATCGGCGTTGCTGCCTCGGCCGACGCAGGCGCCTCGACGTCGATCCGCCTGTCCGTCGGTGACCGGACGGCCACGATCGGCCCGCCCCACGGCTCCTCGTTGCGCAGCTGGTACACGTCCACGTACACGTTGCGAGGCAATTGCTCCTCGATGCTTGTCACACCACAGAAAGCCGCCGACGTCGCTGTGTGCACGGTCGTCACGAGCGTCCGGTGGAAGCCAGTCCCGTCCACGCGGCGATCGTAGCAGCAATCGTGCGGTGCTGGCGGTGCGCCCGCAGCCAGGTGGGCCGCCAAAACCAAGGCGACGATGGCAAGCATTCGAAAATATTCCAGAAAATTTGTTTGCCTTCGTTTTTCTTTCTTTTTTTTTTTTTGGAAGGGAGGATGATGGACAAGGCGAGTGCCTCTGCGCTGTCTGTTTGCTACACAGTGCCGCGGTTTCCATACAGCGGAAAAAGGGGATGAGGCAGAAGCAAGAAAAAAAAAATAATTTTTTTTTACCTAAAAATAATCGGTTCCAAGAAAGTTACACGTGCTGTTTGTTTTTTCGTGTGTTCCTTCAGTCCTTCCCTTGGTGGCGTGGGCGCTGGCTGGTCCCTGTCCTGTGCGGCGCCTGTGCGGATCCTTTTCTTCTTGGCCCGGCGGCCCAGCAAAAAAAAAAGACGTTACAGTCGCGAAAAACGTGGTGCACCAAGAAAGCACTAATCCCTGTCTTGTTTTATCTTTATGCAGAACTCGCCCACAGCCCTCACGTTGTTGTCGTCGTACTGAACAAAATGGCCGACACCGAGGACGTCGCCAAGCCAGGTAAAAAAACGACGTGCTCTCGGTTTAACCAAACAACACGGCAAAGCAACAGAGACCGAGGCGGGATCGACAGATGTTGCACCCGTGAAGGTCGAAGAGGCTGCTCCTGCCCCAGTGGAGGAGCCCAAGAAGGAAGACGAGGAGCCCAAGAAGGAAGACGAGCCCAAGAAGGAGGAGGAGCCCAAGAAGGAAGAGGAAGCCAAGCCAGTGGAGGAGGAGCTCAAGAAGGAAGAGGAGCTCAAGCCCGCTGAGGAAGCCAAGCCCGCTGAACAAGCCAAGCCCGCTGAACAAGCCAAGCCCGCTGAGGAAGCCAAGCCCGCTGAACAAGCCAAGCCCGCTGAGGAAGCCAAGCCCGCTGAGGAGGCCAAGCCCGTCGTTGGCGAGGAGGCCAAGCCCGCTGAGGAGGCCAAGCCAGTCGTTGGCGAGGAAGCAAAGCCCGCTGAGGAGCCCAAGGCCGCACCCGCTGTTGCCGCCAAGCCACCGAAGAAGGAGCCCGAGGAGGAGCCCAAGAAGGTGACGCCACCGCCGGTTGCAGCCAAGAACAAGCCTGCCAAGGCGGAAGCGGAGCCTGCCAAGGAGGCCGAGGCGCCCGTGGTTGCAGCAAAGCCCAAGTCTGGCGGCACTGTTGGCAAGCTGGGCGGCGCACTCAAGATCCCGATGGCCTTGCCCGGCCAGGCCCCGCCCGAAAAGAAGGAGGAGCAGCAGATGCCGTCGTTTGACCGGCCCGTGACAGAGGTCAAGGTGCTGGACCAGCAGGCCTCACGTGCAAAGTCGATTGTGGCGCCCAAGGGACGTCGTCTGCCGACCAAGCCTGCAAAGATCTTCCTGCTGGACGGGTCGTACCGTGGCGTGGCCATCCAGAGCGAGACCACCGTCGAGGACGTGATGAACACCATGGCCGAGAAGCTGTGACGTCCCCCGCGAAACAGTGCCACGGGAAACTAACCCTCTTCTAAATACAGAGAGATTGAAGACTACAAGGGCAGCGACTATGGCATCTACGCCGTGTCCAAGGACGGCAAGGAGGAGCTGGCCAAGGTGGACAAGCTCGTGAACGACGTGACCAACGACTGGGGAGACGCCAAGCTCGAGAACAAGCTCTTCTTCAAGAGCAAGTCGGATCCTGTCGTCATCAAGAAGCTTCCCGATCTCTTTGACGTAATAAAACAGTACTTTTTTCTCGGGGTTTGGTTTTCCAACGACGACGCTAGAAAACACTCATCACCGGCAACGCGTCGCTCTACGCCGAGGTCGAGGCCCCGAAGAAGGACGCGGCCAAGGACACGGGGAAGAACACGATCAAGCAGGCCAAGGACAAGAAGGAGAAGGAGAAGGACGGCAAGACCGTCAAGGGAGGAACCCTCGGCAAGGCCGCCAGTGCCGTATGCTTTTTTCACCCAATCCATCCATTTATTTATTTATTTATTTCAGAACGCCGAGAAGAAGGCAGACGCAAAAAAGACCGAGGAGCCCGCCGCACCCGCCCCCGTCGTTGAGGCTGCTCCTGCCAAGGAGGACACGCCCGAGGAGGCTGCCAAGAAGGCCGAGGAGGCCGCCAAGAAAGCCGAGGAGGCCGCCAAGAAGGCGGAGGAGGACGCCAAGAAGGCCGAGGAGGCGGCCAGGCTGAAGGAGGAGGCCGCCAAGAAGGCCGAGGAGGAGGCCAAGGCAAAGAAGGAGAAGGAGGAGGCCGAAAAGGCAAGAACATTAATAACAATAAAAACCAACCATCTCGTAGGCTGCCAAGGAGGCCGCAGAGAAGAAAAAGGCGGAGGAGGCTGCGGCCGCAGCTGCCGAGGCGCTGAAGAAGAAGGTCACCGTCAACGGCTCCGACGTTGCAGTCACGAGCACCGACAAGGACATTGAGATCAAGACCGTCCAGGGCGCCTCGCTGCCCAAGTTCCCTGCGCCGTGGTCGCAACTGGTCGGCGCGTCCCTCACCGAGGCTGCCCCGGGTGCCACCATCAAGCTCTCGTTCCTGCGCCCGTGGCGACCCACCAAGCAGCTGGTCGATTCGATCGTCCTCACCTATGGCAACGCCGAGACGGCCAAGGCGTTCAAGGACACGGTCGATGCCAAGCTCGCCGCTGTCGGCCTGGTACTGTTTTAGCCACAGCAAACGGTATTTACTTTATATACTTTTATAGAACAACCCCAAGAAGCTCTTTGTCATCGTCAACCCGGCGGCAGGCAAGAAGAAGGCCGGAAAGATCTTTGAAAAGTACGTCCTGCCCATCCTCGAGGCCACCCAGAGCAAGACTACCATCAACAGTACGGCAGTAAAATACGTATTATTCTGTGACTAAATTCCGTGGGGGGGATGTAGACACGAGCGGCAAGGGCGCTGCGGCCAAGCTCGTCGGCGAGCTCAAGGTCGGCGACTTTGACGGCATCCTCGCCATTGGTGGTGACGGTTTGGTGCACGAGATCGTCAACGGGCTGTTGTCGCGTGCCGACTGGCAGGAGGCGTCCAAGCTGCCCATCGGTGTTGTGCCTGCTGGTGAATTTTATTCTCATTTTTTTTATGTCGTGGTTGGTAACCATTGCTATTGCAGGATCAACGAATGGATTGGCTGTTTCTCTTGCTGGTCAGGAGAACGCGCTGGATGCGTCGCTGGCCACCCTCGCCGTCATCAAGGGCAACACTCAAAAGCTCGACATCACATCGGTGCACTCGGAGAAGAAGCGCATCTTCTCGTTTGCAGGCCAAAAGTACGGTCTCTTTGCCCAGCTGGACGTGGGCGGCGAGGGCAACAGTGCCTGGCGCAAGTTCCTGGGCGACTCGCCCTTTGCCATCGCCAGCAGCAGCGTTGTGGGAGGAAAGAAAAAGTTCCCTGCCAAGCTCTCGCTCCTCGTCCAGGTCGAGAAGGATCAGGTCCTCGATCCTAATGCCCCCATCAAGCCCAAGCCAGTAAAAGCAGAGGAGAAGCCCGCCGAGAAGCCCGCCGAGAAGCCCGCCGAAAAGCCCGCCGAGAAGCCCGCCGAAAAGCCCGCCGAGCCTGCAGCGACTGAGGAGGACGACGAGTTTGAGAAGCAGATCAAGGCATCGCTCAAGGCCGCTGCGCCCAAGGTCGAGGAGAAGCAGGAAGAGGCCAAGGCCGACGACGACAAGAAGGAGGAAGAGAAGAAGGACGAGGCCAAGCCAGAGGAGAAAAAGGACGCGGAGGACGACGAAGACGACGAGGCCGACAGCCAGCCCAAGCTGACCAAGGCGGAAAAAGTACCGCATTTGTTATTTTTGTATTTTACTGAGCAACGTCTGTTTTCTTATGTGCAGGGCAAGCAAAAGTTGGTCATCGAGGACGAGCCCACAGCTGCCGCACCAACAGCGCCCGAGATCA
>Ga0302231_10002048_pt1 | contig 11802 bp, 10 predicted proteins | sample II_Palsa_N2_2_FD_193522 | JGI IMG/M metagenome (GOLD analysis project Ga0302231, IMG submission 193522) | Peat permafrost microbial communities from Stordalen Mire near Abisko, Sweden - II_Palsa_N2_2 | ecosystem: Environmental > Terrestrial > Soil > Palsa > Peat permafrost | place: Sweden...
AGGCAGCTTCGGGGTACCTCCCTGCCGTTGGCACATCGAAGGCAGCGAATGTCAGGTCACAGTGTCAGACAACGTGTGGTTTCCACCCTGAGGCGGGCTAAATCCACATCGAAAGAAGACATGGAGGAGACAGGACTCGATATAAACCCTTAGGCCTGCGATGTAAGATGATGGACACACATCGCCTATTTCAGATGTTTCAACTGAAATTCACCACAATTACATTAACAACTTCTACCGCACCGCCGATAGTATTGTGGAAATCACTACTCGTAGCCGGATATAGCACCTACGTCACGCTCGATTTCCGCATGCATCCCGTTCCGATGCTACCCGTCACACCCTGCTACCGGCCAAGCGCCCGGCGATGGCGTCGCCAACAGGTGAAATCGGGTAGCCGCTGGCGATCGTTTCTTGCGATCCTGCCGCCTGCATGCGCTAGCGTCGTCGACGCTTTCCTCGTCGACGCTCGCCGCTCGTGCTGGGCGTCTGAGGAATCAGATCATTTCGCGGCAGACCGGCAGTCCCATACAGGAGGCAATATGCACATAGGCGTTCCGAAGGAGATCAAGAACCACGAGTATCGTGTCGGTCTCACACCGTCTTCCGTGCGCGAGATCGTCGCGCATGGACACAGCGTGGACGTCGAGACAGGCGCTGGCGCAGGCATCGGCGCTACGGACGACGCGTACCGGGCCGCGGGCGCGCAGGTTGCGCCCAGCGCTGAAGCGGTGTTTGCCGCTGCCGACATGATCGTCAAGGTGAAAGAGCCGCAGGCGCCCGAGCGTGCGCTGCTGCGCCGAGGACAGATTCTTTTCACCTATTTGCACCTCGCGCCGGACCCCGAGCAGTGCGCCGATCTAGTCCGAAGCAACGCGGTCTGCATCGCCTATGAGACCGTCACGCAACGCGGCGGCGGACTGCCTCTGCTCGCGCCCATGTCCGAGGTTGCGGGCCGCATGTCGATTCAGGCGGGCGCGTTCAGCCTGGAACGCGCGCACGGTGGCAAGGGCATCCTGCTTGGCGGGGTGGCGGGCGTGCCCTCCGCGAAGATTGTGGTCCTGGGCGCTGGCGTGGTCGGCACCAATGCCGCGCAGATGGCAGTCGGCACGGGTGCGCAGGTCGTCGTAATCGACCGCAATGTCGATGCGCTGCGACGCATGGACCGGCTGCTGGGCGCACGCGTGATCACCGTGTATTCGAATCAGGACAATATCGAACGACACGTGCTCGATGCCGACCTCGTGATCGGCGGCGTGCTCGTGCCCGGCGCCGCTGCGCCGAAACTCGTCACGCGCAAGATGGTTGATGCGATGAGCCCGGGCTCCGTCATCGTCGATGTCGCGATCGACCAGGGAGGATGCTGCGAAACGGCGAAGCCTACGACTCACGCGGACCCCACGTACAAAGTTGGCGAAGTCGTACACTACTGTGTCGCAAACATGCCTGGCGGTGTGCCGCGTACGTCCACTTACGCGTTGAATAACGCGACGCTTCCGTTTGTTCTACAAATCGCCGACCAGGGCTGGCGCAAGGCGCTTACCGATGACGAACATCTGCGTCGTGGCCTGAATGTCGCGTTCGGCAAAGTGACCTGTCCCGAGGTCGCCGAAGCACTGGGCTACACCTGCGAGGACGCAGGCGCCATCGCCACTGAATAGCAAAGACATCGGGACGAAGCGCGGGCGGCTTACCCGGTCGCGCTCTCGAGCCAACGTGGTGGCGGGATTCGCCTCCTATCAGACTTGGTCAAGTTCCCACTGCGAATATCTGTATTCCACGAAATTCCGTTTTGCCGATCTGTATTCGGCTGATCGTCGACTATCGACCCCAAGCCGTCACTCCAACACGCGCGGTTGGAACGACCGTTTCAGCGGTACAGCCGTCGGTCACCTCGTTAACTTCATGGACGCACCTGTATCGACATCAATCGGATGAGGGTGCACGCGAGAGGCGGCGACCGAGGGTTGAAGCACCACCGCTAACACGTAAGACGTACCATTGCGTAGCAGTCTATTCGATCCATGCCAGCGTTGACCTTGTAGTGGTCGCCGAATCGCAGCACCTGCGAAAAGACGGCCGCGGTAATCCGGTTATTTAATGCGTCGATGCAAACTTGCGCCGCCGTTGGCCGGCCGATAGCCACAACGCGGAGACAAGAAAATAGATCGCGCCGACACCTGCGTAGCCGGCCACTTTGATAATCGCCGGAGGCACTGATGCATGGGCCTGCGCGATAAAAAACGCGCCCGCCAGCGCCGACTGGCCCCCGCTCAAAATCATTGCCCATTGCGCACCAAAGCGCTTCCAGCGGCGGACGGCGGTGGCGAGCTGAAGTAATCCGGCCAGAACGGCCCAGACTCCGAATACATCAAGGACCAAGCTTGTGTTGACGCTCAATACCACAATCACCGCAATCGCTATCACCGCGCTAGCGAAGACGTTGAAAGCCTGAGTAAGGTTTTGGCGCATCCCACCGCTACGCGACATATCGACGTAATTGGCCAGCGCATCCCATACGGGATAGACGATGAGCAGTGTTGCTCCGATCGCCGTGGCATGCTGCCCGATGGCGAACGCGAGCGCGACCCACACGACAGAAAATGCGGCACGCGTAAAATAATAGTGTTTGAGCCACCGCTCACCCTGAAGGCGGGTGGTATCTGAAAGATGATTAGCCATTGGAACTCCTTTCAAATTTTATCGACCGCGTCGCCTTGAACGACGCGCCAGACTCTTGCCGCGATGGGATGTCGGCAGGATCGCAGCAGCGTCATCGCGACAAGAAGCCTGCGTTGATAGAGATGATGGCATTCGGTTTGGCTTTATAGCATCGGTCAAATGACCGATAAGCGCGGGTCGAATTCGACGTGCTCCATCGACTCCGAATCGTCGCCAGGCTCGACAGTCGCGTCGGAGTGCGCAGTCGCTCTATGAGTGTCTCGACCACGCTACTTCCCATGCGGTCAGAGCGGCGTCATAGAGTTTGTTAGTTGTCGCCGCAGCTCAGCGCAGTGGACATCCCCAGCGGGATTTCATCCGGATGCGGGTGACACCATTTCTTCGTCTCATGCACTAGCACGCCGCCGTCGGCGGTGGCTTCGACGGTTCATTAGCGATACGACAGGCCGCTGCTTGACGAAGAAGGCTTAACGACAGCTTTCCGGCGGTTTTTGCGAAAGCGTACTGTCGTACAGCCAGCGACGTTCGCCATCGCTGAGACTGCGTCACTCAGACGACCGCTTCGCTCCGAAGGCGGTCACCCTTAAGCGATCAATGAACGACACCGGTCGGAAGCGCGATGGAACGTCACGCAAGATGCCCCCGGGATAACCGTAACTACGGGTGCCAAATGAGCTTCGTGCTTTTGGACAGTTCGGCGACGAATTGGAAACCGAGTTGATCGTACAGACGACGCGCCGGATTCCCATGCAGCACACTCAGAGTGACCGGTACGCCTATGCGCTCCGCTTCGTTCAACACGGCAGTCAAAACGGTTTTGCCGATACCTCTTCCCTGGTGGGACGGTATCACCTGGATTTGATGCACGTGCCACTCGTCGGTCATGCGGCTCAATTTGATTAGCCCTATGCTTCGATTTCCCTCGGCGGTTTCAAAGGTGAAGCGCAACACAGAGCTTAGTGAACGGAAGTATCGGGTCGAGACGCAAGTTCAAGCATGCTGGCGAAGACTTCGAAGGGCGAGTGGAATGCATGTGTGGCACGAGGCCGGCTATTGAGGCTATCGGCGATGCCGTCAAGGTCATCCTGGCTGTAGACCGAGAGGTCAGTACCCTTGGGCAGATACTGGCGCAGCAGGCCGTTGGTGTTCTCGCAGGTTCCGCGCTGCCAGGGGCTGTGAGGGTCGCAGAAGTAGACCCTCACGCCAGTAGCGGCGGTGAGCTCCTGGTGGCACGACATCTCCTTGCCCTGATCGTACGTGAAGCTCTGGCGTAGTGGTGCGGCGATGGAGTTGAGTTTGGCAGAGAAGCCTGCGAGCGCTGACGCTGCGGTTGCATCGTCCATCCGGGCAAGCAGCACCAGACGGCTGGTGCGTTCGACCAGCACGCCGACGGAAGAGGCATTGTTCGCACCCTTGATGAAGTCGCCTTCCCAGTGGCCCGGCATCACGCGGTCATCCACCTCAGGCGGACGTACGTGGATGCTCACCATGTCGGGAATCTGTCCGCGCCGGTCGGTACCCCTGCTTCGTGGCATGCGATCGGTGCGATGGTGACGCAGACAGGCGACGAGCTGGCGACGCAGCTCCCCGTACGGGCGGGCGTAGATCGCCGTGTAGATGGTCTCGTGGGAGACCTGCTGGGAAGGATCATCGGGGTACATGCGTCTGAGCGTACCCGATATCTGCTGGGGCGACCATTTCCAGTCCAGCAGGGTGAGCACGATTCGCCAGGTAACGCCTTGGGGGTCGAGCCTGGCGGGTGGCCGCCCAGCGATGCGTCGTGCGACGCTCAATGCCTGAGCCGGCATGGATGCATAGCTGTCAAACCTGCAGTTGCGGGCCAGTTCCCGGCTCACGGTTGCGGGAGAGCGCCCAAGCATGCGGGCCATGGCCCGCATGCTTGAACCCTGCAGGTGCATGCTGGCAATCGTCAGCCGCTCTTCAGGCTGAAGCTGTTGATATTGTTTTTCCATGGCAACACCTTATACGAGTCGAGGTGTTGCACTTCAGATTTGAGAACGGCCTTGATAAAACCTTCAATTTGATCTGTACAAGCGGATCACGACTAATACCACTAATGCACCTGCAGTAGACACCACGATATCGAGGAAAATACTGTTCGGAATCGCAAGATCTAATGCATGTGCGATTCCAGACGCCATACAAGCGCCTAGAATGCCCAGAAAGATGTCCTTGAGGATGCCATAGGGTCTTCCTCGCCACGCAAAGCTGGCAATTCCACCGGCAATCGCGCCGCTCAATATCCAGATAATGAGACCGTGGGAAGTGTCACTCATTCGTTACCCTGTTCTAAGTAAACTAGCGACGCGCATACCGTCCGTCATGGATATCTATCGTGAAGGCGTGGAATTAGCGCAGAATTACGTCAGTTGCACGCCACGAGAGATCGAACGCTACTCTCCCGCTCGTTTGCAAACCCGCCTACCGGTGCCACAAAAGCGGCTTGCCTCATAGCGAGCCGGGCGCGTTCTTGCGCAGACGGGAAAATTAGGTGGTGCGCCGTCCGGGTCCATGATGGAATGCTGAACGCTTAAGTCTGGGCTAACTTTTCCCGCCTACTCTCTGTTCCGAAGCATCAGCAAATTTTTAGCCCAAAGTACGCTTGACATCCACGCCAACCGCGCGGCGTCTCGACGTGCCGAAAGCAGAGAGGAGAGAACCATGAGTGCGTTAACCGACGAACGTCTGAACACCTTGAGCGAGATTGCGACGGACTGCTTCGATGTCGATGCGTTATCTTTGAACCCTGAGAAGCCAGATTTGCGCGTGACGGTGCGACCGGTCGATATCGCCCGTGCACTCGAAAGCGCGTACGACATGGGCCTGATTGCCGGGTATCAGCTGACACGCTCCGGCCGGACGCGCTCCTGATGAAGGCGGCGAGTTCGCAAGGCTACCCACGGAGTTATGGATGTACGTGCTCGTCTACATCGCAGCCGCTGCCGCTGCTAACCTGACGGTCGCCCACTTTGGTCCGGCCTCGACGCCGATCGTCGGCTTTCTGCTGATTGGGCTTGATCTCGCCGTGCGAGACAGGCTCCATCTCAACTGGCATGGCCGCGCACTGTGGGGACGCATGCTCGTGCTGATCGCCGCAGCTGGTGGCATCAGTTACGCGCTCAACCCGGAATCGGCTTCAGTCGCACTCGCATCCCTCGCCGCATTCAGCGTCGCAGCAATCGCGAGCGCTGTCGTCTTCCAGGCAGGGCGACGCTATCCGGTTCTGGTACGTGCAAACGCTGCAAACGTCGCGGGCGCGGCCATCGACTCAATTATTTTTCCGTTGATCGCATTCGGCACCCTCTTCCCGACTATCGCAGCGCTGCAGTTCGTAGCGAAGGTCGCGGGCGGAGCGCTGTGGTCGTGGATCGTATTCCGCAATGTCCGCGTTTCCCAGTCCAGACCCGCCTGACGATCAGCAAGCATCGTGCTTCCAGATGACGGTGTAAGCCTTTGACATGTCGACACTGCGTCGTATCATCCCGCACTCTGCAGCGCGTCGGAATACATTGGGACGACCATCTGCTCCAGCATGAGTTGCTGTTGTACGCCGAATACATCGCGTTCATCCAGCGACGCCGAAATGATTCGCCTCTCCACGGTGATCTTGATCGCGTTGCTGCTATCGACGAAATACGCACCGACCACGGAGGCCAGCTCGAACCCGAGTTCGTCGGCCACATTGCGCGCACAAAATGAGTTCGAGCGCAGCGCCGCTTCATACGCGTCCTTCGATACGAACAGCACGTCGAATGTCAACCGGTTGATGCCTGTGTTCTTGCTTCGGATCACGCGGGCCATGTCGAGCAGACGCTGGCGTCCAGATGGTGTGCCGTTTAGCGGCACGTCCTCGATAACGGAGAGCGTCCTGTCGTCGAGATCCTGTGCGCCGGCCGGATCGCCCACATCGAAGTAGTCCGCTCGCGCCTCGCCCGCCCTGCTCCATTCACGGCCGTTTGCACGGTAGTAATGGATCGGAAACAGTCGGTCGCGAATGACCTCCTCGTTTTGAAGAAGGTGATAAAGCGTCCATTCATAAGCATCGGTCGCATCGATATCGAGCAGCGACCCTGTGCCTACCGACGCGACCGAGGCAATACGTTCGATTTCCGCGCGATGCCGCCTCGCAAGCGCATCCGCGTCGCGATCCACGGTTCGAAGCAATGCAACTGGACGCTCAGCATCCGCCTCGACGAACGCGTATTCGGCCTCGGAGAGTGCCCCGGGAAACTCGCGCCGCACGAGATTGACGACGCCCTGCCGGATCGACGCGTACTTCGCAACGAACACGGGATCGCGCGTGCCGCTCGGCACGAATGCGCCGTAAGCACCATCCGCATAGCGGAAACTCACCCGATTCGGCGAGAGCGGATAGGCGATATTGCCGGCCGTCGACTCGCACCCCGGGTAGTCATAGTGGATCAGGTAATGCGCCAGCAGGCTCGCGAGCTTGTCGGCGGCGGCGGCCGTGCGCGCACGCGTGCGAATAATAATCCCGAGCTCCCGCTCTGACGACGCGAGGTGCCTCTCCTGCACGCCATTGCGCCCATAGACGAGAATATCGTCGGGTATCGCGTGCACATCCGCGGGATCCAGCTGCACCAACGAGACCCTCCGCAGACCGACGCAGCGCGCACCCTCGAGCTTGATGCTCAACGGCCACGGCTTGCCGGTGCGATAAAAGCGACTCTTGCGGATGCCTGCGGTGTGCGTGTCGACAGCAAAGAACTCCGTTTTGGCCATCGAGAGCACGCCTTCGGGATAGAACTGCAACTGCGGGTGAGCTTCCTCATAGAGCGAATGCGCGGCGATGGAATACGGCGTGCAGCGGCGACTCTCGTCGGGTGTGATAAAAACCGCGCTGCCGTCGTCGTAAATTTCCGCCACCAGGCAGTCAGATGGCGACCCGGGCTCGCAGGCGAGCGCGCCGCACTCGAGCACATGTCCCACGTGATAGGCGAGCCCCGGCGCGATACCGCGCCGGATCATATCGGCCGCGAAGAGCGCCACGTCACACGAACGGCCCGCGAAGACATACTTAGCGCCGCTGTCCAACGCCACAAGTAGCGGATGGATGCCCATCTGGCCAACGATCGTACTTTCGCGCAGCGCCGCTTCATCGAGCTCGGGTCCCGCGCCGACCGCGCGCAATGCGCCAGCACGCAATTCACCGACCACGATAGCCGCATCGAGTTCGGAGCGGATCACGGCCACCTTCGCATCGCGCACGCCGAGTTCCTCGAATACTTCTTTGGCGACCTCGAGCATCCAGTCGAGATTGCGATCGCCGCCTGCCATCCCACAACTGCCGAGAATCACGGGCCCCTCGATACGCTCGCCCGCCTCGACCATCTTGCGAAAATCGCTCTTCACGGCAGCACGCTCGAAGTACTGGCCGCCGCTGCCCAAATAATACGGGCCCGCCTTCACCGAACCGCCATCGGAGATCACCGCGTCGATACGGCCAAGTAGTGCCTTTTGCAGCGATTCCCGCGGGAATCCGTAGCCCAACGCCCCGCACGCGGAGACCACTCGATAGACTAATTTCGCCATGCGATCGCTCCTGCCATGCATCGGACGACAATATGTCGCCCTCTAGATGCTGCAGGTAAAGTCTGCATGCTTTGTCAGAGTGGGAAAAATACTGTCTTACGATGCGGGTATAAGCAGCGGATATAGCTTGCTACGGATCACTCCACTGCCGATTCGACACCGGGTACCGGGTACTCGGCCAGGTGCTTTTTGACAAAACCGGCAATGAAATCGCGCACTGCTTCCCCAGCGGCAGCGAGCGGCGTCTCCGCGGAAGAGACGATGCTGGCCGTGAGAAAAATCGCGGGCTCGATGGCTTGCGTAAAAAAAATGCTGGGCAACTCGTCCGTGCCGCCAATTGGCAAGAAGCCATCTCCGACACCGGCCTGCACGGCCGCGAGCATACCGTTGCTCAGGTCGGTTTCGGCAGCGACATGCGGCTCGATTCCAGCTTCTGCGAACAGCCGGTCGAGTACGGTTCGCGTGATATTCGGCGGATTCGGCAGCACGAGCGGAAGACCCGCGAGTTCCTGGAATTTGATCGATCCGGGCCTAGCTGACCCGTTTGCACGCCGCACCAGAAAGAGCCGTCGCTGGAATAGCGGTACACGGACGCAACCGACGAACGGCGGCTCACTTTCGAAGAGCACAGCGAGGTCGAGCGTCTGTTCGCGAATGCGCGCGGCCAATTGAAAGCTGGCCGCGTTCGAAAACTTCAGCCGCACCCTTGGCAACGCAATGCGGCATGCCGCTATGATCGGCCCCGCGAGCAGCGACACCAGGGAATCAGCCATACCGATGTACACGCTGCCCTCTACTTCTTCGCCGTGTCCAAGTACGACTCCAGGCAAGCGTTCGATGCGCCGCAGAATCGCACTCGCTTCCACGTAAAGCCGCTCGCCCGCGGCCGTGGCGTTCACGCCGCGCGCGCTCCGCTGCAGCAGCATGACGCCGAGCTGATCTTCGAGATCGGCGATCTGCTGGCTCAACGCAGGCTGAGCCACATGGGCAACCTGTGCCGCGCGCGAGAAGCTGCCCGCATCGACGATTGTCACGAAGTAACGCAACTGCCGGAGATTCATATAACGGCACCTCGCAGGAGCGATCAAGGCGACGGGGGCTCAATCAGTCTACAGCGTTGCCGGCTCACGCACAATCCGCGCTATGAAACGCGTGATGTTGACCAACCGATCACCGCAAGCAGGCTCATCTTCACCTCATTCTTCTCCAGCATGATGCGCTCAACGCGATTCGGGACAGTCATGCGGCCCATTGATCGAGATCGTTGATCAAACCACGCCCTCCCTGTGTCCGGACATGCGCCCGTTACGGCCGCGCCAGCCGGATTCCCTCGCCGATCGCACACGCCATGCGAGCGACGCCCGCCTCCATGGCAACCTGGGTCGGGTGCGCAGCCACTCATTTGGCTACGCCCTGCAAATATTCCTGCTCAAATCTTAGGAGACGCAATGAACGCTATCACTTTAGATGTCCCATCCTCCCGGCGGTACGGGCTCTTTGTCTGCGTGATGGCCGCGCTGGCCGGACTGCTGTTTGGTCTGGACATCGGTGTAATCTCAGGCGCACTACCCTTTATCGCCAAGGAGTACGCGCTCAGCGACACGCTTCAGGAATGGATTGTCAGCTCTATGATGGTAGGTGCCGCAGTCGGCGCCGTGGGCGCAGGTTGGTTGTCGTGGCGGATGGGTCGTCGCTATTCACTGGGGCTAGCTGCGGTGATGTTTGTCGCGGGCTCCGTCTGGTCCGCGCTTTCCGGGAGCCCGGAGAGCATCATCGGCGCGCGACTGCTCCTCGGGCTCGCGGTGGGCGTGGCGTCATTTACGGCACCGCTCTATCTTTCCGAAATTGCGCCGAGGCAGGTACGTGGTGCGATGATCTCGGCCTATCAGCTTATGATCACCGTCGGCATCCTGGGCGCTTTTCTCTCCAATATTGGGCTGAGTTATATCGGCAGCTGGCGTTGGATGCTCGGGGTAATTGCGATCCCCGCCGTACTGTTCCTGCTTGGCGTGCTGGCACTGCCGGACAGCCCACGCTGGCTGCTGCAGCGAAAGGGCGAGAAAGAGGCGCGGACCGTATTGCAGCGCCTGCTCGGATCCGCAGAAGAAGTCGACGCCGAGGTTCGGGAAATCAACGCGCAGCTTGCGCAACCGGCTCAAGGCTGGAAGCTGTTTCGCACCAGCGCGAACTTTCGTCGCTCGATCGCGCTCGGCGCGACTCTGCAGATTTTGCAGCAGCTCACAGGCATTAATGTCGTGATGTACTACGCACCCCGCATCTTTGGCCTGGCGGGTTTTGCAACGCACGAACAGCAGCTCTGGTGCACGGTAATCGTGGGTCTCGTCAATGTCCTCGCAACCTTCGGGGCCATTGCACTGGTGGACCGTTGGGGCCGTAAGCCCATTCTGTATGTGGGCTGCGCCACGATGGCCATAGGGATGGGAACACTTGGCTGGTTGCTACATGCCGGGGTTGCAGGAGGAGCTTCGCAGATGCTTGCTGTTTCCATGCTTCTCGTTTTCATTGCAGGTTTCGCGATGTCTGCCGGGCCGCTTGTGTGGATTCTCTGTTCGGAGATCCAGCCGATGCAAGGCCGTGACTTCGGGATCGCGATATCGACTTTCGTCAACTGGGCCGCGAATATGATCGTGGCCGCGACGTTCCTCAGCCTGCTTTCCACTATCGGCGAGTCTCATACTTTCGTTCTTTACGCATTGCTGAATATCATATTCGCCTGTGTCGTCTACCTCTTTGTACCCGAGACGCGCGGAGTCTCTCTAGAGCACATCGAGCGAAACCTGATGGCAGGTCAACGGCTGCGGGAACTGGGCGCAAAGGTCTAGTGCACGGGTGAATGCTCCTGGCAGCGGACCTCCGCGCCGGGAGCATCGAGAGTCATTCTGGACAGAATGCGCGCCCTCGGGTTAAACGCATGTTGCATTGAACGTGCACCAAGCGTGGGTGGGGTCAAACGCTTCGGCCGCAATTTTGCACTCGTCGTGGTCATTTCTAAGCCGCATCCGGATTGGTTTGATGGAAGTGTAGGAAATCCACCCATATTGGCAAAAACCGGTGCATCGATCTGTCGAGCAGTCGAGTGCCTCATTTTCTGCTCATTTTCGACCTTTACGATTCAATCCATCGACGAGCCCCGCTGTTTCCACCAGCGAGAGACAGCGTAAAGCCAACGCCTCTGTGCCCGTCGACGCAGTCGCGACGACGCCCTCGCCGAATCGCGGCAAACCACGCGAGATACTGGAGAACTTCATGTTTGCATACATTCTTGAAAAGCTGGGCAACTGGTTTGAGCGCTCTGAACAGCGCCGTCTGGAAGACTATCTCGCCGGATCGGCAGATCTGCCCGAAATTGAACGCCGCTTGCGCCGTCTGGAAAAAAGCGGATATCCCGGCTAGACGAAGAAGATCGACAACGTGGTCGATGACCCACTCTCATTCCATCCTCGTTTCCGCGACGCAGCGTTGTCACCATACAGCATGCGTCGCTCAATCACCGTCAGGCAAAGCATCCGCCAATTTCATGGAGAT
>Ga0302231_10002049_pt1 | contig 11799 bp, 6 predicted proteins | sample II_Palsa_N2_2_FD_193522 | JGI IMG/M metagenome (GOLD analysis project Ga0302231, IMG submission 193522) | Peat permafrost microbial communities from Stordalen Mire near Abisko, Sweden - II_Palsa_N2_2 | ecosystem: Environmental > Terrestrial > Soil > Palsa > Peat permafrost | place: Sweden...
CCGCGCCGACGGCACTGGCCTTGGGCTGGCGTTATCGCGCGAGATCGCGCACGAGCACGGCGGCGAGCTGCGTTGCACGAGCCGCCCAGGCGAGACAGTGTTTTCCTTGTACCTTCCGCTGGAGCGTGTGCATGAATGATTACTGCGTACCGTATTCATCCGCGCGCTGCACTGGGCGAGACAAAGCTATCGCAGAGCGAAGTCATGACTGAAGAAATCTGGATCGTCGACGATGATCGTGGCGTGCGCTTCGTGCTGGCCGAGGCGCTGCGGGATGCCGGCCTCGCGATACGTGAGTTTGGCGAAGTGGCCAGCGTGCGTGCGGCGCTGCAGGAGGCGCGGCCGGCACTGCTGCTCACCGACGTGCGCATGCCGGGCGAGGACGGCTTGAGCTTGCTGACTGAATTGCAGACGCAGGGCATCGGCCCGGTGATCGTGATGAGTGCCTATACCGACGTCGCCACGACTGCCGCGGCGTATCGCGCCGGCGCGGTCGACTATCTGGCCAAACCATTTGATCTCGACCAGGCAGTCGCCGTCGTGCAGCGTGCGCTGGCCAGCGTGGCGTTGCCCGTAGCGATCAGTGCGCATGCGGTTGCGCCGAATCACGCGTTGCTCGGCGAGAGTGCGCCGATGCGCGAGGTGTTTCGCCTGATCGGCCGCGTTGCCGCGAGCGACCTCAACGTGCTGATCACGGGCGAGACCGGCACCGGTAAGGAACTGGTCGCACGCGCGCTACACGAGGAGAGTGCGCGGCGCGGCAAGCCCTTCGTCGCGTTGAACACCGCGGCGATTCCGAGTGAGTTGCTGGAGAGTGAATTGTTTGGTCATGAGGCAGGCGCGTTTACCGGAGCAACGCGCCGCCATGCCGGTCGCTTCGAGCAGGCCGAGGGTGGCACGCTGTTTCTCGACGAGATCGGCGACATGCCGCTGGCACTGCAGACGCGGTTGCTGCGCGTGCTGGCCGGTGGCGAGTTCTACCGGGTGGGTGGACGCGAGTTGATCCGCGGCAACGTGCGTATCGTGGCCGCTACTCATCAGGATCTGGCCACGCGGGTCGCTGCCGGGCAGTTTCGTGCGGACCTGATGCATCGGCTCGATGTAGTGCGCATCGAATTGCCGCCGCTGCGCACGCGACGAAGCGACATTCCTTTGTTGGCCCAGCACTTTCTTGCGGCCACTGCGCAGGAGCTGAAACTGCCGCCGAAGCGCTTCTCACGCGCGGCGCTCAAACTGATTGCGCAGCGCGATTTCCCCGGAAACGTACGCGAGTTGGAAAACCTGTGTCGGCGGTTGACCGTGATCGCGCCCGGTACGGAAATTCTTCCCGCTGATTTGGGCGGCGTCGCCTCGGGCGCGTCAGGCAGTGGCGAATGGACCGACGCCTTGCGTGAGTGGGTAATCGATGCGCTGGCCAAGGGCGAGGCAGACATCCATGCCCGTGCCCGCGAGGCGCTCGACCAGACTCTGCTGCAGGCGGCGTTGCAGGCCAGCGAAGGTCATCGCCAGAACGCGGCGCAGGCGCTCGGTGTGGGGCGCAATACGCTGACCCGCAAGCTGGGAGCTTCGCGTACGCGACGGAGCTGACGCTCTGCGCCCTCTCCCCGTGGGGAGAGGGCTGAGGTGAGGGGCGGGTGCTCGCGGGATCGCTTATTTGCCGTCACCCCTGCGAAGGCAGGGGCCCAGCGCCTTTCGCTGTACCGGCCCCATTCCTGCAATCGAAACAGCCGATCGCGGGAATGCAATCGATCCCGCACAGCGCAGGCCACTGGGCCCCTGCCTTCGCAGGGGTGACGGGGAATGAGGATTCCCGCGAGCACCCGCGCTCAGAACAGGACCAGGGCTTTACAGCGAAACAGCAAAACCAGGTCAGAGCGTCGCGACCAAAGCCGACAAAAGTTGGTCGTGCTAACCAAGCACAACGCGCAGCTTATGCACTTGCCCATCATCGACCAGCGCGACGGCATCACACGCCGCCAACGTTTGGCCGTCCAATTCAACACCCGTCACACCACGACAAACCTTGCCCGGGTTCTCCACGCTGATCTCGTAGCAGCTCACGTGTTGCGGTCCATGATGCCGATAGGTGAGCTGGAAGCCCGGCCAATCCCGCGGAATGCATGGATCGATGCGCAGCTTGTCGCCGAGCAGCTGGAAGCCGAGTACCGCTTCCAGGCCGCCGCGATACAGCCATGCGGCCGAGCCGGTGTACCAGGTCCAGCCGCCGCGGCCGACGTGTGGTGCTTCGGAATAGACGTCCGCGCAGGAGATGTAGGGTTCCACCATGTAGCGATCCACCGCTTCGGCCGACTCGCTGTGACGGATCGGATTGAGCAGGTCGAATAGTCCGCCGGCGCGGTCGCCATCGCCGAGCTTCGCCCAGGCGAAGATCGACCAGGTTGCTCCGTGAGTGTACTGGCCGCCGTTTTCGCGCACGCCGGGCGGGTAACCCTTGATGTAGCCTGGATTCTGTTTGCTGTGGTCGAACGGCGGGGTGAACAGGCGGGCGATCTGGTTCGGGTGGTCGACCAGTAGCCGGTCGACTGAAGCCATCGCCTGCGCCTGATGACTTTTCTCGGTCTCGCCCTGATCGGCCGTGTTGGCCATGACGCTCCACGATTGCGCGATGGTGTCGATCTGGCATTCGTCGCTTTCGTGTGAGCCTAGCGGCGTACCGTCGTCGTAATAGCCGCGGCGATACCACTGGCCGTCCCAGGCTTGTTCCAGCGCCTTGCGCAGCTCGGCGGCATACGCGCGCCAGCGTGTGACGCGTTCGGTTTCGCCGCGTTGCTCGGCGTGTGGTGCGAACGCGGCGATGGTGGCCAGCAGAAACCAGCCTAACCAGCTGCTTTCGCCGCGACCCTGTTCGCCGACCGCGTTCATGCCATCGTTCCAGTCGCCGGTGCCCATCAATGGCAGGCCGTGGGCGCCGCAGGTGAGGCTGGAATCGATCGAACGGGCGCAGTGTTCGTAGATGGAGACTTTCTGCTCGGACGCCGACGGCTGGAAGAACGCGTCGGTGGCACCGTCGGGGATCGCCTGGCCCGTCAGGAACGGCAGCATGTCATCCAGCACTGCGTTGTCGCCGGTTACGCCAACGTAGTGCATGGCGACATAGGCGAGCCAGATGCGGTCGTCACTGATCCTGGTGCGGATGCCCTGGCCGGCCGGTGGCAGCCACCAGTGCTGCACATCGCCCTCGGCGAACTGGCGGCCGGCGGCGCGTAGCAGATGTTCGCGAGCAAGATCGGGGCGGCCGACGCACAGAGCCATCACGTCCTGCAGCTGATCGCGAAAACCATAGGCGCCACTCGCCTGGTAATAAGCGGTGCGTGCCCACAACCGGCAGCCCTGTACCTGGTATAAGAGCCAGTCGTTGAGCAGGATGTCCATCGCCCGATCCGGCGTGCGCACCTGCACCGTGTCGAGCAGGCCATTCCACTGCGCGGCGACGTCGGCGAGCACGCTGTCGATGTCCGTCGCGCGGTACTTCGCGATCAATGCCTGAGCCGAGGCTTCGTCGACGGCATCGCCAAGCACGAAGACGATGTCGATTTGCGTGTTGGGTGGTAATTCAATGTGCGTCTGCAGCGCGCCACAGGGATCCAGCCCGGCACCGAGCCGGCCCGATAACGGTGCATCGCGACGCAGCGCCGCCGGCCGCTCGATGGCACCGAGCTGGCCGAGAAACTCACCACGATCGCCGCTCATCGAATGCTGCTGTCCAGCCAGATCGATGAACGCGACGCGATCGCCAAAATCGGCGCGCCACGGATTGCGCGCAAGCAGCGCACTGGTCAGTTCATCGCGCGAGGTGATGACGAACGGTGCCGGTGTCGTGCCATTGGCGCCAAGTGCCCATTCGACGTAGCCGGTGATCGAGAGCCGACGCGTGCGTCCGGAGCGATTGCCCACGCGCAGTCGCGACAGCTTCACCGGATCAGCGGTGGGCACGCATTGGATCAGCTCTACCTCCATGGCGTGTGCATCGGTGGTGAAGCGGCTCCAGCCCTTGCCGTGGGTCGTCTGATACTTCGCGCCGGCCACGCGGATCGGCAGTGCGGTCGCGCTCCACAGCACGCCGGTGTCCCGGTCGCGCAGATACAGCACGTCGTGTGGACTGTCGCTGACCGGATCATTCGGCCATGGCGTGAGCGGATTCTGTTGACTGTTCAGTGACCACGCATACCCGCCGCCCTCGGACGAAACCAGAAATCCGAATGCAGGGTTCGCGATCACATTCACCCACGGCGACGGCGTGCTGCGATTGCCGTCGAGGTTGATCTGATAGCTACGCCCACCATCGCTGAATCCGCCGCTTCCGTTGGCGAATTCGAGGGGGGCGGTGGCTAGCGTGGTCGCGGCGGCAATCGGTGTACTCGCACGGATCGCCGCGGTAGTGACCGACGTGGTCGCGGTCGCCGTGGACTGGGTAGTAGCTGCGGATGAATCGGCCTGCTCATGTTCGGCACGCTCCCGATCAGCACGCTCCTTGTCAGTGCGCCCCAACAGCACTCGTGCAACGGTCAGCAGACCATTGCGCAGGTCGGTGCTGATCGCGCTGTCGCGCAAGACAAATAGTTCTGCCTTGATCGCGGCGCTGTCGGCCTTCAGCAGCGCCTGCTGCGTGCCCGCCAACGTCTCAAGGACGCTGTGCAGCGCATCACCGTCATGGGCACCATCGGCAGCGGAACCGTTGCCAGCGGCGCTATTCAGCAGCACCACATCGACGGCCAGCCGCTTGCTCTGCCAATAGGTCTGCGCCAGCAGCAGCTCCTGCGCCAGTGGCAGTTCGGCGGAGTTGTCCAGACGCAGCAGCACGATCGGGCGATCGCCGGAAATCCCGGCGGCCCACAAGGTGGGTGGGCCACCACGGCCGCGCAGCAGTACTTCGGGCGCGGCACGCTGATCCGAATCGCTGCTCAACAAGGCGCCCATCCAGTGTGCAAAACGGGCCGCCTGTGCGGCATCGATGCCGAGTCGCTTTTGTTCGGCCTCGGCATGGTTTGCGGCGTCGGCGAACAGCAACTCGGCGGCGTTCGCATTGGCCAGCTGTGCGCTCAGCTCCAGCGCGCCTGCGCGTGAGTCGGCCAGTCGCGTCCACAGCAGCAGGCTCACGCTGGTGCCGGGCGCAAGCGTCACCCGACGACGCAGGCTGAATACCGGATCGAGTACGCAACCGGTGGTATTGGACAGCTGCGCATCCGGCTGCATCGCCTGTGCGTGACGCAGCGCATTGCCGCGGCCAAGAAAGCGCGCGCGGTCGGTTTCGTATTCGGGCGTAGTGTCGGTGGGTTGCCCTGCCACCTGCAACGCATGCGCTGCCCATACCTCGGCTTCGCTGTTTGAGCGCCTGCGCCGGGTGGCCAGCAACACGCCGTGCTGACTATCCCATTCGGTCTGCACGAACATCTTGGAAAATGCGGGGTGCGCGTTGTCGGCACCGGTCGGCCCCATCACCAGTTCGGCATACGAGGTCACCGAGAACGTGCGCGTGCGGTCACCGTGATTGCTCAAGGTGAGACGGCGCAGTTCGATATCGGCATCGCAGGCCACGGCCACTTCCAACGTGCTGTGCAGGCTGTTGTGGCGGCGGCTGAAGGTGGCGCGGCCAGCCCTGAAGGTGGCGGTGTCGTCCGGCATATTGGTGCCGTACGGCCGCAGGCTGGCCGACCATACCGTGTCGTCTTCTTCGTCGCGCAGCAGCAGGTAGCTGCCCCAGCTGTCGCAAGTGGGGTCCTCGCGCCAGCGCGTCACGGCGAGGTCATGCCATTGGCTGAAGCCGGAGCCGTTGCCGCTCAGCATCACGCTGTAACGACCGTTTGAGAGCAGGCACCGTTGGTTGCCGTTGATGGTGCGGGAGGAATGGGATGGCATGGGCGGCCGGCTCTGCAAGAAGGATTAAGCCATCAGCATGCGCCATCATCGGCATACATGGCGTCAACCTGGGCTTCACCCATCGGCAGAGTAGGATGGGGCGCTGCCAATCGCCCATTGCTACGGGCAATCAAGCAGCTGATTCGCCGCCGCTGCCACCGGAGACAGACCCCGATCCGATCCATGCGCTCCCCTGCGTTTAGTCATCCCTCAAATCCTGGTTCGTGACGCACACGATTCGTGTTGGTTGAGATCGGCGCTGCACGAGTTCAGTTGACCACCCACTCTGGCCATGCCCGGAATTGATTCAATGACCCAGCTACCCATGCTCACCGACGAAGCACTGCTCGATCGGTTGCAAGAAGCCGCATTTGGCTATTTCCTGCAGACGGTGAATCCGCTCAATGGCCTGGTGGCCGATACGTCGCGCGAGAACTCCCCGGTCAGCATCGCGGTGGTCGGCTTTGCACTGTCGTCGTACCCGGTGGCGGTGGAGCGGGGCTGGATGGGACGTGGCGCTGCCATCCAGGCCACCCTCGCGGCGCTGCGCTTCTTCCGCGACAGCGATCAGAGCGGCAGCCCCACGGCAACCGGCTACAAGGGCTTCTACTACCACTTTCTCGACATCCACTCCGGTGTACGCGTCTGGCAGTCGGAGCTGTCGATGATCGACACCGCACTGCTGATCGTCGGCATGCTCACCGCCAGCACGTATTTCAGCGCCGATACGCCGGATGAAACCGAGCTGCGCGAATTGGCCGATTTCCTCTATATGCGCGTCGACTGGGAGTGGGCACAGGGCGGCGGACACACCATCAAGCAGGGCTGGAAGCCCGAGAGCGGGTTCCTGCACTACGGCTGGGAGGGGTATAGCGAGGCGATCGTGCTGTATGTGCTGGCGATGGGGTCGCCGACGCACCCGATCAAAGGCGATTGCTACGCCGCGTGGACAGCGACCTACCAATGGGAAAACCTGTACGACTACGATTACCTGTATGCCGGTCCGCTGTTTATCCATCAGTTCTCGCATGCGTGGATCGATCTGCGCGGCATACGTGACAGTTTCATGCGCGACAAGAAATCCGATTATTTCGAGAACAGCCGCAGCGCCGTCGCCATCCAGCGTCGGTATACCCAGCTCAATCCGTACCTATTTGTCGACTATGGCGAAAATTGCTGGGGACTTTCCGCCTGCGACGGTCCCACCGGGGAGCAGCCCGACAGGTTCAACGAGAGGCGACGCGTGTTCGGCTACGCGGCACGTGGCGTGCCATACGGCCCGGATGACGGCACCCTGTCGCCGCCGGCCGTGCTGGCGTCGCTGCCATTCGCGCCCGAGCCGGTGCTGGTAGCGATGCGCAACATGCTGATGCGCTATCCGCAGATGCTGACGGACGATCGGCTGGCCAGCGCTTTCAACCCGAGCCTGGGCCCGTCCCCCGAGCAACCGTGGGTATCGGAGGGTCACTATGGTCTCGATCAAGGCGTCGTTTTGCTGATGATCGAGAACCATCGCAGCCAGTTCATCTGGCAACTGATGCGTGGTTGCCGCTATATCACCGACGGCCTGCGGATCGCCGGATTCGAAGGCGGGTGGCTGGGCGAAACCACCGAGCGGGAGCGCGCTCATGTCGCGCTTTGACGCCAGGCTCACCACGCCGCAGGATGCCTACGAAGACAAGCGCCTTGCGGACCTGCACCCGCAGTCCTGGGTCAATCCCAAGGCGTTGGACCGCTACCCGCTGGTCATCATTGGCGGTGGATCCGCGGGCATCGCCGCCGCGGAGCTGGCCTGCACAATGGGCGTCAAGGTGGCGATGATCGAACGGCACCTGATCGGCGGTACCTGCCTCAACACCGGTTGCGTGCCCTCCAAGGCGCTGATCCGTACCTCGCGGCTGTATGCCGAGATGCGCGATGCCGCAAATTACGGTGCGAAAGTTCCCGACAACATCGAAGTCGACTTTGCGGCAGCGATGGCACGTGTGCGGCGTATCCGCAGTCATCTCAGCGGTGACTCGTCGGTACAGCGGCTGGCTGCGCGAGGCATCGATATATTTTTCGGCCGTGTGAGTTTTACCGGGCCCGATACGCTGGTGGTGAACGACCAGGAGCTGCGTTTCAGCAAGGCGATGATCGCCACTGGCACGCGTCCGCACATACCCGACATACCGGGACTGCGGGAAGCCGGTTTCCTGACCAATGCCAACGTCTTCAACCTGACCGAACTGCCCAAGCGCATGCTGTTGATTGGTGGCGGCCCTCTCGGCTGCGAAATGGCCCAGGCGTTTTGTCGACTGGGTGCACGAGTCACCCTGGTGCAGGACAAGCCGTTGTTTCTCGAGAAGGAAGAACGCGATGCTGCGCAGATTCTTTCCGATGCGTTGGCGCGCGACGGGGTCGAGGTGCGGCTCAATACGCAAGTCACCGCCGTGCGCGTGGAAAATGGCCGCAAGTTCGTTGATCTGGTCAGCGCTGATTACCACAGCACCGTCGAAGTCGACTCGCTCGGCGCCGGCGTCGGTCGCATGCCGAACGTGCAGGGATTGGATCTGGAGGCCGCGGGCGTCGAATACGATGAGCACAAGGGCATCACCGTCGATGATTTCCTGCGCACCAGTAATCCACGCATCTACGCTGGCGGTGATGTCTGCCTGGAGGAGCAGTACACCGATACGGCGGCCGCCTCGGCACGCATCGTGGTGCACAACGCCTTGATGCGCGGCAATAAGCGCTTCAGCCAGCTGGTCATCCCATGGTGTACCTATACCGATCCGGAAATCGCCCATGTCGGCATATACGTGCGCGACGCGAACCGAAAAGGCATCCCGATCAAGACGTTCACCGTGCCGATGCACGAGGTCGATCGGGCAGTAACCGACAGCGAAGAGATAGGCTTCGTGAAAATCCATATCCGCGAAGGCACCGACACCATTCTCGGCGCCACTATCGTGGCTCGCCATGCTGGGGAGATGATCAACGAAATTACCCTGGCAATGGTCGCCGGGATCGGTCTGAGCACGCTGGCGAAAGTCATCCACGCTTACCCGACGCAGGCCGAGGCGATCCGCGAAGCGGCCAAGGCCTATGTGCGAACACGCGTCAGCACGCGGCTACGCGCAAGGATGCAGCGTTGGCTGGCACGCTGACTGGCGTACCCGTGCGGGCTTGTCACGCTCACACCGATTTATCGATGGCCTGCGTAGGATGGCGGCCTTGTGATCACGTTACTTCAACCTAAGGACACACTATGGAACTGGGCATGATCGGTCTCGGCAAGATGGGCGCCAACATGGCGGAACGTCTGGTGCTCGGAGGCCACAAGGTGACTGGCTTTGATCCGAACGCGGATGCGCGCAAGGCATTGGAAACCAAGGGCGCGGGCTCCGCGGATTCGCTGCAGGCCCTCGTCAAGGCATTGCCGGCACCTCGCGTGGTGTGGCTGATGGTGCCGTCCGGCAAGATCACCGACGACACCGTCAACGCGCTGATACCGTTGCTGGCCAAGGGCGATACCGTGATCGACGGCGGCAACTCCAACTACAAGGACAGTGTGCGCCGCGCCAAGCTGTATGCCGACAACGGCCTGGGCTATGTCGACTGCGGTACCAGCGGCGGTATCTGGGGCCTGAAAGAGGGCTACAGCATGATGGTCGGCGGCGACGAGAAAACCGTCGATACACTGAGTCCGATCTTCGAGACGCTGGCGCCGGGCAAGGCGCAGGGCTGGGGCCGAGTCGGTCCAGTGGGTTCGGGCCACTTCACCAAGATGGTCCACAACGGCATCGAATACGGCCTGATGCAGGCCTATGCCGAAGGCTTCTCGATCCTGCAGCACAAGCAGGAGTTTGGCCTGGATCTCAAGCAGATCGGCGAGATCTGGCGCTATGGCAGTGTGGTGCGCTCATGGCTGCTCGATCTCACCACCGACGCGCTAGGCAAAAACCCAAAGCTGGACGGTATCGCGCCCTACGTCGTCGACTCCGGTGAAGGCCGCTGGACCGTGGACGAGGCGATCGACCTCAACGTACCCGCCCCGATCATCACCGCCTCGCTGATCGAACGCCTGCGCTCGCGCGACACCGAGTCGTTCTCCGACAAGCTGCTGTCAGCGATGCGCAACGAGTTCGGCGGGCATGCGATCAAGCCTGAGGGAAAGTAAGGCACCGATCTGCATTGGAGATCTCGCAAGATATCCGGCCTTCGTCATTCCGGCAAAGGCCGGGATGACGGTAAGGGGTGGGGTGACAGCAAAAGGACGGCTGGTCGACACTCCTTGCGGGGTCGTGGATAAGCCTGGCGTCGCGGTTGCGGTCAGCCCAGCCGCAACAGCTTCCTCACCGTCGGCAGATTGCGGCGGCTGATTTCCGGGCTGAGTTCGGTGCCGTCGATGCGGGCGAGGACGCGGCCGTCGGCGAGGGTTTTCAGACCGAGCAGGCGTGCTGGTGGAACCAGGCAGTTGCGGTGCAGGCGGATCAGTTGATCGGGGTAGGTTTCTTCAAGCTGGCGCAGAGATTCCTCGATCAGCAGTTCGCCGCGGCGGTGTTGCACCACCACGTATTTCTCTTCCGCGAGCAGGCAGATCACTTCGTCCAGTGCGATGCGGATCTGTTCGCCGCGCATGCGGCCGTGCAGGTAGGCGACCGGTTCGCGCGAATGCTCGTTGAGACGTAGTTGCGCGCGCTGCAGTGCGTCGCGCAATCGCTCCAGCCGCACCGGTTTGAGCAGGTAGTCGACCGCACCCAGCTCGAACGCCTGCAGCGCATGGGCTTCGTAGGCGGTGCAGAAAATCACTTGCACCCGCGAGCGACCAGACAATCGCTGCGCCAACGCGGTGCCGCTGAGGCCAGGCATGTTGATGTCCAGCAGCAAGATATCCGCATGCAATTCGTCCAGTGAAGCGAGCGCCGTTTCGCCGTCGCCGACGCTGCCGACAATCTCCACCCCGTCACATTCGCCGAGCAGCGCAGCCAGCCGCGCGCGCGCCAGCGGTTCGTCGTCAACGATCAGTACGCGCATCATGACGATGGTCCCGGAAGATGCAGCAACACCACGAAGCGATCACCTTGCGCTCCGGCCTGCACCTTGGCACGTGGCCCATACCGATAGGCGATGCGCTGACGCACGCTGTCCAGGCCGTGGCCGTTGCCGGGGGCGGAGGGGCTGGCGGACAGTGGATTGATGATCTCGATGCGCACACCATCGCCGTCACGATGCCCGCGCAGGGTCACCTCGCCGCCTTCGCGCAGTGGCTGGATGCCATGGCGTATGGCGTTCTCCACCAGCGGCTGCAGTAGCAGCCGGGGCAGCGGGAAATCGGGCGGCAGATCATCCAGCTCGCGTTGCACGCGCAGGCGTGTGCCGAAGCGCAGTTGCTCGATTGCCAGGTAACGCTCGATCAGCGCCAGCTCCTCGCCCAGCGTGCCGTCCGCGGTGTCGTGCTGGCCCAATGCGGCACGAAACAGTTCAGACAGATCCTCCACCGTGCGTTCGGCCGCAGCCGGATCGACGTGGATCAAGGCCGCCACGGTGTTCATGCTATTGAACAGGAAGTGCGGGCGGATGCGCGCCTGCAGCGCCTCGACCTGTGCCCGCGTGACGGCGGCCAGCCGCGCCTGCCACTGCGCGAGCACGTAGAAGTAGCGCAACATCGCCGCGCCGAGCAGGGCCGCGATCACCACGTTGTCGCGCACGAAGACAGCCATGCTGCTTTTGATCAGCTGCATCTGCAGCGAACCATCGAACCAGCGCGCCACCGTGCTGGCGGTCAGCACGATCAGCACGATCACCAGCCACACGCCGACATACGGCGTGTGCCCCGGCAGACGTTGCAGCAGCGGCCTTAATTTGCACAGTGCCACCGAGATCACCAGCACCATCCAGGTCACGAACAGCATGCTGACGCTATAGGCCGACCAGTCA